>Ga0105239_10000835_pt1 | contig 43757 bp, 71 predicted proteins | sample KBSC44metaG_FD_92761 | JGI IMG/M metagenome (GOLD analysis project Ga0105239, IMG submission 92761) | Corn rhizosphere microbial communities from Kellogg Biological Station, Michigan, USA - KBS C4-4 metaG | ecosystem: Host-associated > Plants > Roots > Rhizosphere > Soil | place: Michigan, USA...
AGGTTGCAGTCCGATGGCGTCAACGGGTCGGGGAGTTCGGTCATGACACACCTCTTGCGTTGCGGCTCAGAGGGTGCCAACTTGCGGGCGTACGGTTCCCGCAATGCCGGCACACCCCGGCCGATTGATCAAGTTGCAACCCGCCCCTTGCCTTGACCGCGAGGGGCGGCTCTGCATTTTGATCCTGTGGATGATTCCGGGCAAGCACGGTCATAGGACGAACTCCATCTGATCGACGCCACCGCGGAGCGTCTTGCCGCGACCGAACATCTGTTCCCGGTAATCCTGAAACACCTCGAAATGGCTGCGGCGTCCGATCTTGAACTGAGGGTCTGTTCTGAGCTTGTGATTGCATGACCGGCACACCGGCCAACCATCGGATACGCCGTTCAGTTCACGACCACTGAAATGGTCGTAGTTCAGTTCGGCGAGCGAATTGTCGTCATCTCCCATGATCCGCGTCTTACGGCAGCAAGGGCAATCGCAGGCGTATCGACGAACAGTGACGGCATTCCATTGCCGCTTGATCCATGTCGCGAACTCGCGCCGCGGAACGATGTCATCGACCCGGCCACTGAGGAACACGACATTGGAGTCTATGCGCGCAATCTTGCTATCGAGTTGCTGAATGTCGTGCCTGACCGGCACAAGTTTCATCTCGAATATAGAGCCGATCAAATCCGCCGTGACCGGGGCACCGGGAACCAACTTGCCGTGACGCCACGCCTGAAACACAGCGATGATCTCGGTACGCACGTCGGCAGCCCGAGGCGCGTCCGATCTCATGCAGATCAAAATCGCCTGTGCCTCGTTCAGCCAATACTCGACACCTGGCCGCCCGCCTTGCGGTTTGGGGTTTGCGCCATCGTGGCGCAAACCGCCATACGCCGCCAATTCGTCGCTGTTGCGTTCGATCAGCTTGCGAATGTCACGCGGCCGGTCGAACTCCAATGCCTCGGCCACTCTCAGATCGAGCACGCGGGGCTCGTCGTCCAACAACGCGAGGTCGTTCATTTGCAGCGCGGTCTGCATTGCGCTGTTCTCCTATTGGTTGTCGTCGATCGCCGCGACGCGGTAGCCGGTCGGCACCTCGCCCGCCCGCGCCGTCAGCACGTAGCCGCCCTCGTCGGGATCGCGCACGCCGGTCAGGATCAGCTCAAAGCCGAAGCAATCGGTGATCTTGCCGAGCAGCGTGCCGTCCGGGCAGCGGTCGATCCGGCCGGTCCATTCCGGCGCCTCGTCGCTCATGGCGGATCACCCGGCGGCTGCAGCACGAACGAAATCGCGCGCCAGCCATCGCCGCACTGCGGGCACCGCAGCGATTTGATGTGCGCAATCCACACCTTGATGGCGACGTTCTGCAGCATGTCAGCCATCCATTCGTGGCCGCAGTCGCAGCGGACAGGCTGGTGATCAACCCAGATGCCGCTCATCCCGTCACCCGCCCCACGGCGGCGTCGGCGCCGGCACGGCCGCCCAGCGGCGCATCGGCCCGGTCGATCGCATCGCGCAGCCGGCCACGGTCCACCGGACCAACGAGGCGCTTGTCCAGCGCATCCACCACCACATCGACCGGCGTCGGCCCACCCGGCGGACGCTCCACCTCCGGCAGATCGGTCATTGCACGGCCCCCCGTAGCGGTACGCAGGCTTCGCGCAACGCCCGCTCGCAATCTTCCAGACTGCGGATCAGCATCACGTCTGCTCCGCAGTAAACGAGGCGACGCGCCATTTCTTTCTGCGCCGCGCTCATCGTGCCGTGCGCGGCCTTCAGCTCCAGGAACAGCGCATGGCCTCGAAAGATCACGCACAGATCGGGCACGCCGGCACGGGTGCCGGTCGCGCGCAGCCGGGCCGCCACTTTGGGTGAGCGCAGGCCACCGTTGGGCACCGCGAAGTAGAGCGCGTCCGGCGGGAGTGCCAGGCTGAGGAAATGGCAGACAGCTTTCTGCAAATCCTCCTCATCGTGCCGCCGCCGCGCGATCTGCCGCCCGATCACCGACGACGTGACAACACCGCCGCTCATGCCCAGCCGCCCCGGTATGGCTTCGCCCACGCCGCTTCGGCCTTCGCCGCCGCCACCTCGCGTTCAAGCGACGCCTTCGCCAACGCCAGCATCTGCGCCGGCGATGCCGGTGGCTGTGCCATCGGCTTCTTGCGGTTCTTGGTGAAGCCGATTGCGGATAGCTTCTTCGATACAGCGAGGGCGGTTCGCGGCGGATCGAACCGCGCGCCCATCTGCCGATAGCTCAGCCCCTCCTCATACCAACGCTTGGCGGCGGTGAGCTCGGAGGCCAGCCAGTCGCGATATACCCTCAATCCGCCACCTCCGCGAACATGCCGGCGTCATCGCGCAGCCTGTTCGTCGCCATGCTCGCGTAGGTTGGGTTCAGCTCGATGCCGATCGCATCGCGTTGCAGGCGGTCGGCGACCAGCAGCGTCGTGCCAGCACCGGCGAACGGATCGAGGATGGTATCACCAGCGCGGCTGCCCGCCTTAATGCACCGCTCGGCGAGTTCCGGCGGGAACGTGGCGAAATGCGCCTCGGCATAGGGCGCGGTGGCGATCGTCCAGACGTTGCGGATGTTGCGATCGGTTGAAACTCCACCATCGACGAAATTAGTGCCGCCAAATAGCTTCGCTTTTGGATGCGAAGTCGGTGGTGTGAGCCTTTGTTGTTGCCTCGCTTCCGCCTGCTCGCGCACAGCATCGGCATCGAAGTAATACCGCGGCTGCTTCGCCAGCAGGAAAACATGCTCATGTGCGCTGGTCGGCCTGTCCCCGACCGACTCAGGCATCGGGTTTGGCTTCGACCAAATTATGTCGCTGCGCAACCACCAGCCGTCCGCCTGCAGCGCCAGCGCAACGCGGGCGGGGATCATTAGTAAGTCTTTGGGCTTATAACCGCTTGGTGGCGAGCGTGACGCCTCCCATGTGGCGCCATCTGTGCGCTTGTCTACGTAGAGCCCAGCAACCTTGCCTCCGCCTTGTGCGGCGTAGCTATCGCCCAGGTTAAGCCACACCGTTCCGTCATCGCGCAGCACGCGGCGCACCAGCCGAAACACCGCGACCAGCGTGGCCACGTAGGCATCGGGCGTCGCCTCCAGGCCGATCTGTCCGGCAACGCCGTAGTCCCTAAGCCCATTCAATAGTATGGCGGTGAGGTGATGCACGTCTGCACCGACCCCGTCGCCATACCTGCGAGGGCCTCCCTGCAATCAGCGTTGATGATACGGATCACGCGAGGAATAGCCTTTCCTTGTTTGCTTTGCTGTGAATCCATGAATGGCACGGGCGACAAAGCGTTACGGCGTTGTTCGGGTCGAACCGCAGCGGTGCATTTCCTGCCCAGGGTGCGATATGATGAGCATGAAGCCACTTCGGCTTTAGCTTCTCGGACCCGCATTTAACGCAGCGGTATCCGTCTCGCTTGTAGACCTCTGCTAAAAATGAGCGTCCAGCAGATTGCGCATAAGCGCGCTGTCTCTCTGGACTGCTGCCGTCCACATATCGAGGATTCGCAGCGCCAGTTCTGCCGAACATCGGATTGGCAGGGCCTACTGGTCCCCAATGCTTGATAGCTCTGGCTTCGCTAACAGAGCGCCGAGGTATGCCATGCTTCCGCAGCCAGAAGGTGACAGCGGCATCAGTGAAGCCTAGCTCAGCCGCGATGTCGCCCGTTGAACGCCGCTTCGCGACGTATTCACCAAACAGCCAGTCTCGATCCCAATGTTTGCCACGCGCCCGCCAGTGCTGTCCGGGTTGGAACTCAGTCGCCGGGCTCAGATGCTGACCGGGCTTGATCCGCCCCGCCAGCACATCGCGACAGTCGCCGGTGAGGACACGGATCAATGCCGCGCCTCCTCACGGTGGGACGCGGATTTCGGCACGTAGCATTTGCGCTCGTGCTTCCGGCAGTACGGCGAGCCCGGCGTGGTCACTGGCCCCTCGCAGAACACCCAGGGCCGCCCGTTCGTCATCGGATAGCAACACTGCCCGAACACCGGCACGGTCGGCGGGCGCTGCTTCAGCGGCACCCACGGCCGCCGCGTGCGCTTCACGTACGGCACATACACCGTCTTGATGCCGTCGAGATGCCGCCGGCACAGCCCGGCCACCTGGCCCTTGGTCCGCCCGATGCGCGCGGCGATCGCCACGAACGACAGCCCCTCGTCGCGCATCTGCCGCAGCGCAGCAATCAGCTCCGGCGATGGCGCGCGCGGGTTCAACACACGTCCGCCAGGCTCGGCAGCGGCGGCAGCGTCACCTTGCCAGCGCGTTCCACACGGACCACCACCTCACGCCGGCGCGGATCATCCGGCGCGCGGATCACCGGGTCCTGCCGTCCGGGCAGGCCCAGCCGACGCGCCCGCGCGATCACCGCGTTCTTGGTGGTGGAGAGCTGTAGCGCGATCTTCGGCGTGGACAGCCCCGAGGCCCAGAGCGTGCGCAGCACGGCCAGCCGCGCCTCGGGCCACACATCGGAGGCACCGCGCGGGCTCATTCGGCAGCCTCACGGATACGGCGAACCCGCGGCGCCGAGCGCAGATCAGGCCGCAGCTCATGCGCAGGAACACCACTCACCCGCGCCACGATATCCAGCCAGCGTTCAGGAACCCGCCGCCAGCGCGAGACGGCCTGCGACGAAATACCGGCCGCCGCGGCAATGCGCTTGACCGCAAGGCGCCGGCTTAGGGCTGCCACCAGGGCGGGGTCGCGGTCCATGCGCCATGTTACAACCAGCAACCACCCTTGGCAACGCGTTACTCTGTTTTCATGGCGCCCTTACCTGGCGTAACCTATATCCGACGCGACCAATCGGCTGATCGAAGAAGGAACCACCGTGGAAGTCGGCGATCGTATCCGTGAACTGCGGCGCTCCCGTAGCATGACCCAACAGGAGTTGGCCGCCGCCGTAGGCGTCAGCCGGCCCGCGGTCGTGCTGTGGGAAAGCCACGCCAGACGCATCCCCCTGGCCCGCCTCCGCGCCGTGGCAAAGGCGCTGAATTGCCCGGTTTCCGAGCTGATAGGCGAATGGGGCAGGGGCAATCTGATGCGCGTCACTGACCCAGCCGAGCGGGCGCTGATCACCCTGTACAGGCAGCTCCCGGAGAAGCTCCAGCAGAAGCATCTGGAACTGTTCTCAGCCTCCGTCGATGCCCGCGAGGACAGCAAGCAGACGCGCAATCAGCGCAATGCCGGCCGAGTCGCGCACGTCGGTGCGCTCGAGCTGGCGAGCTAACCGGGCAACACTTTTTTCAAAGATTGGAGATTCCGAGGCGGCGGAGGCTTGCGCTTTTGCGTTACTCGGGGTAACCTGTGCACCTTCATATAGGTGCAGACCTCCATGCCCCATCGTGCCGTGCCTTTTCTTAGCCGGTTTGCCGCGCAGCCGCGGCGACCTCAAAATGTAGCGTTGTCTTCACCGGACACCACATTTTTTCCCCGTGAGCCGACCGTTAATCCAGCGTTAAAGCTGGCGATTTCAGTGTGTGCCGCGCCGTTGTTTGGGCGCGCGCACATACGAATTTCGTAGGGCCTTGACGATGAGCCTAGCCGACCCGCTGTTTCTGACCCGCCGTGAGCGCTCGCGTGAGGCGGACGCCATCGACCGCGATATGCGCGATGCCGAGCGATTGGACGCGATCGAGCAGATCATCGTCGCCACCGTCGTCATGCTCGGTCCCGATGCGTTCGATCTCGAACACCCGCACTCCCGATGGACCCCGCTCGATCTGGTGGCCGATCTCGCTGCGGCATGGGGCGACATTCAACGCGAACGCGCCAATCTGCGCGGCCCGGTAGTCATCGAGGATGAGGACGTACCATGAGTGACAACGCATCTGTATTGACGAACGCCACCACCGCCGTCGAGCGGTGGCGCATTGAGTTGGGAGAGATCGACAACCAGTTGCTGGTGCTGGAAGCGCGTCGGGAACTGCTGCGCGAGCACATTGCCGACATCTCCGGCGAGCGCCGGCCGCGGCGGGCCAAGCGCCAGTGGCCGCTTGCCGTCATCGGCGCGTCTACCGTCGAACCCGAGCACGAGCCGGCAGCATGAACATGAACGAAATAACCAAGCAAACGCATGCGCAGGTCGCGCGCGCAGCGCAGATTGGCCAAGCGGAATACAAGGCCGCACTCAAGGTCCACGACGCGCGTTGGAAATTGCGCCGTGCTCTTGAAGAACTCCGAGCGGCGGCGCCGCCTGTGTTGAGTGCTACGATCCGGTCAGTCGAGCGTGATGTGCTCCTGGCATACGCGCATCGGCTGCTCCCATGAGCAGCGTGCCAAGCCCGTTTCAGATCGAGCGCGCGATGAGCATCGCGATGCAACTGCGCGCCGAGATGCTGGCGCATGACGGCACCATCGAGCACGACGACAAGCTCTTGCTGGACATGATCGAAGGCAGCACTGATGTCATGGAGACGCTCGATCGCGTCATTGAAGCCAGTATGGCCGATGCGATTCTGGCGGAACTGGCGGCGGCACGAGCGAAACGCCTGGAGGCACGCAAGGCACGGCTGCGCGACAAGGCGGCCCGGATGATTGACGCCCTCGAAATCCGCGGACCGATCGAGCGGGCCGCCTACACGGCGTCCATCTCGCACCGCACCAAGGCGATCGTCACCGATGCGGCGGCACTGCCCACGGCGATGCTCCGCACCGCGCCGGACATGCGCACCATTGCCGCGGCACTGAAAGCGGGGCCGGTGAGCGGCGCAGTGCTCAGCAACCCGCAGCCTTCGCTTACGATACGCACACGCTAGGAGTAACCGCCATGAATGCCTTGGTGCCAGCCGGCACGTCCGAAGCCCTGCAACTCGCCAACATGATGGCGACCGGAAAGCTGGTGCCGACGCACCTGCAACGCAGCCCCGGTGACTGTCTCATGGTGATCGAGCAAGCCATGCGGTGGAGCATGTCGCCGTTCGCCGTGGCGCAATGCACGAGCGTCATCCAAGGGCGGTTGATGTTCGAAGGGAAGCTGGTGGCAGCCGCGCTGAACAGCAGCGGTGTGCTGGCCCGCCGCCTCGATTATGAGTTCTCAGGCGAGGGCGCTACGCGCAAAGTCACGGTTCGTGGGACACTGCGCGGCGAGGAAAGCGCACGCGAACTGAGCGTCGAGCTGAAGGACGCCAAGACGACCAACGGCATGTGGACCAAGCAGCCCGACCAACAGCTTGTCTACTTTGCGACGCGCGCATGGGCACGGCGGTATGCGCCGGAGGTGATGCTGGGTGTCTACGCGCCGGAGGAGTTCGATGAACCGGCGAAGGCGGCACCATTCAACGGCACCACCATCGAGGGAGCGCCAGAGCCTGCCGGCGACGCGCAAGCCGCTGAAGCCAAGCCCCGCCGCACGATCAACGACTGGCTGGCCGCGTTCGCACTCGCCGCGCGCGATGTGCAGTCGGCCGAGGCCGCCAACGCGCTGATATGTGGCGAGGAATCGCTCCAGATGAAGGAACATCTGACCGCAAAGAACCATCCGGGCCTGGAGCGGTACACGGCGATTGTGTCGGGCGTGCTGCAGACGTGGTTCGCCGATCCGCCGGCGGATGACGACGCGGTGCCGGAAATGGCCGGCTCAGCCTGACCGGATCGCGTTCGCCACCATCTGCCCGTATCCAGGGTGAATCTTTGATCCGTCGAACGGGGCGTCCCAGATCAGATCAGCGGGCCATTGGTTCGTCCAATTCACCATCCACCAGGCGGTGATGTCGAAGCCGAGTGCGATGTTGAACACATCCTGCCAGTTCCCATCGACGGCACTGCTGCCGCCGCCATCGCCAGTTTCCAGGCACGTTAAGGGGATCACGCCGTCACGACTCCTGAACACACCGAGACTGGTCAGATAGCCGGGCCACAGGCCGCCGCCAAGCGCCCAGCCATAGTTATGCACGTCCCAGCAAACGTTGGTCATGCCGGCGAAATCAGCCGGGTTCATCGTGGTGACTTCAGAACCCGGATTGCCGGGGCACAGCATGAATGGTGAGTTGTTCCCGGCATTCCGCCACGCATTGTATTGCCCGAGCATCATCGGCGAGATGCCGCTGCCATGCGGTTCGTTCTGCGACGCCCCCCACACAAGCGGGTTGGTCCGGTAGCGCGCAGCAAAGCCACTCAGGAATGCAGTGCATGCCGGATCGGTCGGACTGATCGCGTTCTGCGAATAGTGCGGGTCCATGACCACGACCACCCTATTGGCGGTCAGATCGTCGATCCAGTTCGTCACCGTCGCATCGTTGACCGATGGCAGCGGTGAGCACGCAAAGCGCACGACGCGCAGGCCGGGCAGACTGGCCCGCAGCCGCGCGCTGGTGACGCGGGTGATGTCAACGCCACCGTCACTGCCCCAGGGGCGGGTGTAGAGCACATTGACCCCCTTGGCGCGGAATGCCGTGCCGTCCGGCGCATAGATGCGTCCGTTGCTGACCTTGTAGAGGCTGCCAGGCGGCGGGGGAGGCGGCGGTGGTGGGGCAGGCTTGGTGGGATCGGCCGCAGCCGTCCACGCGCCTGCCATGTCCGCGACGTAGCAGGTGCCAGCGGCGGTCCACTGATACAGCTGCCCGGTGTAGATGCCGATCGCCGTGACGCCGCCGGTGATGGCATCGAGCACCCCGTTGCGCCGGATCGCATAGGGCGGTCGGGTGGTACTTGTCACCAGCTCATAATGGTTGAGATAGCGATCGGTCAGCCGAATGCCAGGCGAGATCGCCCTCGACCCGTTGCCGCTCGACAGCATCGTGATCGCACGCGCCTGAAACGTCGCAGGGTCAAGAGTGCCTGACATCCGGCTGTCCTCCGATCAGGGTGTCGTCTTGGCGGACGGGGCGCCAAGCGTCAGCGTCATCGTGGTCGCCTGGTGCGACGGCCCGAGCACGACGTTGATGTCCTCGGACACGCCATCGAGGCTCACCACGCCGGCGCCGAGATCGGCGTCAGCGGATACGGAAACGCGCGCGGTGCCGGGAGCGACGGTATCGACGCTGGCGCTCATGCCATCGGCGGCAGCCGTCACGGCAAGCACGGTCTCGTCGGACGACGCCCAGACCGGCACGCCGTCAACGGTGGCGGCAGCGCCGGTCGCGTCGGTGATCGTCAGAACGACAGAGGGAAAGAATTGGTCGGTTGTCACATCAGCCATTTGCTTGTGTTCCTTATGCTGGCTTGGGTTTGGCCGATGGCTCGCCAAGACCAACGGTCATTCGGGAGGCCTGCTCCCTGAATAGGGCGATTGCGGTTTCGAGGTCCGTCTGCTGCTCCTGCAGCTCGTTGAACTGCGATGCGATGATCGTCGCCTGCGGCAGTGCGGGATAACCGTCTGCCTCCAGCGTGTTCATCGCGTCGTGGGCATCGTCGAGCCGGGCGAGCGCTGTGGTGATCAGGTTGCGGCGATGTTCGCGCTCGACGATCTGCTCGGTGACGGACGCAATGAGGTCGGCCGAGATCGAGACGGCGGCCAGGTCATGCAGGCCGCGTATCTGCGGCTGTAGCACGGCCAATGCGGCATTGAGTTCGGCGCGCAGCTGCGGGTTGGGATCGTCAGCCATCGGTGGTCCTTCCTGTGGGGTTGTCGGTTCGCATCATCTGTTCCAGCCTCGTGCCGCCCGGCATCCAGGCCGGGACAAAGGAGGCGAAATGTCAGACGACAAATTGCGCGAATTGACGGACGCCGAGCTTGATCAGGTATCGGGCGGCGCGATGAGCACGCAGACCCCATCGGGCAATCCGACCAACGGCCACGGCGAGGGGCTCGTGGTGGTGAACCCGGCGGGCAATCAGCCGCCCGGCCAGCAGTAGCCTAGTGCGGGCCGGCGCGGGCTTAGGGGGCAGTGCCGGTCCGCATCATCGCCTCGAGCCGCAGCGCGCGGTCGCCGACCTGCGTGTGCCAGCGCGACGCGATCATCTCCAGCGCTGCGTCGTCCCACCGATGCGCATGCACGGCCGAGAAGAAGCGGGCGAACTGTGCGAAGTGCGTCCAGCCGAGGTTGTACGTCATGTTCAGCATGACGCGCTGCCGCACCGGATCGAGCGCCCGCCACCATCCCAGATTATGGTCCAAGTCGTGCTCACAGCTTGCAACGTCGTTTGAAAAGAGGAAATCGATCTCAGCGTCGGAAATGCCAACGTCGTCGAGATTGCGTCCTATCCCTATGCTCGTTCGCATCCTGCCATCGTAGTATGGCTTGTGTCGTCTGCCCTCGTCGCGTGACAGTTCATCGCGCAGTGCTGCAGCATCGTATGTGTCTGGCATGAGGGACACCATGAGGTGGTACTGGTGGTTGCTGATCATCTGGGCGGCGTGCGGCGCTGGGCTCGTGCCGCTCTGGGCGTATGGGCTGCGCGACCGGCGCAAGAGCGGCGGTAACTAAGGATCAATGATCCTTTGGCCGGATTTGCCAGACTCGGGAAGTGTGCAAGGCAAGCTCCGCATCAGCGGAGGAATGAGACTTGGCGTTACCGGGCGATGAAGGCGAGAACCCGATCAGGCGGCATCTGCGAGCGAGCTACGTCCGCATGGGATATGACCGCCGCCAGTGGCTTAAAGAGTTCGTGGACTTCATCAGTCCGCGTGACGTGGACCGGGTATTTCAGATGCTTACGCCGCTCATTCAGGACGTGTGCTTCTATGACGCCAACGGCAACCATCTAGACCGGCGCAGCAGCGACTAATCCTGTTCCGCCTTCAGTCCGCGCTCGATCAGCAGCCGGCATTCGTGCTGCAGGCTGTGTTCGCCCGCGATGGCCCGCCGCCTGATCTCGGCAACCGTCTCATCGTTATCGAACGCCACGTTGATCAGCCGCTGCCCTTTGGTGTAGCGCGGGTGGGAAAATCCGTGCCCCGGCTCGCTGCTGTGATACGCACGGGTCATGGCGCGGGTGGCACATCAGGTGGCGCCGGGGTCTGCTTGAAAAAGACGCCATCGCCGCAATCGACGGTCAGCACAAAGTTGTTGGACCCGCTGCCGACCAGCGCAATCGCTGCTTCTCCCTGCCCGGTGATCGTGCCCTTGCCGCGGCATTCAACCGCGGTTGGCGGCGGACGATTGGCGGCACACCCGGCGAGCTGCACCACCACGAACGCCAGCACCAGAAGCAGGCCGAAAGCCCCGACGAGCTTCAATACCGCCAGCCTCCAAAGCCGCCGCTGAACAGCAACACCACGATGATGATGATGACGACCAGCCCGAGGATGCCGAAACCGCCGCCGCCGTAATAGCCACCGCGATATCCGTAGTATCCACCGCCCAAACCACCGAACAGCAGCAGGACAACGAGAACGATCAGGATGAGGCTCATTGGGTGTTCCTTTCAGCGCGTCTTGCGCTTTGCCTTGACGGCGCGCTTCTTGCCCTTGCCCTCGACCACCAGCGTCCGCTTGCCTTGCTTCGGTTCGCTGATCTTCTCCAGCACCGAGGTGACATGCTTCGACGGCACGACGATAGTTAGCGGCGCGACCGGCGGCTCGTTCGTGAGCAATGGCGTGGCGACGATAAGCACCGGTGTTTCCGGCGCTTCGCCCGCCAGAAAACGACCAAATCGGTAGAGCCATTCCATCAGCCTATCCTCACAAACTGGTTGCGGTAGACAAACCAGAAGGCGACGCCTGCGAGCACGATCGCCGCCAGGGTCAGATAGACCGTGCGGGTTCTCACAGGCCCAGCTTTGCGCGCGTGGCGTCGTCGGCGAGGCCAGTGACAGCCAGATCGTGCTCACTCTGATAGCGTCGCAGCGCGGCGGCAGTCGCCGTGCCCATCTTGCCGTCGATCGGCCCATGATAGTCGCCGCTTTCGGTCAGCCGCTGCTGCACGTCGGCGAGGTCGCCAAGTGCGTGCGATGACGGCGCGATGCCGGTCGGCGCGGGGGGCGGCGGCGGCGGTGCGGTGTGTGCCGCTGTCTGCTGCGGTGCCATCCACGAGCAGCCGGCGAGCAGCATCAGCAGGCCGAGGAATATAAGCTTCATGTGCGTTTCCTTTCAGAGCAGGTGCCAGACGAACCAGCCGAAGGCGAGGCCGCCGATGCCGCCGCCGATCAGCGCGGCGAGGATCAGCACCAGGCACAGCACGGCGGGGAACAGGTGATTGCCCATCAGTGGAATTTGCCCCACCACGCGACAATCACGTTGAACGCGACGATGCCGCCGCTGACCACCATGGCGATCGTCGCGTAACGGGTGTGCAGATCGGCAATCGCCCGCTCGATCGCCGAGGTGCGGGCTTCCTGCGTGTTCATGTCGATCTTTGGCACGTACTCGTTGGCGATACCCCGGAAGGACAGCCGCAGATCGTTGATCTGGCCAGCAAGCGTCGCGTGCTCCGCACGAGTGATGTAATTCATCTGCTGGTCGTTCATCGCCCCCCTAAATTCATTCATTACGGCGAGGTGCGCGGTGAGCGATGCCAGTGCCACTTCCAGCGCCTTGTCACGTGCGGTCAGCGCCACGTCGAGGGCCTTGTCGCGCGCTGCGAACCCCTCCGACATGCGCCGGTCAGTCGCGTGAAATTCCGCTTCCAGCCGCGTCATGCGCTCCAGCATGTCGCTCACAGGCGACGCTCAGGCGGCCTGTGTTGCAGCGTCTGGTGCATCCGATCCAGCGCCTTGGCGTTCAGCCGCAGCTGCGCCGCGTTGCGCCGGGACGACACCGTGGCAACGATCGAGCCGATGGCAGCGACGATGATCCCGGCGGCTTCGAGGATGCGCACGATCGCGTCGGTGACGGGACCGATCTGGTCGGGGGACATGCGAGGGCTTTCGGTTGTGGGGGGAGTTGCCGGCGGTTACCGGCGGCGGCTAGGGGCCAGTTGCCACAATTACAGCCGTGGTGCCGTCATGCGCGGCGCCAGATGCGGCCCTCGCCGAGCGTGACAAGCCCGTCCTTCTTCAGCAGATGCAGCACCTGCACGATGGTCCCGGCCGCGAAGTTCGGCACGGCCTTGACCAGCTCGGAGCGGCGCATACCGCGTGCACCGGCCGCGGTCAGCGCCGTCATCACCGCGAGCTTGGCCGGGGGCAGAGGCGGCAGGCCGGGCAGTTCCGGCTCGTCCGGCGCCGCGCCATCCAGCAACCGGGCCGCAGCCTCCAGCCGTTCCAGCTCGCGCCGGAGCTGCACAATCTTCGCACCAATCGCGTCGCGCGGGTCCATGCCGCATTAGAGGCACATTACACCTTGACACACAATGCCAAAGATGGTAATAATGTGCTATGAGCAATAACAAGCCATCGATGCAAATCCGCCAGGTCGTCCTTCTCGATGAGGACTTGTCTAGACGTATAGACGCCTACTGGCACGCCGCGGCGCTTCAGTCCCGCGCCGCAGCAGTCCGCGAGCTGCTCTCGCTGGCGCTGGATTGGGCGGTCGAGCATCCCGAGCCAAAAGGGAAGCAGCAATGAGCATCTACATCGCAGCGGCCATCTTCGGCCTGTCGATCGGCTCGATCCTGGTCAGCCTCGCTCTGGCGCTGGTGTCGTGAGCGACATCCGCATGGACGACGAGCAGATCAGGCATCGGTTCGCCGTCCTGACCTGGGCGGTTGGCATCACCGCCGCGCTGGTGATCGCGCTGCTCGGCAACATGATCACCATGTCTTACCAGCTCGGCATGATCCGCCTGGACATACTCATTAGCCACGTAAGTCTGAAATAGGAGCCAACAATGAAAACGCTCGCATTGATCGCCACGCTCGCCGCCCTCGCCTCACCGGCTATGGCGCAGGGCTACACCGTGCAGACCATGCCGCTCGGCGGCGGCTGGCAGCACTACAACGGCACCACGCCGGACGGCGGCACGTTCCAGGGCACCGAGATGCCGATGGGCGGCGGCTGGACGCACACCCGCTGGAATGACAGCAACGGCAACACCACCACCTGCACCACCATGCCGATGGGCGGCGGGTTCGCCACCACCAGATGCCACTAGGAGCGTGTCGTGGAAACTCCAGCCAATATCTTCTGGTCGCTTGCGTTGACCGCTCTGCTCTTTTTCCTGATCGTCAAAGCAATCGCGTTCGTCTGGTTCTTCTAATCCCGCGCCACCCGGCTGCCAGCCGTAGCGCCAAGCCCCGTCACAATGGGCGCCATCGTCGCCTGCGCGCGCTGCCGCGCTGCAAGGTCCATCAGCAGCCGGTTTCGCAGCGCATCGGTGATCTGAGCGCGCGCTGTCGGCTCGGTGGTGAACAGCCGGTTGGCCAGTGCATCCGCAGTCGTAGCGTTGATGCCCTGACCGACGCGGCGATACAGATCGCCGCCCGCCGTGCCGGCTGCCTGCAGCGGATGCCCGCCGACAAGCTGCCGCACCGCCTGGAGCCACGGCCCCACGGGATCGGTGCCCATGTCGGACCCGCCCGCCAGCAATCGTGCAGTCTGCGCACCGGCCCGCGGCGATACCGCGCGCTCGACCGCCGTCATCTTGGTCTCGCGTTGTAGCGCCTCGCTCAGCTTGGTGTAATTCTCCGGCGTCAGAATGCTGCGCAGCCGCGCCTGCATCTGACCATCCTCCAGCATGAGCCGCGCCGCACCCGAGGCGCGCGCCGGATCAGACACCCGGTCGGCATAGTCGCGACCGGCGCCCAGGCGGTAAGCATCCTGTACGTCCGGCTGGCCGCGTGCCATGCGGCCAGCGACAATATCGCGGTCGGTGCGCAATGCTGTGCGGCCGGCCTGCGTCGCCTCCATTTGTGCCGATGGTCCGCCCCACGCCGCACGGGCGGCGGCATACTCGGGGTTGTTCTCATCGAGCATACCGACCCAGGCGCGGCGCAGATCATCGATGGCGCGCAGGCGTTGGGTCCATTGCACCTGCCCTGTCTTGGAATCGCGCGCCTCATCAATGATGGCGTCCCAGCCACGCTTGACCGCATCCATCGAGCGCACGTTCGGTACGCCGACGATGCGCGGCACGCCCTGCTCGTCGTAGTGGATGGCCGGGTCTGTCACCGGCACTTTCGCCTCGCCGCGCGCGGCACGGGTGGTGTTCTCGATCCGCTGGATTTCCAAACCGCGTTTCAGACCATCCTGGGCGATCGGATCATCCAGCACGGCGCGCATCGGATCAGTCATGCCGGCCGGCTTGGAGAATGCCGCTTCATAGAGCGGGCGAGCCTCCGTTGATCGCTGTGCCTGCCGCGCCGCCGTTGTCTCCGCGATGTCGGTGCCGCTGCCGCCGCCGAATGCCGCATCACCGGCCGCCTGGAGCCGATCCGGTCTGCCGAGGCGCCGCCCCTCGACGAAATGATCAGCCGCATCCATTGCACCGGAAGGCGTATTCGCCGCCGTGGCACCGAGGTTGACGGTGTTCCGGCTGCCGACATCGACCAGCGCCACCGGCTGATCTCCGGCCGCAGCCAGTCGCGTCCCTGCCTCATCGACCGAGACGCCGCCGCGATCGAGCGAGCGGATAATCTGCCGATCGGCAGCCGTCCCGGCATTGCGCCATCCAAGGGCTTCGCCAATACGCCCAGCGGTGCTGGATACGGCACGCGCCGTGCCGGCCAGCACCGGGGCCACCACGGCGCCCGTGGCGGCGCCCTCGGCCGCAGACGTGGCGCGGTTGGCTGCCCCGCCCTCGCCCTCGCCAAAGCCGGCCACGCCGCCGCCCAGAGCCCCGAGGCCAACGTATCGGCCGGCAGAAGCCAGCCATCCCGGCAGATGTGCCGCGAGCTGATTGACCGGGGCTGCGATGCGAGCTGTGGCAGCCGCAGGAACCAGCGCGGCGGTACCGACAGCGCCATATACCTGCCCGGCGGTGTTCAGTATTGGATGCGCCGCGGCATCGGCCCGATCCTGCTCGCGCGATGCGGCTAGGCTTTTGTCGTACGCCTCGCCTACCGTATCGCGGCCTTCCGAGCCGTGAATCAGGTTGCCGATACCATGCGCCAGCGCATCTGTTCCGGCCCGCAATTCGTCGCCAAAGCCGAAGGTGATACCTTTGACCGCGCCGCGCAGCGTGCTGCCGATGGCGGATGGCTCAGAGCCCGGAACCGGCTTCCATTCGGTGCCGTCGTGGATCAGCTCAGCGCCGGTTTCCGGGTTCTTGGCACGTACCGCAGGCACCCACTGCCCATCTTCTCCGAGCGTTAGGAAATTGCCCTGCCCATCTGTTGCGATCGGCATCTATTGAACCACCTTGAAGCCTGGCGGCGGTGCGGGCACAGATGACTTTGACGCCGCTGGCTGATCCGGCCTTTTGTAGCCGCGGCCAGCCTCACGCACGAACCCGGCAATCTCGCGCTCGCGGTTCTGCCGCTTCTGCTCGATCACCGCTGCACTCTCGCCGGGCTGCGGGAAATACTGCTTCGCCGCCTTCACGAACTCATCGGGATTAATCACCGCGCCGGACTCCAGCCGCAGCGTCGCGTTGACGAAATCCTCCTGCGCTTGCTTCACCCGCTGATAGTCCGGTGAATTGATGCTGTAGCCGATCCAGTTGCCGGCGTTCTCCTTGCGCTTCTCGGCCCAGCTGATCGCCGAGGCATCGAGGGCACTCATCACGCTATGCGCCGCACTCATGCGGTCGGCATACGTCGCGGCTCGCGCCTGATCCTGCGTCAGTTGCAGCGGCGGCGTCTTGCCTTGCTGCGCATAGTCGGGCGCGTCCTGCCCGCCGTCCGCCGTCTGCCCCTTGCCGCCACGATAGGTCGGCTTGTCATACGCCTGCATGTTGGGGGTGACGGTGCTGCCGTCCTGGTTCGTCTTCGGCGCGGCCTGACGTGCAAAGGCGCCGGCGTAGCGGGCCGAGCCGTCATCGCCGCCGAGCAGAATGTTGGAATCCTGCGCCTCGATGTTGGTGCCCTGATAGGGTCTGCCGGCCTGCTGCTGCTCCATCGCCGCTTTCGCATCGGCCCGTGCCGCTGCCTGATCGGCGAGGTCAGCACTATGCCTCGCCCGCATATCCGCCTCGGCCTGCCGCGTGTTCTCATACTGCTGCTGCGCGCGTTGCGCGTTCTGTTCCTTGAAGTGCTGGATCAGCGTCACGCCTTGCTCCGGTGTAACCTTGCCCGTCGAGGCAAGCACCCTCAGCGTCGTCACCTGCTCCGGCGTCAGACCGGCCAGGATGCCGCTGCCGCTCTGTGGTGCCGGCGCGGCGGCTGGGGCTGGCGCCGGTGGTGCCAACGGAACGGGCGCTGGAGCCTCGCCAGCGGTGCCGGCGCCTGGCCCCGCTACATCGGTGCCCCCGGTGCGCGCAGCCACTCCTACGGGCGCTGGAGGCTGCGTGCCGGCCTGCATGTTCGTGTTAGGCCCAGCGAGCGACGGATAGGTTTTCGCCTGCTCGGCCAGCCATTCCTGGTCGGTCATCTGCGCCTGGGCTTGCCCACTCGGCACCGCTCCACTGGCAGGCTGTGTCGGCGCCCCCCCGCTTGCCACCTGTGTCTGCCCGTAGGATGCCGGCAGATAGCGGGTGACGTTGGCGACATAATTCGGATCGCCGCCGCCGTTGTACGCCACGAACGCGCGGCGCTGCGTCTCGGGATCGCCTGGATCGCCGCGCATCCGCGCTTTGAGATAGCGGGCACTGAACATGATGTTGCTGCGCGGATCGGTCAGCGTCGCCGGATCAACCGGGTCCATGCCATAGCCGGGTGCCATTGCGGTTGCCGGCATTACCTGGCCGATGCCGATTTCGCCCGCCTTGCCGCGCGCATTTGGATTGAAGCCCGACTCCTGCCGATGCTGTGCGATCAGCACTTCAGCCGGGATGCCGGTTTCCTTCGACGCCTCGGCGTAATACGGCAGATATTCCTTTGGCACCTCGATATTCGCGCCAGGGCCGCCAGCGCCGTAGGCTCCGCCGGGAGCCGGATAAGCACCGCTGCCAGGCGTCACCGATGACTGCGGCCCAGGAGCGCCGTCCAGCAGCTTGCCCCAGCCGGCGGCATTGGCCGCCCGATCGCCCAGCTTCTCGCTCGGCGTGCCCATTGCCGCCAGTCGTTGCGCGACAGCGTGGCCCGGATAGGTCGGTGGCGCATGCTTGGCAAAGCCCTGCGCCTGCAGGCTGGCGATCCCCTGGCCATACGCCAAAGCCGCCTCCGGCTCCGACATGTTCAGCAGGCTCGACGCGAACCGCGCCAGCATTTCCGTATCGTTCCCCGCGACCTGCTGCTGCAACAGTTGGTTGTTGTTCTCCTGCAGCGTTTGCCGACCAGCCATCAGCGGATCGAACAGAACGTTGGGCGCCGATGATACCTGCGTGCCGGACATGCTCGATGCCTCAGAAGCTGCGGGTGTAGTTCATGTTGATCGGCGCCGGCGCTGAGTTGCTGTAGCCGCTGGAGGTCATAAAGTTCCCACCACCACCGAAATTGCTCTGAAAGTCCTTGTTGCTCAGCAGATTGTTGGCGATCCCGCCGAGCCCGCTCGCGGTGTTTCCGTAGATGCTCGACTGCGCGTTGCCCGCCGCAAGGGCTGAATTGGACGCCTGCCTTGCCGTGTCCGCACCGCCCGCCGCAGCAGACTCGCCGATATGGGACATATCGAAAAGACGGTTGTAGTAGCTGGTAAACTCTTGATCCGCCAAGCCGGTGCCAAAAGTCTGTTCGGCCTTCAGCGTGGCACCCGAGCGTAGCATCCCTTTGGCGGCAGCGCCCGCATCCACCCCGCGCATGCCTTGGTCGAATGACCACTGATAGCCGGGCGAGGTGTGGAAATTACCGAATGCCGCCGTCGCCGCATCCTGCCCGTTCAGCCCGAGCAGATCAGCACTGGCAGTATTCGCCTGTCCGCCAGTGGTTCTCCACGGCGCCAGATCGGCGCGTTGCTGATCCAGCGCCTTCTGCGACTGATCGGCCGCCTTCCCGGCGGCACTCGACTGCATCATGCTGCCGCCAATGGTGGCAGCGGCTCCTATGCCAGCCGCGGCAATGGCAAACGGCATGCTCAGTCCTCCAGTTCGAGATCGGCGTGCTCGGCAATCAACGGCTCGCCATCAGCGTCAACACGATCGGCATTGTGGATGCAGGCGATCACGCAGCGATCCGACAGCGTGAGAAACTGGTGCTGCACACCAGCCTCGATCTTGATCGCGTTCGGGCCGGCGAACTCGCCCAGACACTCGCCTGCGCGCCACACCCGCACCACGCCGGACACCACGAACGAGATGTGGTCGTAGACGTGCGCGTGCTGCGGCAGCAGCGTGCCGCGATCCTGCACAACCCAGGTGCGCACATACACGCCGCCGAACAGGCAGATTTCGCTGTATGGCTGATTGGTCGCGCGTTTCATCAGTCGCAGCGAATCGCCGCCATCATCGTCATACGATCGTCGGCGCCTTCATTATAAACCGCGTGCGCCTTCTTGTTGTCGAACGAAAACACGTCGCCTACCTTGGGCACGAAACTCTCACCCTCGCACCAGTTCACCGCGTTCGGATTGGCCGCGATCACGGTGTACACCTTCAGTCCGTAATAGTTCGCGTGCCAGCTCGCCGCGTCGCTGTGCGGCTTCACCTGGGCGCCGCATGGAATGCGTGTGATCAGTGCTCCGCCCAATGCCGTGCCCTGCACCCGGCCCATGATCTGCATCAGAATGTCGCGCGCCGCCGGCAGCGCCGCGATGCCCGGATACCACGTCAATTCGGCGAACTTCTCGTTGTAGTTCTCGGGCGCCAGCAATTCCTCCTTCGGTCGCCACCGCAGCCAGATGTCGCTGATCTGCGTGTGCGCGCCCTCGGCCTGCTCGGTGCGCCCGGTATGCTGATTCCATAGCTCCGGGTGCCGCTCGATCTGCAACCGCAGCGGCAGCACGTCCACATTCCCCAGCAGGGTAAAATGCTGCACCGTCTCGTCCTTTCCTGTTATCGCATTACCGTACCCGCCGCGCCGCAATGAACCCGCTTGCCGCGGCCGTGCCGGCACTGAACGAGGCCATCACGCCCAGGTAAGCCGTCATTGTGCCCGCCCCGGAAAACCGCTGCGGCCCGGTCCACAGCGCCGTGCCGGTGCCCATGTTTGCCACCGCAATCCCCGCCGCCTGGTTCGGCGTCACCGCCGCATTGCCCACCCAGGCAAAGACACCACGCAGCGCGGTGGCTGAGCTGGTGAACGTCGCATAGCCGCGCACGTCCCAGTCCCCGGCTGTCAGCGCGAGCGTACCAAGATCAGCGGCGACGTTGTTCGACAGCCCGGCGCTGCCGAATGTCGCTGTCAGATATTCGCCGATCTTGCCGGCGGCGGCGGCAGTGCCATCAGTGACGCCGACGCCCTGTTGCGCTGCCAGCTTGCTCAGCGCATCGGCGACGGTTTGATGATAACCTGTCCACGCCTGCGAATGCTGGCCGTCCGCCGTCACCGGCGCATCGTCATGCGGCGGCTGCGCCACGATGGGCGGTCGCGCCATCAGCTCGCCGCCCCGCTCAGTGCCGCATCGACGGCATAAAGCGTGGTCGGTCCCTGCGTGGTCAGCCGGAACGTCCGTTGCCGGAAGCTGCCGAGCCGGGTCGTCACAACGCGGTGCCGGTAATCCGCTGGCACGGACCCGCCGCCCGCGCTCAGCGTGCGGCTGCCGGTCCAGGTGCGCGCGCCGTCGTCGGACCACTCCAGCAGCACCGAGGCAGGAGCGTGTGCGCCGCCGGTTTCCATCTCGACCTCCAGCCGCGAACAGAACGCGCGATTGGTGCCGGCCCATAGGTTCGGCAACGTCGCTTGCCGGATCACCGCAATCCCATCGTCGGCGGCAAACGGCGTCGGGAAGAAGCATTTGCCCGAGATACTGTCGCCAAGCAGCGCCCCGCCGCCGAAGTTGCAGGCGCTGATCGGCCGCCACGGCAGCGAGCCATCGGTGGAACTCGAGCGCTCGTGCCATTGCTGCGTCGCGCAGTCATAGACAAGCGTCCGCCTGCCCTGCTGGATGCAATAGATGGCGTGACCGCCAATCTGATAGGCGTAGGCTTGATCGACCTGCCCGCCCTGGGTGATGATTGCCTCGATCGCGTGGTTCGACACGCGCTCCGCTTTGTAGCCGTTGGTGCGATACACCACGCCGCCGACGCCGACCCACCAGATCGAACCGTCAATCACCGCCTCGGAGCGCGGCGTCAGCGCCCCATAGGGAATGGTCGAGCCTTGCAGGCGGCGGAACGGAAAATCCGCATCGCCGCTGTCATACCAGACCTCGTGACCGGCCTCGCCCATCATCCAGAACTGGCCACGATGGCCGATCACCCGGCGCACCACATTCGGCATTGCATCGGAGAACGCGAAATCCAGCGCGTCGAATTGCGATGGATCGAGCAGATGCGACAGAAAGAACCGCGCGTTATCCGAGTAATCCGTGAACGCGTAGTACCCATCCATGTGCGCGACCGTGGCCGCGCCAGGGAAGTCGCCACCGATCTGGTGCATCGGATCGGCGCCGTAAGCGCCGTTCTCGGCATGGCCGCAGGTGTAAGCGCGCGGCGGCACGCACACCACGGCGGCGGTCGAGCCGACCGCAATCGTCACCAGATCGTAAGGCCGCGCCGCGTTGCCGACATATCCCATATCCTCGAAGCGGGCATTGATCGCCGGTGGGAACGAGCAGCGGTAGAGATGATCGCCCGAGACGGCATAGACGCGGCCCGGCAGATCGAAATTGATCGCGTAGATTGGCCCGGTGCCGATGGTGAAGGCCGGCACCAGTCCCGGCGTCGGCACCAGCGCGGCCTCGGTGCGCGCATCGGATGGCTGCTGCTCGGCCATGAGATTGATCAGCCGTTTCGCGGATAGCGGCAGCGAATCGTGCACGTAAGATGCGAGCGGAAACGGAATGCGCCGCATCGCGCCGGGTGCCGGTTGCGGCTGCGCGGTGCCGGACATCTCACCCCGCCTGTGGTTGCGGCATCGGCGTATCGCCGGTACGCGCCGGGATCACGATCTGGGTGCCCGCGGCGATGTCGTTGATCGCCTTGGTGACGGTCAGGAAGGCGTTGATTTCCGGCGCGGTGATGGGCACACGCTGGAGGAATTGCAGCGCGAGCGCGGCGGCGTGACGGTCCACGATTGCGTCCTAGATGTTATACAGCGGGATTTTGTACTGCGTGCCGGACACCTGAACGCCGACGTAACCGGCGACCTGCGCCGGCACATCGCCATTGGCGCCCGTGGTCGCACTTGGACTGACCGAGGCGACCTTGAAGTTCAGCAACCCGGAAGAGTTCAGCTCGAAGCCTGTATTGATGAAATCGCCTGATTGATTGATGCCGGCCTGTTGCAGCCCGCCATCGGTCTGCACCGACAGCACCGTGGCCAGGCCGTGCGGGGCGCCCTTGGTCTGCAGGATCAGCGCCGGCGCCAACGAGCCGCTGTTTCTGATCACGGCGGTGGCGCCGGTCGGCATGTGCGTGGCATCGGCATCGAGGAACAGCGAATAGCTGCTGGCGGCTTGCGGGTGGCAATAAATGCCATACTGGAAGGGCTGCGACCCGATCAGCACGGTAATGCCTGCAAGGCTCGGATAGTCGCCATACGCCACCACCTGGAGCGCGATAGCGCAATAGTCCGTGGTGCCGAAGCTGGTGTTGGGCGGCATCGTGCCGGAAGGCATGCCGGCGAAATTGAAGCTGTCCACCTCGTTCACCGCCGTGCCGCCGACGCCGGGCGTGGCAAGATCGGCGCGGCCGAACAGGCCGAATACCTGCCCCCCCAAGGTGGTCAATTTGCCATAGCCTGTGACGCCGGTCGGATAGGCGACGGTGCCCGGCGCCAGGCTATTCGTCACCTCGCCGATGAGGCAGTTCTGGGCGCCGCTATCGGCCACCGCGCCGAGTTTCGGTACGCCGAAATCCGCCATGACGGCATGCGGGCCAAGCGTGGTGTTGCCGGTGACGCCGAACGTGCCGGTGATTGAGCCGCCGGCTTTCGGCACGAGCGCGGTATCCGCCGTCGCCCAAGGGGCGGTGGCAAGCGCATAGTCGCGCAGCGCCGCGGCGGTGAAGCGCCCCGATCCAGCATGTTCGCCGACCACTGAGGCGTCGTCGGTCACGGTGCCGAGGTCCGGCATATCTACAATGCGCGTCATGGCGGCCTCATGCGAGGTTGTAATAGGCGACTTTGAACGGTGAGCCGCCGATGGTGACGGTGAGATAGCCTTGCGGCGTGGCCGGCAGCGCCGTGGACGATCCGGCGCCGGCGCTGGTGGTTACGGTGGGCGCGCGGAAATACAGCATCCCGGTCGCGCCAAGGGTAAAGCCGTTGTTCTGGATGACGCCCGTGGTGTTGGTGATGGTGCCGGACGCGGAGAGATTGCCGACCACGTTGGTGCCGCCGAGCGAGACCGCGCCCGCCACCGAAAAGTTGCCGCCGACGCTTGCCGAGCCGCTGATCGCGGCGGTGCCAAGGTTGGTCGTCCCGGCGATCGCCAGGGTTGCCGCATTGACCTGGCCGGTGGCGGTGAGATCGCCCGTTACCGTCGTGCCGCCCAGGGTGACGGCGCCCGTGACCAGGAAGTTGCCCGTCACGCTGGTCGAGCCGGTGAGCGCGCCGCCGGTGATCGGCAGATAGCCGGCCAGTTCGGCGGCCCAATCGGTCAGGTCGGCATGCGTCAGCGTGACATCGCCGGCGTGGCCGGCCACCGAGGTCACGTTGAACGTGCCGATATAGGTCCGCAGCGCCGAACCAAGGAAGCGGCCCGAGCCGGCGAGATCGCCGACCAATGAGGCGCTGTCGTTGAACGCGCCAAGGTCAGGCATGTCGATGATGCGCGTGCTCATGTCGTTGTCACCGGATCGAGGTCGTCTTCCGTGACGGGATCGGCGGCATCGGTCAGCACCGGCTCGGCGGTCAGCGCCGGTGTGCCGAACGCCGGCACCAGATGCAGCGAACCCATCGCCAGCAGCTCGGATTGCATGCCGCCGTCCCAATCGAGATACAGATGAAAGCCGCAGCGGCGCGGCCAGTCCGATGCCGTGCCTTGCGGCATGGCGATGTCGAATGAGCCGGGCGCATCGGCGGCGATCGTGCCGGTGCCGGTCCACAGCACCTCGGGGGACTCTCCAGCGGGCGCCCCGTAGTCCCATGCGGTGCGCGGGCTATCGCGCCAGATCACCATGCGCAATGCCGGGCCGCCGATGCCGCCGGTTAGCTCCAGCGCCGCTGCATTGGCGGTATCGTCAGCCACGATCGAGACGCGCAACGCGAGGCTGGCGGCACCGGCGATGACGAGATCGCGGCGCGGCACATGCAGCGGTGAGGTCGGCCGATAGGGCGCAATGATGGTGGTCATCGGACGCGCCTCGCGCTCACGGGAACGCCCGGAAGAAGCCGGCCCCTGGCAGGCGTGGCGCGATCACGACGTAGGTGTTCAGCTTGTCGGCACCGATGATGCTCGGCGCACCATCGAGCACAACGTAGGTGTTGATCTTGGTGGATCCAACATAGGCCGGCGTGCTGTCAAGCACCGCATACGTTACCACCTTGGACGCCAGGGCGCTTGCCGCCGGACCCGGCGCAAGCACCGCATAGCTGTTGAGCTTGCTACTGCTTTCCACCGTCACCGCCAAAGCGACAACCGGGAGCAGCAGAAGGAGAGCGATCAGCCACAATTTCACGGCAGGCTTTCCACACCAAAGTTGGTCCCGGCGCCAAAGTCACCCGTCACCCATGCCCCGCCAGCGGGGTTGGTCGCCATGTAGCACGCATAATTCGCAAAGCTGGTGGTGCCCGCCGTCGAGCAGCCGACGTAATCGGTGCTGCCACTGCCGGGCCGCTGCACGAACTCGAAGTTGAGCGGGCCTGATGTGCCCACCTGGATGCGCGCCTTCTGCGCCACGCCTAACACTTGAAACAATCCGGCCGGCAGCGATCCCACCGTGAATTCGGCGATCTGGCTGTTGCTGCCGGTGTTGATGTTGGAGGCGTCGCTGATCGTCGTGGGATTGACCGAGCCGACGACGCCGGACCATGCCATTGTGTTGCCGTTGGCGACGGGTGCCAACGTGACCAAATTCATGTTTCGCGTGTCGGTGGTGGCAACGATGAGTTCGGACCAGGACGTGGTGGTGGAGGCTGACCCGTTGCCGGCAAATTCGACCTGGTTGACCAAAGTTCGGCTGTTGGTTGTCACGTCACCCGAGAAGGTGCAGATGGACGTGCCATTGGCGTACATCGTGACTGAGCCGGACACGGCGTAGACCAGCGATATGTCAATCTTGTTGAGCGCCGCCAGCGGCCAGGCACCGTTGGTGCATGTGACAAGATCGGTAATGGTGCCGGCCGTGTTCCTGGTGGAAATCTTGACTTGCCCGGCCGTGCCGGTGCCGCGGACCAGAATGGCAGGGTTGCCATCAGAGCCGAAGATTCTCACCGATTGCTGCGCGGTGGATGACGTTGTAGCGCTGGCGATGTGCTCGGCGTGAACCCAGATCGTGCCCTGATTGGCGAAAGTCGGGGTTTGGAACCGCACGGCCGGCGGATCGGATGGTGAGTTTGATCCTATGACCGATAGCGCGGCCCTGCCATAGCCGGCCCGGAACTGTCCTGCTGTCGTGGTGATCGAAACAGCGCCGACGAACGTCGTGTCGATGTCCTCGCCGCCGGCGAACAGGATCGTGGCGGACGCCTCGCACAGCGGCGCGGCGATCAGCGCGAGAGCGAGCAGCAGGCGACGGATCATCAGCGAATGTCCGATGTTGCGGTGACGGCGATGTGCGTCGTGTCGATAACGTAGTAACTGAGCACATCCACCGCGTTCGCCGTGGTGGTCAGGGTCGGTGCGGTGCCGCCGGCGAATTTCCAGTCCGACCCATAGCTGGAGATCAGATCGGACCCGGTGGCGGATTGCGTGACGATGATCTGCCCGGCTTGCCCGGCGACGATGTTGGTCGGATTGGCCAGGGTGCAGGGGCATGAGGCATGCACCAAGGTGATGCCGAAATTGTTGGCCGCGGCAAAGTTGGGCGTGAACGTGCTGGTGCTGATGGCGACGGTGACGGGTGTGGCGCGCTGCGCCTTGCTCCAGGCATTGGCGCCGGATGTGTCCACGGTATCGAATACCGGCGAGGCCGCAACGCAAAGGATGGCGGCCAGCAGCCACGGGAGGCGATGCAGGTTCACGCGCCCACCTGAACCACGCCGCCATTGAGCCACAGCTTGCCGCTGCCTGGGTTGGACGTGGGCAAGGTCGAGAAGTCGAGCGCGGCAATCGCGGCTGTCGTCACCGTCGCATTGCTGCCCGCCGCTCCTGTGGCGCCGGTGGCGCCCGTAGGCCCCGCTGGACCAGTGGCGCCGGTCGCTCCCGTGGCGCCTGCCGCGCCGGCGACGCCGTCCACACCAGCAGCACCCGTGGCACCCGTGGCACCTGTAGCGCCTGTGGCGCCGGTCGGGCCTTGCGGCCCCGTGGCGCCGGTATCGCCCTTTTCGCCCTTCGCGCCGCGCCAGTCCTGCCCGGTCGCATCGGGCGGCAGATCGGCGGGCGGCAGAAAACCGCTGAAGAACGGCTGGTTCACCATCAGAAATACTCGGCCGCGACGCGTTCGCCGGAGGTCGGCAGCGCGATGTATTGCGCCAGCGCCCGTGCGGCCACCTGGTCATCCCGCGGGTTGGCCGGCTTGTCGAACAACGGCGCCAGCTGATTGGCGGCGAGGAAGACATACGGATCGGCGGCATAATCCGGCACATCCTGCGCCGACCAGCGCGCCAGCCCGCGCGCCGTCAGATCGTCATGCACCGACTGGACCGCCTCGGTGGCAAGCGCAGGGGCATTGGCCACCAGCGAGAACTTGCGCACACGCCCTTCTAGCAACCCGAGCATTGCCGGGTCCCCTGGCTTGCCAAAGCTCGATGACATCACCAGAGCCGAGAGCTTGGTATATTCCTCGCTCAGCGCCTGCGGCACCGCCGCTAGACTCCACGAGACGTTGCCCTGTGCGACCAGCGCGTCGTGCATCGCGCTGACCTTCGCCAGTGCCAGCGCGGCATCGGCGGGTGATGGCGTCTCGTCCGACGCAATGACGCCCAGCTCGACCAGCGCGTTGGTGGCGATGGTAACGGCGGGGATGGTCACGGTAAGCGCAGGACGGTCGGCAACGGGCACGATGGCCACGCCGAGCCGGCGCAACGCACGCTCGCCCAGGGTCGCAATGGTGACGGTCATCGCGTCGTTTCCTTCAGCGTTCGCATCACCCACCGGGCATCAGACAGAGCGTTGTGCTCATCGTCCGCATGCTGAACTGTCGGATTGCCGACCGCATCCAGCGATTGCCGAAGATCGCGGCAGTAACGCGGCCAATGCGCTGGGAGGTCGATCATCCGCCCGTATAATTGGCACAACGCTACCCAGTCGTAGTCAGCATAGTATGCCCAGAACTCAGGCTTTTTTCCGGCAAACGCAACAAAGTCACAAATATCACGTGCCACCTGTTCTCGCGGTGTAGTCGTGCCGGAAAGGTGGGGAAGAACGTTCTGCCTGACCCATTCCGATGCTCGGGACAAGTCACACTCCGCCAGTTCCGCATAGTATTCGGCACCATCCTCGCGCACGAGACCGATTGAGATCAGGTCGATCGTGCGGCCGTCTTCGATGAACTCGGTATCAAAACAGATGATCATGTGCGATAGCCGCGGCGCAGATACGCCGCCTGCAGAAGCTGGTTCATCTGTTGCGGTGCGCCGCCCATCATCTCTTTCGCCTTGTAGTATTCTTCGGGCAGTTCCAATGCAGTTGATCCGAAGTTGTCACGCACCGCTGGGATCAGCCCGGTATATGTGCCTGGCGGGTTGTGCATCGGAATGGTGCCAGCCTGCCCGAAGCTGTAGCCGGATGGGTCAGCCATGTCCGGCGTACGCCGCCACGTATCGGCCATGCGCGGGTTGCTCGTGTCCTGGCCCGGCAGCATCAGCCGCACGTCAGGCTCACGTTGCTGGAAGTAGCGTTGCAACCCCTGCGGCCCCTGCATCTGGAGATTGGTCGGCCCTGGGGTGAACGTGTCCGGCTGACCGTCACCACCGCCCCACGTGCCACCCATGAAGCCCTCGCGTCCGTGATACTGCGACTGGTCGCTGAATGTCGGATGGTTGGGCTTCTTGTAGGTGTCCGGCAGATGGCCATTCGGTGCGGTCGCCGCGCCCGATTTCCATGCGCCGCGCAGATCGTAGTCATAGGTATCGCGTGCGCGGCCGTTGCTCTGCGCCCATTGCTGAAACTGCTGTTCCTCGGCTGGCGACAGCTGCGTGTTGTAGCGGTCGGTAAAGTCGTTCTGATCGACACCGGGCACAACCTGATTGAGCGTTGGGACGATGTTGTACTGCGGATAGGGGTTGGCCCCCGGTTCAACGAGCAGCTGGTTCCGGGGGCCAACGTCAGCCATCAGCCGGGCTTTGAGCGCGAGAGTGACGCCGCGGCGGCATCGGCGATACGCTTTGCCGCAACCTCCGCGTCAGCCTCGGCCTTGCCCGCGAGCCGTGCCAGCGCCTGGGCGTGCGCATGCACGTTCTCCGCCATCGTCGGGAACAGCAGCCCGCGCGAGGCCAGCGCGGCGATTTCCTCGTCGCTGATCGGCTCTTTCGGGCCGATGTCGCCGAGCAGCGGCGGAATGCGTGGCTCGACCGGCGCCACGGGAACTGCCGCCGCAGCGGGCGCTGCTGCGACGGGCCGCGATTGTGGTTGCTTGTCAGACATCATGCGTCTCCAACGGCTGTTGTCCAGATGGTGAAAACGCTATGGTCCACGGGCGTTGACGTATCGGTGGTCCCGTCCGTGCCCCAGCGCAGCTTTTCCACGCCGCGGATTTCCATGACGCCGGCACCGTGCTGGAACCCGTAGTCGCGGTTGTTGGTCACGCTCTTGGTCCGCTGTGCCCATGCAATGCCGAGCGCCTGCGCGCCGCACAGGTAGGAACGCGCGGTATCAAGCGTGGCGTGCGCGTTGGTGCCGCCGGCGGTGAGCACGGGCATCTCGGGGATTTCCCGCACAATGATGCCGTCCCAGATCAGATCGCCGGAGGTGAACAGCGGATTGTTGGCGCCACGCTCGGCGGCATACAGCTGGGCGTTGTTCACCGTGGTGTCGGCCCGGAAGTCGCGGAACACCAGGCTCGGCATAAAGCAGACATACCACTCCTCATCGTCATTCACCCGCGTCGGGCGAATGTGCGGCGAGGCAACGCGCGCCATGCGCTTGGCCAGCGATAGCGTCGCCGCGGTCATCTTGTCCGCGGTGTTGTCGAGCGTCGCAATCGAGGTTGAGAAATCGGATGAGACGCTGTTTGCCTTCAGTGCCCCGAACAAATTGCGATCGAGGTTGTTGGTGAGCCAGGTGTCCATCTGCGCGTTCGATGCTGCAGCAAGCGTGTAGGATACGCCGGCGTTCGCGGTGATCGAGCCGAGCGAGGCGATGATGTCGGCCCTGATCTTCTCCATTGCCCAGTTCATCAGTCCGTCGCGGCCGGCGTTCATCAGGTCGATGGCGCTTTTCTGCTCGTCCCAATCGCTGACGGCGATGGCGTGGCGGATGACGTTGACCACCACCTTCAGCGAGCGGGCGTTGAGGGCTTCTTCCTGGCCTTCGAGGGTGGTGTTGCCGGTGACGCCGGCGCCGGTGAGGCGGCGGACGGTGGCGAAGGTCACGCTGTCGCCGCTCTTGCGCGTCAGATCATCCTTGAGCTGGATGATGCTGTTCATGCCGGTGCCCATGTAGCGGGCGAACTGGTTTTGCCGGATGTATTCGGCGAAGAACTGGTCGTCCCATATTTGTGGTGTCAGGCCGGCGCGAGCCGTCGAGAGCACCATGTCAGCCGTGGCTGTCATTTGTGCGGTTTCCTATTCGGATGTGATGGGGATTGTTACGGTTGCATCACGCCCGATCGGCTCGGCGGCAGCCACTTGCGCCCGTCTCACCCGGCGGCGGTGTTTGTCGGCACGGCACGGCACGAACGCCCGATTGCCCCCGGCGGCGGGGTCGGCGTGGTTCAGCCTCGGCGCGCTATCTCGTTGAGCGGCGTCGGGCCGGACCATTGCGGTGCGGACCGCGGGGCCACGCTGCGCGCTGTCGCCAGCGAGCGCGGCTGTCCTGCGGCCGGTGAGACTGGCATCTGCTGGGGCACCGGCGTAGCACGCTCGGCCTCCCACTTGGCGCGTTCCTCGGCAATCAGCCGCTCGCGGTATGAATTGGGATCGTCGCCCACGTCGCGCAGCACGCGCATCCGCTCGACCTCCTTCTGCAGCCACCCATACGGGTTAGCCTGCGAATAGAGCTTGCCGTACAGCGTCGGGTCACGTTCGGCCGCTTGCTTGAACTCGGCGACATATTCCTCGGTCTTTTCCGGTCCGATCTTCTCGCGCAGGAACATTTCGCTATTGTTCAGCCGCTCATTCAGCATGACGCTTTGCACCCGCTGCACGAAGCCTTGCGGGTCCTGGCTCGGATCGATCGGCGGCATGGCCGGCATCTGCTGCGGTGGCGCAGGCTGTGGCCGCTTCGCCTCCTCCATCTGCCGGCGCAGTTCGGCCAGTTCGCCCTCAGCGCGCGCGGCCTTCTCTTTCCAGTCCTGCCGCTTGCGTCGTTCGTCCTCATAGGCGCGGCGCGGGATGACCGGCTCGCCGTCGAGTGCTTCCGGCGGCTCGGCATCGTCCGGCGGTGGCTTTGCCTCGGTCGCCTTGTCGGCCGCTGGCGGTGCCTCTGGCGGCGCTGCTGCGGGTGTTGGTGCAGGTGCCGGCTCGGCAGCCGGCGTCGCGCCCAGGAAGGCGTCGATTTCCTCTTTCGGCATGGATTTGTCTCGCGTCAGTAAACGATCACCGCGCCGGCAGCGCCGCCGGCACACGATCCGGCATTCGTGCCGCCACCACCGCCGCCGGCGCCGATGCTCGCGGTTGCCGTGCAGTTTGCAGCGCCGGCCGAGCCGGCCGAGCCGGGGCCAAAGTAAGACGCAGCACCACCGCCACCCGCGCCGTTGCCGCTGCCAGCCAGCGCGCGCACCCACGGCGCACCCACGGAGGCCGAACCAGCGCCGCCGAGGCCCGCCGTGCTGCCACCACCGCCGCCGCCACCACCGGCCAACCAGCCGGTCACGACAGCCGAGCCCGGCGACGATCCGTTAGCGGCGGCAGCGCCACCAGCGCCGGCGCTCGGCCCGCCGCCAGTGCCGCCAGTGCCGCCAGTGCCGGTAGTGCCGACCAATCCGCCGGCGCCGAACACCAAAACCAGAGCCGTGCTGTCGGCAAAGCCGCTGATCGTCGCATTAGCCGCGGGTGTGCCGTTGGCGCCAGCAGCCGCGCCGGATGGTGCCGCCGGCAGCGACAGCGTAAGCGATCCGCCGGGCGTGACGGGTTTGGGCAGGTTGTAGACACACGCGCCCGAGCCACCACCGCCGCCGCCCGCGGTGCCGGCGCTGGCCTGTCCGCCGCCGCCGGGGCCGCCGGCCGCGCACGCGGTTAGCCATATCGTTGTGACATCATTAGGCACGGCCCATGTTGTCGTGCCGGCCGGCAGAATGACGGCGGTTGGCCGTGATGGGCCGGGCATGATCTGTTGCGCGTCGGCGCTGCCGATCAGCCCAAGCAGCAACGTCGCTGCGAGCGCGTTATGCGAGCGCATCACCATTCCCTCGCGGCAAATGCCTGCCCGGTCGTTGCCCCGTAAATGCTGATTGCGCCACCGCTCGCTGGCGTCGAGCAAATATACTGCGCCCCGGCCGGCACTCTGAACGACGGCTGCGTTGCCGCCGCAGTGCCGATCGATGACACCCACAGATCGGCGGTGCTTTGGTTTTGGATGATGCAGCCGCGTCGGTTCGGCGCTGCCGCGGCAATCGTCTGCGCGACGCCACCGCTTGCAACGGTGCCCGATATGCTCGCGTGGGTAACTGCCTGCGCCATCGCTGGCAATGGCGCCAGCGCGAGCGCCAGCGCGAGCCACTTAACGATCATGGGATCAGCCTCCGGTCAGCTTGGAAAGGCGGCGGTGAACAGCTCGGAATGAAAGCCGCCAGCCATCACTGGGTTGGCGGTCGAGGTGTCGTCATAGTTGCCGGCACACCAGACCACCGCGCATTTTGTTGCGTCGCGCCCCCGCGGCACCATCGGGCGCCAATTCGACCCGACATAGCGCGCGCCGCCGCCGCGGTGCGGCGCACTGATCTGCGTGCGTGACCAGGACACACCGCCATCCCGGGTCACCATGCGATACATTTCGGTCTGATCGTAACCGGGGCCGATGCCGCAGTAGACGACGCCGACAGCGCCGGGGTCGAGACAGATACCCGGCGTGTAATACAATTCGGCGCTGCCACCGGCGGGGTTGACGATCGGGCCGCACGATATGCCGGGGATTTCCCGCTTGGTCCAGGAAATGCCATTCCATACCGCATAGTAATACCGCTGGTCGTGGATATCGAGGAACCGGACGAACACCACATAAACAAAGCCGGTCAGCGCATCGCGGTAGCAATCATGCACCCATACGTTGCCATAATTGTCCGGCGTCTGCCGGGTGGCAATCGGCGTTGCGTCAACAATGGTCAGCGGAAATGCCGCCAGCGGCGCTCCGTCGCTGCCGCGTGCCGTTGTGCCGTCATAGTAGAAATGACGCACGTCGGTTTTGATGCCGGACGACCCTTCATCGGCGTTCGTTATGGCGAAATCGATCCGCCCGAAGCCGTCGTCCCATACCTTGTGATAAACGCCCTTTTGCGTCGGCACGCCAAGCGTGTTCATCCAGATCGTGATGGCGGACCATGTAACGGTGCCATTGGCCGCACCATTGCTGGCCGGTGCCGTCGCGGTGGCGAGGTCATCCGATGTGGCGCAACAAAGCCCCGACGCCTCGCCGCGGAAGAACAGGTAAATCTTGTTGCTTTGGCTCGACAGCATCACCGGCGATGGATAGGTGCGATCGTGATCGTTGCCAGAACCAGATGGCGCCAGGATGGTGCTTTCCGCGCCCCATGCGCTTGCATCGTGTGCATTGACCGAGATGCGGTAGCGAATGCCAACGGTGGACGTGTGTTCACAGTAGAATGCCACCAGCCGGCCATCTGGCCGGATCAGAAATGTCGGGTTGGTGTGGTCGTCGGCCCAGCCGACCGTCGTTGTCTTGAGCTGATATTCCGTTGCAAGGCCCGTTGTGTGATCAAGTTCGGTTACGCCGATAATGCCATTGCCGGTGGAGATGCCGGCCTGTCTGGTGTAGCCGAACCATGTTTTGCCGGACGCCGAGACGGCGCGAGGATCAGCGAACCAGCACCACGCCCCGCTTGCCCGGCCGTGCGTGATCGGGCCGGTGTAGACGTGCAGATCATCAAAAGCGTTGGCTTGCCCGACGCTATGCACGACACACCCCACGCCGGTTGCGGCGGTCAGCTCGGCCGGAATTGCGGCGGTTGCCAACAATACGCCGGCAAAATAGATCGCCAGCGTGTCATCCGCGCGCGCTTCCAGTCGCCACGGCCCGGCGCCACCGGGCACCGCCGAGGTACCCAACAGAAACAGCGAGGTAAACGTTCCCGCAACCCGCTTGAACACCTGCGCGTTGGCGGCGGTGACGCGGATACCGATGAAATTGTTTACATCGATCATCCGCACACAGAGCGGCAGCGAATTGGCCACCGCCTGATTGGTCAGGCTGGCCTCGGCCGAGTGAACACGATCGCCGGTGTCGTAAATGTATGACGCATCCGAGCCGCTATAGACAAGATCAACTGCGCCCGTGCTGCTGACCTTCGCCGTGCTGCCCGCGCCACCGGCCTTGACGAATCCAAGGGTTGATAGGTCGGCGCCGACATTGGCGCCGGCAAAATCAAACTTGATGATGTTGCCTTGTGCCGGCCATGCTGGCGCCAGTGCAGCCGGCGTGGCCGCTGCCGTTGTCGTTGCCGCCGCGACGCTGACATTATCGGCGAGCGATTGCTGATAGGCAATCTCACGAGCGGTTGCCCAGGGGGCTAGGTTAACCACTGCTGTTCTCCGGCGCGGGCTGCGTCATCTGGTGGTGGATCATGTGCGTGTTGGCGATCGTATTTGCTGTTTTGTGCCGTTCGTGCGCGGCTTGCTGCATGCCGTGCATTGCCTTCGCCTCGGTCGCGGCAGCCTGCGCGTGCTGATTGCGCAGTTCCGCCATCTGCTGGGCCGCCGCCATCTCCGGGCTCAGCGCGTTCTGATCCGGCTGTGACGGCACATCCGGCGCGACATACGGCTGGCCATAGGGCGGAGCGGAGAAATCGCTGTGCATGTCATGCACGCCGCGCACCGCGTTGACTTGTCTTTCCTTCGCCAGCGCCGCAGCTGCCGCCGCCTCGCCCTGCAGCTTCTGCACCTGCGCCGTGGCGTGTGCGGCCATCAGCGGCGCCTGCTGCGCCTGCTGTTGCTGCATCTGCTCCTGGTGCGCCTTCATGCGCGCCAGCAAATCGGCCTTGTCCTTCAGGCTGCTCGCCGCAATCAGCACGTCGCCTGGTATCAGGCCCGGCTGCATGCTCGCGAGCTGCACCAGCGTCTGGAACGTCTCGGCCTGCATCGCCGGCAGATCGGTGCCTTCCTCGACGGATATATCCACGTCCAGGTCGGTGATGTCGTTCTCGACGCGCACGATCTGCTGCAGGCGCGGATCGCCGGGCACCAACTGCATGCGCTGCATCACCATCGCGCGCTGCGCGTCCGGCATCTGTGCGAGTTCGTCCATCAGGCGGATCGGCGTGTTGATGCCGACCCAGCGTGTCTCATCCAGCGCATCCGTGACGCGCACCCATTTGCCGGCAGTCCAGAACTCCCTCGCTGCCATCCAGGCGACCTCATAGACGCGCCGGGACCACCAGCGCAGGCTGTCGGCCAGCGGTTCGTTCTGCACCGCGCCACCGGCCTGCTGGGCGAGGATCGCGCGGCCTGACAGTTCCCGCTGATCGGTGCCGCTCATCGCCGCATTGGGACCGGAGAGCTGCATTTCCTGCGTCGCATGCTGCAGCAGCTGGAACTGTCCGGCAGCCAGTTCGCCGCCAGGCACGATGTCAAAGCGCATGCCCGGCATGATCCTTATGTAGCCGTCAGGCCGCGCCACTTCGCGCCGCGCCGCGTCCTCATCCGTCACCGCGCCCTGCTCGGCAATGACCTGATGCACGGACAACAGATGCAACGCCTTGGAGCGCCGCTTGTTTATTTCATCCTGCATGCTTATCAAATTTCTGACCATGCCATACCTGGCATTTTCGCGGTCGATGTAGGCCGACTGCAGGATCAGCGAGCACGCGGACTTGCCGCGGCGATTCTTGAACTTGGATTTGGTCGGCTGCTCGACAAAGCCCTGCTTGGTGAAGGTGGCGGTCCACCATTCGCCATCGTCCGACCAGTGACACTGCACGACGCGCGTGCGCCGGCGACGATTGTCCGTCCACACCACCTGATCAGGCCGATCGCCGTACAGCCCCGTAACGCTGAATGTATCCTCGATCACGTCCTCCGCGTTCGGATACATCTCCTCGATCTGGTCGCGGTCCATCCAGATGACGATGCCGAGATAGCGCGCATCGGAGAAGTCGGCGCTCATGCTGTGCGGATCGTGCCAGATACGCGACCAGGGAACGTGCGTCAGCGTGACATCCGCGCCGCCCTTGCCATCATCGGCCAGGCCGATCTCGATGCCGCCAAAGCCTTCGACCAGCATTTCCTCATAAACGGATGAGCGCGTGATGGAGAACGAGTTGTCGTCGGCGATAAACCGCAGGGCTTGTGTCGCCGCGTCGGCGCGATCTTCCTCTTGTGGCGTGCGCGGAAAAGCCTTGGGATCGGTTCTGGCTTTCCTTTCCAACCCGCAGAGCAGCGACACCTTCTCGCGGATTTTGTTGATGGTGATGTCCGGCTGGCCGCGGCGCTTCAGCGCATCGAGCTCTTCCTTGGTCCACTGCTCACCGTCAAGATATGACCGGCATTTTTCCGACTGTGCCCGCGAGTTGTAGCTGGACCTTTCCGCCTCCTCAAACCATCCAATCAACCTGCTCAGCAAATCATCGTCAGCGACCAGCTCGCGCTTATCCTCCGATGTCTCCTCTTTGGGAAACACTGGTGACTGAGCAATTACCGTCAGTGCTTGGCTCATATCGCTTCGCGAACTCGGTTGGGTCGGTGGCGTTCTTGCGGTGATTGCAGTCTGGGCACGTCAACTGGATATTGCTGATCCAGTTGGAACCGCCACGCACGAGGGGAACGATGTGGTCTGCGTGGTAGCGCAGATTCAGGATTGACACGCCGCAATAGACACAAAGGCCGCCTTGCTTATCCAGCAGCGCGAGAATCTCCGCGCCGGTGTGGGTGCCTTCTGCCTTCGCCTTACGCGCTCGGTATGCTCGTCGCGTCGAAAGATACTGTTCGTGGTTCTGCGTCCGCCATTCGCGGTCCAGACGCGCTTTCCTGTCCGCGTTGGCTATCCTCCATGCCAAGCGATTATGTCTGGCACGCTCAGGGTTGGCTGCTTCCCACTCACGAACACGCTGCTTAATGACTTCGACGTTCGCTAGATAGAAGTTCCGTCGATACTCGGGATGCGCAGCTAACCAGCGATCTTCCCGCGCCTTCTTTGCGTCGGGATTGCGAGCGTTGCGCGCCTTCTCCTGCGCGTTGAGCCGTTCGCGGTTCTCGATCTGCCATGCCCTATGGCGCGCCCGGACGACATCCGGCTTTGCCTTGTGCGCGGTGTTCGACATGGCATTAGAGCAGATGCGGCACGTCCCATTGGCCGTAATGCGCTCAGTGACATGCCCGCGAGGACAAGGTTTGCCGGTGAAGTAGCGCGGTAGCCCTTTGGCCTTAGCCTCTGCACGAGTGATCAGCAGCATTCGGCCACTGTATCACATTCCGTTGCCAATTACCACCGAAAAGGCCCTGCGCTGTGTGTGCGCAGGGTTAGGTTGGTGGTCGGGGAGGAAACGGCCGACCCTTGCCCGGAGGCGCTCGGCCAACACGCAAGACCACGCGGCGGTTCTGCCTTTGGCAGACTCGCGGCGTGCCGGTTGGGGAGGCTATTCTTCGGTGGTCGGTGGCGTGATCGGCATGCTCAGCCTACCGTGAGCGACGATGCGCAGCCGCTCGATCTCCTGCGCGGCTTCCTCGCACAAGATGCGCGTGTCGGTGTTGCGCCCGCCGAACAGCAGGCGGTCGGCGTGATCGCGCAGCCGCTCCACTATGTCGGTCACTCAGGCTACGCGCCAATCATCAACGCTGCCGCGCTCCATTTGCTCCCACGCGCGCGTCCAACTGTCCTTCACCGGCTCCGGCAACGGCGCGGGCTGCGTCTGCCGCGCGCCCAGGCACATATACCGCATGCTGTCCGCGCCATGTGACGCATGATCGTGAACCGGAGATGCCCGCCAGGTCTGCGCCGTCTCGTTCCACTCGCGCCGGTAAAACCGCAGCGCGTTGATGCCCTTGGCGCACCGCTCGGCGTCAATCCACGCCCGCGGCAGCACCATGCGCACCGCATTGATCCCATCCGCCACACTATGCTGACGCACGATGCGCGTCGGCCGCAGCCCCATGCCGTGCAACGTCTCGGTGCGGGAAAACCCGCTGCCCAGTTCCTTCACCTGCGCGTCATGCGGCAGCAGGTGCATGGCATATCGGTAGGGCCGCTCGCGCATCAGCTCGACGTAGTGACTGAGTGCGGCGCCGCTATCCTCGATGTAGTCGATGAAGCGCCATTCCCCACCGACCGTCGATTGTGCGAACCAGATGGCGGTAGAATCATCGATGCCAAGGTCGAACGAGGTCCAGACTGGAAGCAGGGGGTCATAGGGAACGTGCGTTATCCTCCCCTCTCTTTCAGCATCCATCATTAATTTGCCGTAGTATGACCCGGAGTTTGGGGCTTCAAATGAACAAAGCAGCTCCTGATTATACTCCTCGACTGACATCTCGGTTTTCAGACGGGCAATAGCCTCATCCGAGAGAACGTCAGTCTTGGTGTGGTCGAGTAGATAAGAGCTGTATCCAGGGGTTGTCTTGGCGCGATCGTAGGCGGCTTGAAGAATGCCACGTCCCTTTGGTGTGCCAGACCGCACCAGCGTCCCTGCCCGGTCCGCCAGCATTGGTTCGATCACCAATGGCACCAGCGAGGCAGGCGTATCGTCGTATTCATCGACCACGACCAGATCCGCCCCGCCGCCGCGCCAAGAATCGATATTATCTGCGCCACCGGCTTGGAAAACTCCGCCATTTGGCATCCGTATGGACAGCTCGGAGCGACGCACGACGGCTCCAGGGATGGACTCAGCCGCCAGTGCTAGCTGATCCCACAGGCCAGTCCGGTGCCACATGACGCCGTAAGGCAAGATGTGGACCGCTCTAGGGTGTGGTTTCTTCTCAGTCAGCGCCCGCTTTAGCCCCATCCACATCAGCGCCGTGCTTTTGCCTGCGCGGCGATGCACGACGGCCACGATGCGTGGCGCCGGATCGTCCATCAGCTTCTTTTGCCAAGGCCGAGGGGCGAACGGGAGAGTGATTGTCTTCCGCGTAGCCATTTCGGTGCTAATGTGTTACGGTATCAGGGTGACACGATCGCAGGCTAGGGCGGCTGGACTGCTTCACTACGACGAGGGGCGTAAGCCGTGTCCTCGGGGCCATCCGATATTCCGGCTGGTTTCGACAGGCAGTTGTGTTGCCTGCCAGCGCGAACATGCCGTTCGTTACCGTGCGAGCAAGCCTGAGCAGTTCAAAGCGATAAAAGCCACATACAAGGCGCGGCATCCAGAGCGAGTGCTGCAGCAGGCTCGTGAGACATACTTGCGCCGCAAAGAGCGGATGAACCTACTGCACAAGAAGTGGTTCGCGGCCAATCCCCACAAACGTCGCGAGCATGAGGCAGCACGGCGGGCCAAAGCGGGGAAGGACAGGTATACCGCTGCAGACGTTGATAGGCTTCTGCTGCTCCAGCACGGAAGATGCGCCTATTGTGGCCGATCGATCAGGAAGAAGTTCCAGGTTGATCATATCACGGCGCTGTCGAAAGGCGGCATGAACGGTGCCAAGAACATTCAGCTGCTTTGCCCGCCATGCAATCACAGCAAACATGCTCGCGATCCTCTGGACTTCGCCCGGTCGCTCGGCCTGCTGCTGTAGCGCGGCGAGAACGGCAGGGTGACGGTCTGGCGTGAGGTGCTCATGGAACAACTGGCAAAGCTGCGGGAGGCGGCATTGAGATCAAAGCCTGGGCCTAGAGGCGAACGAGCCTGGATGAAGTATCTCGTGGCCCTGTACCACTGGCTGGTCGAGGAAGTCGGTGAGGAGCGAGCAGCCGTGATTTGGGACGAGGTGACCACCGGAATGTCCGCTTCCCACACTTACGGGATGCGCGAGGCAAATCGTTGATTTCGCTGGTGCTGCGGTGTCGGTCCGCGTCGATTTGGGCGGTTTCGGTTCGTTACTTTGTGGAGTCTGGTAGCGAGCGCGTCGGTTGCGTTTGCTGTGCTGCGTCACGCGCGGTGGTTATGGTCCGATAATCGGCATTTGCGGACGGTATGAGCGGGCCGGGGGTGTTGTGGCACCTTGCCGGCCCTGGCCCCGCAACCACGGGAGACGGCCCATGGACAGGGTTGCTGCCAGCTTACGCTCAATCCGCGGCCTCGGCGAACAGCGGGCCGGGGGTGTTGTTAGCACCTTGCCGGCCCTGGCCGATGGCCACGGGAGGCATGCCCATGGCGACGGTTGCTGCCTGCATACGCTAGTCGGCGGCCTCGGTGAACAGCGGGCAGTCAGCGCCCGACCAGCGGTCGCGCCGCACACCTCTATGCAGCATTGTCCGAACGCCCGTTCTTCCATTCCAGATAGGCACGATCAGCGGCGGTTAGGTCAGCGGTGAGGCTGCGATGCTTCGCACATAGGCCGGTAAGATGGTTGCAGACCTCTCCGCACATCCGGCAGAGGATTTGTGGTCCGTTTGGAATGCGCTGCACGGTTTGCCCCATCAATCCGCATGCCCCTTTGGCTCGGCCGCCATTGCCTCGCGAAACGCCCTGACGATCTCTGCAGGTTTGGCGTCATCCTCGATCCCAGCGACGGCGTGCCGCCTGCCATCCTTGGCCCGAATCATAATGCCCTGGCAGAGTTCGTCGCTGCGCACTTCGAGCACCTGATCGCCGAGACGGCGCACGCAGTAGCGTCGGATGATTTCGAGCCTAGTCAGCATGGCCAGATTGAGGCTAAGCTGTTGGATCAGCTGATCGTCGGTCATCAGTCCGCGTGCCCCTTTGGCTCGGCCTCGCTCCACTCGATCGCGGGCGTATCTGCGTCTGTATCCACGGAATTCAAACCTGTATCCACAACCGCATCCACGGTGAGCGGCGCTGGCGTGTCGCTGGCCCAGCGGAAGTCCACCACGAGCGGCTGACCGTCAGCGCCGGTGTTTTCCACCCTGCTGGTGTCCTTCCAGCCCATGCGCGCCTTGGTCCACCAGATGGCGGCAGCGACGTTCTCGCCGGACGTGGCCATCTTGAACAGCGATTGCGCCACGCGGATGTTGGCCTCGGTGGCGCCTGTTTCGAGCTCGTGGCGATAGTTATTGCGCAGGGTTTTCACGTCCATGCGCAGCCAGTTGGCGAGTTCGTTGCGGGTGATGCCGTAGCCGGTGGCGAGCAGCACCTGGCGCGCGGTGTCGTCAGTGCGTTGGTATTTCGGCCAGCGTGCCAAAGGGCGCTCCCTCGGGATTGGTTGCGGTCTGGCCGGTGAAGGCTTGCCAGCGCAGCACGGAGACATCGCAGTATTGCGGGCTGATTTCGATGGCGTGGCAGGCGCGGCCGGTCATCTCGGCGGCGATGATGGTGGTGCCGGAGCCGGAGAATGGCTCATACAAGGCTTGTCCAGCGTTGCTCAAAGCCTCGGCCAGCTTGGCATACAACGCGACGGGCTTCGGGCATGTGTGCAGCTTTCGCAGCGAAATGCCGTCGAGAGTTTCCCGATCCGTCATCACCTCGATCACATCGCTGTTCAGTTTGCGGGCTGGCGTATGACCCACCACCAGGATCGGCTCCCACACCGATGATCCACCAAGGCCGTTGCCAGCGGCGGCGAACTTCTTGTTCCACACCAGCACCCGAGCGCGACCGAGGCGGTTTATGTCGCGGGCCAGGTTCATCAACCCCGGCGTCCAGACCTTCGGCATCGGTCCAAGCGCGAATGCGTCTGCTACCAGCTTCGCGCTTTCGTCGTTGTTCCGATCATCATGCTCGACGTATTCGTATCCGATGCCGTAGGGCGGATCGGATAGCAGCAGATCGCATCGATCCGCCTGCGCTGCATCGGCAATCGTTGCCTCTCGGCAGTCGCCGCAGACCAGCCGGTGGCGCCCCAGCAGCCACACATCGCCGGTGCGCGTGATCGGCTCGGCCGGCGGCTCGGGAACCGCGTCGGGATCGGTGAGGCCGTCCGTGCGGTCGGCGAACAGCGACGCCAGCTCGTCCTCGCCGAAGCCGGTCAGCGCGAGATCGAACGCATCGGTGCGCAGCGCCTCCAGCTCGGTCCGCAGCAGCCCGTCGTCCCAGCCAGCATTGAGCGCCAGCTTGTTGTCGGCGAGGCGGAGCGCGCGCTTCTGGGCGTCGGACAGGCCCTCGATGACGATGGCGGGCACTTCGGCCATGCCGAGCTGCTGGGCTGCGGCGAGGCGTCCGTGGCCGGCGATCAGCATGTCCGCTTCGTCAACGATCAGCGGGTTGGTCCAGCCCCATTCGCGCACTGACGCAGCAATTTGTGCTACCTGAGCGGCCGAATGGGTGCGTGCGTTGGAAGGATATTCTCTTATCTGACAGATCGGGAGTAATTTGTTCGATGGGAATATTACGCTCATGGTGGGTAATAATCTTACTCGGCGTTGCGTGGGGCGAGAGAACTGACTGGCACGCTGACTTCGCGCATCTGACCGAACAGCAGCAGGCCGACGGTGGCGGTGAGGCGGTTGACGGCGAGCACGACTCCCTCGTGATCTTTCAGGCTGCCCGTGGCGAGCCTACAAGGGGTGCCAGGCGCCCAGGAGGCGTCTGGACGTGGTATTGAGGCCCGCAGCTCCTGAGTGGCTTCCAGCGCCTCTACAGCCCCGTCTGGGCATGGGTGGGGTTTTCCCCACTCGGAACCCAGCATTCGGGCAACGCCTGGGGAGTACCAGACCGGCGCCCAGGGATCGTTCGCATGCAAATGAACGAACAGGTAGCTGGTGAACAGCGGGACGGTGACTTGCCGCGTCATGGTGCGCAGCACGGGGTCGCGACGGATGACGACGTGCTGCGGCAGAAAGACGCGGTAGCCGGCCTGCCTGAGATTTGCCGCTGCCCAACGCTCGCTTTGTGGGTGGGTCTGGCACACGAACCAGGCAGGCTCGCATCCGCACCGGGAGTGCATTCGTTGCACAACCGGCTCCGAGGACGCGCGTATTGTTCGCACACGAACGGGTTGCGGGTCAAGCGACAAGGCGGCGCTCATGGCCGCACCTCCAGGCTGTCGCTGGTCTCTGCGGCGAAGGTCAGCGTCTCGATCGCGCGCTGGTACTCGGCCTGTCTGGTCTCGGCTGGCCACGCATCGAGCAGTCCGGTGAGCACGATCACGGTTGCCTTGACCATCGGCCGCAGGTTGGCGGCGGGGTAGCCGTCGAACACCGCGCGCAGGTCTGCGGCGATGTAGGTCGCCAGTAGGTTTTCTGGGCGCATCACTGGCGGGTCTCCAGGCTGTCGCTGACGGCGGCGGCGATGGTGGCCCAGGCGCCGAGGGCGAGCTGCGCGCGGTCGAGCTGTCCGGGGATGGCGCAGAGCTCGTCGATGATGGCGCGGGTGAGCAGCACGAGCGCATCGGACGGCTCGGGGTCGTCAGCTGACGGGACGGCATGCGTCAGGTGCAGGGTCATGCGGCGGCCCTCGCTTCGGCGCGTCTGCGGAGATCGGCGCGCGCTGCGGCAAGCACTTCGGGGCGCGCGTAGATCGGCTTGGGGCGATGCTCCGGCGTCACCGCCTCGATCATCTCCTCACGGTCCAGTGAGGACTTGCAGCCTGGTGCGGCGGCATAGGTTCGCAACTGGAACAGCGTTCGTCGGACAGTCGCCGCTACCGCTGCAGGATCAGCCTTCGGTTCATCCTCCGGCGGATCGATCACCTCGGCCTCGGCACGCGGTTGCAGGTAGTCGTCGGGGTTGCCGCTGGCAGGGTCGAACGTGTCCTTGCTCGGTGCCCCCACCCCGCTTTCTTCCTGTGTTGAAAAATTTAGACTCCCTCTTTCTTCTTTTTCTTTTCTTGTCCTGTCTTGTCTTACGCGTTCGGCAACGCGTTCGTTCGGCGTGTCGAAATGCGTTTCATCCTGCGTTTCAGCGTGACTACTTCCGTTTGGTTTCCGTGGCTTAGCCTCCGCCTGCGCGGCTCGCCAGCGGCGCAAACGCTCCGCATCTGCCTCCCTTTTTTTCGAAGATTTCAGCCGACACTCGTACGCTTCGACCGCTTTCTCGGCGAGGAAGGGGTGATACCAGCGGTTATCGGCGCACAGAATAAACCCGTGCATGGCCACCGCCCGGTGCCTCCGCCATGCCCGAATGTCCTCGCCGAAGTCGGCGATCATGCACAGCATCTCCTCGTCATTGGGCAGCGATCCTGCCGGATGCTGCTGCATCGCCTCCCACCACAACTTGATGGCAGCGATGCCGCCGCGGCCGTCCTTCCTGGCTGCCAGATACCAGGCGCTGGAGAACATCCGGTGCCCCCACAGCGGCATCCAGTCATAGCCGCGCAGGTTGCAGTCCGATGGCGTCAACGGGTCGGGGAGTTCGGTCATGACACACCTCTTGCGTTGCGGCTCAGAGGGTGCCAACTTGCGGGCGTACGGTTCCCGCAATGCCGGCACACCCCGGCCG
>Ga0105239_10000838_pt1 | contig 43662 bp, 50 predicted proteins | sample KBSC44metaG_FD_92761 | JGI IMG/M metagenome (GOLD analysis project Ga0105239, IMG submission 92761) | Corn rhizosphere microbial communities from Kellogg Biological Station, Michigan, USA - KBS C4-4 metaG | ecosystem: Host-associated > Plants > Roots > Rhizosphere > Soil | place: Michigan, USA...
CTGGTGTTCGCTTTGATATTCCGGCCAACGTTTATCAATCTACTTTCTCGCCAAATACTCAATGGTCGCAACAGTTTGCTGAGGGGGCCGAGATCCGAGGATACTGGCAAGACATTGCTCGCAAGTATGATGTCTACAAGTATATTAGATTTGGCCACCAGGTCACGGGCTTGGACTGGGACGCAGCGGCTGCGAAGTGGAGGGTAAGCCTCAAGACAAATGAGCAGGAGTTGTTGGAGGACTTTGACTTTGTGTTACCTGCCATCGGCCACTTCAACGACTGGAGACTTCCCGAGTATCCAGGGATCGAGGAATACAAAGGACTCCTCCGGCATACGTCGAACTGGGATCCGACTTTTGATCCAGCAGGAAAACGGGTCGCTGTGATCGGCAATGGCGCGAGTGGCATCCAAGTTGTGCCAAATCTGCAGCGCATCGCCGCTCACGTCGACCATTACGCGCGAAACAAGACCTGGGTGGCGGCAAGCTGGGCCGGCGACGTGCGCACCTTTGAACCACAGTACTTCTCACCCGAACAGCTCAAATCTTTCGAAGATCCCGACACCTACCTCAAATACCGCAAGGAGCTTGAGGAGAAATACTGGCGAGGCTTCCGAAGCGTCTTCCGCGGGTCGGAGCAGAACGAGAAAGTACGCACCACTTCGGTCGAGCTGGTGAAGCAACGTCTCGCCTCACACCCAGAACTGGCCGACTCCGTCATCCCAGATTTCCCACCCAGCTGCCGCCGCCTAACCCCTGGGCCAGGGTATCTGGAAGCGCTCGTGGCACCGAACGTAACATATGTCACGACACCCATCGAGCGCTTCACGGCCACGGGGATCACCACGACAGACGGCGTAAACCGCCCAGTCGACGCCGTCTTCGCGGCCACGGGAGCCAACACAGACTTCAAGCCGCCCTTCCCGATCACGGCGAACAACATTGACCTACGCAGCGCGTGGCTTCCTGGCGGGAAATGGGGGTATCCGTACACGTACCTTGGATTCGCAACCCCTGAAATCCCCAACCTCCTCTGGATCCTAGGCGCACATGCGGCCGGCGCATCAGGCACTGTCACGCACGCCGTCGAACTCCAAATAACATACTACGCGAAATTGCTGCGCAAGGTCTCATCGCAAGGGATCCGGAGCATCGCGCCATCCACGCCCGCGACAGACGACTTCATCGCGTACGCGAACCGGTTCTTCCCAGCCACCGTCTTCTCGGAGAACTGCTCATCATGGGCGAATTCCGGGGTCGCGGGATCTTTCATCCATGGCCATTGGCCTGGAAGTGCGTCGCATCTAGCGCTTGTGAGACGGGAGCCTCGCTGGGAGGATTGGGTGTATACTTACCACGGTAGTCACGCGGATGGGGCAGCGGAGACGAAGGACAGGTTTGCGTATTTTGGCGCAGGCTGGACCAAGAGAGAGTTGGATGTGGGGTTTGACATCACGGCGTATTTGAAGAAGCCAGGCGAGGATGTGGATTTGAAGAGTTTGCATGAGAATTGGTGGGAGTGAGAGGGGGTGCGAGCTGATAAGCGGATGGCTGCAACAGACGGTATTTTCACGCATACATTCCATGTATCATTTCTTCCTGACGCACCTCCCAAGTCAGCCTTTTTTGGTTCTCTTGTCAAAGCAGTCATAGAGAAAACCAGATGACTATCCATTTGTACCCTAGGTACGTACCACATGCTGTAGTCATTCTATGGAGTCCTATATTGGGATCGTAAACATCTCCTAGGAAAGCTCTATCCTTGGAGGCTAGAGGGAAACGCTATTGAACCCCCTTCCCCCATTTTTGCCATGTCGCCTAAGCCCTTCGTGTTTTTGGTTCTTCGCTACTCTTTCACCTCGCGGCACCCCATCACCCGGCCATGTCGCCAACATCAACCACCTCCCCGATATTGCCGATAAATCAATCGTTATCCACTGCCTGCACAATTGCTCCTCCCTCTCCCTCATCAAGCCCATCCAACAGGCGCATATCCTCCTGCGCAATCGCAAAGTCAAACACATCAGCATTCGATGTGATATACTCCGGGTTATCACTTTTCGGAAGGGGCACCCAATTCCTCTGCAGCGAGTAGCGGATCAAGATCTGGGCCGTCGACTTGCCGTATTTCGTGGCCAGTGACGAGAGCGTCGGGTCGTTCGCTTTGTAGTTTCGCACGAGCGGCGAGTAGGCTTCTGTGATAATATTTTGTTGCGCGTTGTATCGTACGATGTGCTGTTGTTGGCACCATGGGTGTAGCTGTTAGCAGGATCAGTATGCGGCTCTCGTTCTTCCTTTTGCTTCTTTGTAGTATTCTTGTTTGAGGGATAGAAGGGATTGATTGGGCCCGCTAGGTTTGCTACATGTACCTACCTCTATCTGATTGGCATGCGGCGGCCAGACCATGGCATACGTCTTCAACTCCTCGATGTGCCCGACGCCGAAATTACTGACACCAATACTCTTTGCCTTGCCCTCCTCGTACAGCCGTTCAAGCGCCTGCCACAGCTCCTTGCGCACCTTACTACCTGCATTCGGGCTATGAATCAGAAACAAATCAACGTAGCCATCCTCACGTGGGTCGATCTTCCTCACGCTGTCGACGCATTTCTGGTAGGATTTCTCGACACTCCCTGCCGCGGAGAGGATCTTGGTCGTGATGAAGACTTCGCTGCGGGGGATTCCAGAGGCTTGGAGTGCTTCGCCGACCTGGGATTCGTTGCCGTAGAATTGTGCAGTATCGATGTGTCGGTATCCTGCCTCGAGTGCCAATAGGCATGACTGTTTGCAGACGTTGGCGGGGGAGAGGTACACCCCGAATCCGAGGCGGGGTATATGGAGGGACGTGTCGCCGAGAGGGAGAGTGGACGTTAGGGTCAGGTCGGCCATATTAGAGGCGCTCAATGGAGAATAGGACGACAGAAGGGTATCGTAGATGTTTCGACGAAAACCAGAAGTACAGTACAATAAAGGCAGGCCCCACTGAGTATCAGGGTCACTGTTGGGGGACCTGCCAGTGCCGTTGGAGAAAAAACGATGATGATGCAATTCTCAATCCTCGATGCAGGCACCCAGCAGGTACATTTAAGCGGGTGGCCTTAGTCAGCAGCTGGCCTCGCAAGATTAGTCATCGATGTCACGTGTGAGCCTTGATCTTGGCCGCGAAGATGGAAGGAGTACGGAGTACCAACGAGCACTTCCGGAGTCATCACGAGCAGACACTTTGAAACCGACATCATTAAGAGGAAGAGCTCTCCCTCCTCCCAAGGGCTGATGGAATGACAAGGCTTGCACCCTGAATACTCAGTATCAAACACGACGCTAGCACTCCGATCTGGTCGCTCTCCGACGCACCTCCGATTGGCCAGAAACTAGTTATTGCACCTTGAATGCCTCAACGTGGCCCGCCAGGGCCTGGCACCTTGAAACTCCACGGCCATTTTCACAGCCTTACCATGCTTACTTGTACCATCATGCCTCCGGGTAAATCTTCACTTCCGATCGCCTGGTTTCTGGGTGCGACTGTAGTGCCTGCTACCATGACTTTCAGCTAGAATTATTTTTTGTTGTTTGTGCCGTCAGCCAGAATCGCCGTGTCGTCGACTACGCACAGCCTTGTCTAGCCTTCACGACGAAGTCATGAGACTTCGATATCACAGCTTCTCATCACCTATAAGACAGACCAGGTGTGCATAACTCTCATACGTGATTCTGCTTCTTCCAGTAATGGAGAACCATGCAACGGCTCTACTAAACACCTTGAATAATGATGTCCTCTCTGATCCAAGCCAACTGCATGATCATCCTTCTTCAATGGCAATAAGCGACCGCCGCATGGACACGCACATGTCAGACAGTTTCGCTTTGCCAGAGTTTTCAGGAGGGTCTTGGAACCAATCGCTGTTTGATGGCGTTGACGAAGTTACGTTCAGTACCTCCATGCCGCCCCATGACATGGCGTGCTTTGGAGACGCGCTTCCAACTTTCGATGAAGATATGTCACAGTTACCGGATATTTTTGTTCAACTGGATGCCATTCTAGGTGATGGCCTTGGCTACGAGGCCTGCCCCACATTCGGAAATTTATCTTCCGACCAGCAAGTTGCCAGAAGTGGTGATTTTGCTTGTGCTTCGTATGCAGGGGAAAGTTTTGAACAAAGGAATGTTATTTCTACCTTTTCGACATCAGATTCTAATATCTCGCCTGACATGGTCATGACGAACACTCGTCAATGGGACCGTTTCCAGGACCATCAGAGCCGTGCTCTGCAGCAGTGGTTGTCAGACAATCGGTCTAACCCCTTTCCTGATGCAAATGCAAAGGATCAGCTTTCTAGGATCACAAGTTTATCAGTGCGACAGATAGAGAGATGGTTCGCAAGGACACGCTCGAGGAAACTCCAACGAAGCTCGACGGCGAACATTGTCGACCCTCCTGGATACGCCCAGGTAGCTCAGGAACAAGACCTGGCCCAACACGAGGGGACGGATATCCAGATTAGAGAAGATATTCACACTGCTCCATCGTCGTCTCATGGCCTTCTCCAGAGTTACTGTGCCCGAGAAAGAACCTGTCAGACGAAGCCACACCATCTTCTTCTTCGGTCAAGAAAGTCTTGGTCAGCTGCACCAGGGCATATTATTGGACCAGAAGCCGCCTTCTTTAATCTGAGGTCCCATAGCTGCCCACCTCGAATTAGCTCATCGTTCATGAATCTGTCGCTTATGGCGCTGAATGCCAGGCTTCCAGCTGCGACTGATTCGAGAGCCTCGTTGCAAGTCGCTGTTGCAAGCCTTCAACGGAGTTCTTCGCTTGCTGGTGAGCCATCGATTCTGTGGTCTGATCCGCTCCAATTGTCTCTCACCGCCACAGGCATACTGGAACAAAGCGAAGATGTTTCCGAGGATGATAGAAAGGTGGCAGTTTGGCTTGAGAATCTCCCAGACTCACTCGAATCACCGGATCAACCGCCTTATTCTGATCTGGAAAACGCAATCATCACCGAGGAAAAGAAGGACCCAGATCCGCTAGCACTTGACCAGGCTCACACTGTCCGCCACATTCAAATCGATAACGAACAGTATACCTCACAAGTTGCCGTTGACCAGCATTTGGAAATTGCAGGGATAGTGCCCTCAAGAGTCATTGCTATTGAATTCCCCGATACCTCGCATACTTCAACCTTACCTATCAGTAAACCACCGACTTCAAAAAATAAAAGGCCTATTAAGCTACGGGCTGCTTGCAACTGCTGCTTTGCAGCAAAGGTAACGATCTCCCCCGCGTTGATATCATCATTCATTCACCACTCCAATAGGTGCATTGTGACGGTAACCATCAGGGTTGCAGAAGGTGCTCTGAGAAGCGTTTGTCTTGTGTATACAGTGAATCTCGTGTAGGCAGAGTGGTCGGAAAGCGCCGGAAGATTCGCCCGGCTGACGACTCTATTGATAATATCCATTCGAGCGCTCGAGTTACCACTGGTACCTCCCCTCACTCGTGCTTTGGAACATCAAGCTCTCCAGTCATTTTGCGCCCAGAGGACACTCGTTCCGAGCGAGCAATGAGTATAGGTTCGGCAGCGTCATGTTCAAGCTACATTGCATTTGGACCTAGGAAGGGCCGCAGGGTTGCCTACGATGCTGTCAGTCCAGCAAACTCATCTGGGTCCGTTTCACTGGATTTCGCACCTAGAGAACCAGTACAAACAGATGTTCAGCACGGCATGGTAGACTGCGAAGAGCACATTTATGGTGAGACATATCATGGTGACTACGAAACAACGTTCGTACGCTTACTCTTTGATGCAGACTCCCAGGCATACCCACATCCAATGGCCGACATCTTTGGGGGCATTCAGCCTTCTTATGACGAGAAGAAGGAGACCAACAGGGCGCAGGGGTCACAGGTGCCCGTGGTGTCGATCGGTGATTCATCACATCCGAAGAGGATTTTATACCAATGCACCTTCTGTGGTAAAGATTTCCCAAAGAGATGGACTTGGCAACGGCATGAAGAGGCCCTCCATGCCCCTCCGCAGGTCTGGGTATGCGAGTCGTCTACTTATGACAAGACCGGCAGTCTGGTCTTTTGCCCCATCTGCGAAGTTCAGACGACCTGTACCCACGACTTTATATCATGCTGGCAAAAGCCAGTGCACCAAAGAACCTTTCATCGGTTGGACAACTTTGTGCAGCATCTGAAAGGACCCCATTCTGCGGGTACTTGGGCAAGGGAGGGCCTTTATCAATCGAAATCGGTCGTCACGCCGGTCAAAGCTCTCCCATGCCCCTTCTGTGTCGGCGAGCTCCCAGATTGGGGGCAGCGTGTATTGCATGTTGCTTCGCATTTCGAAAACGGGGATACATTGCCGTCATTGGTAGGTCCCATCAGGTTCGAAAACTACTGTTGATTGTCATGAGAATTTCGGCTAGGAGAGCATGGCTGTTCAATGTTCATAATACTTGGATTAGTTACACGGCAATCACCATTATATTCCCACAGTAGTGGCGCCATACCAAGTAGCCTACGAGCGGCATCAAACCATGCCAGCTGAACTAAGAGCCCATACTGACTTCGTCTGGCTACGTAACCACAGGGTCAGTCTGGTCGATGCATCAAGAACGCGTTGACCGCCTGTAGCGTTGCTCGTGAAGGGTTGGCATCAGGCTTTGAATTGGTGATCCATGTAAGCCGTTGTTTGACCAGGTTCTTGTCTATCCTCGGTGGGACACCAGACTCTATTAGCCTGCCCTGGTCATCGTAATGAAGACATAGCACTGCCACCAAGACCCCGACACTCAAGTCCTTGCCAGACGAGCATGTAACCAAGATCCGACTGCTGTCATCTTTTCGTAACTGCTCAAAGATCACCTTGCTCGCTGATAACAACTGGTCTCGAAGATCTTTGCTTCCCAGCTTCATAGATCGACATTTCAGGTCAATTATCCTGGGATTGATTGTGGGAATTTGTTGATCATTCTGGCAGTTGACGATCAGGGTGTACTTGTCTGTATTGCACGAGAAACCTGCTGCGATGTACAGTTGGCTTGCGGGCAAAACCCTGACAACTTCCACGTGGTTGCTGGCATCTTGCCTGTCTCGCTCGAGCAGAGTCTCGATCAAAAGTTCGAGTTCATCCTCAGGCGACTGCATCAATTCCTCTCTATGCTTCCAGAAGGTCTGCGCAGTAAGCCCGTGAGACCAGGCCTCACTGTCATCCCCAGCACCTTGGATGTACCCGCCTTCTGAGGCCTCAGCGCCTCTCACCCGCTGAGAAGCGGAGCACAACACGATGCGGTTGAATTGTCTGTCCTTGGGTATGGATTGTGCCCCGGAGTCGTGTTCCTCCTCCTCCTCCTCGAAATCAATCCGGGAACGTCCGTTGATCTCCCAAGTTATCTGAATTGGGTATTTCAACTGCGTCCGCAAGGTATGAATATCCAGCCCTAGTTGTGTGAATGATTGAACAAACCCATCTAGCCTTGCTTCGATCTGAGAGACCTCCGACAGACCAAGGTCATCCGGAGCCGGTGGATGCTGAAGGGGATGGGTAGATACCAACTCAGGGAACAAGGTCCTGTTCATCACGGCGACCCATATCGGAACTGTTTTGCTGAACGAATCCGGAAGGTTCTTGCCTCGTCGCGTAGAATCAACTACTACGGCACCACCGCTGTTCCCAAGAACAGGGATGAGTTGAAGGTTGAGTCGTCGAAGGGAAAAGTCCCACTGACCATGATGCCCATCGGTGCTTTTAAAGTATGCACTGCCCGCTTTGTCAGACGGGTCGATGTACCAACTCCCACAGCGCTCATTTGCAATCAACGGAAGATTGTACTGGTTGGAAATGACCTTAGCAAACGCTGCGTCCGCCAAGACCGATCGTAGGCGATTTGGGATGGACAAAGTGGCCTTCCGAATGGACTTAAGAGCTGCATATATGGACGGACTGTGTTCAATATTGTGGAACCTCAGACCGGCTAATGCAGAGGATGGCTCAGAGGACATGGTTGATCACCGAGGCTGGGAAGGATAGGAATGAAAGAATTTACTTGGAGAGGGCCATCTACTAAATACGAGTAAGGAGGATGATTGGAGGTAGGATGGAATTTGGTGTGCCGCTCCGCCAAAGCGAAGGAGTGTATCCTGTGATTCGTAGCCCGTGGAGCATTTCGAGCAATCCAGCTACTGGTATCTTATACAACTAGTACATGGCTAAAGCAGGGTTTGGTTTGTATCTCCATTTTTGTTGTTGATGGCATGTTTTCCAACTCTCACGTTGTGAAAAAGGCAAACCCCGAATCCACATGCCAAGAATGCGGGTGATTGATTGGCTTTACATGTCAAGCTCCTCTTGGATATTTCAAGTTTGATAATACAGGCGACTTTGGTTCTCAATTCCTCCCCCCACTCTCTGGCTGGATAGGTCTCCAAATCTTAGGCGACTGGGATCGAGGCGTCCATTGGTACAGTTGGTAACCCGTCAGTATTCATCATGGTCATGGCATCATCATTGATCGGGTGGATGCTGAATGGCGAGGCTGTAAACTCCTCCCCGTCAAACAACAACAAGTTTTGGAGAGGCGGTTCTTTCTGTCCAAGAACATTAATGACGTCTTGAGCCAGGAATCCACCCAGAAATGCGGCAACTGGACTGAGCTCCGATCCAAGATTCTGCAAGAAACTCCGTACAAAGTCGCCCCGTAGAGTTTCACTAGGCAATTCGAGTTCCAAGTGTTTCTCATTCACTAGCTTAGTGAAGGCCCCAAGGTCGGCCGGGTTATGTCCAGGGTATCGTCCGTTTGCTTGAGTCTGAAAATCGAAGAGAGCGCGCAGACACGACAGCAGGGGGGTGACTCGCATACGACTTCTGCGAGTATTTCTGATTTTGGCTGAAAGAGGAGATAGATTGACGAGTTGGAGTGGAGAATAGGTTTCTTGATGGGTGATGATGTCGATGGTGGTGTCATTCTCCTTCTTGGACATGATGCCAGTGACACAATTCGTAGACGAGTCCATATCTCCCACCTTGGCGGGTTTGTTGCTCCGTGGTTTCTCAACGATATACTCATGGAGGATGAGATCGGCAAAGACGAAGCCATAGACCCCGTAGGTGTTTGCTGCATAGAACTTACGGTTGAACATTCGGCATGACATATTGACGCTGATCAGGATGTCCATAAGCTGATCGGTGGCGATTGTGATGTCGAAACTCTGGAAATACATAGGATCCTTAACCACGGCTGGGTTTGGATCGGAGTAGAGCTCAACTCTAGGGTTGAGCTTTTGTACTTCTGGTAGAGCCGCTTCTGCGCGATTCATTCCAACCTTCTCTGGGGTGAGGAAAAATTGACTGCCCAGGTCCTCCTCAGTGACGGCGTCGCCATCAAGTATCGTCAATGTTCCAACTCCCGCAAGCACCAAGTTTTTGGCAATTTCGGTTCCCAGTGCTCTGAGTCCGATCAAAAGAACATTCGCGGAACGGAGCCTCTCTTGAACCTGAAACCCCAATATTCGGATTTGTCTATCGTAGAGTGCGATTTCATCATTGGACATGGCTTGCTGAGGTGCCGTACCAAACATCGAAGGGTCTGCCCCATTGGTAGGAATGGGCATGTCGATGAATGGAAGATCAGGCATGGGTGCGAAGCCGTTCATGTCGGGAAGCGGAGGAGCCATAGGCACGAAGGATACACCGTCGACCAGGTTGACGCCGTTGAGACTGTTGACACCGCTGGCATCGAGGTTCAAAGCGGGATTGTCTGTGATTTCGTTGTAGGCTGGGGGTATAGAGTTGCCTGGGGGTTGTTCATCTGCCATGGTGTAGCCAAAGGAAAGGAAAGGTGATGGGAGACTTAGTGTGACATTCGGAATGAAGGTGGTAATGAGAAGGAAATGAGAGACAGCCGAGAGTGAAGTCGATGTGAGGAATGAAATAGATTCACTTGCGACTGTCCGTAGGCTTCATGATGCTGACAATGGGAATAGGTTTGCAGCAGTTGATGAACCAAACTTGAGGTGCTCGTCAACACGTCTTGGTTACCAGTGATGAACGACTGCTGGTAAGCGGTACCTGGAGGGACGAGTGCCCCCCGAGGAGCTGCAGGGGTGCAGCCACGGGCAGCAGGTCCCTGAAGCCCCGCGCCTAGGCGGGGACTAAGTATCCGTACAAGGAGCGATAGCCCTTCTTTCGACTCCCTAAGCCCAACTTAGGCACGCCTGAGGTTAAACTTGCTCAGCGACTCTGCAGCCTGGGGAGCCTAGGCAGCCGAGACGGCGCCTATCATGCCGCGATTCGGCCGGGTCATCCCGACGTCCCTTGACTTCCCTGCCATGATTATTGCTGCGTTCAATTCCAAACGTGGGGCACCCTTTGCCTGGGCTCGTGATCTGTGATTTGGTGAGCCACAGGCCTGACTTACCACCAACCACACCTACCAACAACTGACTAACTCGCACTTGGTACGACGACGACTACATCCCCTCGTTGTCGTCCGACCACACACCATAACTCCCATCTATCGCATCTTTCGATCTTCCTTTGACAGGCTGGTATAGCAAGCATATACTTCTCTAATCCTTACATGGTCTTTCCCTTCATTGCCGCCAACCTCATCTGCCTCGCCGTCCGAGCACATCAGTCTTTGTTCAGACATGGTAGGCTCCTCTGCACTCAGCACCTCGCTCTCGAATCCTACCTCCAAATAACCAGATCGCTAACCCACCCAGGCTGATGACTCGGATCGTCACCCTTGGACTGATATTTCCTTGCGACTCCAGAACCTTCGCAGTCTCCTTAACTCGGAGCGCCATCTTCCCGATCAGCGGAGAGCCATAGACGCTTTGGATCGAGAGGTCGACCACATGTCCGCAGAGCATGCTGCCCGCGAGCAGCGGAGACGACGAGACTTCGATGCCCATAACCAGCCACATGATGCTTCGTCTGTCTCCGACTCCCTTCTACAAACGTCCGCTCCTTCAACCCCCGCCCGCGCCCGGCGGCGGGCTGTCAGACCAAGCGAGCGCCTGCAGAGATATCAAAGAGAAAGACTAGGACAGAACGCAAGGACGCCTATAACAGATCCCAATCCTCCTCTTGCTCGACTTTCTCCCGCTTCCCCCGCCCTTTCGACCACCGAACGTGGCGAGAGATTGAGATCTAAACGTCGGAAATTGGACGATGGCACCTATGACGAAGAACCCCAGACATTTCAATATGGTTTCGACGGCCAGGTGGTCCCCGGTCAACTTCGAATGCAGATTGTCAGCTGTGACGGTGGTGAATACTCAGATCCTCATGTCACCATCAACAATTATCCCCAAAATATTCTTTTGGACGATACCAGTGTCTACTGCACCAAGAGCAACAAGTGTAACCTCCTACTCAAACACGTTGGTGGCATGCCATTCACCTTGACCAAGATCGTCGTCAAGGCTCCTCGTGCAGGATTCGATGCTCCAATCCAGGAAGGATTAATATTCATTTCCATGGACGATGATGCCCTGCTTGAGAAAACCTCCAGTTACGACGTGCGATGGTCTCCCAGAGCCCAGCGATATTCACGGCATAGGGGCGAAGGGACCCGACCCTCACAAGAATACCTCAATCCCAGTGCATCACCGCTTCGTTCTATCAATCGCCCTTTGTATCTCACCGACCCTCCAGGTCAGGACGAATTCCAAGACCCTGGCACCACGCTTGTTCCCGGGTTCCAGGTTTCAGTAGGAGACGTGTCCGGTGAGGAAGACCATAACGATCCCCTAATTTCCCCTCGACCCTGGCATGATGACGATTACTCGTTAAGATCATACCTCGATCGGTACCGGCCAACGTATCAAGAGGCAACAGCGAACGACCGGAACGACAATCTATCCGCTACTTCAAGTGATTCTGAAGGGCCCATGGGATTGTCGTCACACGACCGACCATCAGCAGAGACAGAGCGACGACAGAGACGCCAATTAGAGCTACAGAATCAGGTGATTGATCGAATGCGTGCTCAACAAATTAGAGATAGTGATGAGTACTTTGGTCGCCGCAGTCGTCCTCCAGCCGACCACCATGATGATGACGATGACGAATTTCGATTTCTTAACTCTCGATACACAACACCCAGTCGAGCCGGGGGCAGGCGGACTTTTGCACCAGCCATAGGAGCTCCCGACCCAGCTTACTCCGGCTCCTCAGAGCAGCCGCCAAGACTTCGCTCCTCGGAGCCAGATGAATGCAATGCAGCAGCCAAGATCAACAGAGGCGAAGCAGGAGGGCCGTCTTCTACAACTGCTAATGCGGTCAAACCACACGCTCGTTTCTTCATCAGTCGAAGCAAGTCTAGCACTGCTATCAACTTCGATCCTCCTGTGTAAGCTATATTCGTGCCAGTATCCTTTATCTGTTTATGGCGCGCAACATTTGCTGACTTGACCTTTTCCTACCTAGATCCGGGCGATACATCTTCGTCAAACTCTGGGCCCAGTGCCCCAAAGCGAATATCGACATCCAGGCTATCCTGGCGCACGGCTACGGGGGGCCGAGGTTCTTTCCTTGTTCGGAAATGAGATGAATGATGCATGACGAGTGACGTGAAGCGAGTGGTTTTGGCTAGAATAGTGCAGCGATCTCGCAGCCATGAAAACATGAGATATGGCCTTTGGTAGCACCTGATGCGCTTTGTATTTTTGCTCGGTAGCAGCCAGCAATATATATGCCTAAGCAGTATGGCCACTTATGAGCACCGACAAAAACCATGGTCTGAACTTGGAAAGCGTCCATTAATGGTTTCTACGGCTGCTCTGAATGTGTGCATGCGTGTGTTGCTCGTGAATTGGGAACGGATGCCATTAGATGAATAGAGTCGTCACGAAGGGTGATTGGTTACTGCGCTTCGAGCGTCACCCGCTAGCGCCTGGGCGCCGGGAGATAATGGCGGATAGCATCTCCACGCTATCCCGGAAGCATCTGGGGGCGCGAATGCAACGGCGGTCTTTACAAAGCCTTGGCACCCAGTCAACCACAGGCCTTCGGGTTGACTGTTGACTTCAAGCCAATTGTTGCAGCCAGAGAAGGTAGCCATTTGTGGGTGGAAAACATGTGGGAGGATTGCAGAGAAATCGAGAGGAAATGCCACTTACTTATATGGCTATATTATCCCCGCTAGTATATCCCCTCAATTTCCGGACTTTTATCGTCAACACCAATCATGGAGTTGGCCGCTGAGCATTCAAATGCATTCGAATTCTCGAGACCAGTGCACTAAGTAATATTCGAATGTGACAAGCATTGGTAATAGCTCTTCCTCTCCATCTAGGAAGATGATGTCGTTTCCACCCCCAGCATGGCCCCACAAGGCGTGCAGGACGTCACCGTGGACGACTCGAGCTGGTGCTTGCTCAGGCTGAACGTCACGGCGACCAGAGGGGGCACATGAAGACACCGACGACGGCCCAAGCCAAGAGAAATACATCTCCACGAGATTGAAGAACTCAGATAGCACTTTCCCCACCCCTCTACTTGGATGTTTCTCCTTGTACAAGTGTTTACAGGCCGGGCCCTGACGAAGAGTCGGAAGTCCTCAGAACACTCATCCATGCACTCTCCCTCGCCTTGTCGTCCTGCTGGTTCCAGTGTCACCGATGCTATACATCACTGTTTGCCTACCCGCCCCTTCATCATTCTCTGAGTACTTTTTTTATTACAGTCATCTTCATGCCTACACACTCGCCAAGCTCACCCGAGAACTCTGTAAGCATCCCGAGCGTCTTATGGTCTACGCCGGCGAGAACGGACACCATTCCGAATGTTCGTGCCAGAGGGACATTGTAGAGTAGGACTGTAATGCAAAAAGCGGCAATTGTGAGTAAGGCTGGATCGCTAGAACGCAATAAAGAATGACGGCTGCTCCAATCGTCAGGATTTGTAGTACAAGGTGCTCACTCGAGTTGTATTGTTGATAGTAGCCACTGAGGTTTGGATATTCACCGTTCGTTCGAAGTGGGCCAGGGAACGCGTTCCAAATCGGACCAGCAGGCTGTACTGGTACAAATCCTTGGTTGACCGCAATTATTGTCTGATGTATCGCGGCGAATACGGCGCCATGTGTTGGAATGTACCACTGGGGCTCGTTGCGAGAGTGACCGAAATCGCCCAATGTTTGGCTTATTAAGTGAGCGTAGTAGGCTCTCAAATCGAGTTGGGAATTGCTATAGGATCGGTATTCGATGGGGAGTGGCTCAGGGTCGCAGTGGCCTTCAAGGAGTTGAATGGCAGTGCTGGAGATCTGCCAGGTGCCAGTGCATTTGCGCCTCCGGGCTGCGTATCTTGGGGCTAGCCCATGGAATATCTCTAGGAGCTAGGGTCCCGCTAATGGATCATCATCTGAGTTAAGACCTGGGAAATTCGATGTTCCGGTGAACATCCATGAATCGTCCCAGTCGGCCGGGGCATCGGAAGCTACAACGCCTCTAGTAATGATGCCAAACTTATAGCCTAGGTTCTTTCGGCTGTTCACCTTAAATAAATGAAGACCTGTTCCAGCATCGTCGTATTATTTGCAATACGTTTCATCATTACGATGAGCATCCAATGTTGACATATGTGAGACGACAGCCCCATGAACACTTGCTTTCAGCAGTAAGGAGGTATGCGGTGCAAGCTTCTGTTGCAAGGTTATGATACGTCCTGGTAAAGGACCGTCAAGCGCCGCAGCCGATGCATTCGAGAGCAACACTATGCTGAAGCCATAAACATGGGTCTGGTTGTAAAACTCTGCAGGTATCCCAATATCATCTCTGGTCGCAGGTAGGAATGGGGCCGCCATATTTGCCACGATGGTCTGGCCATTGATATTATCCTGCATACCGGGAGTTCAGGCAAGGCCATTCGTGGCATTGCGGCTCGCGAGGCAACTTGTGTAATTGTTGCCTACAAGCGACTGCCCAAAGTAGGCAATGGTTCTAAGATCCGGTTCCCGATCGAAGTTGTATTGGCTATCACCTCTCTCTACTAGCATTATGGCTAGATCTTGGCGGCAGAATGGAAGAGCCGGTGGCTGGGTGACAATGTGATTGGGGATACACCTTCAATGGTGGGCAATTCGGGGCGGATTGCTCTCTAACAAAGTCTGTAGTTAATATGCCTGCCAGCTGAAGGTGGCGCACATCGTCTACAGGATTGTGGTTGGTTGTGGCATTGCGAAGGCCCACATCAAGTGAACTCGTTGTCGCCCAGAATGACTGACCATGAGCGCCGAGCGTACGGAGTACAGGAAGTAGTATTGACGCGACATATGTTGGAGAACTCTGTGAGGAGTGATGTAAGTGTCGGACAAGATCGCGTGGGGGGATCTCGTTATCTAGACCTGCGGTCAGGCTGAGTTCACTGAAGGCGGCGCAGGTGGCCCTTGCACACCTACCTAAGTAGGTCGTTAGCTTCCAGTCGCATATGATAATCGTAAGCTTCAGTTCAAGGTAGTCGGCGAGCCGATTCAGACAGCTCCAGTTGCGAATGTCACTGGTGGACTATGTTTGATTGCGGACGTCCCAAAGTCGCGAATGCCTCTTCTCCCGAGTCCTGCGTACTGCTTCATAGCAGCTTCACGGATCGATCGTCAAGGTCAGGGTGAAGGGACTCGGTGAGGCTGAAGATGGTGAGGATAGTGCCGAGGAGCGTTGAAGTTGACCGATGAACCGCCAAGACAGCACCCCATTGCACGTGATTTTTGGGCACCCCGTGTTGCCGCCCCCAAAGGGACCCTTGATAACCAGTGAGGCACATGGAAATATCATGGGAGCGGTTTCTAGTCAGGTACTGGTACATACCTGTTAGTGAAATGAGCCCCAGTGCACTCTACATCCTGTGCTGCCTTCATTGTTCATCCGCTCCTACCCTCCATCTCTTGTCGCCTTTGCCATCTGACATATGATTGATGATGCCGGGATTTCCCCAAGCCAGTGGTTTTTCTCTCGAAGTGTCACACTCGGAGGCAGAAATTGGCCGAGTCCGAGTCAAGAATCGGCGAAAACGATATCTAGACCTGCATCCTGAATACTTTGGTCCTCAACTTGAGCTAGCAGGTGGGACTTGACTCCAACTACTATGGCCCTTGGCTGTAGCTTCTTCAGAGTAGGTCCAAGTGAATTGACCAGGTTTTTTATCCGCAGATCCGCTACTGTATGACCGTCTAGTCCGTCGGTTTCAAAGCACCGCAGAAAGGGAAGCAGAAGGCAGAAAGAAAGGCTATTCGGGCATTCTCGAGGCAGATCTGTACCGCAGTGAGGCCAAACTCGATGCATTAAGACACCCTGACCCGAACAGCATCTTTACATATAAGCGAGGCCCGAATGGAGAGATTCTCGCGGAAGACAAAGACGAGGTTCCCGCAAACAAGGAGGAAGGCCTGGCCCGATGGCGATGGGAGATGGAAACCAGGTTTCTTCGAGGAGGTGATGATGATTTCGACTACGACACTGTGGATAAGAATCCGGACTATGACGATCGGCTGATTGAAGAACAAGACGCGCAGGACAAATACTTCGATGAGGAAGAGCCTGAATTTATTCAAGGGGATGATGCAACGCAAGCGCATCGGAAGAAGGACTTGGAAGGTGAGACTGGAATACAGGATTTCTGACGACACCCCATCCAGTGACTAGTCTGAGGCCACGAAATGACAGGCACTCTTCGATCGACCACAGCAACCCCACAACACCAGTTCAATATCTCCTACTCAGGTGGTCAAGCTGTCAAGCTGTCCATTGGGTCCATTAGACCCCTGAGGCTACTTGCGCACCTCACATGAGGCATGCGCCGAAAAACGTCTTGACCATTGGTGTTGGCCATAAATTCCTGCCATTCCTTGGTAACAATCCACTCCTCACGGGCACGCTTGTCACGGAATTTCATCAGCATAACTGTGTCGTGGACTTGTTCTCGGGGAGGCTTCTGCTTTTCGGAAGTTGAGCTCGGAATGTCCGGTATCTCGACAGGAAAAGTCTCGAACTTGGAGATGAGTGGTGAATGCGCAGCATGCATGCCTATCCTAGCGAGCATAGAGTCCAACTGGTGTGTTGGCTGGTCTGGCATCTTGCCTCGTCTTACAAGGTCAGTGTCGGCTGGCTGGATATTCTGCTTCATCTGAGATGCGAAGAAATAGAACATGCATGTCAGCGGTCGCTCTCCATCGGCAACTTGTTTTGGTTGATGGTCAGCCTCGGGATCTCCCGGCTTGGGCCTCCTAATCGTGGCTGCTGTGGTCTGTCGTAGTAGCATTTGGGGGGAGATGCAAGCAAGGAAGCAGATAGCAATGACTGATGGGCTGCAGAGGGAAGGTCTTGGTGGCCTTTGATATACTCGTACTCTCGAAGGAAGAATTTTCAGGCGCTTTGATACCGATGAGCGGCACATTGACAATGAGGATTGACGAAAGGGTGGCCCTCCTCGTGCTGACCATACAACTGCCCTGACGCTGCGCATTCTACCTTGGTCCCATTTCCCCGCATTTCGAGCTTTGAGAACAATGGACCACGATCCCTGTTCTGTGGGGGGCAAACCTCTCGCGCCTCAAGCCTGTCTATATTAACGAGTTCCGTCTGCAGTTCATGGAGGACAGAGCACGTCCAATAGATCTCGTCTACGATCAGAAATCTGCTGCAATCAAACCAGATCGTATTGTCCATCAATTGGAGGGTTCCTGGTGGTAATTTTTTGGGCCCAAAATGTCAACTTTGCACGTGAGCCATCCTGCACAAGGGATTCGGCTGATCCCTGACTTGCTTGACCTCACTGAGATCTGTTTGAATGCCACTACTTGGATGGGCATCTGCCACTCAACTGTCTGTGAGGCGGACACATGGATTCTTTGGCACAAATATTTGATGATATTTCCCATGCCGACGAACCATGCCGACGAACCAACCTGAACGGGGAAGGTCCGCCCAAAGGTGCGGCACTCACGGCCACGGGCGAGAGGCGCAGGGGTCAACCTCGGTGCAAGGCCAGCTGTTATGTATTTACCCCACAAAGGGCGAGCCGCAGAGTTGGGAATCCCCCCGCCATGCCCGAGGCCAATGCACCAGGGACTCGAGAGAAGAGAGAGGGAGCTCCAAGACGCTCCTGATCCCTCAGGCTTCACCTGCAACCCATGCATGGAACCGGTCCGCCTCCCGTGCCCATCAGCGAGCTACCCGACCACTTATACGTACTGGCGTGTATTACTGATATCAAAACTCCCACAAGCAGTTACACAGCTGTATTTGTTCATACTCTCGTTGGAGGTCATTTCTGCCTGCATCAGTCACAACATGGACCGGTGACAACATTGAGAACCACCCTCCCTCAACGCCACGAGCCCCGACATTCCTCCTGTGAACTCCTCTGTGCGATGCTGAAGCAATGCGGGGACACCGATACCTTCGATCGTGGTCTCAATGGCCTTCCCTCACTTCATATTCAGCAACGCACTTGAGACGAGGCCTTCTGACAAGCGCTCGGATAAAAGGACCCCTCGAGCCTCCCCTCCTTGAAGAGACGGTTGGCCAGAATTTTGCCCGTGTTGTCTCTGCCCACGGCGATCGTAATGCGGTCATATCCAGGCATCAACAAAAGCGTTTGACCTACCACCAGCTCGACCTTGACAGCAATGTCCTGGCTCGGGGACTACAAAGCCTCGGTATAAAGAAGGGCGATCGTGTTTGTGTCTCGTTGGGGAACAACCTGGAATTTGCGACCATTACATACGCCTTGTTCAAGCTCGGCGCAATCCTGGTTCCTCTCAATCCAGCTTTCACGGCGACCCAGATCACTTCGGCCCTCAACCACCTGGCTTCCACCCACTTGGTCATCGGAACCGAAACCAATCTCCCTTTCAAGCCTCCACGTTCCAATGTCTCTCTTCTCGAGGGGTTGGTCCCGGATATCTCGACCTCCGAGCTGTCATCTGAGGCCATACCTTCTTTGAAGAACATAATCCTACTGGACAATTCTACGGGTCGGATAGATACCTCCAAGTTACGAGCGACCACTCCATGGTCGTCAATCAGTCAAGACTCGGATACCTCATTGCCAACGCCGTCATCACCCTTGTCAAATAACGATCTGGTCAACATTCAATTCACGTCGGGGACAACTTCGATGCCCAAAGCCGCCTGTCTATCCCATCGTTCAATCCTGAATAATGGGAACCAGATTGGTGATCGCATGCTCTTGACCCCTCAGGACGTTGTGGTTTGCCCGCCACCTCTGTTCCATTGTTTCGGCTGCATCCTGGGATATATGGCGACTGCGACCCACGGTTCAGCAATCGTCTTTCCAACAGAAGCATTCAACCCGATGGCCGCCTTGAAAGCCGTCCAGGAGGAAAAGGGTACCGCGTTATACGGTGTACCGACGATGTTCCTTGCCGAACTTGAGCTCATCAACGACGAAGAGATCGCTTACGAAGGATTTCAATATCTCCGCACAGGCATCGCGGCGGGCTCATCCATCCCTGCGGAACTGATGCGCAAGCTACACAAAGTCTTGAATCTCACCGAGCTGACCATCTGCTACGGCATGACCGAAACATCGCCCGTGTCAGCCATGACCACGACGGACGATCCGATCGAGAAGCGCATCAACACCGTGGGCCGCCTCCTCCCGCACGTGGAAGCCAAAGTGGTCGACACATTCGACCACGACAAGATCCTCGCGGTCGGCGAACGCGGCGAACTGGCCGTGAGTGGGTACCTTGTGATGAAGGAATACTGGGGCCAGCCCGAGAAGACCGCAGATGTCATGAAAACAGACGCGGACGGGAAAATCTGGATGCATACCGGCGACGAAGCGTCCATCGACGCGGACGGCTACGTCAGCATCACGGGCCGCATCAAGGACCTGATCATCCGCGGCGGCGAGAACATCCACCCGCTGGAGATCGAGAACTGCCTATTCGCGCACGACCAGATCGCGGAGGTGAGTGTCGTCGGCCTGCCGGACGAAAAATACGGGGAAACAGTCGCGGCGTTTGTCATTCGCAAGCATCATCCGCATGTGAAGCCCGGAGAGGGCCAAATCACCGTCGAGGATGTGCGCTCCTGGGTCCGTGAGCGTATGAGCCATCACCTCGTACCGAAACATGTGTTTTTCGTGACGGACTATCCGAAGACCGCGAGCGGGAAGATCCGTAAGTTCTGAGTGGCATCTGGTATTTTCTTTTCCCTGGTTGCTATTCTAACACGCTTTACAGAAAAATTCAAGCTGCGTGAGACAGGCATCCAGCTTTTGAAGGACGCGGAGAGCGCGAAATGAGGCGTCTCCGCTAACCATAGACCGGAATTGACTATAGTGCATAGGGCTTTGGACCTATTTGATCAATGGGGCAGGATCTATCTGTACAGAGAAAGCGAGAGGGCGAGGTTCTTGCCATCTGATGATGCATTTAACGTGGTGTCACACTGCATGGGGAAAGATATACATGGGAAAATACCATTGTTCCCGAATCATGGTCATTTAGCAAGGTACATATCGAAGTCTTGTAGTAGTTGGCTGGATCATTTGATCAATCGGAATCATCGTCGCGGCGTGAGCGATGTGGTTTTGACGTCTTGCGCTCCCTCCTGTCGTCGTCCCCATAGTCTCTGCTCCGCTCGTCCCGTGAGTCGTTCCTTCTATCCTGAGAACCCTCTCGGTCTCCCCTGTTCCGCGTCCTGTGCTCATCGGCACGTAGACTGTCCTCGTCGTTGGCCTTTAGATCATCACGCCTTTCCCTGTCTCGATGCTGGTGCTTACGGCTCCGTTCACCACCATGATAAGTGCCTTCCTCAACATCGTCGTCACCACCCTCCTTCCCAAGACGCCGATGATGATGCTTGTGCTCCCGATGTTTCTCCTTCTTCCTCCGCTCGCGCTCTTTCGCCCGCTCAACCTCTTCCATCTTTTCCTTGATCAGGTATTCTCGCATGGGGTCTTCCTCCTCACCATCTTGCGTAATGGCCAGCATCTCCTGGAGCTCTTGTTCCTCCTTCAACGGAGGACGTTCCCGCTCGCGTTTTATTCTCCGTCGTTTCCTCTCCCGATTTCCACCCTCATCCCCACTACCCTCGTCCCGTTCACTCCCACTACCACCAGCACCACCTCCCTCAGCCAACTCCTGCGCTCTCTCCAACCTGTCCAACCGCCAGGTATCCTCATCCTCATCATCCCGCTTCTTATACCGCGTATGATCCACCCTCAGCACTCTCCCTAACACCTCCGCACCCCCCAAATTATCCACCGCAAGATCACAGCTCCGCTGATCCTCGTACTTGACGAACGCGAAGCCCTTGCTCTTGCCGGTTTCCTTGTCGCGAATCAGGTTCAAATGTGTGGGGTTGCCGAATTGAGAGAAGATTATTGCAACGTCGCCTTCCGTTAGGTCAAGATGCAGTCCTCCGACGTAGATATACGCCGTGTCCCGGTAGTCGACGTGCCATGAGGCGCTGGGCGGTGTCGCGTTCTCGAGTTCGCGCTTGTTGAGCGCTTGGGTTGCCCGGATGGCATTCATGGTTTCGAAAATTGAGGTGGGTGGGGACGGGAATGGGGCATGGATGTCCCGGTGCTTCAGGCGCTCGATCTTAGGAAGGAGGAGGATGCGGGATTCTTATGGAAAGCGCTCGTGGGAATAGACACACACGGACACAGGCAGGCGGGTGCGCAGGCGAAGTGCGGGGAGAATCAAAGTTGGTTTTGGTGATGGCTGCTTTCACTTGTAGCGGATTCTCATAGGAGGAGAGAGGTGTATCACCACCGTCGTCTTGTATAAATGACAATACGTCTATCAATGTAGATGTGTAGCTAGTAAGATATTGCTCGGTGCGCCAGTGGTACTACGGAAGAAAAAGCTGGCGATCGAGTCAAACTGCCGGAAAGTTGAAAGTTCAACTCCAACTCAGCCTTGTCGGAGAAAAGTCTCCCCTCGCCAGAAAATGGCATGGGGACTTGCTGCTTTTACAATATTAAACAATTCCATTCCTCCATATGTACTCAGTTTTCTATTGTTCACCACGATGATGGCCTGACTTATCCTGTCCTTGATCTTTCTCGATAACACAATTTGAAACTCTAATCCACCTTATCCTTCGATGAGCCTGGGCTGACTCAGTCTGCCGCCAAAAGTTGGCAGCAAGTGTAGTTCCTCTCCGTGAGACCAGGTGGTGATACGCCGTAGCTCGAAGCCAACAGTGTTGCTTTTGGCTACCAACCCACCCTCAACGCGTCAGTGCAAGCTTCCGCAAAGAATTCTATGATGGCCATACCTGTTGAATCGTCGCTGGTTGCGGCAGAGCGGTACTTGATCGTGGCCCAAATGCCCGCGGCTGCGAAGATGGAAGCAATCACACCGAAAATGATGCCCACGAGCACATCTGGTGTCATGATGAGGGCGAAATACTGACTGGCAAATGCTGACTAATTGGTTTTGCTCTTGACAGACCTTGGAAATTGAAAACTGATGCCTTACCCTCCTCACAATGCAAACGCGGCAGCTTTATCGTGGTGTGCTGGAAGCACCTTGAAAACCATGAGTCCAGCGGTATCCGGCACCCTGTTGCTCAAGCATCTTATCAACCCAATAAATCTCTCCAGTCTACAGTTTCTCCACCAGCACCTTGAAACTGGATCGCGAGCGATTGTGCGGGAGAATAGTCTGCCCCCGGTGAGCTTACGCCCCATTCCTATGGTGTTTAGCGGCCTGCTTTAATTTAGAAGAGCGCGCGCCCTGGTTATTCTTTGCCTTGTCCCGTGCTTGCCTGCTGTCGTAACATGGGGAACAACTTGAACACTCTGGTCGATATGCTCTCGTGACCGAGTCTCTTGCTATGGCTAGCTATTATAGTAAGTCATTCTGACTTACACTTGCCCCATATTATGATGAGGAACTCTCCGGCAGAACCCCAGTGATACCTTGTCCGTACCCATGTTTCTTCGGTAAGGGGCAAACTCAGGCCCTATGTATCAATCAAAATGTGTACGCTTTCTTCACCTGGTCTCATTACATGGCTTCAAAGTCCGGCATGGACTGTGGCAAGGTCCCCTACGATTTCCTTTCAGGCTTCAGTCTTTCCATGCACCCTCCACATATCTATGCAATCGATTATCCTTTCCTCCGAGCATGTCACCACGACCTACATCTAGGAGGCGCGCCAAAGACGGAACCACATGTCCATCGAGCGCAGTTGCTTCCCGTGTCCCAAACCACCAAGGCGATGGGGTCTCAGACTGCTGTTCCGACTGCGTCAGGATCTGCTCCAACTTTGCAAGACGTTCCAAGGTTTTTCCCTCGGCCTCTGCCACCCGTTCGATGCTAAGTGCTGGTAATTGTGATGAGATTGCGCTCAGTATGAGATCTTAGTATTTAGTAGTCGGGCGTGTTTATGGTGCGTAGAGTGTCACGAATGCCGTTTCGGACACTGGACAAGAAGAACATGTTTTGGGATAGGAAAATTAACGGCGCGGGATAGATCACATAATCCTCAAGATTAGCCTCTAGTGCTCTACGATGCCTGTCCCAGAGATGTGGATTGGAGAAGGCGGCTTTCATCGCACCTTGCATCTCAGCCACTCGGTGCTCTTTACGTGTGTGTGTCAGAGAAAAGTAATTCATGTCGTGCACTTCGTTACGCAATCGTCGAATCTGGTCTGCTAAATGGGCCGGCGTCAGCGGTGGAAGGTAACGTTCGGCCAGGAAGACGGTTATGTCCAGACTGTCCGTGAGCGACTCTTCACGTGTGTTTGCGGCAAGGACCGGGACGGTTCCTGGACGGTTGATCTCGCACAAATCATGGTGGAGAGGAAAGTGCAAAGCACGTTCCCGAGAGCCACCAACCTCTTGTCGTTGTAAGAGTAGAAGGAGCCTAGAGCATCATCATCGATTTTTTTGTGCAGAAGATGACCAAGCCGCCTGTGGTAGGAGGGCACAAGAGAGTTGGCTACCCAGGCGGCAAAGCGGTCGGACCTCCTGTGCAGCGCGATCAAATCCCCCCACTGATCTTCGTCCCAGGCCGTGGCTTCTGCGTTCGTCGAAACGCTCAAGAAACTGTGGACGCATTTCTCGTTCTTGGGCCAGGATCGCATGCTCAAAGGCGGCATCTGCCGTCTCTGAAATTGATGGCTTCCTTACCTCGTGCGAACCGGAACGCAAAACCAGGCGCAAAGAGGCAGCGTTTTAAGGACCTGGTAGGAAGCGTGGTAGGAAAGGTGCTTTTCCTGCCGAGCGATGTAAGTCTGAAAATCCAAACATATCAGTTTCGAGACTGTGACATGTTGCCAACCACTTCAGATCTCCATCAGCAATGAGCATCTCACTCGCACAGTATCCGACTTTCCGGAATAGTTCTGGTGACTCCGAGATCAAGTCCAAAGGATTCAACGCTGTTTACGACACTGGTGCTAACAGTCAGCATCATATCTTTGAAGACACTGGGTAGATTGGGGAAAGGCTACACACGATTCGAAAGTCTGCACGAGGACCAGCAAATAGAACTTGGAGACTACAAAAAGGACGCCAGCAAACCCTTGGGAGTGACCTCGTTGCTTTGGTAGCTCGACACATTCCCAAAAGTCATCTTCAACACGACATTCTGGGTGGTGACAAACTGCCACACCGACGTGGTCCTTGGTTAAGACGTAATGCGAGCAGCAGTCCTCGCCGTCGACGAGGCAAAGACACACCGCCCACGAACAAGAGTTATGGGGGCTTTGGTTGGGTCGGTGAATGTCCTTGCGCACAAAGTGTCTGCAGGAAGGCTATTGCGACATAGTTTCCATTTCGAAGACTCGTCGTTGCGACAGGGGGTCATAAGAGCCGCCAATGTGGTGTGACACCGCATGTATAATGTTCCTTTGGGCTCCGCGTATATAGACTAGATGGTTACACAGCGCAGGTGATTTTTGGTTTGATTACTCGACATATATACCCACCCCAGCGTCGCACGGATATCATAGGGCATTGCGATGGACGTTCATAAAATTAGCATATGGCGCGGACGTTTTGTGGCGTCAAAATTGAGATTCCCTAGAAAACCGAGGTGGCATCGATCTTCCCTTCCCTGGACCCCCGAAAACCTTGTTTTCGCTTTCCTATTTCTACTGTTAGTCACTTGGCCCTGGTTCGCTATTGGGGACACGGGGCCTGATCCTAGGCGCGTGATTGTTTTGAACCCTCGGACTTACGAAGGATTGGTTCCTTTCCCAATTTGTGCCCACCGGTGTCATCTTGCACTACATGATGCCGCTGGGAGAGATTCGGCATCTTCGTTTGTCTTGGCTCCCTCAAGTCACTGCGCCAATTGCCATTGTCAAGAAGATGATGCATCGGTTTGTGTCAGAGGAAGAACAGCGGGTTCGCCGACAGAAACAGCTGGCATGCGTCGTCTGGAATACGGCGGAGTAAATAATTACTACCGCAGTACGGCGGAGCACTGGCCACAACCAGGAACAGGTTTCCTGGAAACGTTCTCGCACTACGCCCGTAATGGTTACATTCACCGGCGAACACATAACGGCCAAGTGGCTAATAGATTAAGATGACAAGTAATCAATCGAGACACACAAATAGACTATACTACGACCAGTTCGGATGCATAAGGCGAGCCTACGGCTTGAATCCTTACATCTGGAAAATTACAGATAGCTCAGCTATGACCTCTCCCGCCAATTTTACCGCACAATTCCACATCGTTGGATATTTCTCAAGCAGTCGGGGTGACTTTCGTTGCGCCCCTAGCCCAGAACAGGGTGATGTTCGCTTCATGATGCCTTTTTACAAACAGCAAGACGAATTCTTTCCAATCTCGTTTGCACTGCAGCCGCAAAGCTGGCGCAAAGCTGAAGATATTGTACAACCGCATTAAGAGTCGTGACGAGGCAATGTACAGTCAGACGCATGGAGAAGGGGAAGTGTGAGTCTGACATATATAGCGGTCAAAGATGGTCTTCATCCTTCGAACTCTCATCAGCACTTCTCACATTCATTCATCACTCCGAAGAAAAATATCGACTTCAAAAACAACACGATGATTTACTCTACCATTGCTGGGCTTATACTCGCGCTCACGTCGGGAGCCACCGCGTCCGTATTGCCTCAAGCCAATACGTTGGAGTCCAGGCAAGCGGCTTCTGTCTCTACGATCAGTTTCTCAGAGCCGATCCTACAGCCGCAGATTATATCAACTTTCCCCAACGGCACATGGGTGGAGAATCTCGTTCCACGTTCCGAGGATGGCAACTTTGTGGCCACTCTTCTTTCAGCACCAGAGGTATACCTCCTATCGTCTACAAATGCTTTTGCGCCACTTCTCCTTGCCCAGTTCCCTGCCAATACCGGTGTCCTCGGTGTTGTGGAGCTGGGCCACGATATTTTCTACGCTATCGTCGGCAACTTTTCTGTGAAAACATTCACGTCCACACTGGGCAGCTATGGCGTCTTTAAGATCGACTTGAATGGCCACGAAGCTGGCTCCCGCAAAGCTGGTCACGGAAAACTTTCGAAGCAAACCGCCAAGGGCGTCAAGGTCACCAAGGTCGCAGATCTACCCAATGCAGGTCTCCCTAACGGGCTGACCGTCCTGAACCCCAACACCGGTATCCTTCTGGTTGCAGACTCTGCCAAAGGCCTCGTCTGGTCCGTCAACGTCTTCACCGGGAAGACTGCCATTGCCGTCAACGACCCGTCCATGGCACCAAACGCAACCCTTTCAGGTGGACTGCCCCTGGGCATCAACGGCCTTAGCTTCTCCAACGGCTATCTCTATTACGACAACTCTAACACCGTTACCTTCTACCGCATCGCCGTCAACGCCACCACCGGCCACGCCACCGGCCCCGCACAACCGCTCGCTGACCAAGAGTTTGCCAACATCTTCCCCGACGATTTCACGCTCGATTTCGCCGGCGGTCTTTGGTTTGCGTGTGAGTACGGACATATTGCTTATCTTGCAGGCGTGGGCTCAGGCAAATTCCAACCTAGCATTGTGGCCGTGGCTGGGAACTCGACAGGCCCCGTCGGCCTGACGTCTGCGAAGTTCGGCACGAGCGCCGAGGACCTCAAGAGGGGATCTTTGTATGTCGCCACGAACGGGGGTCCTTTCACCTATGGCGGTCCCCATCCGGCTCAGGGCCAGCTCGTGAGGTATGACACAGCTTTGTTGGGCTTCTACTAAGTGAGGTTGTTGTGGCGGCAGAAGAGGCACGAGGCTCATTGTGCGTAATGTGACTGGAGTTGCATGCAGCATAGGTGCCAGCACTGGGTATCGTTTGTGACCTAGGAGGATAGGCAGTTTATTCGGTGGGGAGTGCGTGGGATGTTAATTAATATAAGCTAGTCATTTGTTGAACAGAACCAGGATTAGGTGAACTTTGAAATTGGAAAGACTGTTCTAAAGAACCTCCTACTTGCACTTCTTTACGAATAGATTCTATAGAGCCTAGAATGCTTGCGATACTGTATGTGGCAGAATGCTTGATCTTTTGGTTGATTTCCAAGGGATCAAGGCTCCGTCCTGATGGGTGCTTACCTGATGCCAGCCCCAATGCATGTCCCTTCTATCGCAAATCGAGAACATGTCTCTATCCATCTTCTTCCTGTGCCATTATTTGCTCCGTTTCAATCTTCATGTCAAACGCACTGCTAATTGGTGGATCATGCTGCTTATTGGAGGATATGGTATTATCATTCTGCTTTGCTGAGGTTGCAGCTACGAACCATCCCAAGAAAACTTGTGTTACTGTTTCTTCTGCCACAGAGACAATACTCCCAAACAGGCTGAGGCAGTGATGTACATGAATCTGGCGATTAACTGGGCACCAAGATATCTTAACGTCGAGGCAGTCATTTTCAAGGCGATTGGCTTTGCGACTGTTGCAGACACCAGGATACTGTCTGCAACCGGAGCAATGCATGAGATCTACCAACAGGGTCTCTTCCTCGAGTAGCCGCCCACAGAGGATCAGATCTGCAACAAAAGTCCGGTCCGGTTCGAGGGATTGGCGCATTATAGGCCTATCCCATGGTGGTTACTTTAACAACAATGATCTGTTATCACTATCGAACGGTAAAGGGCGGCGATTTTGCTGCCGCCAGGCGCGGTAGCTAAAATAAGTGGAAGTAATCATGAAGTGCAATCACTCCGAGTCAGTAAGATGTCAGCATAACGAAATTGCCGTTGTGTGGGTAAATCCTGCGAGAGTTCTCAAACTTCTGAGTTCCCTTGTCGGCGACTATCTCTGGACGTGTAAAGTCCCCGAGAAATGGTACGGGCAGCCCGACTTGATTGGCTCTTAGGCCCTTTAAGCTACGAGTAGACCTTTGAAATACCCATCAGATGATCCAGGTCCCCGAAGACCTATTGTTCAGATTGCTGTCGCACATCTGGCCGCACGTTCAAGACGATTGATCCGTTGCTGAGAAGAAACAATCCAAAAGTCCTATATCATAGGAAGACCTACATACTCTTTATGCGACATGCTTACTTTGCATACTCCCAAGTGCTCGAGATCAGTACTTTTGCTCGGCAATTTTGACATGAACCGTGGGTAAGACGCAAAGGGAAGCCCGCCATTCATCGCATGAGAGCATTTGTTCAGCAAGGCTTGAAATTATGTACCAGTATTATGGCTTCGTGATCATACGACTGCCCAGTACGTCGTCCGATGCCTTTGCGGTCATTGCATTACCTTATTAATGGCACTGTCAATTCCCCGTGGAGACTAAAATTTGTCTCGGGGACCTGGTAAATGTGCTCAAAGAAGATCTCGCTCTGGCTTTGGGCCCAGAACGCGCGAACCCTTTTGCATTCACTTCCTCTCTCCATCTCCCATTTCCTCTTCTCTTAGCCTTTCTATAGACTATGCCAGCACCAGACCAGCATCACTCGGTACCATGAAGCCGCGACTGTCGTTAATCCTGTGCTCATGCTTTTTGTTGTCGCCACATCTCTTTCAGACCGGCCATTCCGCCACTGTCGAATATGATTTCAGCATCACTTGGGTCTGGGCAACACCTGATGGCACTACTGGTCGTCCAGTGATCGGCATCAATGGGCAGTGGCCACTACCACGAATCGAAGCCACGGTTGGAGATACGGTTGTTGTTCGCACCCTGAATTTATTGGGGAATCAATCTACTTCATTACACTTTCATGGTTTGTTTATGAATGGAAGCTCGCTCATGGATGGCACAAGCCATGTCACACAATGTGCTATCCAGCCTGGCGCGAGGTTTACGTACACTTTCTCGGTGCGTTGAGCTTATCTGATGGCCTCCCACTTTATCTCATGCAAGGACTGCAGGTTCAGCAACCCGGCACGTACTGGTACCATTCACACACCAAGTCACAGTACCCTGACGGGCTGAGGGGCATGCTCGTCATTAACGACCCCGAGTCGCCCTACCTTTCGCATTACGATGAAGAGATTGTGCTTTCACTCTCCGACTGGTACCATGATCAGATGCCGGATCTCCTCCGGCGGTATGACAGAGGAGCGGGAATGATGCCCCACGATCCTCTTCCCAACGCAAATCTAATCAACGACGTGCACAAGCCTAAAATCGCAGTGCAGGTTGGCAAAACATATCTTGTCCGACTCGCAAACATAGGTGCATTTGTTGGCCAGTACTTCTGGATCGAAGGCCACAGCATGAGGATCGTGGAAGTGGATGGAGTCTACACTGTCCCGAAAGAGACGACTTGCGTCTACCTCTCTCCTGGCCAGAGGTATGCTTTCCTCCTCACTTCGAAACAGGAATCATCGACAAATTATGCCATGATCGCCAGAGCAGATTTAGTGAGCCCCAGCAATATCTATGATTGACCAGAACATCATACTGACCTGTCATCTCAGAGCGGTGTCTCAATGCATATGAGTCGACCTGCACCCCTAGATGCCGAGGGCTGGCTCGCCTACGATCACGATGCAATGTTCCCACAGGCAAACACTGTGGAGAACCTTGTTGCCTTGGACGACATGCTGCTACAGCCAGTGGGTGGCGAGGAGCTCTTGGGCGATGTGGACCAAACCATCCAACTGAACATTGATATGCAAAGGCGGGAGGATGGAATTGTACAGTAAGTGGTTTTGGCACATTCTTGTTCAGCGAGCTCGATCTAGGCGTATGCAGTATGCAGAAAGAAATACGTCTACTAAAGTGGGTGACTAGCTGGATGTTCAACAACGTCAATTACAAACCCCCGGAGCTTCCTAGTCTATTCACAGCTGTGAGCGCAGGTGAAAAAGCTGTGGATGCTGGAACATATGGCGAGAGCACCCAGACATTTGTGCTGGAACGTGGCCAGGTCGTCGAAGTTATCGTCCAGAACAACCACATGCTCAACCACCCCGTCCATCTCCACGGGCACAACTTCCAGATCACTCATCGCTCTGGTGGAGGTATCAACGATACCCATGTTGCTCAAAATCCGTTGCGTCGCGATACAATCGTTGTCAACGGCTTAGGAGCTCTGAAGTTCCGGTTCCGGGCCGATAACCCTGGAGTATGGATTTTCCATTGTCACATGGAGTGGCATGCGCACTCTGGGCTTGTGGCAACTTTCGTTGAAGCTCCCATGGAGTTACAGAAGAACCATAGCTCTGTGATCCAACTGCCAACAGGTTCGGACCGCATCTGCGTGGACGCGGCGGGCCAGTCATTCGAGGTTGGACAACCTAGCTCCAAAGAAGAACAGTGTGCATCACAAGGAGCCGATCAGTCAAACCTGACGCCCATTGCTGCGTAAGTCTGCTCCGTCTGCTCAGGTTTCTGACGGTTGAGACTTGAACGAAAGCTGCACGAGATCAAACTAACGGTATATTGGCAGGTACCTTTACACTATCGCCCTCGTGATCTCAATTTGTGTACTGGCCGGAGTATGTGCCTATTTCTATCCTAAACTAGCTTGGTTCAAAAGCGATAAGATCGCATATAAGATGCTGCCAGTCAACGGCATCGATGAGTCTGCAGTGGAAGCTTTTCGCACACCAGCTCGCATCGAGATACGCGTAGAGCATTCTGACGTGTGACCGGCGCGAGAGAACGGATACGAAACTGTGCGGGCTCCTTGCAGATACCACGATGATTCTAACATTGTACTGTCTTTGTAAATGCGATGATAAGTTTTGCATACAACACCATGGCCTCGCGGGTGATGGAGTTTGCGAAAGATGCAGACTTGACTATAGTATTAACTAGATATAAACTTGTATTACTAGTAAGATTTATAGTAGCAATTTCTACGAGATCACTATTATATTAACTTATATTAACGAACTTAAAGCCTAATTAAGGTATCTTACTTAAGGATAGGTATAAAGGTCTAAAGCTATTAGATATAAATATGGCTATCTATAGCTAATAGGTAGTAGCTAAGAGGGCCTAAGATAACTTCCTTTAGAGAGTAAAGACAAAGTTTAAACTTTAGTGGCATGGGGCATTAATATGTATACTACAGAAGTTAAGATACAAGACGTTTATTTCTATCTTCTGCAATAGAAAGACACAACGGCGCCCTGGAGAACACTCTAGCATTTGGGATACGCCACAGCATCTGGGATATACCACGGCTTTTGAAATACTCTATATCACGACAACTAAGGCACACCCCGATTCCCCGCGGGGCGTGCCCTAAATACCAAGGTGTGGCCTGGGATCTGTGTCCCAAGCAAGGTTATTAGCTGTGACACTCGACCAAAGATCTCGGCGAGGCCATAGCGCGCCTTGAGCGATTTGGCGTCAGTCAGCAAAGTTTTCATGCACGTAAGAGCCTCATGGGTGCCTCACCAAGAGTGGCTGAAACCTAGCCTTGAGGAGAGACTCGTGAGGAACGAATCTGAGAACATGGAGGCCGAGGTTAGACAGCTTCCTCACCGCTTATCTGTCGTACATACTATATGGTAAACTGATAGATATAGTTGGGACGTTGAACAGCGAGCGCGCTCAGGGGATCCAAGATACAACGTGATTTCGGAGTGCCCGGTTGAAGCGCCACGGTATTGAGAAATTATACTTATGAGAGCTAATCTCACAAAGGTTCGACGTGAATGTCATCGTAGTCGGTACTCCTACAAATCATATTGCACTTGATCCTATTTCCACTTCTCATCGTTTCTAGCCGAACCAGTCTGCAGTGCTTCCTTCTGTATTCAAAGGGTGTACAAGAACCCCGGGTGATCTTTGATCACGATCCTACCCTCACGGCATAGTCGATTTTGGTGCGCAAACCAAATCGTAATTCCGGCAACGATGATGATTATCAGTCCATTGGCACTATAATCCCACGTAGTCATTAGTATACTCTCAGATCTTTCTTCTCAGCGCCAGAATTCCCCTTCGGGAATCCCATTGTTCCCTAGCTTCTAGGAGCTAAGGCCCAAGGGCGGGCAGAGAACCGTGGTTTGAGGAGATGGATAACTTACACAAGGCAGCCATAAATGCCATTTAGATATCTTGGGGCGTCCTGACTTCTAAAGATGAGGGAGCCCGCGATTCCACCGAAGCCGGCAAATCCCACCATGACAGCCGACCCAAAGGCACGGTGCCATTGACCACGTATGTTATTAGTCTGCCATGCGATCACGGTCGGTATGTTAGCGGTGATGCCGCCTGTTGTTAGAAACATGCCAAAGTATCGGATACCGGGAGAACTTCCCCAAGGTACAACCACAAGGCCGATGACTGAAAGAATGCAATTCATCAGGACTAATGGAGATCTTATGCGGTACTTGTCTCCAAACGCCCCACAAACACAGACCAGGAAGCCAGCGAACACATACGGTGGTGCGACCAGGCATTGTGATTTGGCAATGCTGAACTTCATTTGTTTGTGGAGAATAATCGGCAGGAAGAAAGCGATGGAGTAAGATCCCGTTGCGAGACAACTAATGATTAATGGGAAGGTCAGCGGCCTTGATCCACCCACGCGTTCCTGTTGGGCTGGCTGTCAGCATTCAGGAAACCCTCTTACGTGAAAATGAGGCCAAAGCAGTAAAGCTGGAGATCCTTCCCGGCAGCAAAGAATTTCTTCATGGAAAACGGCTCGGGCTCAGTGTCCCCTCGATCCCTGTCAAGCCTTTGAATGACCCATTCGAGTTCCTCTCTATCGAGAAAGGTGTCCCGTTTCCCTGCTAATTGGTCGGGGAAGTCGACCAGGACCAACAGGCCAATAAGGCCAATGAGGATGGTGAGGGCACCCTCCATGATGAAGATCCAACGCCAACCGCTTTTACCACCGATACCGTTCATTTGCATTAATCCATAGGCAAGGATCTGGAGAATAGTTAGACTGTGCCTTTCCCACTTGATTTTGGACCGGGAGAGCTCAGCTTACTCCTGAGAAGGCCGAGGCTACTGTGGAGACGACCCAGAACAAGGCAAATCGTCTTTGGACCTCATCTACGGAGCAAAGTGGTTAGAATGTACAGACTGGGAATCACACAAGCTTCCTCTTTGGATTCTAGTTACCTACATCTTGTATACCACGTAGATAGGAGGTAGACGCAAGTTGGAAAGTACCCGGCCTCCAACAGACCTAGAAGAAGCCTTAAACCGACTAGATCCTGCCACGTACGGGCCACACCGAAGCAGCACATGACAACGCCCCACAGGATGCATATCGTTCCAAGAAACCACCGAATGCCGACTATTCGTGCAAATACAGCGCCGGGGAGGTGGAACAGAATGTAAGTGATGAAGAACATGAGAGCAACGATGCTGTATCGGTTGCTTTCGTCCAGCTGGAGGTCGTCGGTCATCCTGTGAAAGCCCGACCCTCATGTCAACTAACAGATATCAAAACATCAAGCTTGAATGGAATCCTCTCGTAGTGATTTGGGATGGGCAAGAGTAGGGGTAGATCGAAACAATACTCACCCTGAAATCGAGGCAACCCCAAGGTTCGTGCGGTCTATTAGACAAACGCAGTATATGGCACCGAGGACAGCGGTGACTCGGATGTCGATTTTCCGTAGGATTCTGCGTTGATCTTGGAGAGGTATCTCATCCGGGGGCTCCGACGGGTCCAGGTGCTTCACGTGCTCGCCTTCTTCCTGAACAGAGAGAGGAATACCGTCGGACACGCCATTCGCGATCGTGGGTGTAGATTTGTCCAGGTTCCCAGCGACCGCTAGCATTTTTGGCACGTCGCGGACCCGGTCGACCGTGGAGGTTTGTTTAGAAATAATTTTTGATTACTTAGATCACCGATTTGTCTAGAATATCAGCGCCAAATATTGGGAGTGTTGTGCTGATACTCGAGGTTATCTTGGAGCCTAGCACGCCTTCAGACCGGTCAGCAGCTGGGATTTCTCTCTTCTCGCCGTGTATCAAAACGTTTTGCAACATCCAAGAGTAAATAAGTACATATTCACAACTCGGACTCACCACCCGTTGGAATATGGCGTGCAACTTAGGCCGGTAATTAAAGACGAGGAACTGCTCGGCGCTGAGGTGCGACTCGCCCCGAACGTGCCGCTTTAATATTAACGACTGACCTGCCCAAAAGTTTCACTCGGAAGGCCTCCCTCACGAGCTCCCCTCGCACCTCCCAAACCTCGAGGAGTTGCGTCTTGACTCTCGTCGGTGATCATGGCTCGCCTCCCGCTGTCCTCCCAGTGTGTCCTCTCACTCGAGCTCAGGCATCCTCTTCCCGACTCTTTTGATGGTCCCGACGCCGCAAAATCCACACCAAGGTCGAACAAATCCCCCCAACATGTCCTGTCTCTACGCAGCCCCGGCCGAACCACAGCGCATTTATGTGCAAGTTAATGTCGTGTATGCCGTCACTCACGTGCTCGAAAATGGTGAGGTTGCAGATGGCGGTGGAGAAGGGAAGAGTATACGAGGTGAAGGAGGTGCTCAGTAGTCGAGGTGGCATTTACACCTCCTACCACGACAAAGAGAATTCTCATGTTTTCACGAGTGACAGCGGAGCAAGTCAAAATCGGGTTATCTGGCATGGCGTGGCGAGGTCGAGTGTAAATCATTTATTTAGGGGCTGGCTGGGCTGGCCTATGCTGGCTCGGTAACATCCGTCCAAGCGATAATGAACTTGAGGCTGGAACAAACGTTACGGCCCCAGGCAACGGAACTGGAGAGAGGTGTATTTATAGTCGGTAGAACAATTAGTGTATAACGAGAGAAGACGAATTCCCCAGCGGAGGGTTTCAACTCAACGAACGGGTCAGCCAGCTCATATCTCATGGGGAGCCGCGGCCTGTGGGTTTGTCGAATCCTTGCTTCGCCGCGAACTTTCGGTCATCTTCTGCATCTCTTTCCAGGCGTTCAAGATACTCCGTCGCCACCTCATACTGTGTTCGACCGCCCGCAGGTTTCCAGCGCTCGTTGTCACGGGGGTCCTTCACATTCTTAGTCCACACCTCCTGAAGCTCGTTCCATGTCTCTTGGTTAGCCCTCGCATTCGCTACCATAGCCTCCCATTCCTCATTGGTGTCGGTTCGCCTCTCTAACTTGTTGTCCCTAGGATCCAGCAGCCGAGAGTACTGCACCCGTCGTGCCAATCTGCTCTTCGTGTCATCCTCACTGGTCACATCGTACCTTCGGAGCAGCTTGGAAGGGTCCTTCCACTTGTATCCATTGGGATCTCGAGCGTACAGCTTGCTTTCCTCCAGCCACATAGCCCTATACTTCTCAATCTCCGACTCTCTCTTCTCGGCCATGACCCATGCTTTGTCGTACCCCTCGATCTGATCCTGGTGCGTCTGCCACTCTCGATCGGCGAAGAGACCCTTTTTCCTCAGCCTCGCTGCGGCCGCGCATTTCAACGCCTGTTTTCTCAGCCGCATCGTGATCTTCGCCTTCTGCGTTACATCGCTGGCTAGCTTCGCGCTCACCTCATAGTACTCTTCCCAATCCTTCGCGGGCGTGAGTCCCAGCGCCACAAAGTCTGCTCGAAATGTTGCTTCCGGAGTCTGCGGCTTCTCTCCTTTGACCGGTCGCTGGAATTCCTTGTTGATGTCCCCCATGTATGCTTTCAATCTTTCTTGCTCGCCAATACCGGCATAGTGGTACTGCGCTGAAAGGCCCATGAATTCGTTTCAGTCATCCACGTCCGATTGGGTGATCCAGTCAAAGTCAGCAGCCGTTTTGGGGTTCCCAGCCTCCGTGCAATTCCCCGCGAGCTTCCCCTGGAGGGTGCGCTTCGTTTCTGTAGGTGGGGAAGGCGGTCTGCAACGTCTGAAGTCAGGCGAACGGAGCACATGCTCCGGGGTGGGACCCAACCAGGTGTAATGATCCATGAAAAGATCGTTCTAAAGGTAGCGGAGATGCTGGATTGTCGAGTTGACCTTTTTGAATGAGATGACAGTGTTGCGTGCTCTGTGATCGCACGGAAGATGCGAAAAGAAAGAGGTTGGAAAATGGTAAGCATAGCTGGTCTGCCTCAGTAACCGGGCGTCGTGTTCGTTGGGCTGCGATGGCTGCGATGGCGACATTTTTGAGGCCTCAGCCTGACCGACAGCCTCAAGCGTGTCAGGCTGTAACTCGTGAATTTGGCGGATCCTTGTACGATGAGAACGGGGGACCCCGGACCAGTAGCTAGTTGTGGGTGCACGGTAGTTGACAATTGGAGCAGATACCAAGGCCGGAAAACCCAATTCAACTCCCTGCACCAGTAGTAGTATCTACCAGTGGCTTGCCGAGCTTGGTCATTCAACTCCGATATTACGCATCTGCCTCGCCGTGTATGAACCAGTGTTTCTCCTGCAACCCACCACAGCTTGAACGTCCCGCTAGAGCCATTTCGTTCATAGCCTAAAGTCGGCGGTCCCGTACAGTCCGAGGAGACTTTTGCTGGTGAATGGTGACTTCCGAGGTGGCGATCAAGCGGATCGATGAGGATGGGGGGAACGATTTCAAAAACCGACGCCGCTTTACCATCGCCCTCGATGGGATCAGCACGTGTCTATTAAGTTGGGGGGCTCGCGGGGTCTAAAAATAAGCTTAAATTATTGGGAGTAGCAACGCCCCAAGTCGCCTGTTTCATGTTTGTCTAGCGCCATCCTCCAGGCGCCTTCCAAGTCGCTCCTTCTCTGCGGAGAAAAAAGACGCGAGGAACAGAAGTTCATCCACCACCGCGACCGGCACCTTCCGCTATTGTTCGCTCCCTTGCATCCGTCCACTCTTAAACTTGTCTCCCTGCGCGTCGAACTTGGGTTCAACTGACATATACATTCATCACCAGTGTCCCTTGAGACCCCGTATGGACTCCCACAACGAGCAACCTTGACACCCGTTCACCTCCACTTCATCATGTTGAGCACCTCCCAGCCCGTCTCAGCTTTCAATGCCTCATCCACACGTCAAGCACCCTCCCGACGTCCACTCGGCACGGATGGCGAGAACCATGCCATCTGGGTGCCTATGCTCAATAGTGCTTCCAAGGGTAAAGACCTGTCGGAGAAACAACTCATTGTCTTGGGGGGAACACCTGACCAACAACGAGAATTCCTTGACCAGTTGAATCCACCCAATTTACGTCCACGATACCTGAATAATGATCGACGAAAGCAGCCGCGAACTGCTCCCATTTCCAACCGCTATGCCCTCGGATATACCTACCACGATGTCTTAGATGCCGATCAGGAGGATGTTCTTGCCAGACTCAACGTCTACATGCTTGCCAACCCAAGCGCGAACTTTGCACCCTTGCTCAAACCTCTCTTCACCACAAAAACCGTCAAGGACACCCTTATAACCATCCTGCTTGACTGGTCAGATCCTTTCAAGTGGGCGAGACAACTCCGACAGTGGATTCGATTGCTCCGGTCTGTCATTCTGTCGTTGGATGAACAGACTAAGATCGAGATGGAAGAGACCATGACTGCCTGGAAAGAGAAGAGAGTTGGTCCGGATGCCCCTTCTGCTCAGCCCGGTGGCAATGCCAGTGCAGATCAGAAGTTACTTGCTGCCACCGTCCCACCAGGACCTGGGGAATGGGACGAAGGGCTGGGCATACCTGTGTCCGTTGTATGCATACAGGCGGAGAAGATTGAGCAAATGGAACGTGACTATGGGTGGGGAGAAGATCAATTCGATTTCCTTATGCAGTGGCTGAGATGTGTTCTTCTCAAGCACGGTGCATCCCTCATCTATACCGCAACCTTCGATCCCAACCACGTGCGAACATTAATACATTCTAGTCTAAGTATACATTCATTACTCAAACGAGAAGTTGCCAAGCACAACATCATCGACAGAGACAAGATTCTTGTTCCGCCAAATTGGGATTCGTGGGGGAAAATTCGAATTCTGAAAGAAGGGTTCGACCCAGAGGCCGTCGGAGATGCTTGGTCCATTGAGATTCAAGAATCACCAGGACAATCACCCGATTTTTCGACAGGCAACACGACGTCCCCTGATCAAGACGGTGGTTCCGAAGCTGAATCTGCCGTATCAGTTTTCGAGGCCACTCTCCGCAACCCCTCCGATTCTCGACCAGCCTTTCAACCACGCACTGGTGACGAAATCGTCACCGTTCCATCTGTACAGGAGTTCCTCCAAGAACAGTTTTCTCATCTTGAGCAATTGAAAGCTGAAGACGAGAAGGCTGAGCGCAAATCACGCAAGGGAGCACCAGCCCCAACAGGAACTGGTGGCTCAACTGCGGATGGAAATGACGATGTTGGTCTGAAAGGGGTATCAAGTCCTAGGATGGCTGAACATATTGGCCCATATCAAATCAACGTAAACGGGATCGATTTCGATGCGGAAGAAGCTACGAGAAGGTTACGAGAGCGCGAAAGTGAACGCAACGCGGCTGCGGCCACGAACAGCTTCGCTACCTCCACCTCTACCCAAGCTGGCCCCGGTACCGGCACTCCAATGCGCAGGGCCGGTAGCGAAACCGGTACGTCTGGTGCAGGAGATGGAACAACGACACCATCTGCTTCCACGGCTGCCAATACAGCCAATGCTCCAGCTGGAGGGGCGAGTGCAGGTAAACCTACCAACGAGGCCATGTCCGCGTTCTTCGCGAATCTCATCAAGAATAAGAGAGGCGGCGTCAGCGCTGGAGTTAGTCCTACTCGAGCCCCTGGTAGTTCGAGTCCCCTAATCAGAGGTGCTTCTGAGGAAAAGAGGCGGGAGTCCTGAATCGGGTGAGGAAAAACCGCTTGTCTTCATTTGAAATTAAGTTGGGCAGTGGCCTTGTTCACAAGATTTCTGTTCGTCTACATGGACGGTCTCAGAATGAAGACCAGCTCCGGAGATTGAGAGAGCAGTGAGGTACAGATTGAATGATCAATAGACCGTGCCTGGACGAGAAGCCAGTCATCGAGCAGGATACAGGGCCCCATTGGGCAGCGGAGCAAATAAGCAAGCGTGTTGAGCCGATTCAGCATTCAAAGTATTCATTCCAGTATGTCTGTTCATAATAGTGCATGCATATATCTCTATACGTGTCTATCTATATCGAATGAATTCAAGTAGGGATCTTTGTCGTCATCACACCATCACTGCCTTCACCACCACAGGAGATCATTCCCACCGATTCCAGCCTCGTCATTCACGGACTTGATGTGTCGATTTGAGTTGAAATGCTCGCATTCAACACCCACGTCTCAACGGCTTGGTCTGCCCTGAAGGAAGGTGAAAAATCTCAATCCACCACACCGCCCTCGGGAGTCCACCCGTCAATGTTGCTCATTCTCACCACATTCTCCTCCCCCTGCACCTCGACAATCAGGTGATCCCTCAACGTGACCACCTCCGCCTCTGACAGCCCACACCTCTCAACCAAATACCTCTCCACGCCGCCGAACTCGCCCTGCAGCACCTGGTCCAACCACACACGCATATTCCCAGCGCGACTGCCACAGATCCGGGCGGCCTGTTCCCGCGACACGACCTCGCGATCGCCCGCGTAAATCTTCTCGGGACTCGGCGGCTTTCCGCCACCACCGCCCAGCCCGCTCGCGGAAATGCGATCGATGAACTGCTTGCGCCACTTGCCCAGCCCGGGCTCCGTGAGCGCGTATTCCCAGCAGATCGTGTCCTCGTCGACGCCGACGAGCTTGTGGACCAGCGCGCCGAACACGCCCGTGCGGTCCTTGCCCGCCGTGCAGTGGAAGATGACGCCCTGTCCGTGTGCCTGCGGGTCCGTGGCGTTTCTCAACAGCTGCCGGAAAATCACCGCGTAGGCTGAAGCCCCGTGCGTCGCGATGTCGCGGTACGCCTTGACGAAGCCCTCGGAGTACGCGAACCCGCGCTCCTCGTCGTGCTTGTGCGTGTCCGTGTACCACTGCAGTTTGCGCGCGAGCGCCACGGGCCCGTAGTCCTCGTTCTGGTACACGGGCACGAACACGCGGTCGAGGCCCGGGGCGGCGTGCGACTCGATGGTCCCTGTATTGGGGTCTGCCAGTGGATACAAGTCGTCAGGGCTGTTGGCCACGGTGGCCGCGAGGCGCGAGATCTCCGGCGCGCTGCGCAGGTCGTACATTTTGGAGATCCCCAGCGTGGAGGTCAGGGTGGAGAGACCCTTGGCCGTCAGGTGCGTGGGGTGTGCGCATCGGAAGAGCACGCCGCGGCGGAGCGTGTAGATCTTGCCTTCGCCGGACGACGACGACGACGGCGGCAAGCAGCGATATCCGCCGAGATCCCTGAAGTTCGGCACGCCCTGGACGTGGACGAACGGCGGCGTGGGCAGGTTCGCAGGGAACTCGATGTGAAAATCGTCGGGCTCGGGGGTCGCCTCTCGGTCTGCACGCCTCGAGTCTAACTCGAGCTCTTTCTCTTTCTCGATCGGAGAGATCAGCGTCCCGTTCGTGGAGCTGATCGGGGCGTCGGTGGGTGGCTTCATGTCCAGGAATGGCTGGTATGGCTCTGCTGGGTTGGGAGGCGCTTCGTCGCTGGTCGAGCTGGGGAGGTGCTCGTCTTGGTCGGCGGCCATGTTCGATAATATGGGATCGTAGCCTGGGCTTGGGGTGGGACGTTGGAGAGCCTGGCAAGGAGGCAGATCGTTAGACAGACGGGGGCCGTTTTTGATCGACTCCTCCTTGTTCGCTTCTCAGGCGAGGAGTGGATTTCTACCGCGTGCCGATAAATCAGGATGGGGTCTCAGAATCCGAATCCCACGCGGAAATGGATGAGATGAGAGTGTTCGTTTCCCTGAGTCTAGGCTAGTCGACTTGGGCTCGATAGATAGCAAGGGTGTGCGAAACAAGAATCTCACGCTGGAAGACCGAGATCGCAGGCCAAACGACCGAGACAAACCAGGTGATGCTGCTCACAGAAAATCTTCTCCGCTTGGTTGTTCTTTCGCGCTCTCTATCTCACCCCTCCAATCTTGGACGTTGACTCGCCCACTTACCTTCGCTACCAAGAGACGAAAGGGCTAAATACTGAAATTCTCAAAGTGATCGTATCAGTCAACGAAAGCGAAAAGAAACGACGTTGAATGAGCAAGCGGCTGAGATTCAAATTCGAAAGAGAATATCTCGATAGAGCGAGGAAATTCTCGAAGAGTCCAAAATTCATGAAACGAGGTGAGGCGAACGAGCCACTTCGTTCGGTACTCGCACGGTTTTGGGACCGGCTTGACTTCGATCCATGGGCGTGCGAGTCATTCGAGTTTGGCCCAAGATGATGCGAGGAGTGACGTGATTGGCATCGGGTGGGTGCCTGAATAGCCGAGGTAGTCGCCCAATATTTAGAGGATAGGGGCTACGCGGCGCTCCTAATTATTTGTGCACTTTGCTCCAGTAATCGTATGCACTGTCGACTAATGATATAGACACAGATAACTGGGGACGTGGCTAACGATACGTTCAATGAGGTTAGCACGGAGATTCTCTGCATGGCTTTTAGGTTTGTTTCTGGCATTGGGCACAGCGCATCTCGTCCTCTCGCAAGCCCTCGATCAACCTCTGCACGTTTGGTACTCATTTTATGTCATCTCGATGCTTGCCCTTCGCAGCACTCAAATCCCAACAACCGCATATGGAATGACTGAAACGTCCCCAATGAACCCATTATCCACCAGGGGAGGCCAATTCGGGGACCAAGAGGAACCAAGAGGCGGCCTGCCCTGATCCCTGAGAGAGGCAGAGATACTCCTTAGGCAATCCCACATGCTTGATGGTACGACTGCGGTGACTGTGTTCTCACTCCTTATGGCAAGCCCCGACACAAGTAAAGGAATGTTGTGGGTAGTGTTGCGCTTTTGAGCAATGGTGGCGGCGTCGAGGAGGCCATTGGGTGCCTCCCAATGTTCCACGACCAGGGCCTAGTTCACGAGGTTGAAAGGCGCTAATTCATCTGCGGCATTGCTGGAGACAGCTACCGTCGATCCATCAGACAGCGCCAGTGACACTGATTCGCTGCCTGTGACATGAATATCCCATTTCGAATCGAAAGGATGGTTGTATCCAAGTATCCCTGGTGATGCAGAGGTGACATGCTGCCCTGAGATACTCAGATACTCCCAGGGCTGAGATGCGTACCCGAGAGGCGATTACCCCTCTCTGGCTAGTAGCCAGAGAGGGGGTTTCAATTGTGAATCCATTTCTAACGACGTAATCAAGAACAGGTGCCTTCTTTCCAGTCCAAGGATCGAGAAAATAAGGTGTGCTCGTACTGGTGACTTCAATATTGCCCGAAGCAGCGGACAAGTCGCTGAAGATATATGCATATCCTGTTTCGGAGGTATTAGAGGCAAAACTAGTGTGGAAAAGTCATTCAATTAAATCGAGTATTGAGGTTTCTAACTTCTATTAAATCTATATACGCTATTCTATTTTGTATATATATTTACTAGCGTCTTTATTATAATTAAGCGATTTTCTATATTATTTAGTAATTTCCGAGTATTTTATATTAAGGAGTATTAAGGCTGTTTTACGCCTAAAATACCTTAGGTTAGATACTTCCTACGTGACTTTATACGGTGGGTTAAGTGGGCCTTTGACGCTAATACAACTCCTCTCTCCTTGTTTTATTTTGTCGTCTCTTTAATGACTCACGTACAACCAGGGCCTAACAGTTGTCCTCTTCGCAAACGGTAAAGGAAACGTAAACGCAAATTCCTTCAAAGAATAGGCGCCTTTGGCTACATCTTCTGGCTCAACTCACTCCTTGCCAATGGAGGTTTCATCCCCTACTAAGGCTTCACGCCTCAACAAGAGAGTTATAGAAATGCTAGAAGACGCTCTTGAAGACGCTCTTGAAGAGAACCCAGAAGTCGATTTGCTCTCTGTCATACCTCCATCGTATCAGGATCAAATCTCTCCAGCTGATCGCCCTCTGTCAGAAATTGCAAAGCTCAACCAATGGACGATACAGAGGATGGAAAGGCTGTTTAGAAACGAGCCGGAAAGCGACTTTTCTTCAACATTTCAAAACTTCTACCGCAAGGAGTGGGATCACCGTAAGCAGGATCTCGACCCTTCAACATTAGAGAAGATATCGAAACAAGAAACTCAGGAGATCCCCCCCAAACCTGCCGATACTCTCGAGAGGCTCAAAGACATTGATGAAGCAACTGTTGTTTCTCCGCTCTCCAATGCTGTCATTGCCTTGCTGGATCAGATTACAAATTCGATTCCTCTAAGTTCAGAACCCGATAAATCACTTGCGGAAAAATTGAAACAGATATTCCGAAATTCCACAAAAATTTACGAATCCCCCTTTCGAGGTGCTATATTCAAA
>Ga0105239_10000839_pt1 | contig 43658 bp, 40 predicted proteins | sample KBSC44metaG_FD_92761 | JGI IMG/M metagenome (GOLD analysis project Ga0105239, IMG submission 92761) | Corn rhizosphere microbial communities from Kellogg Biological Station, Michigan, USA - KBS C4-4 metaG | ecosystem: Host-associated > Plants > Roots > Rhizosphere > Soil | place: Michigan, USA...
CTGGGCGTCGCCACAACGTGCCAGCGTGCCGCGCACCTGGTGCACGATGAGCGCGATCTCGCCCGACTCGAGGTGACCGCGGGCGTCCAGCCAGGCGTTGAAAGCCCGCCGCACCGCGGCGGCTGCTTCGCCCTCCGCCAACGTGGTGATGCCGGCCTCCGCGGCCAGTTCGCCCGCCGTCGCGATCAACGCGAAGCGGACACCGACCGTGCGCACCTGGCTCGACGCCGCCTCCGACACGAAGTCGTCGCGGTAGCGCTCGATGCGCTCGGCCAGGCTTGCCGTCACGCTGCCATGATGGGCACAAAGCCAGCGCAGCCAGGCTCGCCCTGCGGTGCCGTGATAGCGCGCCGCCGCCGCCTTCAGCGCCTCGACCAGCGCCGCCGCGCCGTCATGGCCGTGCCGCTCGACGATGGCGCCGAGCGGCGCTTCGGCGCCGCCCTCCAGCGGCACATCGACCATGCGCACCTCCTGCCCTGGGCGCGCCCGCTTGCCGGCCTCCGCCATGTGCGCCGCCAGCCCGGTCTCGCCGGACGAGAGGAAGAGGAGCCGCCAGGCGCGCCGTTTGCGCGCCTGCCCGGCGCGTGTCGCACGACCCTTGCCCTGCTCGTTGGCGAGCATGTAGGCGGCGTCACCCGCGACGTGCGGATCGAGCTGCCCGAATTCGTCGAGGATCAACAAGCCATCGTTGTGCTGCGCCGCGACCGCCTCCAGCGCGTTGTCCGTGGTGCGCCAGCGCTGCATGTAGCTCGGCGGCCCCCAGACGCTCGCCGCGGCGAGCAGGCAGGCGGTCTTGCCGATGCGCGACGCGCCGCGCAAGTGGATGCCGCCGCTCTCCAGGCCCGAGTCACGCAGCAGGCTGCCGGCGAAGGCGCAGCAGAGCGCGAAGACGAAGCCCGCGTTGCCGCGGCAGCGTGCCGCCACCTGCTGCTGCCAGTCGGTGAGCGTGCCGCGCTCGCGGTAGTGGTCGTCGACGTCGCTGTCGGACTGGTAGACGAACTCGGCCGCGTCGGCCTCGCCGATCGCGCCGATCGCGCCGCTCGGCAGCACGAAGACCGCGCCATGCCAGCCGACCTTGTCGGTGCTCGTGACCCGTGTGCTGGGCCGGCGTGTCGACACGTACTTGGCGAGCAGCGCGCGCGCGAAGGCCCCGACGGCCATCGCCAGGCCCATCTCGCGCAAGCGCGCGATCCATTCGCAGCCCTCGCCGCTCAGCAACGCCGACGGCATGTCCCAGCACTTGGCCTGCCCGTCCGGGTCGCTGAAGCGCAGCAGGTAGCCCCAGCCATTGCTGTCGCTGCCGCGGCTGAGGGCGGCGACCTGCAGCGGTGCGCACAGCCAATGCGGCTTGCGCTCGCCGTCACGGTCGCGGGCGACATGCCAGACACCCTCCTCATCGCAGCGGAAGCCGTATCGGTCCGGACCCTCGTCGACGGCCTTGGCGATGCGGCCTTTGGCCGATCTGCGCGGGCGCGGCGGCAGCAGCGGCGCGGCGCAGGCGGCATCGATCAGCGCCCTGACCGCAGCGAGGCCGAGCTGCTGACCGAGGTCGTTGAAGTCGGTGCCGCCTTCGGCCAGCGGCGCGGGCAGCACGACGCCGGCGGGCCCGTCCGCTGTCGCAGCGACACGTGCAGCCGTCGCCGCCTTCTCCCGGCCCGGGTTGGTGCCGGTGCGTGCCTCGGTCGCGCGATCGTCATCGGCGCAGACGAGCAAGGGGAGACGGGGATAGCGCTCGCGCAGGGCGCGCGCGACATGCGGCAGGTTGCCGGCATCGAACGCGACGGCGACCGGGCGGCCGCTCGCTTCGTGCAGCGTCGCGCCCGTGGCGTAGCCTTCGCACAGCAGCAGGACCTCGTCGGTGATGGGACCGATGAGGTGGAACAGGCCGACCTTGCGCCCGCCGGCGAGGTAGCGCTTCTCCGGCTGGCCCTCGCGGGGCACCGGGGCGATCTGCTGCAGGTTCTGCAGGTCGCCAGCGGCGTTGCGCATCGGCACGAGCACGGTGCCGTCGGCGCGATGGCGCACCCCGTGGGCGCCGATACCTTTGCGCGCCAGGTAGGGGCCGGAGGGCTGCTCGATGGCGGCTTCCCACAAGGCGGCCGCCCGGCGGGCGGCGTCGTCGGCGCGGCGCCGGTAGTCGTCCTCGGTGGCGCGGCGAGCCGCGACAGCCTCGGGCGCCGGGGCAGCCTGCGACGCCACCACGCCGGGCTCGATCTCGGGCGGACGGTAGCCATGCTCCTTGGCCAGACCGAAGAGCGTGGCCACGGTGACGGCGCCGGGTTGGCGTGCGCTGTGCCAGGTGCGCCGATCTTCGGCCGGGTCTGGCCGGGCGCGACCGGCGGCCCATGACAGGTAGGCCTCCTCCCCGCGATCGCCGACACCGTCGAAGACCGCAAAGGCGATGCGCACGCGCTCGTCATGGCCGAGGTCGGCCGGGAGGCAGGCGAGGGCTTGGACGACCGCGTCCAGGGTGGCGCCAGCAACGCGCGTGACGCGTCGGGCCATGATGCATCGCCCGGAAGAATGGGAGAGTCAACGCCCAGACGAAGGGGCCTGCGAGGCGGTGATGCGTTCCTCGATCCACTGCTGCACGTCCGCCTCGGACCAGGCCACCAGGCGCGGCGTGATTTCGACGGAGCGCGGGAACCTGCCCTGCTTCATCATCCGGTACAGCGTGGACTTGCGGCAGCCGGTCAGGCACTCCACCTGCTTCAGCCGGAGCAACCGGTCGGGCTGCGGCCTTGCGCACGAGCCGGCGCTGAAGTGCCCTCTGACGATGGGCACCAGGCGGCCCTCGCTCGGTGGCGTGATGTTGTCGGCGCGGGACAGAGAACTGCAGCCGCCCTGGGACTTAGGTGCAGGCTCGCTCGATACCTGGGGCTCTCGGGCGTCATGGCGACACGAGCCCGGAGCATGGGATGCCGTACGGTGCCTACCGTCCTGCGAGAGATCGGTACCGGGCAATCGAGGCAGGCGCTTGCGAGTTGTCAGCTTGCCGATGTTGAAGTTCTGAGTCATCTCCGCATCTCCCTGATCGTTCTTTCGAACGGAGACTTATTCTTCGACTCACGGCGGACTTTGAGCAAGCGTTCCGACGTCTCGTTATTAGGAGACATCGGCGGCCCTTGACGAAAGCGCTTACACGAACTATCGAAGCGCTTTGATTTGATCCAATCTCATCCGATCCATCCCACAGAAGCGCATGCGATTGAAAAGCTCACCGCGCATCTTACTTATCCCCGCCACCCCTTTAAGGCCCGCTGAACCCAAGACTGCTTGGCCCGAACGTGGAGAGACGTGGCCGGACGGCTCATCGCCTTGCCCGCAGGCAGTTGGCTCGACAGGGGCGCCGAGGTAGCCGAATCGCGCGGCTGCGTCGGCAAGTTGGATGCCGAAGGCACCGCGGCAAGCGGGCATGTTGAGGACAGCTTCGAAATCGACTGCGTCCTTCAGTACGGGGATGAATTCAAAGGCGTGCAAGCGAGGCCGGTCCGCAACGGACGGCCTTGGCGATCGGGGGGCGTCGATCCCATAGGACATCACGCTGCGGCGCCGGATCGGGCCTCGCGGATCGGCGAACAGCATTTGTGCTGTGACGAGGAGCGGCCAATCGTGCAGCGGGCGCGCGTACAGGGGATCTCGCGCAGTTCGATCAGGATCTCATCGGCGACGTGACTCAGAGGCAGGCCCGTTTGGGATGCCGTCCATAAGACCAAGTCCCCGTACCAGACCAGATCGGCATCTGTCAGCTGCGTTGCGCGCACGGCCGCGACACGCTCAGCAAAGCTTTGCGGCTTGTTCTCTGATATGGCACGCGTCAGGCCTGAAGTTGACGTTCATTCCCGTGCTGCATGGCGCCTCCCGAATCCTCTGTCGAAAGCCCAACTAACACCCCAGCTCTCCGACGCACGCCAAGCAGTGTAAGACGCACCAGTGTGCAGGACGGGACCCAGTAGCCTGGGGGAGCGAGGGGATCCAATTGTCCTCGCGATGCTCTGAGATCGTCCGATCGAAACGAGGCGTCCTTGATCGCCTATCGCTAAAGGCCGACCGCGCTGGCTCACTCCCCCAGCCACCGAGCCTCTGGCCATGCACCCCGCTTGCAGGTATCCCGGATGCAGTCGACGAGCAGATCGACTGTCTTGCGGACATGCCGCCCGACGGCCCGATTGGCAGGCAATGCCAGCACGATGGTTCGCGTGATCGTCGGCTCGATCAGCGGTGCTGCCGATGCCAGCTTGTTGGCGATGTCCGCCGCCACCGCGATCGGCGGCAATATCGTCAAGCCGTGCCCACCGAGGGCCAAGCTGCGCTGCACGCTGAGGGCATTCGTTTCCGTGGAAATGGTCAACTCGATCCCTGAAACAGCACAGGCATGGTCGACCAGCGTCCGGATGCCATGGGGCCTGTTCGGCAGGATCAGCGGCTTGCCCGCCAGGCTCGCCAGCGCCACCGGCCTATCCTTGCGCAGCTTGGCCGATGGAGGGCCCACTACCCAGAGATCCTCCTCGACCAGTGCCTTGACCTGGATGAGTCGCGAACCCTCTACGCCATAGAGGAGCGCTGCGTCGACTTCGCCGGTTTCCAGCCACTGCGCCAAGGTGCCGGCATAGCCCATCGCGATCCGGCTGCGTATGCCAGGATAGGTCCGCTCCACCGCGCTCACCAGCGGGCCCGCCAACAAATCGCAGATGCTGGGGAGCAGCCCTAGCGTGACGAGGCCACCGACGCCATGCGTGGCACCGCCGATTTCGGCCCGCGCTCGTTCGAGTTCGAGCATGACGCGCCGCGCATAGCCGACCAGCGAGCGTCCGGCTTCGGTCAGCACCATGCCGTGCCGCTCGCGCTCGAACAACTCCACCCCGATGTCCTCTTCGAGCAGGCGCACCTGCCGCGACACCGCTGGCTGCACGAGGTTCAGCAGCTCCGCGGCGCGTGTGACGTTGCCCGTGTCCGCGACAGTCAGGAAGGCCCGCAATTGTTTGAAGTCCATGAGTGCTCCGCGATACCGAATGCTGATTGTGGAATCACGCTTTTCTATTGTACGAGGCTGTCCATCAACTTCTATGATTCAAGCGTCGATCAAGCAGACCCGAACCGCAGGAGACAAAGCCCATGAGTCAGACTTCCGCCGCACCCGGTTGGCAACAGGACATCTTCAAGGTCCTCAAGGCCGGCAAGGTCAGCCAGATTGCCTACGTGCCCGACGCGGGCCACTCGCACGTCATCCGCAGCGCCGTCGCCGACCCCGAGATCCAGGATGTGGTGCTGACCACCGAGGAAGAAGGCGTGGGCGTCGTCAGCGGCGCCTGGCTCGGTGGCCAACGCGCCGTGCTGTTGATGCAGAGCAGCGGCGTCGGCAACTGCGTGAACATGTTTTCGCTGCTGCGCAGCGCCAACTTTCCGTTCTTCACGCTGGTGACGATGCGCGGCGAGTACGCCGAGTTCAATCCCTGGCAAGGGCCGATGGGCCGCGCGACGCAGGCCGCGCTCGAGCTGATGGGCATCTCGGTGCTGCGCGCTTCCGACCCCGACGAGGTCGAGGAATTGGTCAGTGCCGGACTCGACGCCGCCTTCGAAGGCGGTGAACAGGTCGCGGTGCTGCTCGGCCAGAACCTGATCGGCCGCAAGAAGTGGGAACGGAAGTAAGGCAAGGAGAAACGTCATGAACAACATCGCCTCCAAGAACCCGAACTCGGCCGATCGGCGCGTGTTCGTCTCCACGCTGCTGAAGCAATTGCCCGAAGCGCTTGTCGTCACGGGCCTCGGATCGGCGACCTACGACGTCTTCGCCGCCGGCGATCGTGACACCAACTACTACCTGTGGGGCGCGATGGGCGGCTCCACCTCGATCGGCCTCGGCCTCGCGCTGGCCCAGCCGAGCCGGTCGGTTGTCGTGATCACCGGCGATGGCGAAACGCTGATGGGCATCGGCAGCCTGGGCTCCATCGCCGCCAAGCAGCCGCGCAATCTGACCATCGTCGTGCTGGACAACGGCCACTTCGGCGAGACCGGCATGCAGAAGAGCCACACGAGCCTCGGCACGGACCTGGTGGCCGTGGCCAAGGGCTTCGGCATCGCCGAGGCGTTCTCGGTCGACAGCGTGGACCGTTGCGCCGATATTGCCCGGCGCGCCAAGGCCCGCGAGGCGACCACGTTCGTGCGGGTGTCGATCCAGTCCGATGAGCCGCCGCGCGCGCTGCCGCCCCGCGACGGCGTGTACATCAAGAACCGCTTCCGCTCGGCGCTGGGCTTTCAGCCGTTCTGAACGTGGCTGCTCGGGCACCTCAGTGCCGGGCCGGGCAGAGTCCCTGAGAAGACGAGGAGACACGATGAGACGCTATCAACTGCGCATCGACGGCCAGTCCGTTGACGCCGCTGGGGGGACTTGGTTCGAGACGCAGAACCCGTACACCGGCCGAACCTGGGCCGAGATTCCGCGTGGCGACGCCAGAGACGTCGACCGGGCGGTGAAGGTGGCGCACCGAGCGTTGTCCGAAGGCCCATGGGCCGAAATGACCGCCACGCAACGCGGCCTGCTGATGTATCGCCTCGCGGACCTGATCGCTCGCGACGCGAACAAGCTCGCGGAAACGGAGGTGCGCGACAACGGCAAGCTCTTTGCCGAGATGCAAGGCCAACTGAACTACATCCCGCAGTGGTATCGCTACTTCGGCGGCCTGGCCGACAAGATGCAGGGCGCCACGCTGCCGCTGGACAAGAAGGGCTACTTCGCCTTCACCCGGCATGAGCCTGTCGGCGTAGTCGCGGCGATCACGCCCTGGAACTCGCCGTTGATGCTGGCGAGCTGGAAGATCGCCCCGGCGCTGGCGGCAGGTTGCACGGTGGTCGTCAAGCCTTCGGAATTCACGTCGGCCTCCACGCTCGAATTGGCCGAGCTCTTCGACGAAGCCGGCTTCCCGCCCGGTGTCTTCAACGTCGTCACTGGCTTCGGCTCGGAAGTCGGCGCGCCGCTCGTCGAGCATCCGCTGGTAGCGAAGATCAGCTTCACGGGCTCCGACCTGACCGGACGCTTCATCAACGAGAAGGCGGCGAGCCTCTTCAAGCACACTGCGATGGAGCTCGGCGGCAAGTCTGCCAACGTGGTGTTCGCCGATGCGGACATCGAGCAGGCGGTCTTCGGCGCCATCTCCGGCATCTTTGCCGCCACCGGACAGACCTGCATCGCCGGCTCTCGCTTGCTGGTGCAAGACAGCATCTACGACGACTTCGTCGAGAAGCTGCTCGCAGTGGCAAAGACCGCGCGCATGGGCGATCCGATGGATGCCGATACCCAGGTCGGCCCGATCACGACACCGCCGCAATTCAAGAAGGTGCTCGAGTACATCGATATCGCACGCGGCGAAGGTGCCGAGCTGCTGCTGGGCGGCGAGCGCGGCAATCAGGCGGGCTGCGGCAACGGCTGGTTCGTGCAGCCGACCATCTTCGGCGACGTGCGCAACGAGATGCGCATCGCGCAGGAAGAGGTCTTCGGCCCGGTGCTGTCGATCATGCGCTTCAAGGACGAGGCGGACGCGATTCGCATCGCCAACGGGGTGCGCTTCGGCCTGGCCGCCGCGGTGTGGACGAGCGACATCGGCCGTGCGCTGCGAATGTCCGAGAAACTGCAGGCCGGCACCGTATGGATCAACACCTATCGCGCGGTCAGCTTCATGGCGCCGTTCGGCGGCTACAAGGATTCAGGCCTGGGCCGCGAGAACGGCATCGACGCCGTTCGCGAGTACCTGCAGACCAAGAGCGTGTGGATCAACAGCGGCGCGGTCACGGGCAATCCCTTCGTGATGCGTTGAAGCTGCCCGCACGGCAAGAACAACAAGACGGCCCATAGGCCCGCCCCTCGATGGATGGCCGTCCTGCGGAAGCGGGACGACGACAACGAATTCAACAGGAGACAAAACCATGTCGATATCAACAGTCGAGGCGTCAGCATGCGCCATGCCCGTGGCTCCGGCCGCCACGCCGCAGAAATCCGTGATCAGATCGATCCTGGTCGCCTGTTCCGGCAACGTCGTCGAGTGGTTCGACTTCTTCGCCTATGCGTTCACCGCAATCTACTTCGCGCCCGCCTTCTTCCCGTCGGGCGATGCGACCTCGCAGCTGCTCAACACCGCCGGCATCTTTGCGGCCGGATTCTTCATGCGGCCCGTCGGCGGCTGGCTGTTCGGCCGCATTGCCGATCGCACCGGCCGCAAGCGGTCGATGGTGATCTCAGTGCTGCTGATGTGCTTCGGCTCGCTGATGATCGCCGTGCTGCCGACCTACGCGCACATCGGAGTCTGGGCCTCGGGTCTGCTGCTGCTGGCGCGCTTGCTGCAGGGCTTGTCGGTCGGCGGCGAGTACGGCACCAGCGCCACCTACCTGTGCGAGATCGCAACGCCCGGTCGGCGCGGCTTCTTCGGCTCCTTTCACTACGCAACCATCATTGCCGGGCAGTTGCTCGCCGTGATGGTCTTGGCGATCTTGCAGTCGGTACTGACGGTGGACGAACTCAGGGAATGGGGGTGGCGCGTGCCGTTTCTGATCGGCTCGTTCGGCGCGCTAGTGGCCCTGGTGGTGCGACGCTCGATGCACGAGACCAGTGACAAGTCGCATCGCGAGCAGCCGCTGGCGGGCACCTTGCGCGGCATGTTCAAGCACCCGCGGGAACTGTTGCTGGTGGTGGGATTCACCGCAGGTGGATCGCTGCTCTTCTACACCTACACCTCGTACATGCAGAAGTACATGGTCAACACGGCCCACATGAACGCCAAGACAGCCAGCGCCGTGATGACCGGTGCGCTGCTCGTCTTCATGTGCGTGCAGCCGCTGTTCGGCCTGCTCTCCGACCGCATCGGGCGGCGCAATCAGATGATCGCGTTCGGCACGTTTTTCATGCTCGGTACTGTGCCGATTCTCAGCGCCATCGGCACGACGCAGGATCCCTGGGTTGCGTTCGGATTCGTGTTGCTGGCACTGATGGGCATGAGCTTCTACACCTCGATCAGCGGGCTGCTGAAGGCCGAGTTGTTCCCGGCCGGCGTGCGGGCCCTCGGTGTCGGCCTGCCCTATGCCGTGGCCAATGCGAGCTTCGGCGGCACCGCCGAGTACGTGGCACTCTGGATGAAGTCGCGCGGCATCGAAGGCAGCTTTTTCTGGTACGTGACGGCAATGAGCGTGGTGATCCTCGTCTGCTCGCTGTGCCTGCGTGGCGCGCGGGAGGCGACGTATCTGGATGATGTTCGCCGGTGAGCAGGACTCGCGCAACGAACCCAAGGAGACCTTGATGGACCTCGACCTCGAACATCTGCAAAGCTGGATCGGCAAGACCGAAACGCGCACGGACCTCATCACGGCAACACCCGTGCAAGGCCTGGCCGCGATGCTGGACCGTGACGACGCCGAACCGCGCGACGGCGACCCGGTGCCGCCGAGCGCGCACTGGCTCTACTCCTTGTTGCCGGTTGCTCGCCAATCCATGCTGGGCCGCGACGGTCACCCGAAGCGCGGCGGCTTCCTGCCACCGGTGCCGCTGCCACGCCGCATGTGGGCCGGCAGCCGGATCGAGTTCCACCAGCCATTGAAGGTCGGCGACACACTGCATCGCACCTCGACCATCGCCGACGTGAGCGGCAAGCAAGGGCGCAGCGGCAGCCTGGTCTTCGTGCGCGTGCACCACGAGATCGGCAACGGCAGCGAGATGTCGTTGATCGAGCATCAGGACATCGTCTACCGCGATGACCCGAAGCCGGACGAAGCCACGCCCGCCGTCAAGCCCGCGCCGGCGGAGCATGACTTCGTTCGAACCATCACGCCGGATCCGGCACTGCTGTTTCGCTACTCCGCGCTGACCCACAACGGGCATCGCATCCACTACGACCAGCCGTATGCGACCCAGGTGGAGAGCTATCCGGGACTGGTCGTCCACGGCCCGCTGATCGCCACCCTGCTGCTCGACCTGCTGCGCCGCAACCGGCCAGACGCGACCCTCGCGACGTTCGAGTTTCGTGCCGTCAAGCCGCTGTTCGACACCGCACCGTTCGAGGTTTGCGGCCGTCGCGCCGAGGACGGCAAGACGTTCCACCTGTGGGCCCGGAACGCCGAGGGCGCGCTCGCGATGGATGCGACCGCCGTGCTGGCCTGACCACTCGACCAAGACACCCTGAAGGAGACCGCGATGCTGAATCAATCCGATGGACACCAGGAAATCCGCGACGCCGTTCGCCATCTGTGCAGCCAGTTCCCGGACGAATACTTCCGCAAGGTCGACGAAGCCAAGGCCTACCCGGAGGCCTTCGTCGACGCGCTAATGGAGGCCGGCTGGCTGGCCGCGATGATCCCCGAGGAATATGGCGGCACGGGCCTGGGCCTCACGGCGGCCAGCGTGATCATGGAAGAAATCAACCGCTCGGGCGGCAACTCCGGCGCGGTGCACGGCCAGATGTACAACATGGGTACCTTGCTGCGCAACGGCAGCGCGGCGCAGAAGGAGAAGTACCTGCACCGCATCGCGGCCGGCAAGCTGCGCATCCAGTCGATGGCGGTGACCGAGCCGACCACCGGCACCGACACCACGAAGATCAAGACGACCGCGGTGAAAAAGGGCGACCGCTACGTCGTCAATGGCCAAAAGGTGTGGATCTCGCGCGTGCAGCATTCGGACCTGATGATCCTGCTGGCGCGCACGACGCCGCTGCAGGAGGTGAAGAAGAAGTCTGAAGGCATGTCGATCTTCATCGTCGAGTTGAAGGACGCGATCGGCAAGGGCATGACGGTGCGGCCGATTCCGAACCTCGTCAATCACGAGACCAACGAGCTCTTCTTCGACAACCTCGAGATCCCGGAGGAGAACCTGATCGGCGAGGAAGGCAGGGGCTTCAAGTACATCCTCGACGGCCTGAACGCTGAGCGCACCTTGATCGCGGCCGAGTGCATCGGCGACGGCTACTGGTTTATCGACCGTGCGACCAAGTACGCGAACGAGCGTGTCGTCTTCGACCGGCCGATCGGCAAGAACCAGGGCGTGCAGTTCCCCATTGCCGATGCGTACATCGAGATCGAGGCCGCCAACCTGATGCGCTTCAAAGCCTGCGAGCTGTTCGATGCGAACCAGCCGATGGGGGCGCAGGCGAACATGGCCAAGTACCTGGCGGCCAAGGCGTCGTGGGAGGCGGCCAACGTCTGCATGCAGACGCACGGCGGCTTCGGCTTTGCCAACGAATACGACATCGAGCGCAAGTTTCGCGAGACACGGCTGTACCAGGTGGCGCCGATCTCCACGAACCTGATCTTCTCGTACGTCGCCGAGCATCTGCTCGGGCTGCCGCGTTCGTTCTAGCAAGGGCCGACCATGAGACCGCTGGAAGGCATCACCGTCGTCACGCTGGAACACGCGATCGCCGCGCCGTTCTGCACGCGCCAGCTCGCCGATCTGGGCGCCCGCGTTATCAAGGTCGAGCGGCCCGGCAGCGGCGATTTCGCGCGCGCCTATGACGAACGGGTGCGCGGCATGGCCTCGCACTTCGTCTGGACCAACCGCTCGAAGGAAAGCCTGACCTTGGACGTCAAGCAGGCGGCTGCGCAGCAGGTGCTGGGCGGGTTGCTCGAAACTGCCGACGTGTTGGTGCAGAACCTGGCCCCCGGCGCTGCGGCGCGGCTCGGCTTGTCGTACGAAGCACTGAAGGAGAAACATTCACGCCTGATCGTCTGCGACATCTCGGGCTATGGCGACGACCGCGAGACCCCGGGGCCACATCGCGACAAGAAGGCTTACGACCTGCTGATTCAAAGTGAATCGGGCTTCCTGTCGGTGACAGGCTCGACCGACGAGCCGGCCAAGGCCGGCTGTTCGATCGCCGACATCGCCGCCGGCATGTACGCCTATACCAACATCCTGGCTGCGCTGATCGAGCGGGGGCGTACCGGCCGCGGCTGCCGCATCGACGTCTCGATGCTCGAGAGCATGGTCGAGTGGATGAGCTATCCGCTGTACTACGCCTTCGACGGCGCCACGCCGCCACAGCGTGCGGGCGCGGCGCACGCGACGATCTATCCGTATGGCCCGTTTCCGGCGGGGGACGGCAAGACCGTGATGCTCGGCCTGCAGAACGAACGGGAATGGGGGGCCTTCTGCAAGCTGGTGCTGCGGCGGCCCGAGCTGGCCACCGACGAGCGCTTCGCATCGAATTCGCGGCGCACCGCCGAGCGCGTGGCCCTGCGATCGATCATCGTCGAGACCTTCTCACCGTTGACCGCGGCGCAGGTGATCGAGCGGCTCGACGAGGCCCAGATCGCCAATGCCCGCATGAACGACATGCGCGAGGTGTGGGATCACCCGCAACTGCGAGCTCGTGGGCGCTGGACGCAAGTCGACACACCCGCCGGCCCGATCCCGGCGCTGCTGCCGCCGGGCGTCAGTGCGGCGTCCGCGCCGCGCATGGAGGCGGTACCGGCGCTGGGCCAGCACACCGATGCCATCCTCGCCGAACTGAAGTGGAATGTCGTCGACATCGCGGCACTCCACGCGGCCGGCGTGGTCTGAACCACAGGAGAACATCCGATGAAGATCCTCGTATCCGTGAAGCGCGTCGTCGACTACAACGTGAAAGTCCGGGTCAACGGCAGCGGCGTCGACATCGCGAACGTCAAGATGAGCATGAATCCTTTCGACGAGATTGCCGTCGAAGCGGCCGTGCGATTGAAGGAGCAGGGTGTCGCGACCGAGATCGTCGCGGTATCGTGCGGCGTGGCGCAATGCCAGGAGACGCTGCGCACCGCGATGGCCATCGGCGCCGATCGGGCCATCTTGGTCGAGACGGACGCTGAGTTGCAGCCGCTGGCCGTGGCCAAGTTGCTGAAGGCCCTGGTCGAGAAGGAGGCGCCCGGCCTCGTAATCCTCGGCAAGCAGGCGATCGATGACGACTGCAACCAGACCGGCCAGATGCTGGCCGCGCTGACCGATCTGCCGCAGGCCACCTTTGCGTCGAAGATCGTGATCGAGGGCGGCAAGGCCCTGGTCACTCGCGAAGTCGACGGCGGCCTGGAGACGCTGTCGGTCGGCCTGCCGGCAGTCGTTACCACCGACCTGCGCCTGAACGAGCCGCGTTACGTGACCTTGCCCAACATCATGAAGGCCAAGAAGAAGCCACTGCAAATCGTGACGCCGGCCGATCTCGGCGTCGATGTCGCGCCGCGCATCCAGACGCTGAAGGTGAGCGAGCCGCCCAGTCGCAGCGCGGGCGTGAAGGTGCCCGACGTGACGGCGCTGGTGGACAAGCTTCGGAATGTTGCGCGCGTGATTTGACGTTTCTAACAGGAGACCTTTTCTCATGACAGCACTGGTGATTGCCGAGCACGGCTCGGGCAGCCTGAAGGCCGCGACGCTGAACGCCATCACGGCGGCCCGTTCGTGCAGCGCCGAGGTTCATGTTCTGGTGGCCGGCGCGGGCAGTGCGGGCGTGGCAGAGACTGCGGCGCAAATCGGGGGCGTCGGCAAAGTCTTGCATGCCGACGGTGACGGCGCGGCCGAGCCGCTGGCCGAGACCTTGGCCGCCCAGGTCGGCAGCCTGGCCGCGCAGTACAGCCATCTGCTGTTCCCGTCGACGGCCCACGGCAAGAACGTGGCGCCGCGCGTGGCGGCGCTGCTGGACGTGGCTCAGATCAGCGACGTGACGCGTGTCGTCGACGCCGAGACTTTCGAGCGCCCGATCTATGCCGGCAACGCAACCGCCACGGTGCGCAGCATCGACGGGACCAAGGTCCTCACCGTGCGGACCACGAGCTTCGACGCAGCACCGTCGACAGGTGGCAATGCCACCATCGTCTCGATCGCGATGGCCGCAGACAGCGGCCGATCTACTCTCGTGAGCCGCGAGCTGACGAAGAGCGACCGACCCGAGCTGACGGCCGCCAAGATCATCGTCGCGGGCGGCCGTGCGATGGGCAGCAGCGAGAAGTTCGACGAAGTGTTGACGCCACTGGCTGACCGGCTGGGTGCGGCGCTGGGGGCCAGCCGTGCAGCCGTCGATGCCGGCTACGCGCCCAACGACTGGCAGGTCGGCCAGACCGGCAAGATCGTTGCGCCCGCACTCTACGTCGCCTGTGGCATCAGCGGTGCGATCCAACACCTCGCGGGCATGAAGGACAGCCAGGTGATTGTCGCGATCAACAAGGACGCGGAGGCACCGATCTTCGGTATCGCCGACTACGGACTCGAGGCCGACCTGTTCGAGGCGGTGCCCGAGTTGACGCGGCAGCTCGGCTGATCGAATGGATGCAGGCGGGGGAGGGTATGGCACAGGATCGAAAGTTCATCGAGGGCCCGGCTGGCGCGATCGACGTGTTGATCGATTCGCCGACCGATGTCGCGCGGGGCATTGCCGTGATGGCGCATCCGCAGCCCCTGCTGGGCGGCAGCGCGATGCACAAGATTCCCCATTTGCTGGCGCGCGCAGTGCGCGATGCCGGCTGGCTGGCAGCATGCCCGAACTTTCGCGGGGTCGGCGCCAGCCAAGGCACGCATGACGGCGGCATCGGCGAGACGGACGACCTGCTCGCGGTGGTCGCCGCGCTGCGCGCGGCCCATCCCGGCTTGCCGCTGGCGTTGATCGGCTTTTCCTTCGGCGCTTTCGTGCAGTCTCGTGTGGCGCGCGCCCTTGCCGATCGGGGCGAAGCCGCGCGGCGCGTGGTGCTCGCTGGCCTGCCGGCCGGCGAGGTCGAAGGCCAGCGGCGTTACGTGCCGGAGGGCAACCTGCCCGATGTGCTGATCGTGCATGGCGAGAACGACGAACGCGTGTCGCTGAGCGCGTTGCTCGATTGGGCTCGGCCGACATCCCAGCCGATCGTCGTCGTCCCCGGTGCCGATCATTTCTTCGCCGGAAAACTGCCGACGCTCCGTGCGCTGGTCCTCGGTCATCTGGCCGTTGTTTGAGGAGTATCGAGTGACCCCATCGAGACAACCGTGCGGCGAGGCGCGCAGCCTGCTGTTCGTGCCGGCGAACCGCCCTGAGCTGTTCACGAAGGCCGCGCTCAGCGGCGCCGATGCGGTGATCCTGGACCTGGAAGACAGCGTGCCGGCCGCTGACAAGGCTCGGGCGCGCGACGCGATCGAAGTCGAGTGGGCGCGCCTCTCCAAACTCGGAGTACCCCTGGTGGTGCGAGTCAACGCGCCCGACGGTGAAACGAGCGAATCGGATCTGCTTTGCCTCGAGCGCTTGCCGGGCCTGGCCGCGGCGATGCTGCCGAAGGCCGAATCGGCGCAAGCGTTGGCCCGGGTGCATGACCGGCTCGATGGCATCGCGCTGCTGCCGATCATCGAGAGTGCGGCAGGCCATGCGGCCTTGCCCGCATTGGCTGCCGCGCCCGGTGTCCTCAGGTTGGTGCTGGGGCACATCGATTTCATGGCCGATACCGGTCTGCAAGCCGACGAGGCTGAAAGCGAGCTCGCACCCTTGCGTTTTGCGATCGCGATAGCAACGCGGCTGAGCCGCCTCGCACCGGCCATCGACGGCGTGACGGTACAGATCGGCGACGACGCCCAACTGCGCGCCGACACGCGCCGCGCACTGCGCTTCGGCTTCGGCGGCAAGCTGTGCATCCACCCACGCCAAGTCGGGCTCGTGCACGAGGCGCTGGCGCCCAGCGAGCAGGAACTCGACTGGGCCCGGCGAGTGATTGCGGCAGACGCCGCCTCCGGCGGAGCAGCCGTCCAACTCGATGGCCGCATGGTAGACCTGCCGGTCGTGCTGCAGGCTCGGCGCACGATAGCACGCGCACGCGCAGGGGCGCAGCCATGATGCCGCGCGCGATTCCGGATTTCATCGACGGCTATGGCGAGGTACGGCCGTACACGGGTGTCCGGCCCCCGCCCGCGGTGATTACGCGTGCCGCCACGCGAGTGTGCCCGGCAGTTGACGGGGCCGACAAGCTTCTGCGCAATATCGAAGCCGCCTTCGACGCCTGCCACATTCGCGACGGGGCAACGCTGTCGTTCCATCATCATCTGCGCAATGGGGACCAGGTGCTCAATCATGTGCTCGCCGTGGCGGCCCGTCGCGGCCTGAAAGATCTGCGCGTCGCGGCAAGCTCGCTATTCCCGGTGCACGCGCCACTCGTCGAGCACATGCGCAGCGGCGTGGTCACGCGGCTGGCCACGGCCTATGCAACCGGGCCGGTGGCGCAGGCGCTGTCGCACGGTGCGCTCGCGACGCCGGTGGTGATGCAGACGCATGGAGGGCGTGCCCGCGCGATCGAGTCCGCTGAGTTGGCGATCGACGTGGCCTTCGTCGCGGCCCCGGCGGCCGACCGCTGCGGCAACCTCAGCGGCGCGCAAGGTCCGGCTGCCTGTGGTCCGCTCGGCTACGCGATGGTCGACGTGCAGCACGCGGACCGCGTCGTCGCCGTCACCGACCATCTCCTGCCGTATCCCCTGTGCCCGATCGACATCTCGCAAGAGAAGGTCGACTTCGTCGTGCGCGTGGACTCGATCGGCGACCCCCAGGGCATTCTTTCGGGCAGCACGCGGCCGACCACCGAGACGGTGGGGCTGCAGATCGCGTCGACCGCGGCACGTGTGATCGCGGCCTCCGGGTTGCTGCGCGAGGGCTTCTCGTTCCAGACCGGCGCGGGCGGGGTCTCGATCGCGACTTCGATGTACGTGCGCGCGCTGATGGCCGAGCACGGCGTTCAGGGCAGCTTCGGTGCGGGCGGAGTGACCGGTTATCTGGTCGACATGCTGGAGGCGGGGCTGTTTCGTACAGTGTTCGACGTGCAGTGCTTCGATCTGAAGGCGGTCGAGTCGTACCGCAACGACCGGCGCCACCAGGCGATGTCGGCATCGATGTATGCCAACCCGCACAACCGCGGTGCGCTGGTACAGCAACTCGACACGATGCTGCTCGGCGCGGCCGAGGTGGACTTGTCATTCAACGTGAACGTGACCACCGGCAGCGGCGGCGTCATTCTGGGCGGCTCCGGCGGCCACTCTGACACGGCTGCCGGTGCGAAGCTGGCGTTGGTGACGACGCGATTGGCGTCGACTGCGGGAGCGAAAATCGTGAGGCAGGTGGGCTGCATCACGACGCCGGGGGAATCCATCGACGGGGTGGTGACGGAGGCGGGCGTGGCGGTGCATCCAGGGCGCACAGAGTTGCGGGATCGGCTGCGCAGCGCGGGCCTGGAGGTGTTGACGATCGAGCAATTGCATGAGCGTGCGCTAGCTCTGTCCGGCGGCTCGCCTGCGCAATTGAAGGCTGGAGTCGATGCGCGCGTGGTGGGCGTCGTCGAATACCGGGACGGGCGGGTCATCGATGTCATTCGACAGGCGGCCGCGTAGCGTCTGATGTGCAGCCAACACCGACCCTCAGTGTTGGCACGGGAGCGCAGGGCGACCCGTTGCCGCCACGCTGCTTGGCGATGCGAGCGGCAGCAAAGCAGCGTGAGCTGTCGGTGGCAGCCGGACCTCGAACTTACGGTATCGGACGCATTGCAGTCGGTCAGGCCCGTAGGTGGCTGCGCCGCCAGTGACCGGTATCAAGGGCACTGCTGACGTAGCCGATGTGGCAATAGCTGCGACGCGTACCCCAGGAGACCAAACAACCACGTTCACCGACGACCGGAGCGTGGCCAACCGAATGTCTGCTGCCATTCGGCTCGACCAGACGCAACCGACCTCGAGCAGACGGCGACGACAAGTAACAGCTGTCGTTCACGCCAGTGTCACCCCATCCCCACGGGGACTGTGGCTACAGCGCCCCCTGCGGCGCAGGGTCGGTAGCCACACCGGAGGTTGAAGACGATGTCGAAGGCTCAGATGTCGCCTGTCGCACGATCGTCACGCGAGATTCTCGTTGCCAATTACACACTCGGCTGGCTGCGCAAAAGCATCAGCAGTCCCTCTTCCAAATCGTGCTGAAAGCGGTAGCGCAAGGCCGCTAGTTCGGGAAGCTCGATCACTTCGGCCGCGAGCTTCGCCGGGTGGCTGAGCGGCCAGAGCCCGATGAGCAGCGGCAAAGCGAGGTGGATGCAACGCTCGAAGCCGGCTGCCGAGATCGACGGCACGCAGGCGTGAAAGTCGAGCGCCGTCTCCTTGCGCACGGCCAGCAGACCGTGCTTGAACTCGACCATCCGCTCGGCCGAAATGTTGTGCTCAAGGATCGAGGGGAAGATGCTGGTAAGTCGGCACAACAGCGGGCGCGCCGCCACGGTGGCCGCGAACAATCGGGCGATGTGCTCAATGGTTCCGTTGCGCTTGGAGTCCCGGCTGAAGGCCTTGCGCAGCTCTGTGCGCCACTGGATGAACTCCTCGATCAGTACATCTAGCAGAACGGCTTCGCTGCTCTCGAAATACCGGTAGACGTTCGACTTGGTCATCTGCGCGCGCCGCGCCAGTTCGTTGATGCCCAGGTCGTGCACGTCCGGCATGTCTAACAGTAGCAACTTCGCGGTGTCGAGCAGGTGGCGACGACGCTCCTCCTTCTGTTCGGGAGAGCGCGCGCGCAGATACGGTAATGGATGGCTCATCGGCAGGTCGTCGTAGGGACTTGTACAAGAGACCGATGGTCTGCTATATTGGAGACCATCAGTCTTTTAATGTTTTGCAGCATAGCAAGGAAAGATCATGAACATGAACGGCAAGACGGCGCTCGTGACGGGTGCCTCCTCGGGCATCGGCATGGCCACCGCCGAGCGGCTTTCGATGGCCGGCTTCAAGGTCTACGGCACCAGCCGGCGTGAAGTCCGCGCGGACCAGCGATCGTTCGAGATGCTGTCCCTGGACGTGACCAGCGACGAATCCGTCGCGGCGGCTGTCGCGGAGATGCTGCGCAGGGAGCGCCGCATCGATCTGCTCGTGAACAACGCGGGATTCAGCACTGCCCCGGCCGGAGCGGAAGAGAGCTCGATGGAACAGGCTCGGTCGATCTTCGACACGAACTTCTTCGGAATCGCCCGAATGACCCGTGCAGTCGTGCCTCACATGCGCCGCCAAGGGAGCGGTCGCATCATCAACATCGGCTCCATCTTCGGCTTCCTGCCGATGCCGTACATGGCGTTCTATGCCGCGACCAAGCACGCAGTCGAAGGCTATTCGGAATCGCTCGACCATGAGCTGCGAACGATGGGCATCCGGGTCTCGGTGATCGAGCCCGCAAACACCAAGACGCAGTTCGACGCGAACCTGCTCGAACCCGACGACAAGCTCGATGAATACCGCGACGTTCGTGCGGCGGTCGGCAAGCGGCTCACCGAGCTGATCGAGGAGGCAGACGAACCGGCCATCGTGGCCGAGACCGTGCTGAAAGCCTCGATCGCGGCCAACCCGAAGCTGCGATACACGGCCGGCAGCCGCGCCAACCGCCTGCAGCTGCTTCGCACCTTCGCGCCGGCAGGCATGGTGGACACCGGGATTCGCAAGAACCTGCGTCTTGTCGCAGCCTGATCGCGAACCGCTGGAGAGCAGGCATGGCGAACAGGAACGCAATAGAGGCCTTCACGCTGGCGCTCATGTTGGTCAGCGGGGGCGCGTTCGCGCAGGCCACCCCGGTGGGGCTGTGGAAGGTGATCGACGACGAGACGAAGCAGCCTCTGTCGTACGTGCGCATCGACGTCACGGGCGGTGTGCTGAGCGGCAGGATGGAAAGCTGCTCGACCCATCGCGGCAGGACGCGAAGTGTGAGAAGTGCACCGACGAACGCAAGAACCAACCCATGCTCGGCATGACGATCATGCGCAACGTTAGGGCCGCCGATGACGGTCTCTGGGAGGGCGACGAAGTCCTCGATCCGAACAATGGCAAAGTCTATCGAGCGAGGCTGAAGCCGCTCGACGGCGGCAAGGTGCTCGAAGTGCGTGGCTACCTGGGACCGTTCTTCCGCAATCAGCACTGGCTGCGAGTCGAATGAGACGCGTCGGATAGGGTCGCCCTTCAACGACCGGGCCGGGATCGTTGTCCGGGTCGGATGGCGCGTGCAGCGATTCAAGGCTTGACAGGCAGGTTTCCGGCGCTGGGGCGAAGGTCCCCTTATGGCCGTATTCGGTCGCCGCCGACTGCAGGTCTGTTCGCGGCCTAGCGGAGCAGCGCGCAAGCGTCTTCCCAAAGACGGGACACAACTTTTTCGGCGGGTTCGGCGCGCGCGAGTCTTGCAGACTGGCCGGCCCAGGCCTGCATGCGACTCACATCATCTGTCTTCAACGCCGCCGCTCTCATGGCGGCTGTGAGGCCGCGCTGGACCGGATAGGGCGCCGGTCGGGGGGCATCGGTGGAAAGGGCGCACGCACATACTCGGTTGCGAGACTGCGGCCGGCTCGGCCGCTGAACGCCCGACTCACCACGGTGTCTTCCGGCGCCGCCTTTGACAGGGCCTCAGCCCATGCAGGATGAATTCCAGCTTCTGGAGCCCGCAAGAATCCGGTTCCGATCTGCGCGGCACTGGCCCCCAGGGCCAGGGCAGCGGCGACACCGCGGCCGTCGGAAATGCCACCTGTGGCAACGACTGGAATCCCCACAGCGTCAACGACCGCCGGCACAAGGGACATCAAACCCACCATTTCCCGCTCGGCACTGTCGGAGTCGAAGCAGCCTCGATGGCCGCCCGCTTCCATCCCCTGGACGACGACCACGTCGGCGCCTGCGCCCTCGGCGGCCTTCGCTTCGGCCACGGTCGAGATGTTGGCGAACCAGGCGATGCCGTGGGATTTGAGGCGCGCAACGAACTTGGCGGGGTAAAGGCCCATCACGGAGGAGACGATCGGTGGGCAAGCCTCCAATAGTGCTTCGCGCTGCGCCGTAAAGTCGGGCGGCGTGGTGTCGCCAGCGTCGGCAGCGACAACGGGCCCCCAGCCCGCTAGAAACTTGCGCACGCGCTCTTCCTGATCCATGTTGCGGACGGGCGCTGGGTCTGGGATCCAGAGGTTGATTTGAAATCGGCCATTGCTGCCGACCCGCACCTCGTCGGCCCATGCAACGATGTCGGGTGGAGACATCAAGAGCGCGCCGCAGGCGCCTAGGCCTCCGGCATTCGCCACCGCAATCGATAGCGCCGGTGCGCTGGCACTCGCCATCGGAGCCAACAGGATGGGAACGCGCAGCCCGTATCGATTGCAGAACTCGGAGGTGCCATCTCGAATGCTCATTTCGTGCCTCGCTCTCGATTTCCAGGACTGCTCTCGGGCCGAAGCCACGATCCTCCATCATTCGGAGCCTCGACGCGCGGGCGGATAGCCAGAAGACGGAAGCAGTCCGTCGCAACTGTCTGCACTTTGCTGATATCGGGTTTTCCCCAATGGCCTCCGTAAGACGACCCCAGCGATTGGACCCACGAATTGAAAGTCAGCTTCCCGGCGTAGCCTTGTACTCACGCTGCCGGCCATAAGCTGACCGACGTCCGTCACACGGGAAGCAGTCGCTCGGACCATGGACGCCGTGCGAGTCGTGCAGTAGCCCGCGTGGCGGGCAACGCCTCAGATGAACTACCGCGGCACGAGCACAACCACCCGACCCCGCCTCCCTCTGGCTTCGACTTGCACATGGGCTTCGGCGATCTGCGCGAGTGTGAATTCGCGGTCGACGCTGAAGCCTGGCCATCCCGAGCCAAGAAGTGCGTTGATGTCGCGCGCGGCAGCCGCCTTCGCGTCGCTCGGGAAATCGTCGCTGCCGAGAAAGTAAACGCGGGTGTTCTGGAACACGAGCGGCCAGAAAGGAATGCTCGGCATCGATCGGTCGGTGGCATAGGTTCCGATCGAACCGCCTAAAGACAGGACCTCGACGTCAATGTTGACATTGGCGTCGAATGCAACCTCGACGATGTGGTCGATGCCCTGTCCGGCGACCTTGCGCAAAGCCGCGACGATGTCCGGGTCGGCGAGACCGTCGGTGCATAGAACGTCGTGGGCGCCCGCACCTGTGACCGCACCCACATCGGCCTGTGACCGGACGGTGGCAATGACGCGAGCCCCGGCCAGCCTCGCCAACCCCACTGCACACAATCCCACCGCACCTGCACCGCCCTGTACAAGTACCGTGCGATCGGCGAGCGGACCGCCGGCGTGAACCGCACGTTGAGCCGTGATCCCGGGAATGCCGATACACGCCCCCTGTTCAAACGACACACCCTCGGGCAACGGCACGGCCTGCGCCTCCGGAACCACGGTGTACTCTGCCGCCGTGCCGAAAGGCCGGTAGCTTTGCGCGCCGTAGCACCACACCGATTGCCCCACCCGAGACTCCGGCACCCCCGGGCCGGCTCGATCGACGACTCCAGCGCCATCGCTGTGCGGGATGACGCGGGGAAATGGCATCCCGACCCCGAAGGCGTCCTGGCGCTTCTTCACGTCGCCCGGGTTGATGCCGGAGGCATGAACGCGAATTCGTACTTCGCCTGGGCCAGGCTGAGGGTCGGCCATCGTGCCGACAACGAGTACATCGTGTGCCGGTCCTTGCTTTTCGTACCAGGTCGCTTGCATACAGTGCGGTCTCAGGAGCGCGGTAAACCGCCGATCTGCTGCATCAGTCCGAGCAGGTCCGGTTGCCCCACTTCGGAGACGATCTGCCCGGTCGAGAGCCGATAGATGTTCAGCGCTTGCACCGCAATCGTCTTGAAGGTGGGAGGCACTCCAAAGAAGGCTCCGCGGTGCGTCCCGCGCATCGTGAATCGCGCGGCGATGACATCACCTTCGATGACGGTTTCCTCAAGAGTCCACCGAATGTCGGGGAATCCGCCGCGCATCATCCCGATGATCTCCAGGTAGCCTTGTGGCCCGTGCACGGGTTCGGCGCGCCCAGGAACGTGAAACACGGCGTCCGGCGAAACCAATTCTGTGGCGAGCCGCGGGTCCGCGGTGTTGATGAACTCCACGAAACGAGCCATGAACTGTCGGTTTGCGCTTGCCGGCGACGCTTCCCTGCCAGGCGCGGCGCAGCCGAAGAGAAAGGCGGCAGCAGTGGCCGCTGACAAGAAGAGCACGCGTCGGGTAGTTTGCATCGGTCGCCTCGGTCTGTCTATCAGGATGGGGCCCGGGGCATGGTGGCCCCCCGGTGCCCGCGTCCCCTGATTGTTCGATCTGCCGGCGTGTTCGACACGATCAAAGTCGGTTGCCGAATGGTGAATATCGGACAATGGATGGATGCCACGCGGAACGAGAACCATCAATATCGAGCAGGTCCAATATCGGCCCTCGGCCGAGAGGCCGCTGGATCTCGAGGTCTTCTCGATGTCGAACCTGAGACGAAGGGTGCCCCGAGCCCACCTACAGCGTCACCACCGCTACGACTTTCACATGTTCGTGCGCGTCAGACGCGGAAGATGCCGCGCCGTGGTGGACTTCAGTCACATCGAGTGTGGCGCCGGATCGCTGCTGACCATCCGGCCCGGACAGGTACACCGCTTCGGCCCGGGAAGCCGTTGGGACGCGAACCTCCTGCTGTTCCGACCCGAACTGCTGCAGTCTTCGCAAGGCGAGGAACGCCTTCAGATGCCTGAGCTGGTCGATGCGCTTCCTGCCCATCTGCGCCTCGACAGGTCGACAGATCAGTTCTTGGCCGACACGCTCGCGCGGCTGGATGAGGAGTGCGCGCTCGACGCGCGACAACCGCTGCTGAACTGGCTGCTCCAGAGTGAACTGGCAACGCTCGTGACGCGGCTGCACATCCTTCATGCCGAGCAACAGCGGTCCGCCGGCACATCGTCCGACGTGCCGGAGCGATTTCGTCTTTTCAAACGGCTTCTGGACGCGAAGGTGCATCAGTGGCATCACGTTTCGCGCTACGCACATGCAATGGGATGTTCCGAGAAGACTCTCACTCGCATTTGCAGTGCGGCGGCTGGCGTTGGTGCGAAGGCCTTCATCGCCTCGCGCCTTGCACTGGAAGCCAAGCGCCTGCTCGTGCACACCGAGATGCCGATTTCCGCCATCGCGCAGCGGCTCGGCTTCGACGAGGCGACCAACTTCACCAAGTTCTTTCGGAACATCGAAGGATGCACGCCAGGCGACTTCCGCCGTCAGTTCGATGTAGGGTCGTAGCCGCATTCAACAGTCCCGGCCTCATCATGCTTGCGCGCGCCATGGGAACAGATCGAAACGTGGCGCCGGCGCCCATCGACGCGGATCGGGGGTTGCCCTCGATCCCCGTACTGGCTGCGGGACTCTTAGCGTTCGAGCCCCAGCCGTGTTGTCTTGATGTCTGATTTCTGGTGTGGCGAGTGACAGCAACGGGTCGGGAGCCCCTGCAGGGAGTCGGTGAGAGCTCCCGCTGACTGACCGTCGTGGCGACAGGTGATCGCCATCCGGTCGACTCACGGATGAGCGGCCGTTTCGGAGGTAGAGCGGACAGCCGGGCCCGCGACCGCTGAAAGGCAGGTTTCGGCAACCGCCGACATTCAACGTGCTGAACTCGAACGTCAGCGCCCAGTCTAGAGCGGACACATGGGGCGATGAACCGGGAGCCAGCTCCTGGCCGATTGCCGGCTGTTGGCGAGCCGATCGCAGCAGCGGAAACAGGTTGCATTGCGGTCCTTTAGGACGCAGATACCAAGCCTTGGGTTAGGTTTGCGCTCGAGCTCATCACGTGGGCGTCATGAACTTCGTGGGCAAGCAGGCGTCAGGCAACAAATTAACCCTCTTCGTTCGAATCGGCGCTCTCATCGAAGCGACCACCGCGTCCACTAGCGAATTCCTACGAGTTGTACTCCAGGCCATGGCCGTCGTCACCACGTCGACGTTCTCCTTCAACTGCCGGACAACGACGTTCTCCGGTGCCAGTTTCTTCAAACTGGCCGGCACCAATGCGATCCCTTGCCCGCAACCTACAAACGCGATCTGCGAGGCAACTGAGCGCACTTCGTGAACGATCCGCGGCGAGAACCCGTTGGCGCGGCACGACGCCACCACACTGTCGAAATACACCGGGCTGACCTGGCGCGCGAACATCACGAAAGTTTCCTCCGCGAGCGAGCCGATCCGGATGCGGGTTGCATCGGCCAACGCATGCGTGCGAGGGAGCGCCACCGCCAATCGATCGTGAGTCAAAGGAATCGACTGGATTGTCGAACCCAGGCTTCCCTCCAACCGGGCAAAGGCGAGGTCCACATCGCCCGCCTCGAGGGCCGGGATCGCCTCCACGCTGTCGATCTCCTTCACCGACACCGTGAGATGCGGGTATTCGGTTTTCAGCCGCGAAACGAGGGGTGGCAATACGTCCAGCATCGCCGACGTGATGGCGCCAATGGTCAGCACGCCGGTCTGTCCCGCTGCTGCCTCTCTCACGGCAAGCTCGAGCCGCTCGAGTTGTTCGGCCAGCTTGCGCACCGCCGGCAGGATCGCCGCGCCAACGGGAGTCAGTTGTGCGCCGCGCCGCGACCGTTCGAACAGCTTGACTTTCAGGGCCTGCTCCAGGATCTGGATCTGCTCGGTCAATGGAGGTTGGGACATGCCGAGGCGCTTGGCGGCACGCCCGAAGTGCTGCTCTTCGGCGACAGCCATGAACAACCATAGATGCCGGATGAGACGAAAGTTGATCATGGCGCTTCCATAGGTTCAGCGTATGAATCCGTTCCGATCATCGGAATTTACAGATCAATGATTGGAACGGAAAGTGTAGGCCTGTCAACTGATGCGCCACCTCTCCATGACATCCGACATCTTGCTCGACCGTCTTGCGACACTCGACACCAACACGGTGTCCGACGCTCTCGACTTCCTCGACCTGCCCGGCGCGACCTTCGGCCTGCGGCCGCTGTGGAACTGCCCCAGGATCGTCGGACGCGCCAGCACGATCCAACTCGGCCCGAAGACGGGTACCCAACCTACAGTGCATCTCATCTCGCCGGTGATCGCCGAGATCGAGAGTGACGATCTCATCCTGGTCATCGCGGCTGGCATCGAAGGCATCTCGTGCTGGGGCGACATCCTGGCCAATGCGGCACAGGCGAAGCATGTTCGCGGCTCGGTGATCGATGGCCTCAGCCGCGACATCGAAGGCAGTGAATCCATCGGCTACCCGGTCTTCGGGCGGGGCGTAACCATGATCAGCGCACGCAACCGGGTGATACAGGTGGCCTCCGGCCAGGCCGTGACGTTGGCGGGTGTCGTCGTGGCAGAAGGCGACTACGTCATCGCGGACCGGTGCGGCACCGTGTTCGTGCCGGCCTCTCGCATCGAGGAAGTCCTCGACCTGGGCGAACGCATCGCGCGTCGTCAGGACGGCATGGTGCAGGCTGTGCGCGCCGGTCGATCGGTAGTCGAAGTGATGCACGACAAGCAATTCGAAGCCGTCGCCAAGGAAGGCGCCCGATGAACCACGACGAGCAAGTCGCGATGAATGCCGGCCTCCAGCGCCTGAACGTGAACCTGGCCAGCGCACAAGCCTCTGCCACCTACCGCGTGATGGACCGGGTAGCCGCTCGCCGCGCCGCCGGGGCCAAGACCATCTCGCTGTGCGCTGGCGAGCCGGACTTCGATACGCCAGCGCACGTCTGCGACGCCGGCGTCGAGGCCATTCGCAAGGGGCAGACCCGGTACACGCAGGTCGCGGGAACTCGGGCGTTGCGCGAAGCCGTTGCGGGAAAGTTCCGGCGCGAGAACGGCCTCGACGTCGGCTGGCAGGACACGATTGTCTGCAGCGGCGGCAAGCAAGTGATCTACAACGCCCTGGCAGCCACGCTCAACGCGGGAGACGAGGTGATCGTGCCCGCGCCCTACTGGGTGAGTTATCTCGAGATAGTGCAGTTGTGCGGCGCGCGTCCAGTGATCGTCCCTTGCGATAGCGATACCGGATTCAGGCTGACGGCGCGTGCTTTGGCGGGTGCGATCGGGCCGCGCACGAGATGGCTGATCCTGAACTCCCCGTCCAACCCGAGCGGCGCGGTCTATTCCCGTGAAGAGCTTGCCGCCCTGGCGGCCGTGCTGCTCGATCACCCGAACGTGACGGTGTTGTCGGACGACATCTACGAGCACTTGATCTTCGACGGCGCCGCGTTCCACACGATCGCTCAGGTCGAGCCGAGATTGGCGGCCCGCACGTTGACGATGAACGGCGTCTCGAAAGCCTATGCCATGACGGGCTGGCGTATCGGCTTCGGCACGGGCCCACGCTGGCTGCTCGACGCGATGGAGAAGCTCCAGGGCCAGCAGACATCGGGCGCCAGCTCGATCTCTCAGCATGCGGCGCTCGCCGCGCTGACGGGCCCACAGGAGTTCATCGGCGAGTCGCGGGCCGTCTTCGAGCAACGGCGGAACTTGATGGTGCAACTCCTCAACGAAACGCCGGGAATGAGCTGCGCGGTTCCAAGCGGTGCGTTCTACGCCTTCGCGTCATGCCAGGGCTTGATCGGGCACACGACGCCGTCCGGCAAGGTATTGGCTTCGGACGAGGACGTCGCGCAAGCGCTACTCGACGAGGCCGACGTGGCTGTCGTGCAAGGCAGCGCGTTCGGCCTCGCGCCCTACGTCCGCATCGCGTACGCGCTGGACACGGAATCCTTGCGTCAGGCCTGCCTGGCGATCCAGCGATTCTGCCGAGCCGTTCTCGGGCGGTGACTGCGCCCAGGCCTGACGGTTTGAAAGACCAGGATCCACTCGGTACACCCGCCGGTACCTGCCGTGCCTCGGCCGGCCGGGCCCAGACCGTGCCACGTGTCACGACCCCGAGGATGCATAGCGACACCAGCCCGAAGCCGGCAATCACCTGCAACCTGCCCGAAAAGCTCCCCGTGGCGTCCTTGATTGCACCGAGCACATACGACGTGGTAGTCGAGGGGAAGGGGATGCTGGGTTGCTGTCATGGGTGCAACTCCGAGATCTCGATCAGGTTCTGATCCGGGTCGCGCAGATACACCGAGCGGATTTTCGACGTGGCACCGGTTCGCATCACCGGGCCTTCGACGATCGTCGCCTTCAACTCGTTCAGCCGGGCGATCACCGAGTCGAGCGGCATGCCGGCGATGAAACAGATGTCCAGCGAACCGGGTGTCGCCTTGTCCGCCTTGGGTTCGAATTCGTGCCCCTTGACGTGAACGTTGATCTTCTGATTGCCGAAGCGGAAGGCCTTGCGGCCGGCACCGAAGGTCTCCAGTTGCATACCGAGGATGTTGACGTAGAAGCGGACGCAGGCCTCTTCGTCGTAGGTGGTCAGCACGATGTGGTCGAGGTGATCGATCATGGGTTTGGCTCCTGAGAGTTGGGGAATCGAATCGCCCGATGCGTTGGCCTCGGCGGCGACCGCAGTGCGCTGCTGCAAGGTCAGCGGCACCACGGCGAGCGAGCCGAGCAAGAGGTTGCGGCGCTGGATGTTCATTCCGCCTCCTTGGTCAGGAAGTCGAAATCGCACCCGCCTTCGGCCTGCAGGACGGTATTGCGGTAGAGCGCCTTGTAGCCCCGCTTGGGTGCGGGCGGCGGCACGAAACCCTCGAGTCGGCGCGAGATCTCGGCGGGATCGACCAGCAGGTCGATGCGCTTCTCGGCCACCGACAGGCGAATCTGGTCGCCATTGCGCACCGCTGCCAATGGCCCGCCGACGGCCGATTCGGGCGACACATGCAGCACGATCGTGCCGAAGGCCGTGCCGGACATGCGCCCGTCGGAGATGCGCACCATGTCCTTCACGCCCGCCTGCGCGAGCTTCTTCGGGATCGGCAAGTACCCGGCTTCGGGCATGCCGGCCGCCTGCGGGCCGATGTTCTGCAGCACGAGGATGTCGTCCGCCTTCACGTCGAGATCCGGATCGTCGATGCGCCGCGACAGATCCTCCAGGCCCGTGAACACCACCGCGCGGCCCTGCGTCTCGAACAGCCCCGGCGTTGCCGCCGCGCGCTTGAAGATCGCGCCATCGGGGGCCAGCGTTCCCTTCAGCGAAATCAGGCCTCCGACCTTGGAGACCGGATCGTCGAACGGCCGGATCACTTTGCGATCGACCCAGTCCAGGGGCTCTTCCAAGCGCTCCGCCAGCGTGCGGCCGGTGATATCGATCGTGTCGAGGTGAAGCAAGAGCTTCAGCTCGCGCAGCAGGGCGCTCATGCCGCCCGCGGCGTGGAAGTCCTCCATGTAGCCTTCGCCGACGGGCTTTAAGTCGACCAGCACCGGCGTCTCGTCCGAGATCCGGTTCAAGCGCTCGTTCGAAATGCGGATGCCGAGGCGGCCTGCGATGGCCGTGAGATGCACGATCGCATTGGTCGAGCCGCCCACGGCCATCAGCACGCGGAACGCGTTCTCGACCGATTTCTCGGTGATGACCTGGTCCGGGCGGATGGGGTTTCTGATCAGCTCGACTGCTGCCTTGCCAGTCATCTCCGCGGCAACGAGCCGGTCTGCGTGCACCGCCGGAATCGCCGCGGTGCCGGGCAGCGACATGCCGAGCGTCTCCGCGATGCAGGCCATCGTGCTCGCCGTGCCCATCACCGCGCAGGTGCCAGCGGTGGTGGAGAGTCGCCCCTCGACCTGCTGGATCTCGATGCTGTCGACCGTGCCTGCGCGGAACTTCTGCCAGAAGCCACGACAGTCGGTGCATGCCCCCAGCCGCTGGCCCTTGTGGCGCCCCGTCATCATCGGCCCGGTGACCAGTTGAATCGCGGGAATGTTGGCGGACGCGGCGCCCATCAGCTGCGCCGGCACCGTCTTGTCGCAGCCGCCGATCAGCACGACGGCGTCCATCGGCAAGCCACCGATCATCTCCTCGGTGTCCATGGCCATCAGGTTGCGATAGACCATGCTGGTCGGATTGAGGAAGACCTCGCCGAGTGAGATGGTGGGAAACGCGCGCGGCAGAGCGCCGGCAGCCAGCACGCCGCGCGACACCGCTTCGACCAATTCCGGCATCTGTCGATGGCAGTTGTTGAAGTCCGATGGCGTCATCGCGATGCCGACGATAGGCTTCGCCAGCATCTCGGTCGAGAGGCCCATCGAGCGGGCGAAGGAGCGACGCAGATAGCGCGCGAAATCCAGGTCGCCGTAGTTGGTCAGGCCGTTGTCGAGACCGTGGGGTTCTTTCATCGACTGTCTCCTGTGAGTGTCATGACTGCGTGGCTCGGGTGCGAACTTCCACACCGAGGAGTTCCTCGAATACCTGCACCATCGCGCCCTTGTCCTTCCCGCCGTGCCCCTTGAGGAGCGCGGTCTGGTAGGTCGCCGTCGCGGCCGCCAGCACTGGCATCGGGACGCAGTGGTTCGCGCCCAGCTCGGCGCCGCTGATCAGATCCTTGTAGGCATGGGCCATCGGATAGCCATCGGAGAAATGACGCCGCAGGATGCGCGGCACGAAGAACTCGGAGGCGTAGCTGCGCCCGGTCCCGCTGTTGACCACTTCGCCGACGAGATCCGGGTCCAGGCCGAGCTTGACCGCCATCGGCAGGATCTCGCCGAGCGCCGCGGCGTTGATATCGAACAGCAACTGATTGATCAGCTTGGTGAGCTGGCCGCTGCCCGCGGGGCCCATGTAGAGAATCTTGTTGCCGATGTGATCGAGGAACGGCTTCACGCGATCGAAGACCTCGCGCGTGCCGCCGCACATCACCGTCAGAGTGCCTTCCACCGCACGCGCTTCCATACCCGAGATCGGCGCGTCGAGGAACGCGATGCCGTGGGCCTCGAGAGCGCTGGCGACGACCGTGGTCATCGAATGCGTGATCGTGCTGAGATCGACGACCGTCTGGCCCGTCCTCAGACGCGCCAACAACCCGCCTTCGCCCAGCACGATGTCCTGCACGACCTTGCCGTTGGGCAGACACAGGAAAATGATGTCGGCACCGGCCAGCGCGGCGATGTCGGTGCTGACGGTGGCGCCGCGCTCGCGGAACACGCCGAACGATGCGTCCGAGCGATCGTTCACAACCAGTTCGGCACCGCTTTTCAACAAGTTCAGGGCAATCGGCTTGCCCATCTGGCCCAGGCCTGCGAATCCGAGTTTCATCACTGCACCCCCCCGGCAAAGACGGCTTCCATTTCCCTTCGGATCCGGTAGGCCGGCAGAGACTCGTCGGCGACGACATCGGCCCACGTCAGCGACTGATCCTTGGCCACCGGCCGCACGAGCTTGAGCTTGTGTGCCAGGCCCAGCGGCAGGCTCCCCAGCGCCAGCGACTTCTTCGCGGGGAAGAGTTTGCCGAATACCGTGTAGCCGCCCTCGCCATCGAGCATTTCACCCGCTTTCAGATCACGCTTGGCGGTGGCGATCACGTCCGCGTTGAAGCAGGTCGCCACGCCGGTGGCCTCGCCGCGCAGGCCGATGCTGGCCACGGAGATGTTCAGCTCCAGGCCGATCAGGTGCCACTTCTTGTACGCCACCATGTTGCGGCCCTCCGGATCGGTGACGACCTGGTACTCCTTGAAGCAGCGCTTGATGTAGTCGGTCGGCGCCTCGATGCAAACCCATACGCCCTTGCGGATGTCATAGCCCACCGAGGTGCCGTCCGGCTTCAGCGATGAAATGACCTCGACCACGCCCTTCTTCGCCAGGTGACCGCCTTCGCTCTTCAGGCGCATCAGGCTCGGGATGTCATCGACCGAACCGGGCGGGAAAGTCAGGCCGTCGTCGGGTGCTTCCAGGCCTGTCGCGTTGGCAATGGCCGTGCTTTCGATGGCCGGCTTAGAACCGTCCAGAAAGGCATTGAACATCTTCGGATTCATGCCGCCCAGCTTGGCCTGCTCGGCCGTCACGCCCCAGTGATCCCACACCGTGTCGGGCGTGGACTCGCGGAACTTGGGCAGCCACTTGTGGCCCCGGCCGGCCGCCACCACCGGGAATCCGCAGGTGCGTGCCCAGTCCACCAGGTCGCAAGCCAGCGCGGGCTGGTCCCCGTAGGCCATCGAATAGATGACGCCGGCTTGCTTGGCCTTGCGCGCCAGCAGCGGGCCGCAAAAGGCGTCTGCCTCTACGGTCACGTTGACGACGTGCTTGCGCTGCTCGAATGCTGCCAGGCAGTGCTCTACCGCGGCGATGGGGTTGCCGGTGCACTCGGCGATGATCTCGATCTCCGGGTGGTTCACCAGCGATTGCCAGTCGTCGCTGACGTGGGTCGTACCGCTCCTGACGGCGTCGTCCAGTGACGAGGCGCTGAAGCGCTCCGCGAGCCAGCCCACGCGCTCCAGATTGGCGCGGGCGGTGGCGACCGAGAGGTCTGCGATGCCAACAAGGTGAATGCCCGGTGTGCGCGGCAGTTGCGCGAGGTACATGGAGCCGAACTTGCCGGCGCCGATGAGGCCGATGCGGAGTGGCTTGCCGAGCGCGGCGCGTTCATTGAGTTTCGCGAAGAGGTTCATGAGAGTTCCTTTGAGTCAGTGGGTGGCGGACAAGACAGCAGGTTTGCCTTCAAGACACTTCTTCTGCAGCAGGCCCTGCGGCGAGTTCACGCTCGAAGGTGGTGAGGTCGATCGCCTTTTCCCACTTGGCAACGACCAGGGTGGCGATGCCGTTCCCGACCACGTTGACAAGTGCGCCGCCCTCGGAGATGAAGCGGTAGACGCCGAGTACCAGCACGAGCCCCGCTACCGGAAAGCCCGGGATCGAGCCGAGCGTGGCCGCGAGCACGATGAACGCACCGCCGCTGACGCTGGCTGCCCCCTTCGAAGTCAGCAGCAGGATGGCCATCAGGGTCAACTGCTGGGTGAGGGAGAGCGAGGTGTCCGTGGCCTGGGCGATGAAGATCGCCAGCACGGTCATGTTGATGCAACTGCCGTCGAGGTTGAACGAGTAGCCCGACGGCACGACCAGGCCGACAACCGATTTGTTGCAGCCCAACCGCTCCAGCTTGGCCATCAGCCGGGGCAGCGCGGATTCGGACGACGACGTGCCGAGCACGATCAACAACTCCTCGCGGATGTAGCGCAGGAACGAGAAGAGGCTGAATCCCGCCAATCGGCACACCAAGCCGAGCACCACGATGACGAAGAAGAAGGCCGTCGCGTAGTAGGTGCCGAGCAACTGCCCGTAGGCCGCCAGCGAGCCGACGCCGTACTTGCCGATCGTGAAGGCGATGGCGCCGAAGGCACCGACCGGCGACGCGTACATCACGATCCGAATCATCCCAAAGAGCACGTTGGATCCCGCGTCGATCACGTCGAGGACCGGTTTGCCTCGCGATCCGAGCGCCTGCAAGGCGAACGCGAAGATGATCGAGATCAGCAGGACCTGCAGGATGTCGCCTTCGACGAAGGCACCCGCCATCGTCGACGGGATGATGTGCGAGAGATAGCCGACCACCGTCTGGTCGTGGGCTGCCTTGGTGTAGCCCGCGATGGCCGATGCATCGATGGTGCTCGGATCGATGTGCATGCCGACGCCGGGCTTGAAGAGATTGACCGCAATCAAACCCACCGCCAAGGCGATGGTTGTCATTACCTCGAAGTAGATCAAGGCCTTGACGCCCACCCGGCCAACGGCCTTGATGTCCCGCATGCTGGCGATGCCATGCACGACGGTGCAGAAGATCAGTGGCGCGATGACCAGCTTGACGAGCTTGAGGAAGTTATCGCCGAGCGGCTTCATCGCTTCGCCGAGCTTCGGGTAGAAGTGACCGAGAGTGATGCCGATCAACACGGCGATCAGCACCTGCACGTAGAGATGCTGGTACCAACGGTGACGTCGAGCTTGAGAAACAACGGGTTCGGCGTCGGTAGCGGTTAGGGTTTGAGTCATGGTGATGTCTCCGATCTGTTTTGTAGCAATGAACGTGGTGTCAACGGGGACGTGCCTTCGTCGTCTCTGCCACCATCTCGGCCAGCCGTTGCGCGAGCCGGGCCTGTGCGTTGTCGCTTGCCCAGGCGACGTGCGGCGTGAGCAGCAGGTGCGGGATGTCGGGGGCGAGCAGCGAGTGATCCACGGGAGGCGGTTCCACGTCGAGCACGTCGATGGCCGCCCCCGCAATCGCATTCCGCTTCAAGGCATCTGCAAGTGCTGGTGCGTCGACCAGCGCTCCGCGACCGGTGTTGATGAGCACGGCATTCGGCTTCATCAAGGCGAGCGTGCGTGCGCCGATCAGGCCCCTCGTTTCCGGCGTCAGCGGCAGGTGCAGCGTGACCGCGTCGCTTCTTGCCAGCAACTCGTCCAGCGGCACCTCGTCCTGCTTCCGCTCGAAGCCAGGGGTTTCGGCGAAGATGACTTGCATGCCCAGTCCACGCGCCAGGCGGGCGACTGCTTCGCCGATGCGGCCCCGGCCGACCACGCCGAACACCGTGCCGCCAACGTCTCGAATTGGCGGCCCCGTCCAGCAAAAGTGAGGCGAGGCGCGCCAGCGGCCATCCTTGGCGGCTGCGGCATACGTCAGCAAATCGCGGCGCAGGGCGAAGAGTGTCGCGACCGCGTGTTCCGCGACCGAGTCGCTGCCATAGTCGGGCACGTTCTGGACCTCGATGCCCAGACGCTTCGCCGCCTCGAAATCGACGTTGTCCATGCCCGCGGCGGCGATACCCACCAGCTGCAGGTGTTTGGCAGCCTGCAGCTGCGCCGCGTTGAGACGAACCTTGTTCGTGATGACCACTGTGGCATCGGCGATGCGCTCACCAACCTCCTCAGCCGAGGTGGACTCGAAGGGCTGGTAGTCGACACCGGATTCGACCGGAAAGCTCAGCCCTTTCGGCAAAGAACTGGCGTCGAGGAAGACGACGCGGATGGCTCGAGCGCTCATGCTTGAGACTCCTCCGCGCTTGAGCGTGCATGGGCACGGGCAACGATTTCGGGGAACTCTTGCGGCGGCTCGTGCCGGCGCAGCCGGCTGCCGGCCCGAGACACCTGTGCCGGGAGTTCGTGGCGCACGAGTTTCTGCAAGTGACCGGCCGCCTCGATCAATGCGTTGACTTCGATGCCGGTGTCGTAGCCCATGCAGTTAAGCATGTGCACCACATCCTCGGTTGCGACGTTGCCGGTCGCACCCGGTGCGTAAGGGCAGCCGCCGATACCGCCGAGCGACATATCGAAGCGCCGAATGCCCGCTTCGACGGCGGCAACGGAATTAATGAGGCCCATGGCTCGGGTGTTGTGAAAGTGCGCGGTGAATTCCAGCTCCGGCGCACGCTCCAGAGCCGCGATGGAGAGCGATTGCACTTGGGTCGGATAGGCCATGCCGGTCGTGTCGCATAAGGTAATGCCCTGGACCTTCAACGCGGCGAAGCGGTCGATCCAGCCGAGCACGGTTTCGACCGGCACCTCGCCTTCCATCGGGCAGCCGAAGACGCACGACAGAGACACGTTGACGGGCACGCGAGCGGTTTGCGCGATCGATATGACCTGGGCCAACTGAGCGAACGACTGCTCGCGTGTCATGCGCAGGTTGGCGAGGTTGTGCGTCTCGCTGGTCGACATCACCACGTTGAATTCGTCGATCCCGCTGGCGAGAGCCCGCTCGGCGCCGCGCACGTTCGGGACCAGCGCGGTGTAGACCACGCCTGGTGTTCGAGCGATGCGCTGCATCACCGCCTCGCCGTCGGCGAGGGCGGGAATCGCCTTGGGAGATGTGAACGACGTGACTTCGATCTTCGCGTAGCCGAGCTGGCTCAGTCCGTTGATCAGCGCCACCTTGTCGTCGGTGGGAATGAAGCGGCCTTCCATCTGGAAGCCGTCTCGCGTGGCCACTTCGTTGATGAAGAGGCGGGTGCCGTTGCCGGAGTGCATGGGTGTGTCCTCGTTTCGATCAAGTGCGGTCGGGCCAGCCGGTGCCCTGGAGATCGGCCGTGTGTTCTCCGAGCCGGGGTGCGGCCCGTCGGATGCCCCCCGGCGTTGCGCTGAGCTTGGGCACGACACCCGGCACCGTGAGGCGCTGGCCGTCGGAAGTGGTCGCGTCGAGCAGCATCTCGCGGGCACGGTACTGAGGGTCGGCTGCGATGTCCGCGACCGAATAGATGCGGCCCACCGGAACGTCGACCGCATCGAGCTGCTGCAGCACGTCGTTGCGGCTGCGGTCTCGCGTCCAGTGGCCGATGGCCGCATCGATCTCGTCGCAGCGCCGCACGCGGCCGTCGTTGTGCTTCAGCTCCGGGTCGTTCTCGAGATCCGGCCGATCGATGGCACGCATCAGCCGGCGAAAGATGCTGTCGCCGTTGCCCGCGACGAGCACGTAGTGGCCGTCGTTGCACAGGTAAGCGTTCGTCGGGGCGATGCCCGGCAGCGCGCTGCCCGAGCGCTCGCGCACCGCGCCGAAGGCATCGTGCTCGGGCACCAGGCTTTCCATCACGTTGAACACCGACTCGTACAGCGCGACGTCGATGAACTGGCCTTCGCCGCCGTGCGCCTCGCGGTGATGCAAGGCCGTCAGCACGCCGATCACGCCGTGCAGCGCGGCCAGCGAGTCGCCGAGCGACACGCCGACGCGCACCGGCACTCGCCCCGGCTCGCCCGTCAGGTAGCGCAGCCCGCCCATCGATTCGCCGAGCACGCCGAAGCCGGGCTTGTCGCGATAGGGGCCGGTCTGCCCGTAGCCGGAGATGCGCAGCATGATGAGGCGCGGATTCAAGGCGTGGAGCGCCTCCCAGCCGAGGCCCCAGCCCTCCAGCGTGCCGGGTTTGAAGTTCTCGATCAGCACGTCGGCCTCGGCCGCCAGGTCACGCACTGCCTGCTGCCCCTCGGCCGTGCGGAGGTCCAGGCAGACCGAGCGCTTGTTGCGCGATTGAACCTCCCACCACACCGAAGTGCCGTCGCGCAGCATGCGCCATTTGCGCAGCGGGTCGCCCACTTCGGGCGGCTCGACCTTGATCACGTCGGCGCCGAAGTCGGCGAGTGTCTTGCCGGCGAACGGCCCGGCAATCAGCTGCCCCAGCTCGATCACCTTGAGTCCTTGAAGTGCTTGCATCGAAGCGCCATCCTTGTGAGTCGCGATGAATGGACTCTAGGCAACGAAGCCTCGATGCAGAATTGCTGCGTCGGCACGGGCCCTTCGCAAAACACGAAGGCGAGCTACGAGGAAACACCAATGACAACATCGCTCAGCATCAACCCGGCGCGGGTGGATTTCGTGACCTTGCGGCTCTTCTGCGCCGTCGCCACCGCGGGCAGCATCACCAAGGGCGCGGAGCAATGCCACCTGGCGCTGTCGGCTGCGAGCCGGCGGCTGTCGGAGTTCGAGGGCGCCACCGGATCGACGCTGCTTGAGCGTACTTCGCAGGGCGTCGTCCTGACTTCTGCCGGGCATGTGGCCATGCAGCACGCGATGCGTCTGGTGCAGGGCTTCGAGCAGTTCAGCAGCGAGCTGAAGGAGCACTCGCGGGGCTCGCGCGGCCATGTGCGCCTCTGGGCCAACATGTCGTCGCTGACCGAGTTTCTACCCCAGGCGCTCGTCAGCTTCCTGGAAAGCTATCCGGATATTCGCGTCGAGGTCGAAGAGCAACTCAGTGGCGACATCGTGCATGCCATCGTCGACGGACTCGCCGATGTGGGCGTATTCGCCGAGGGCACGCCGACCTATGGTCTCGAAGTGACGCCTTTCCAGGTCGACGAACTGGTCGTTGCCTGCGCCAATGGGCATCCGCTCGCTGCGCTCAAGCGAGTCACCTTCAAGGAATGCCTCAAGCACGATTTCGTCGGCCTGAATCGCGGTTCGTCGTTGCTCGAGCTCGTCTCGCGCGCGGCCGAGAGGGAAGCCAAGCCGTTGCGCGTTCGCGTGCAGGTGCGCAGCTTCGACGCGATGTGCCAGATGATCAGCGCGAACCTCGGCATCGGCGTCTTGCCGCGTGCGGCCTGCGCGCCGATGCTGGGCAAGCGCGGGCTGAAGGCGCTTCGGCTCGACGAGTCATGGGCGCAGCGAAGGTTGGTGGTCGCGACCAAGGCCAGGACGCCGTTGACGCCTTCGGCGACGCTGTTGGTGGAGCACCTCCAGCGTGTCGGGCGGCGCCCGAAACGGTGAGGCGACTGCCCTTCGATCATCAGCAGGGGTGATACGACAGATTCAGAAAAGCGTGAGTGGTGACCAAGGGAAAACCCTAGTATCTCGGCGTAGCTTCAAAAGACCTTCAATCACCCGAGGAACGACCATGTTGAACTCCATCGCGATTCGCTTGACGCAGCCCCTGTCGGCCAGGTTCGGCTCGGTGATAGGCGCCGTGCGGTCCGCGCTGCACTGGTATGGCGCGCAGATGATCAAGCACGGCGAGCTGTTGAGGCAGGCCGGCGGCGCGCCGCTCTGAGCGGAGCCGGTCTACTGCTTCAGCGGGTCGCCGCGGTGTTGCCGCTGACCACCAGCGCGGCCCGCCTCGTGGTCGCCACCTTCAGCGGTTCGGAAATCGTCAGCACGATGACGAAGGTCAGGCACGAGATCCCGGCCATGAAGCCGAAGACCGGGTCCCAGCCATAGTTGTCGAGTAGCAGGCCGGTGATGAACGGCGTCGCCGCGCCCCCGAGTTGGCCGCCCATGTTGACGATCGCATTGGCCACGGGGAACTTCTGCTTCGCGACGAACTGCATCGGATACACCATGTACGCCGAGTAGCCGATGCTGAGCATCACGCCGGTCGTGAACAGCAGGATGCCGTACAGCAATGGATCCGCGGGCGAACTGATCAGCGCATACATCATCACCGCCGTCGCTGCCGCGGAGATCAGCATCCCGGGCTTGCGGCGCTTGCCGAGCACCCGGTCCGACAGCAGGCCGCCGAGGATGTTGCCGATCACGGCGCCGACCCACGGCGCCGCGGCGACGAAGCCCATTCCCATCACGGAGAAGTGCTTGACGGTCATCAGATAGGTCGGGATCCAGGCGAGCAGCACGCTCGAGATCCCCAGCTGAAAGCAGTAGCCGAGCGCGCAGCCCCAGATGTTCCAGGAGCGAAAGACGCTGCCGGTGGTTTCCAGCATCGGCTCTTCGCGAGTGCGGATGAAGCGGTCCAGTCGGGGCATCGCCGCGGACGTCGCCTCGGTGGCGGTTGCGTCACCGCCCACCGTCCGCTCCGAGATGATGGCCAGCTCGCCGGGGTTGACGAAGCGGCTCTCCGAAGGCTTGTTCGCCACTGCGAAGAACCAGACGACCGACAGCAGGATGCCCGGTATCGCGAAGAAGATGAAGATCTCCTTCCAGCCCCAGATCGAGACGATCGCCGCGCCGATGATCGGCGTCAGCACCGGCCCGAACTTCACCGCCGACAGGAAGATGCCGGAGGCCGTGCCTTTCTCCTTGCTCGGGAACCAGTGGTTGATCGTGGTCGTCACCCCGATGGGCAGCGGCCCTTCGGCCAGCCCCAGGCCGAGGCGGCACACCTTGAGCGCCGCCAGCGAACTCACCAGCCCCGTCAGCGCCGTGGCGGCCGAGGTGAGGATCATCGAGACCGAGAAGACCTTGCGCACGCCGAAGCGCGACAGCAGCCACGCTGAGGGCAGCTGCGCCACGGCGTAGGCGATCAGGAACAGGCTGACCAGTCCGCCGGCTTCGGAGTTGCTCATCGGGAACTCCTTGCGCAGGAAGGGCAGGGCGACGCCGAGGTTGGCGCGGTCTGCGGCGGCGATCGTGTAGATCACGAAGAAGAGTGCCGCGACGAACCAGCGATAGCGGGTGGGCTTGGAAATCGTCGAAGAAGCGGTCGCCTCGGCTGAAGGGGTGTTCATGTCTCCGTCCTTTTATCGCGGGTTTCAGTTCAGGGCCAGGCGCTGCAGGACAGGCATCAGGCCCAGCAACTCGGCGGTGCTCACGCCGCGCTCGATGGCCGATCGCTGTTCCGCTTCCTTGGCCTCGCGCGCCTCGGCCTTGGCGATGACCGCGTCGACTTCGTCGCGCGCCACCACCACCAGGCCATCGCGGTCGCCGACGATCACGTCGCCAGGCCGGATCAGCGCGTCGCCGATGCACACCGGCACGTTCAGGCGGCCGGGCTGGTGCTTGCCGGTGCCCTTGATCGAGAGGCCTCGGCAGAAGACCGGAAAGCCGGTCTGGACGATGGCGCTGGCATCGCGCACGGCCCCGTGGATGACGAGTCCTGCGATGCCCGCCTTCATGGCAGCGGCAGTCAGCACGTCGCCCCAGGGGCCGGCTTCGAGGAAGCCCTTCGCGTCGACGACCAGCACGTCGCCGGGGCGTGCCTTCAGCAGGGCGTAGTGCAGCATCAGGTTGTCGGCGGGCCGCGTATCCACGGTCAGGGCCGGACCGACGAGGCGCGAGTCCGGATCGAGCGGCTTGATGCCGCTATCGAGGGCGCCCTTGGCCCCTTGCGCTTCATAGACGGTCGCGACGCCGAGCGCGCGCAAGCGTTCGAGCTGGCCGCGCGTGAGTGCGGCAGAGGCCGTGGTGCGGTCGAGTTGTTGCATGGTCGTGTCCTTCACGTTGATGATTTGCATCACGACCCGGCGCGCTGCAGCGTGTGGTACGCCGCACGCTCTCTCGCCTGGGCCAGCGAGAGACCCCGCAAGGTGCCCTCGACGATGCGGTGCTCCGCGGAGCGCAAGGTCAGCGCCCGCTCGAACACTTCGACGGCGCGCGCCCGAGGCACGACGACGATGCCGTCGAGGTCGCCGACGATGTAATCGCCCGCGGCCACGCGCACGTCGCCGAGGCTGATCGGCTCGCACACCGCCTGCACCTCGACGCGGTCCTTGCCGGTGCGCATGAAACGGCCACAGGCGAAGAGCGGGTAGTCGGCTTCGTCGGCCTCCGGGGTATCTCGGCAAACGCCGTTGACGACGGTGCCGCCGATGCGCCGATGAGCGGCCAAATGGCTGAGGATGCCGCCCCAGACGGTGCAGTCCCTGCGCCCGGCGTTGTCGAGGGCCACGACGGCGCCTTCCGGCACGTCATCAAGGTAGTCGCCGACGGTGCCTGGGTTGGCCGAGTCGACGGGCACATAACGCACCGTGAACGCCGGCCCGAACAACCGGGTGCCGCCTGCCATGTGGCTTAGCCCCAAGGCGCTACCCGGCAAGCGCAAGGCATCGAGCGCATCGGAGATTTCAGCGGTGCTCAGCTCCGCAACGGTGGGTGGAAGATCGAGTGGGGCAGGGAATGCATTCATCTGAAGTCCAGTGGTTGATCGTTGAAACTTCAGTATCAGATGCAGTACATTCGAGAGCAAACATCGAGTTTTGAACCTAGGTGCAGTTTTAATGAACCTGAGGCAGATGCGCTATCTCTGCGAAGTGGTCGATGCGGGCAGTGCCGCGGCTGCCGCAGCTCGCCTGCACGTTGCGCCGACGGCGATCAGCATGCAACTCGCCCAGCTCGAAGCGGAGTTCGGCGGTGAACTGTTCGACCGATCGCGCCGCCCGATGGACCTGACCGCGTTGGGCCGGTATTTCTACCCGCGCGCGAAGTTGTTGCTGGCGGAAGCGAAGCACCTGGAACAGGAAACGCGCAGCGTGGCCGCCGGCCGCAGCGGCGTGCTGGCGATCGGCCACACGCGCTCGGCGATCTTCTCGATACTGCCCCGCGCAATCCGCGTGTTCCGCGTCTCGCATCCGGACGTGAAGGTCGAGCTGATCACCTTGCTCTCAGAGCACCAGTACGAACATCTGGCCAGCGGCCGCATCCAGGTCGGCATCTCGCGCTACCTCGGCGTGGTCGATTCGGTCGAGGGCCTGAGCTTCAAGCCGCTGCTCGACGATCCGTTCGTTGTCGCGCTGCCTCGAGCGCATCCGCTGGCCAAGCGCAAAGCGGTGCGGGCGGCGGAGCTCGATGCGGCGCCTTTCATCACCTATCCGAAGGATCCGCAAAGCCGTTTTGCCGAGCAGACGCTGGCCATGCTTCGACGCGCGGGCGGCCAGTCGAACGTTGCCTACGAAGCCAATGACATCCACACCGCATTGGGCATGGTCGCGTCGGGGCTGGGATATTGCCTCGTTGGGCGCACGGTGAGCGAAGGCAACCGCGACGACATCGCCTTCCGCCGCGTGACGGACATCCGCGACACGGCGGCGGTCGTGGCCGTCACGAAGCTCGGTGAAACGAGCAAGATCGTCTCGTTCTTCGTCGAGACGCTGGTCGCAGCCGTGTCGACGCTCGACGACCGTTAACCGAGACAGATCCCCATCATGGAAACATCCCCGACTCCGACGCTTGATGTGGCCGAACTCCGAGCCTTGGCCGAATCCCCGTCTTTGGCGGGCTGCGATGATTGCGGGACGCTGCAGTGCCCAGGCTGGGAGGCTCTATCCGCGTCTTTCGACGAGGACCGGCTGCTCCGGATCGGGCGCCTGGGATCTGGCGCCACCGAGCCCGAGCCGACTTTGACTGAATACCATCCGGACGGCACCCGCTACTGGTCGGCGAACGCCCCGATTGCGGTCGACTTTTTCCCGTACAACCGCTGCGAAGTCTGGGCCTGCAAGCGCTGCAGTCGCGCCTTCCTGCGCTACACCGAGTATGGCGGCTACTACATCGAGCCGCGAATTCGGCTGCTTAATCCGGCGCTGCTCGTGTGAGCGGACTCGCCTCAATCCCTTCGGGGTTGAAACGGAGCACTCAGCAAGGTGCGCTGCCCGTCTCCAATAGTCGCTGGCTATTGGATCGGTGATCTATGTTTACCTATCGCAAGACTCAGTGACTGGCGCTCGCGCGCGGGTGCAACTACCCGCATCGCTGTGAGTACTGGAAGTACCTATGACCCCCCCCGGGCACTATGCATCCGCCGAATGATTGCTGGCGTCATTGCTGGACAAGATGTCTTTTCAAGTTATCCAGTCGAGCGACATTCAGTTCCCACGTTCCCGCCGTGTCCCCGTCCATGTTCCCGGTATCGGGCTGAGTCAACCTCGCGCAAATCGCACCTTCCTTTCTGGGAAGATGTTGCCGCGTTGTCCCGACTTGTTGCCCGTGGCCGCCGTTCCCATCGGGCCACGGGCTATGTCCACCCCAGTGTCGAACTACCCGTGGCCACGTAGGTGCTCGGCACGGCCAGAGCCGCATCAGGCGGGAACTGATCTCCGCTTCAACGGTACGACCTTCGGTGAAGGTCCGCCGCTGAGCCGCTTCGCCCACAACGCCAGCGCGGCCCTCTTTTCCGACATGTAGTCGTGTCGATCGTAGTGACGGTCTTGAACGCCGCCCAGGCCGTGGCTCTGCAGTTGCGCCCGCACGTCCTTGCCGACGCCAAGCGCGGCCATGTGCGTCTCGGCGGAGCGGCGCAGGTCCCGCAGCTGGAACGGGCCGCGTTCGAGTTCGCCGGCGTCCTTCATCGCGGCGGAGATCTCGGTGACCAGACCGCCGACGGTTTCCTTGCGCGTCCCGCCGAAGAGCAGATCGTTAGGTTTTTCGCGCAGTCGATGCAGCCGCGTCATCAAGGGAAGCAGGGCGTCCGGAATGGGCAACAAATGCCGCCTCGGATTGGCATGCCGATTCCGTCCTTTGAAGTCGAGCAATGTGACGGTGCCCGCGGAGAGGTCGATGTCCGTCGAAGTGAGCCGCAGCAGTTGCGTCGGTCGCTGCCCTCCCAGCAGCACGGCCGAGGCCAATGCGTCGCGGGCCATGCTCGCCGGGGCGCATTCGACCCGCCGCCAGAAGCACTCCAACTCCGGCAATGTGAGCGCGCGGTCGAGTGCCCTGTTGAACTGTGCCAGGCTGGGCAGTCGTTCCAGCGGGTTGTGCTCGACTTCGAAGGTCGTCAGGGCCTCGGGCACGGTTGGGTCGAGGCCGGCGCGCATCGCCAAGCTGTAAGCGGCACGCAGATACGCGCGCACCTTGCCTGCCGTCCGGCCTTTGCCGTCATCGATCAAACGTGCGAGGACGTCCCGCAGTTCCTGCGCCTTGATCGACGCAGCGGAGCGCGCCGACAGCTTGGGA
>Ga0105239_10000841_pt1 | contig 43644 bp, 48 predicted proteins | sample KBSC44metaG_FD_92761 | JGI IMG/M metagenome (GOLD analysis project Ga0105239, IMG submission 92761) | Corn rhizosphere microbial communities from Kellogg Biological Station, Michigan, USA - KBS C4-4 metaG | ecosystem: Host-associated > Plants > Roots > Rhizosphere > Soil | place: Michigan, USA...
CCATCGAACCCATCCCAGGCACCGAGGTAGCGCCAGGTTACGGTGCCATCGACGACGGTCGGGGTGGTGGCAGAAGGCCCGGTGCCGGACGCCGCCGACACGCCGGCGATCATGCAGCTATAGACGTTGCCGTTCGCTCGAATCGTCTGGCGAAAGCCATATGCGGTATTTTGGTTCCACAGGCCCGATGACGGCTTTGCGCCGTCATAGGCCCCTATCGTGACGCAGGCATAGGGGCTGTATTGGCTATCCTGCGAAGCGCGGCGAGCAGGATCGAACCACGCCGTTTGATCGAGGCTGTCATAGCCGGCGGTTGGCGCGGACGACGGATAGGCAATTGTCGACTCCAGCAGGAATTTCCCCAGCTTGCCGACGAAGGACACGCCCTCCCACATGATGTCGCGGTCACCGCTGACGTTCAGGATGGGATCAAGATCGGTATCGCAGACAATCGTCGTGCCTGGGAACGCGGAGCCGCCCGCATACATCTGGCCCGCACCCTCAAACACGCCGCCGACATAACCACCCTGACCGTAGCCATGTTGCAAGCCACGCGAGACGCGGTGCGTGCCGGGATTGATGCGGCCTTTACACTTCCTGAAATAGCAGCAGTAATCGATGAACGCCTGGAGATTAGCCCATACGTCGGTCCCCGACATGACGTTGTTGTAATCCTGCCCGCCATCGCCGGGCGTCCCGAACATGCCAGACCACGGCTCAGGCTCGGCCAGCGTGAACCAACGCCCGTTCGCACTCTTGCGCCGCCAATAGCTTTGCAGTGCGTCCATGGATGCTTGAGCGGTCGCTAGCGGCGTCCCCTGATCGACGGAACCGCCGAGCCCGGTCATAAACGCCTGCATCTTGGCGGTATATTGCGTCTGTTCCGGGTCGATTACATACCGCGCGGACTGAGTGCCAGTGGCCGAACCCGCCGCAAGCGTGTCGGTGGTGATCACCATGTCGAGTCCGACCGGGATCGTGAAGGTTTCGAAATCACGCCAAGCGCCGATCGCCATGGCATTGCCGCCGGGGTCGCCCTTGTCCCCCTTGAAGGTCGTTTTGGGGACCATGGCCGGCGCGCCATAGTTATCGAAGGTAAACACATCGTTCGCGCGATCGGCGGCGGTTGGAAGCCCGAACCCCGTCTCACCGAACGGCACGGAAATGGTCCGGTTCAGCCGGTCCCGCAACCAGATGTCGCGAAGAGCGGAACGGTCAATGGCGGGATTGATTGTCTCGGGCAGGAAGCCGTTGTTCGTGAACACGGCCGATTGAGTGAAAAGCGGGTTCCCCTCGATGTACAGGGGACCGCCAGTGGTGGCGGGAGGGGCTGTGAAGATGACCGAGCCGCCCTCGCCATCGGAAGCGAGGACGACAGTATAGAGCCCAGGCGACAGGGTGGTCAGCGAACCATCGGTGTTCTTGCGATAGACCTTTAGCTCGCTGGTGCTGGCGGCCTTGAAATTGAAGTCGAACTGGACCGTCACCCCATTGGGGGTGAACGGGCCAGCCAGCGCTACATCAACAGTTATGGCCATCTGCCCCTCACCTTTCGCTTGCGCGGTTCATATCACCCCCGGCCCCCTTTGGCTATTCCGACGCTGGCGCGGGGGAGCCTTGCTGATTTTTCTGCGGACCCTTCACAATGCCGACCGCGACATCCCCGACGCCCTGCGGGTTTTGGTTTCCTTGAGCGACATCATAGAGGTACTGACTGGTCGACCCCAGCTGCCCGGTGGGCAGGCCGAAGAAGTACCCAGGCGCGGTCACCGCATGTTGCACCCAGCGATCGGATGGGGCGTCCCCGGTCGACACCTTATAGGCATCCTTGAGCGGAGCGACGAGGGCGGACGCCGAGCGCGTAATCGGTGTCTGGGCATCCATTGCCCGTTTGCCGATCGACTCCCGCTCCGCCCCAGCAGACAGTTCGCGAATGATCGGCAGGCCGGACCAGAGCCCGAAGAACATCTTCCGCATGCCCCAATGGAACCAGGACTCATCGCTGTCATCATCGGGCCAATCGCCCGTCAGCAGCGCCGACAGCACAGGGCTGGCCATCATGATCCAGAACACATTCATCGAGGCACGACGCCAGTCGCCAGAGCGCGTGGCGTGGACCGCCTCGCGCTGCTGATTATAGAACACGTTCCAGAACGAATAGAACATGGTCATCACCCGGTAGCCCTCGGACGAATCCTGCAACGCGGAGAGATCGGCGGCACGGCCAGACGACTGCGAGCGGCGCACGACCTTGTCGCCATAGGCCACCGCGTCCTCTTCGCTCATGCCCTCGTCCAGGGCTTTCCGATAGCCGCCGAACCACGTCGGCATGTCGACGGTGAACAGCTGCACGTTGCCGATGCCCCAATAGGCCATGGCCCGGAAGCGATCGAGCGGGCCGTGCTTGTTCGAGAACTCGGCGAAGAAGGTTCGCACGTCGCGGTCGAACTCCTGCGCGCGTTCGGCCATCATGGGAGAGCGGGAAAACACGAACTCGCGCAGGCTTCCCAGATTGCGGATGGTGTCCCCAACACCGAGCGCCGCATATTTCGGGCCGATCTCCTTGATCGAGTTGGTCATGCCGGCGGCCTGGGCGAACATGGTGGTGAAGCGAAAGCCCAGCCCGACCATCGTCGCGTTGACGCGGAACCGGCGCATCATGCGATCGAGCGCGCGCAGCTGCTTGGTATCGAGCGCGGCGTCGTTGACCTGACGCTGCAACCAGGGCTTGAGCTGCTCGCGATATTCGCGGCCAACCTTGCGATCGATAACGTCCTTGATCTTCGGGTGGCTGATGAACTTGAGCGTGTCGCGGACATAGCGACCATAGGCAATCCGGGTCGTCACCCGGTTGATATGGTTCAGCAGCACGCCCTCCAGCGACAGCATGAGCGGAGCGGCGGCCTCGGTGCGCGTGATGGTGTGGCCTTTGGGCGTGGAGATGACGCGGCCCATCTGACCGAACATCTTGGCGGCGTCATCCTCGTAGTTCGCCTCGGCCATGGCGGAGCGCGTCGGGTCGTAGACCACCGGATAGTAGCCGCCGTTGATCGGGCCGAACTTGGTCTGAACGATGCGGGGCTCGACCTTTTCGGGAACGACGCCGGAAATCTCGCGCTCGGCCTTGACGATCGCCGGCCACAGAGAGTCGACCTGACGCCAGACTTTCTCCACGAACTGCCAGTCTTCCTCGTTCATTTCGCGATCGAGGACAGCCTGCACCTTTTCATGGGTCCAGGCATTCGCCTCGGAGACGATGCGGCTTTCGCCACGGATCATCTTGTCGAGGTTCGACGCATTGCCAGTGTTGAGCGCGATAGCCAGGATCTCGGAACGGTCGAAGGCGGTCGGACCTTCTTCGCCGGTGTTCGGGTCGCGGGTCGCCAGTTCGTTGACGGTGACCTTTTCGCGCATACGGCGCTGCTGCTCGCGCGACATGGAATTATACAGTTCGGCAAGCGGGCGCATCACGTCATGCACCAAGCGGGTCTTTTCGCTGGCGGCATCCTGGGCACCGCGCACAAGCACGCGATTGAAGACGCCATTCGGGTCGAAGCCGTCCATCTCGTCAGCCAGGAACTCGACCTTGATCAGCGTGGCGTCCAAGCCGCGAGCGCGCGAGCGCAGCGTCGGCTTGGGGTTGCGATCGGACGAGACGGGTAGCGAACGCAGCTTTTCGACGGACTCAACCGCCTGCGCCACCACGTCCTCGAACTCGGCCTCTTCCTTGGCCAGGAGCATTTTCTTCTTGCGCCGGCCGAGATGCGCGATCGATGTCACCGAATCGTCCAGGCCGATCAAGTCCTCGACGGTCGCATCCTTGAAATTGACTTTCTCGAAGTCACGCAGGCGAGGCGGCACGTATACCTCTTCGCCCTGCTCCGCCTTGGCCGCTGCCCATTCGCGGAACGATTCCCGCTCCGACAGGCCGGCAGCGCTGACGGGCCGGAAATCATAGGCATCGAGCAGGCCATGGATTTGCCCGAGATACTCGGCATCCATCGACTTGATTACCCGCGACTTGGCATACTTGCCGAGCCGGCGGACAATGACATCGATCTGATCCTTGGCTTTCTTCGCCGCCCGATAGAGCTCGTTGTGGTACAGCTGGCGCTGCTTCTCCACGAACGCGGCGTCCACATCGCCTTTAAGGATTGCCTCCTGCGCGGCGCGTGCGGCCTTCGCCTCGTTGCGCTGATGGCGCAACAGGGCGGCGGCGGTCGCCTCTTCGCTGACCTTGCCCTCGCGAACCTTGTTCTCGGCCCATGCGCGAGCAATGGCGACGGGCGTGGGAACCGTTGCCCCTTCTCCGGTCTTCACGGTGGTGCGGCGCGACAGATAGCGAATTTCGCTGGCGATGATCTCGGCGCGCTTGTCCGAGTGGATCGCGGTCAGCGCCTCCTCTTCGATCGAGCCGTCCGAGAGCGGATCGCCATGGCGCTCGCGCATCGCCTGATCGGTGCCGAGGTCGATCGTTTCCTGCAATACCGAGCGGCGGTCCTGCGCGGCGCGCAATTCGCGCTGCCGCGTCTCGATGCCGATCAGCGTGTCGACCATATCCTGACCCGACTTGAACCCGACTTGTTCGGCGAGGATATCGGGATGCACGCCACCCTGGTCCACGATCGTCGGCGGGACGCCGCGCGGCATCATCGCCAAGGCATCCGAGCCATAGTCGTTGACGAACGCCTCGCGGTTCAGCTGCGTGCGCTTCTCCGGGTCGCGGTTGCGTAGGGCCGCCAGCGCCTTGAACTCGGGACGGTCGCGAACCTGTTCCTCGACTTCACGGCGAACCGATTGGCGCTCGCGCTTCCATTCGGCGGTGCGCGCGCGGCGGATCGTCTCCATGGTGCGGAACAGCAGCGCGTCGAACGCTTCCGACCGCACGGTCTTGGCCGACGCAGTGTACGCCGCGAACTCGGCATCGGTCATGCCTGCCTCGGCGGCGGACGAGAACAGCAAGCCCTGCTCGGGCTGGGCTTCGACCTTGGCGATCTCGGTGTCGGTGGCGATCAGCCGGTCCATGACCTGACGCACCTCGTCGGTGATTGGCGCGTTCAGGTTTTGCACGACCTTGTAGATGCGCAGCAGCCAGGAGCGGAACGACGAGAAGGCGCGGGCCAGCGCCGAGGTCGGAGCCTTGCCCTCCATGAAATAGCGTTCCATCCCCCGCGCCCACAATTCGTGGGCATCGGTCGGGATCGTTCCGGTCGAGGCGAAGGCGAAGCCATTGGCGCGGAACCAGCGGCGGACGGTCTTCCAATCGTCCTTGACCTGTTGCGGGGCATCAGGGCGAGCGGCGTCCTGGCGCAATTCTTCGAGCCAGAGGTGCGCGCCTTCATGCAGCAGCGTCGAGAGGTCGCGGCCTTCGAACAGACGGATCACGGCCCGGCCATCCTTGGCGAAGTCGATGCGACCGCGCGGCTTGGACTCGCCGCCCTGAAACAGCGAGAAGCCGGATTGAGCAGTAGCGGCCATCTGGGGCGTCACCTCGAAGCCCCACTGCTTGACCAGGGCAGCATCGCGCATCTGCTTGGCGGTTTCCTCGGCAGCATTGGCGTCGGCATAGAGACGCTCGGCACGCGCGCCGTCGACCGCCGCCAGTGCGTCCGCTTCCTCGCGGGCACGGCGCGCGTCTTCCATCATCTGATCAGCGCGCGGCGTGTCGTCCATCACGTCGACCGGCGCGACCTTGGCTCCATACTTCTTGATGATGTCGTTCGTGATGTTGACGAGGTTACGGTCGTAGAACGCCTTCATGCCATCGCCGCCGATCTCCAGATCGCCGGCATCGAAATTGACGGGTTCGGTAGAGATGGCGGCAGCGTCGAAGATGCGGCCACCCAGTTCGCCCATCGCCTTGACCAGCTGCTCGCGGTTCATGATCGCATCGCCATGGTCGCGCGGCGTGGTGCCGACTGCCATGCTCTGCGAGAGCAGCACGTCAGTGACCGAGGGGTCGCCGAACTTGACGACGACCAAGCCATCGCCGAACGCGGCACCCGAGCGTGCCGACACACTCCCGACCCTTTGCCCGAGGCTATAGCGCTCGGACTGCTGGGCACCGGTCGTCCACGCCACCGAGTGGTAGCCATGATCGGCCGCCCAGCGGATTACCCGCTTCATGACCAGCGCCGGCCACGTGGTCTTGAACGGGGCCTGGGGGATGCCCGACACCCGCATTGCCGCTGCATATTCCTGCGCCGCTTCCTCGTTCGCGAGCATGGCTTTGCGGTATTCGGCGCGCAGTTCGGAAATCTTCAGATCGCGATCGGCATCCAGCACCTCGGGATAGCGGCCATAGGAGGCCTCGCCGCGCTGATAGCGCGCAAGCCCGACATTGGCATAGGACGCCTGCTCATCGAGCGGCTGGTCCTTGAGGGTGAAACCATCGTACCCGACCGCCGGCTTGGGAGGCTCATCGTGCGGCAGCACGTCAAGCTCCTGCCCCATCGCCAGGATCGCCCGCTGCGCAGCTTCCCAGCGCTGCTCGGCGGCGGCAGTCTTGGCGCGAGCGGCCTCGATGACAGCTGGCGGCGCGGGGACTTCATAGCCCTCGTCGCGGCCCTTTTGGTGCCAATCGGATTGCACCTCTTCAACGAACAGGACCGGACGCCCTTGCGCATCGCGTTTTGCCTGGAAACGGGTATGCGCGACGACACCGGGTCGCGACCAATGAGTGTCGGGTGCGTTGCGCGGGTTCTTCCCTTCCCCGAGCGGAAGGGTGATGAGCAATTCCCGATAGGTTGGCGTTGCCTGTTCGGTCGACGTCCAATCGGCGAAGTGGGTCAGCGCGCCAAGCGCCTCCTTGGCTTCGCCGTCAAAGTCCTCGGGATCGCGCATGCGGCGCACATCGCTCTCGATGCTGCGGCGGACGTCGTTCTCCCATTCGCGCTGGGCATTGAACACGTCCTCGTCATAGGCTTGCAGCGCCTCAGCCTCGGTTTCGTAGACCCAGCCGCTATACTGGAACCCCTCGTCCACCGGCTCGATGGTCGAATCGATGCCGGGAAAGTCTTCCTCGCGATCGGCCAGGATCTGCAGCGTGTGGCGCTCGACCCATTCCTCGTAGAGCCGCTCCGCTTCCTTATTGACGTCGGCCCCGTTGTACTCGCCCAGCACAACCTCGGAAACGCGGATGCCGCCAGAGGCAAGGAACTGCTGCACATCGGTGCGCGAGATTTGGCCTGGCTGTTCCGCCAGCCATTCGGGCAGGCCGGACCATTCGATCTCTTCCGCCTTCACGCCGGACGTGTTGCGCAGGGTTGCGAGCCATTGAGCGGCGGGAGCCTTCGCCAGCTTGGCGGTGTCGACGGCATTGGTCAGCGCCGAGTAGAACGGGGCGCTTTCCGGCTGCGATTGATAGAAGGAAATCGACCCGTCATCGGGACCATTGCGGCGGTCTTCGAGCTGGCGGATCGCATCGGGCAGCAGCAGATGCTCATCGCCGAACCGAGCGCCTGCAAGCCCGCGCTCATCCAGCAGCGGCTGGAGGTTCGCGGAGTCGGCCCAGGTATCGTAGAAATCCTGCCAGGCCTTGGGGTCGCCAGCGAGAAGGGCGTCGGCATAGGCGGGCTCGTCGGGCCATTGACGACGCGCCACCTCGGCGGCGAACTCACGGCCGGCTTCGCTCACATTCCCGCTGCGGTCGCCCAGATCGATGATGCGATCGGCAACAGTCTGCGGCACCCAGAAGGTATAGCGCCAAGGACCGAAGTCGCGGCCAACGGCATCCGAGAATGCGGCCGACCCGAAGTAGTTGGCCAGCATGCCCTGCGGACGCCCCTGCGGCAGCGCTGTGGGGCCATTATGATGCAGGACGAGGTCAGGGGCCATCCCAGGCGGCGGGACGTTCCACGCCCGCCACTGGTCGAACGTGCGGGTTGTCTGCAATTCCTTGTGGCTGTCGGCAATGGCCTGCTTGATCTCGTCGACCGTTGCCTTGTCCGGGTCGACGCCCCGATTTTCGAGAAAGCCTCGCAGATCGTCGGCGGCGGTGCGAAGATGGGCGTCGGTGGACGTACCGCCGTCCGCCGCGCGATCTTCCGAATAGACCGACTGGCCACGCAGTTCGCGGTCGATCGCATCATGGAATGTCTGAAGGTCAGCCTTGGAGTTGAAGTCGCTGCCTTCCGTCTCGCGCCCGACCAGTTCCGGGAAATAGCCGGCGTCGATTGCAGCCTGGAAGATACGCTCCTGCGAGTTGGGAGTGGACCCCGTCTCCAGCCCAGCCAGCGTGCCCTGCTCGGTCGAGGCTGCACCCTTGATCAACTTGCGGCGGAACGGCCCAGCCTGATGCCACTTGTCGGCACCCATCGCCGTGAGGTCGCCGCCCTTGTCCTCGACACCACCCCTTGAGGCGATGAACTCCAAGAGCGACGGGCCGCGCAGTTTCTTGTCGGAAGGTGCGGCCTGATCGCGGCGCATGACGTTGACCAGCCGATCGACAGAGTCGGCGCGGTCATAGGGGCGCAGGCTCTCGGGCAGTTCGGAGACGATGCCACCAACCGATTGCTTGAACAGCGAATAGGCGTCGGTGCCTTGCTGTGCGGCACGCGCGCTGTAGCGGGCAGTCCACAGATCGGCATAGGCACGAGCGGCATTGAGCCCGACACCGGATTGACGAGCCTGCGAGAGAACCTCGTCATAGACCCGCTGGGCCGGCGCGGCTTGTTCGCGCGCGGCGCGGTCCATTGCAGCAGCCTCGTCGCCGCGCTGCTGCATCAGATCGACGTGCGAATCCTCGATCGCCTTGCTCTCGGAGAGACTGACGCCGCCGGGCGACAGGCGAACCGAGTCGCGCCAAGTATCCCAGCGATTGCCCTCCGAGAAATGGGTGACGGCTTCCCCGATCGGGATGACGACATCGCCGCCGATCGGCGCGGCGCTGTCGATCTGACCGGCGTACTTCGACCAGAACGGATCGCGGGTGTAATCCTCGCCAGCTTCCTGAAAGAGCGACCGAACCTTATCGGCGGGAATGTAGACGTTCTCCAGGCTGGTGCCGTCCGCCTGCCCCTGGATGAAATCGGCATAGGCCTGCGGGTTGCGCTGGACGAGCGGGGCCTCCTTGGCGAGCCCCACCGCTTGATCAAGGAATTTCGAGCCAGCCAGCGCGGTCAGACGGTCCCCGATATCCTGCGAGTGGTCGGCGAACTTGCGATAGGCACCGTGGATACCGCCCAGCGCCGCCGAGCCCATGACAGTCGCGACAGCGGTATCGAGCATCGCCTCTGGGCGCGAAGCCCAATATTGCGACCACGTCGCGCTAGGATTGGCAATGGCGGTATCGGCGGCATCCTGCCCCATGGTCGCCAGCTGCTCGCCGAGCATTTCACGACCGAGGTAATGGACCAGGAAATGGCCGACGCCTTCCTTGCCGAACCGGTCGACCAGATAGCCCATGGGGAGTATTTCGGTCCCGGCCTCGATGCCGCCCTCAAGCGTGCCGCCGAGCAGCGCCTCGTTCGCCGTCGCTCCACGCGCACGATACTTGCCATAGGCCTGCATGCCCGTCTGCGTGCCGAGGATCGCCAGCAGCGAAGTGCCATCGGTTAGCGGAGCGAGCGCGAGCGCAGGCGCGGTCTGGAGGAAGGACGAGACGCCGCCATAAGCAGCATTGCCGAGCGGCGAGACGATCGTCGGACGCTGGCTGATTTGACGCTCGCTGGACGTTTGATAGGCCCGCTTCCATTCGTCCATATAGGCGGTGTCGCCCTGACCCATGGCGTCGAGCAGATACATGCCCATGCCATAATAGACCTGCCGAAACCCCTCGGTCATATCGACCCCGATGCCATGGGCCACAGTCCATGGCGCGGCAACTGGGCGGTTCGCTTCGAGATTGGCTAGCCGCTGATCCTCGGTCGTTTGACTGCCGGTGAGGGACGCGAGCAATTGCTGCGTGGTGAGCGGCTGGTAAAGCGGCACGCGCGCCGACACCGGCCGGTCGGGTTGGCCGAGCATGCGCGCCAGCGGGTCGGTTTCGGGAACCCCGAAGACGCTTTTCGGCGGGCCGAACCAGTTGGCGGTCGCCGCCATCGGATCGATGTTGTCCCGCACAGACGCCATGTTGCGGGGGTCTTCGAGCCAGGGGTGCAGCTTGGGTGCCGAGGCAATCGTATTGAGATCGCGCGCGGTTTGGATCTTGGCCTGGAACATCGGCAGATTGCGCTGCACAGTGTCGGCCGGCATCTTGAAGGGAGCCTTGGGGTCCGACCAGTTCGAGATGAGATTTGCGCGACCGGCATCGTCGGCAAGGTGGCGCGCTTCCTCGGTGGCAATCCAGTTCGCGCGGATACGCTCCATCTGGTCAGCGCGGCGCTGCCCTACATTATCGATTGCGCCCGAGAGCCAGTCATCACTCACTTGCCACCCCTCGGCCCGTAACGGTAAATTTCAACGATCTCGGATTCGCTCGGCTGACGACCCCAGCGCTTCATGTAGAGTTGTTTGATCCGCTCGACCTGACCCGTGTCCATCTTGAAGAATTGGCCCGGTTGCGCCGCCCCTCCGGTTTCGAAGGCGAAGCCCAGATACCGCTCACCATTGGGCGCGCGCTGGTACATCTTGATCAGCTGGCGATCGGCGATCTGCGACAAGGTGACGTCGTCCAAATCCTTGTTCGGATTGGCGGCCTGCCAGCGCTGCACGTCGCCCAGCACCGACAGGCGATACTGGCTGACCCGTTGCCAATAGGCTTGATCGAGCGTTTCATCGCGCTTGCCGTTCTTTTCCGGTGGGCGCGTGATGCCGGCCGCCGAGATCAGCGGGTCAGTGACCGACGACACCCGCGACAGATTGATCTGTTCCTGGGATTTGCCGTTAGGATTGGCCTGGGCGATCTGACGCCACGAAAGGAATTGCTTGAACTCGGTGTCGCCAAGCTTCGCCCGCATTTCGGCGGGCGAATATTGCGACAGGAACGCGGTCGGGTTCTTCGCGAACGAATCAGACACCTCGGAGAAGGTCGTCCAATCGGTCTTTTCGCGCGCCTTATTGATGTTGCGCTCGCCGATCGCGTCGAAGGTCAGGCGCTGCTGCGGCGTGAGGCGAGCCCGCACCGACACCGGCAAGTCCTTTTGGCCAGCGAACCCATCGCCCTGCCGTTCCACATACTTGTATGCCTCGTCCTCGGCATCCTTGCGCTGGCGATCGAGTAGCGTCTCATCGGTCGAAATGCGGCGGGTAATCTCCTGCTTGAGTTGGCGGCGGTCTTCGAACGGCAAGTCCATGCCGTCGACCTTGGCCAGCATCTCGGTCAGGTTCCATTCGCGCGGAGTCGCCTGGGCATTCGAGCCGCCGCCGAGCGCGGCCATGTTGGCACGGACATAGTCCTGCGTTTCCTTGGGGACATAGGCGATCCAGTTGCCGCGCTTTTTCGGATCGGCCAGCACCGCGTCGAGGCGACCAGGGCCGGCGTTATACGCCGCCCAGGCCTTCGCCGGGTCGTTGCCATAGCGGCTCATCATCGCCGCCAGATAGTCCTTACCGACCCGCGCGCGCTCGGCATCGGTGCTATCGGCAGCAGGCTTAACGCCGAACCCAGGGTCGGTGTTCGTGCCCGGCATGACTTGCATCGAACCCTGCGCGCCCTTTGGCGAGGTGACGATGTTACCGCCCTTGTCCCGGTCGCGCCCACGGCTTTCGGTATAGGCCGTGATTTGCGCCATGCGGGGCAGCACAGCACCGGGTTTCATCGCGGCGGCCGACGACACGTCGGTCGGCGGAGCCGTCCCCATGAGGCTGTCAGCGAGCCCAGAGATGCGGCGCTCCATGAGCGGCTGGAACAGCTGGCCATCGATCGCGGACTCGGCGTCAGGGTCGAGCGCTTGGCGGTTCGCTTCGAGGGTCGCCTGCGCACCCTCGATGTCGCCTTTGTCCAATTTCCATTTGATCGCCCGAGTGGTGATATTCGAGAGCGCCGACTTTTTAGCAGCGGTCAACGTCTCAGCGCCCCATCCGTTCTTGACCGCCTGATCGGTCAGTTCGGAGTCGATGTCGGCGACGGCCTTGCCACGCTTACTCGGATCGTCCCAGAAGGTGACGGCATCGTTACCCGAGGCGACGATGCGCGAATTGCTCTGCCGCTTCTCCTCTTCGACCAGCTGGCTGCCGGAATAACGAGCGATGCCCTGGAACTCAGGACCATAGCGCTGCTCCGACGCCATATCGTACAGCTTGCGCTGGTGTTCGCTGGTCAGGGACGCGCGGGTTTGCGCGCGCCGATCGCGCAGTTCCTGCTCAAGCGGCGTCCGGGCATTCGCCGCGTTGAACCCCTGGAGATTGTAGAAAGCGTTATCGCCGGTCCACAGCCGCTCGCGAAGGTAGTTAGAATCCTCAGTGTCGGCCTTCTTGACCGCCGCCATGTCAAGCGCATTATTGATGTTTTCCTGTTCCTTGCTCGCATCATTCAGGAACTGGCCGGTCTGCTGGAGCGCTTGGCCGACCATCTGGCCGCCAGCATGGATATTTGCGGGAACTAGGGACGCGTCGGGAAGTGGGCGGAGTTGCTCGCCAGCACCGGCGACGGGGATAGGGACGCGCGCCATTACCAGCCCGATCCGCCGGCAGACTGTTTAGCTTTGATGCCGCCGAAGCGCTGCGCACCGCCAGCGATCGTCGAGCCTATCTGGAACAGCCCACTGACGAGCGCGCCAGAGGCGGCGCTCTTCGCGGCTTTCTCCTTCATGGCATAGTTGGCCGCGTTGATATCGTAGCCCATCATTTCGCGGCGGGTGTTTTCGCGGATCGTGCCCCGGTCTTCCTGCGCGAGCATCGCGGAATCACCCAGCGTATCGGCGGCAGAGCCAAACCCGATGTCGATGCCGTTCGCCGCCATGGCCGCCCGCTGCGCGCCCATCAGAGCGGATTGGCGGCGAGCCGCATTACGCTCCTCGATCTGGCCTCGCTGGGCCGCATCCTGAACCTTGGCGTCCTCCTGCTTCCGATTGAAGTCCGCAACGCGCGCCTCGTACCGGTATTGGGATACCTGGCTCATGGTCGACGCGGCGGTACCCGCAACGGCTAGCACCGTTGCGGTGATCGCCAGCGTTCCCGGATCACACATTTTCGCCCCTCCAGAAAGTCAGGAAGGGCTCACCCCCCTCGACCACGACCTCATCACCGACCTCGAACCCCAGCTTCTTGAGGAATGCCAGCGCCCGCACATTGCGCGCGGATACTACATTTTCGAGACGCCGAAAGCTACCGTGCATAAAGGCAACCACACGCGGGCCATAAACGAGCAGATCGCGAGGATGATCAAACACCGCATCAGTCCCCAGAAACCACGGCCGGCCGATGCTGCTGACCAGCGAATGCTCCCATACGCCGAACATCGCATGAGGCGAGCCGTCGACCTTGGCGGTCAGCGCGAAGCGCGAGCCAGCAAGACTGACGGCCAATCCCTGGCGCGGCGTCCGCCCCTTGGCCGCGCATTCGATCCGGTCAATTTCGCGCATGCGCCGGGCGATCCTGCCTATATGGGCATGAGACGCCGGAACAAGCTCGACGGTCAACCGGTCACACCCAAATCGATATAGACCGCAGTGACCGACAGCGGCGTAATGCGATGCTTGATGACGATCGACGCTTCGCCATTGGTGACCGGTTCGGTGCTGATCTCATAGACGCCGTTGAGCAGGGAATCCTCCGACGTGCCGGGCGCGGCATAGGGCGTCTTGAGGGTGTACATTTTGTTGTCGTCGACATCATCGTCGAATTGCCGGCGAACCCCGATCGTCGGCGGGCGCGACCGAAGAAGAGCGACGTTCACATCTCCGGTCTGATTCACGCGCCCAGCATTGGTCTGGCCGGTAGGCACGAACAGCGGCAGCGTTTCGACGTGAACATCGAATGGCAATCCCACGGTGATGACCGAGCCCTGATAGCCCTCGGGCAAGGTGATCTGCCCGTTCGCCACGACCAGCCCCTCGACCGCCAGTCCATCGACCAGGGCGGCGACCGTTTCGCCCTCCAGATACCACAGGCCGGTCACGACCGAGGACGGGGTGGTGAAGGTCACCGTGGTCGAACAATCCATGTGGCAAGCATAATTGAGCCCGAACCAGCGCCCCGACGCCATGCGGCAACGGACCTCCCGCGCGACCCCGGCAATGGTAAACTCGATGATCGCATAGACCCGGTTCTCGACCATGCCATCGGAGCCGATCTCAGGAATCGAACACAGCGACTTGACCTTGCCCTCGTTCGCCAGCGGGCAGATGGTCCAACCCCAGACTTGCTGCTCCTTTTCCCAGGTGAAGCACAGCAGCGCGCCATCCGAGCGCGCTGCCCAGATGACCGAATAGGGTTGCTGCGAATAGCACCACGACACGATGTCGAAGCCCTCGAAGAAGTCGGGTGAATAGATCGTGACGTTGGACGACTTGATGCCGTCGATCTGGAAGTCGTACCCGGAAGCGAAGATCTCCGCAGAGTTGTCGGACTTGTAGAAGGCGACCGAGTCGACCACCAGCGGAGAGAGCCGCGAGCAGGGAGTGCCCGACTGCCGCCGCACGCGCGGCGGTGGCGAGGCGGACAGATAGTCCTCGTTCGAGCCCTCGATCTTGTAGATGCCGTCCGAGGTGAACCCGAGCAACGATTGAAGCGAGGCGAGCTGGTTGATGTGGTTTACGCCCTGCGACACCAGCCGGATGGTAATCGCATCATCCGCGCGCAGCGGTTCGGAGATGTCCTGGTTCTCGAAGTCGGCCGAGCGCGACGAGAAGAGCGCGTTTGGATTGTTGCGCGTGCGCGCCCACCACAGACGACCCTCGAAGAAGGCGACCGTTGACGGATAATTGCCAGTGCCGGTGAACGGGTTGTTCCCGGTGGGCGGCCCGACCGTCAGATCGGCATCGATGAAATCGTCGACAAAAGAAAGACTTTCGGTCTGACCGGCATAGCCCAGGCTTCCGGTGTTCTCCGCCTTGTAGATGCGATAGCGCACCGCGCCGGTCACCGCCGACCAACCAATGGTGTTAAAATTACGCTTGAGCGTCAGATCGTTGGTGCAAGTCGATGGCGTTGAACCCCGGCTTTCCTGGGCGGTGTCGCCGTCGATCGTCGTCACGACATAGGTCGCCGGCTGCGGGAAATAGGCATCGCCGCTGTTTGCCGCGTCGGTGTTGGGCGTGGTGGCCGTGGCCGTCACCCCGGAAGGGGCGACGACGGTCGGGCCGAAGGTGATATCCGAGAAGGCCCAGGAAGTATGCGAGGCGCGCGTCAGTTTCGACGGCACATGGTCCAGATGCGCCAGATACATGACGTCGAACGATTGGACCCAATCGACCTCCGACAGTTCGCTGGCGTTGAACGGCGACCCAACCTTATAGATGCGAAGTATGCCCATCAGAGATTATCCGGGTCCATCTTGAGGTTGTGCGACAGCACGCCATTCGACACATAGGTCCGCGCGCCAGAGATGGTGATTTGCGCCACCTTGCCCCGCTTTGCGCGCTTGCCGGCCCGTTGCATCGTCGTCCACTCCCCATCGAGAAAGACCCGGTGGAGCGCAGTCGCGAACAGGTACCGATCGCCAGCGCGATAGCGATACAGCTGCTGGTTGTCGGTGAACTCGACGGCTTCGACGCGATAATCACCCCACTCGAAATCGCGATCGGGGTTTTGCGTCCGAACCATCGCGCCGACGTAGAGCAGCCCAGCGGCGATCTCGGACCCATCGGCCAGCAGGATCATGGTGTCGACGGCCACGCAACGCGTGCCGCCACCACCGCCACCACCGCCCACGATCGGCGGATCGGGTGGAGCGACGGGCGGAGGGACCGGCGGCGGGGGAGGAGGAGGGGGCGGAGGGGAGACGTTGGTTACGCCCCCTGTCGCGCCCGTGAAGGTTCCCCAGGCGGTGCTGTTGGCATTGATCGCGATGTGGTCGGCATCCGGCACACCGGTCACGGTCCAGACGCGCCCATTCAGTTGCGTCATTCCAGCGACGGTGCCGGCCGGAATAAACACGCGGTCGCCCACCGCATAGCCATGAAGCACGACGTTCAGGACGCAGGGGTTTGCCTTGGTCGCGCCAGCAATGGCGAACTCGGTTTCAAGGAGGAAGCCGCCATAGGCGAGCGGCTGCATATACCCTTGCCCCATTGCCAGCGCATAGGTCTGCTCGTTCGAGAAAGTGAAGGGGAACAGCTGCTCCCCATCGTCGAGCGTTTCGTCCACATACCGGAAGCCAGGCCGGATAGTGAACCCGCCCTCTCGGCGGACGATGATGTTATCGCCGCGCCGAAGACCGGCCGAGTAGCTTTCGACGTCGACACGACGGAGAAGGCGTGCCGATAGAACGCCCTTGGAGAAATTGGCTTGAGCGAGACGAATCGCCATCAGCGGCCAACCGGCCAGTAAGCGGTGCCGAAGGGCATCAGAGCCCCGGAGCGGGCAAGCTCGGTATCGTTGATGAACTCGCCATAGGTCGATTGCGCATCGTCGCGGTTGATCTCGTCGCAGATGGCGCGATCGATGGCCAATTCCGCCATCTTGATCAAGTCGCCCTGGCGAGCCCGGTCCTTCTTGATCGGCATGACCAATTGGGACGCCAGTTGCTTGACGAAAGCATCAATGAACAGGGGGCGAAACACGCTCTCGCTGGGAGCGCCGGTGATGAATTCCAGCGTGGCATTCTCGATGTTCGAGTACAGCTTGGAGCCGGCAACGAGGTAGCGATAGATCGCGGGAATGGAGAGGGCCGTCAGGTACCAAGTCGAGAGAACCTGCCCAGCCAGAAGCGGGATCGAATCGCCCGTATCGTCATATTGCGGGATGACGCGCAGTTCGGTGACGCATTCCTCGGGAATGGCATAGGCGAACGCCCACTCACCGGGCCGGTCGTTGGTCACTTGAGCCATGACCAGCCGGGTGATTGGGAATTTCCAATCATGGCGGTCGAGCATGTAGGCGAGGGTCGGGGAATAGAGACGCCCGCACCACTCCGCCTCGGGTGACCGTTCGTCGAAGTCGGTGATTGCCGTAGTCGGCAATTGCCCCAAGGCCATGTTGCACAGCCCGATCTTGTCTACAGCCACCGCACGCTCCTTTGAGCGGACTTATGCCACAACCGCAGGCCCGCCGCTATACGCATGGAAATGGCCGGCCCCCGCAAAGGAACCGGCCACCCCCATCAACCCCAGGAGAGGGGTTTACTTCGCCTTACCGGCCGGCTTCCCGGCGGCGGCGTCATCGACCGGCTTGATATCCGTGTCGCGGCGAACGGGAGGCTCGGCCTCCAGTTCAGCCTCGGTGGTATCGGGACGGATCTCGGTCGAACCGGCATTTTCCCCGGCCGCATTGGGCTGGAGGAAGCGACCAGTCGACCCCTGGACGGTGCCGCCGGGAAGCCCCTGCGGCATGTCCGCGCCGGGCGCGCGAGGCGCGACCGACGCGATGGCGGCGGTGGAAATGGGCTGCTCGTCCCCTTCCTTCACCTCTTCCAGGCTTTCCGAGTCATCGAGCGAATCGATGCCCAGCTCGTCCAGATCGACGCGCACCAATTCGCCCGGCTGATGCAGGGCGGAATTGATGAACAGTCCGAACTTGGACGTGACGCGAGCAAGTACCATTTTCGTCATGGCTCAGTGCCTCCTTAGCGGCCAGTCTCAACCGGGAACGAGTCCGGCGAGGTGTTGTTGAGGACGAACAGGCCATCGACCGCACCGGCACCATGCGTCCCCGAGGCGACGTACTGGAACCCGACATAGCGCTTGGTGGTACGCGGAACGACCACGTCCATCACGCGCGTGCCGGCGGTCAGGCTCGCCTCGACAGTCGGGCCGACAGCCAGAAGGATGTCGGGCGACGAGAGGTCGGAGTTTGCCGACTGCACGAGGTTGAACGTCTCATTGGTGCCACCGGTAAAGGTGGTCGAGACGTTGACCACCGCACGAACGGCGGTGCCAATGCCCATGTCGCGGGCAAGCCCGAGATCATAGCTGTTCGAGTACTGAGTGCCCGTGGTCAGCGCCTGCTGCTGGGACACCCAAAGTTCACGATCGGTAATCATTTCGAAAATTCCCTTCGAGATCAGGAGTCAGGTTCAGACGACGCGCGCCTCGTCCGCCTTGAGGGCATCGGTACGGCGGACAGGAATGCCATCGAACGTCGTGACACGGCGTCCGGCGATGTCCTCATAGGAGAGGAAAGCGTTCTTGTTCGCGAGCAGCTGGCGGCGGAGCATCGAGGACACGACGCGAGGCGCATAGAACGCCGCCTTGGTGCCGGTCAGATCGGTCGACTGCACCAGTTCGGTCATCTGAACCATGAGGTCCTGAATGTCAGCGCCGGTCGACTTGTCCTTGGTCATCAGCGAGCGATCGATGTTCGCAGCGCGAACGGCATAACGCCAATCCTTGACAGCCAGGCCGCAGTCCCACTGGAACCAGTCCTCATAGGCCGGGTAGCGGTTGCCGTTGGCATCTGTGACCATGTAGCCCTCAGGCCCCGACATATCGCGATGGTCCAGACCGGCTTTCGACCCCTTGGGATAGATGCCGGTAATGGTCTGCTCACCCCAGACGATCAGCCAGATCGACAGGTTGTCGGTGCCGGTGCCGCCAGCATCGATGATGTTCGCAGCGGTCGGACCCGAGAGCGAGTTATAGCGCGGCGCAAGGCCGGTAAACTGCTTCGGGCTGGTGCCGGCGTTGCCGTAGAACAGGCACGACGCCATGGTCTGGTTCATCGCCTCCATGAAGGCAGACGCCTCGTCCAGGCGATATTTCGGAACATCGCCCGACAGGCGAGCCTCCGAAACGTCGATCTGGTGGGTGCCGGCGATCTGCGCCGCACCCTCGGTGATCTGGCCAACCTGGGACTTCGATCGCGGCGTGCCCTCGTTGAGCGAGCGGAACGCAACGGCCGGCAGGCCTGCGCGGACGGTGGTCTGCTCACCGGTCGGAAGGTTGCCTTCCTTCCAGAGCATGTCGTCCAGAACCGGATTCATGGCAGTGAGGCGCTCGGCAATCCGGGCGGGCTTGCCGTCCGGGTCCAGGCGCTTCGCCATATTTTCGAGCGTCGGGAGGACGCTACCGAGTACAGTCATTTCAATTACTCCCCATCAAAAACTTAACCACCGGTGCCGTAGAAAACATCGGTGTCGGACTTACGGCCCGCCCCAACACCATCCGCCCGAACGAACCCGCCCTCGCTCACTGCCGCGCCAACGCGCGACAGGAAGCGGAGCATGTCGGGATGATTGCCAAGGCCGCTGTCATCCAGCAGCCCACGAAAGCCAGACCCGGCAGGAATGCCGAACTGTTGCCAGACCCGAGCGACCCGATCGATCGTCTCATCGAACTTCGCACCGCCGATCTCAGGATCGGCGCGCGCTTGGTCGGCCAGTTCTTTACGATAGGAGGCGTTGCGCTCGTCGGCCGCCTTTACCGCGCCTTCCTCGGCGCGCTTTTGCAGCAGCGGAATCACCTTGCCGGCATAGGCGTCGACCAGCTTCTGGGCGGCGACAGGCGACAAGTCGAGTTCGCGCAGGACCGGCTCTACTTCGCCGAATGCTTCCGCGTCGAAGTCCATGCCATCGGGAGCCTTGAGATCGTACTTTTCGGGAGCCCCTAGCGTTTCCGGCTTGGCAGCTTCCGCACCCTCGCCCTCCGTGCCTGACTTACCGGCGTCGGTTTCGGTTCCGGCGGCTTCCTTGCCCGCGACGCCTTCGCCTGCAGCGGCGGCAGCTTCCCCCGCTCCGCCCGCAAGGCTGGTAACCCGGTCGGTGGTTCCGGTTTCGGTGGCAGCAGCGCCACCATCAGCACCCGACGCAGCAGCAGTGCCAGCGGGAGCGGCAGCTGCGGCATCAATTGGGGTCGTCGTCGTGGTCGTTTCGGTAGTCATCGGAGTCTCCTGGAGGTTGGACATCTTCAGCCAGCGCTGCGCGGATTGCTGTGCGGTCGGATGAGGAAGTGTCCTCATCGCACCAGCGGAAGATTTCGAACCCCAGACTCCTGCGTCCCTCGGCAAAGCGGAGGTGAGCGTCTTCGGACCTGTAAGTTGCCTCACCGATACCCGATTGCTCGTACACGCGCAATAGGAAGCGGCGGAAGGGTGGTTGAGCCATCAGGGCCAGCATGTCGCGCTGGCGCAGCAGATGAGCAGTGCGCTCCTTAGAGGCCACCCGAGCCCCCCAACAGGCGCGACAGCGCGGTATCATTCTGACCAGAGCCCCGCATGTCCGTCTTGGACAGCAGTTCAGCGGCCTGCGCGCCTTGCGCCATGGCGGGCGCGGATTGGCGGGCCTGTTCGGCGGCAGCGGCCTGGGCGCGCTCGGCGCGCATCTTCTGCACCTCGGCCGGATCGCGCAGGCCAATCGCAGGCGCACCGGAGCGCTCCCAATATTCGCGGCCAATCGCATCCGAATCCACGTTGTCGGTGACACCAGAGAACACGCCGGCCATGTTGCCGAGGAAGCCCAGCGTCCGCTCCCACGTTCCCAGACCCGCCGCGCGCTGAGCGCGCGCCAGGGTCGAAACGAAGTCGGTCGACACCTCGGCACCGTGGATGTCTTCGGGCGCGTCGGGCATGATCTGGCGGCGAGTGCAGATGCCAAACACGCGCTCGACGGCAACGCCCAGCTTCTCGACGTTCACGCGGGTGATCACCGGCCCGAGCTGGGTCAGCTTTTCCTCGTTGCGGGAGAAGATTTCCTCGTTGTTCCGAGGCTGGACGCCGTCCATTTCGGTGATCGCCATGAAGAGGTCGACATAGAACGCCTCGTCAATCTTCTTATAGTAGCGCCCCATCGCCTGATCGATCATTTCGAGCGCTTGGTAGGGCACCTGATAGACCGGGAACACAGCACCCTTATCCATCGAGCCGGCGGCGGTGTAGGCACCGGCATGAAGCTTGATCTTGGTGGTTCCGGGACCGACCAGCGGCGGACGCAGCGCGAGGTCGGTGCCATCGCCCAATTTCTTCGAGTTCAGCTGCAGCGCGGCCAGATCGGGAAGCGCGGCAAAGCCAGGGCCAGTGCCCCAAGGATCGCCACCGCCCAGGGTATCCCAGCGCGCCGCCCAGAACGGCTGTTCATGCGAGCCGTCGACCATGAGCAGCTTGCCCGCCGCATCAGACTTCGGGTCCCAATAAACCGACCGCCACGCCCGACCACGGAAATCCTTATAGAGCGGGTCATATTCCGGGTTCGGCTCGCACAGATGCAGCACGTCGAACACGTTCTCTTTGTTGCCCGCGTCCCAGGCGGAGCGCATCGCCATCGAGGCGCGCGTCCAATCGATCTTGGTCCGATCGCGCGGGTCGACAAGGAACTTCTCCACGATCTGGCGAATCGTCATCGGCACCCAGCGCAGCAAGGTATCGACACGGCGATCGTCGCCCTCGGCAATCCAGTACTCGCCGAACGTCAGGGCATGGCAGACAAGCCCATGCTTCCAGTGCTCCTCCATAAAGCACGCCTCGGTGCCGAACAGGCCAAGCTCGCCATAGCCCGACTTCGCCGCCTCGTAGAAATTGGTATCTGCCAAAAAGGAGTACATCACGTCCTGAGCGGCCGACAGCCATTGCTTGCCGGGGAACGATTGCGGGGCGTCGTGGAGCGCCGGCAGCTTGAGCGCGAACCATTCGCCAGACGGTGACGACAGGCCGCTGTTCATGCCATTTTGCAGGATCTCGGACGCGCGAGTCCCATGACCATCGAGCAGCATGCGCGATCTGACGCGGCTGCGTCGTGCGGCGGTGCTCCCACTGGTCGAAGCCGAACCGCCATTGACGCTCACCCCCGGCGCGAAGCGCGAGCGAAGCGGCTGGGTCAGCTGCGAAACTTCCGTGACCAGCGGGTCAACTTCCGAGCGCGACGATTGCATGATGCGCGCACGCTGGTCGCAATGCTCGCGCAGTTTGACGTTATCGACGGCCAGGGTCAGCGTGGGCTGCGGGTCCGACAGGACCGGGCGCGAGGCCATCAGCCGAGGTAAGTCTTGCCGCCGCTGCCAGAGCCGGCGGCACTACCCGAATTGAGCGGAGCGCTGACACCAGCCGCAGAGGTCAGGATGGTCGCGAGCATGCCACGACGGCGAGCCTCGTCATCCTTCGCACGCGAGCGGGCCATGTCGGCCGGCTGCTTGGCCGCCTGACGTTCCGGGATGGACGGCATGTCCTGCTGTTTCGGCCCCATTCCAATGCACATTTAACGCCTCCCCCACCACAGGTCCTCGGAGGTTCCGCTATCGCCGCCGAGCGCCAAATCGATCAACTGGTCGCGCAACGGTTCCTCCTTCACAGTATCGAGCAATGCGAGACATACAGCATCGCCGTCGTCAGGGCTACGCCCTATGCGTTTTTTCATTTCGTGCTTGGGCCAGATCGAGATTTTGCCCGATGAAACCGAGTAGCGATAGGCGGCAAGATCGAGTTGCAGCTGCAAATCATCGGGCAGCATGATGGGGTTATCTTGCTCGGGGTCGAGCGCTTCCATCAACCGCCAGACAAGCTCGGTGCGCTTGTTCGCGAACTCGATGCCCATCGCCAGCGCCTTGCCATGCGAGCCCGATGACACGTCGACCGGCACCGACTGCACATTGTTGGTGATCAGGGAGTCGTGCGTTGACGCGCCATAGCCGATGACATCGACATGCACCGGCGCTTGATTGCGCCGATGCTTCACGACCAAGGCGGCACCCTTTGGACCATTGTCGATCGCCGGCCCCTTGTAGCGGATCAGATCATCGAACCAGCGGCCATGACGGCGCGCGATGACGAACTTGTCGCGCCCTCCACGCGCAACATCGACGCCCATCGAATCCATCGGGCCAGGGCTGAACGCCGGCCCCTGGGCCTTCGCCAGCTTCCACTGCGTCATTGATTGCTCGATCCACGCCGTTGGGATCACCTGCCAGTCGTCATCCTTCATACCAGCCTCGAAATCGCCGTTGAGCATCTGCGACCGCAGCGGCTCGGGGAACTGCTGGAGGCGGGCGAGATACGCGCTGCCGAGCAGGAAGGGGTTGTCGACCAGCTTCGCCGGAATGAACGTGCGCGACAGCGGAGTGATGATGTCGGTTTCCTTCACCTCCTCCGGGTCGAAGTCGTAGCACGGCTTGCCAGCGCGCCAGATGAACTTGCGATCGTCGGTCAGCCAGAAGTCCTGGCCATCCGGGTCGGTCGTACACCAGAGCAATTGACCAGGGGCAGCGGGATAGAGCGCATGGCGCTTGTCCAGCCACGGCCCGAAGAAGCCGACAATCCAGCGCCCCTCCGGCTTGGTCGGCGGGTTGAACGTCAAGAGGATGCGCGTCCGCTGCTTGCGCTTGGCCGAGCGGTTCCAGCCGATGACGAAGCGCACCGCCGCCTCGCGCATTTCCGCCGCCTCATCGAACACGACGAGATCGTTAGGACTGCCCTGATAGCGCCCCTCATCGCCGGGATTGGGGAAGCCGCCGAACCGGACGCGGTGACCAGGCGCAATGCGCCAGAGATTGGTCTGCCCATTGAATCCCCGGCGAGAGCCGAGCAGTTCCTCGAACCGCTCCTTCACCGCCTCCAGCTGGGAAATCTCGTTGCGGAAGATGGTCGTTTGACGGTGGTCGACAATCGACAGGCCGCAGGCAAGGTCGGTCTTGCCGCCGCCGGCCGCGCCACCGTAGCCGGTGATGTCGGCTTCCGAATAGCGCGCCTCCGATTGCGGGCCGGGGAGCGAGTACCAGATATCGCGATTGCCGCCACTGAGCAGGCGCAGCATTTCCGCGCGGTCCTCGTCGTCCAGATACTGCATGGCAGTCCGGACATCTTCGACCGAGATCGCGGGAATCGCCGTCACTGGATGGTGGGCGGTTTGGCCTTGTCCGCCATGCGCCGGGCTTTCTCAATGAGCCCAGCGAGCCGAGCCGCGACGGCGGTTTCGTCCTGATCGTCGCTTTCGGGAAGGTTGACGTTTTCGTTAGTCGCCCAACCGCCGCGCGTGTTGAGGAAGAACATCGCCGCGCGCAGGCGATCGGCCGCCGAGGCGTCCGATGCGCCGTTAGGGCCAGGGGATGCCAGCGCCATGCCGACCACCTTACCAGCGATCAGCGCCTTGACCTTGGCAAGCCCGGTGTCCAGTTCGGGGCCGAAGTGACGGGTGAGGGTGTCGACCGAGATCGGATTGCCGTCAGCGCCCTTGATCAGCATGGCGATCTGCACATGCGTGATGCCGACAGCGGCGTACATTTCGACTTGATCGCGCTGTTCCTTGGTCGGCTCGAAATTGGGGATGCCCTTGCGGCTCATGGTTGAACCACCGCCTCCAGTTCGTCGATGCGCGCGACAGCGGCGTCAAGCTGGGCCTTGAGGTCGTCGATCTCGGCCTGCTTCGCCGGACTCGTTGCCGGGGGCGACGTCTGGGTTTGCTGCCGACGAATGGGCGCTCCAGCTTCACGCAACACAGCCATCAGAATAACCTCCGTTCGAGCGGCTTTGAGAGCCACAGCGAGAAGGGACAATACACCACCAGCGCGAGGACCGCCATGGGGCCAGGAGGCGAGCCCAGCCAGCCCCCGAAGCGCACGAACGCCACCTCGAACACGGCCAGCCCGAACCACCATATCACGATGGCGCACAAGCCGATCGCCATGCCGGCCGCAAGGTCGACCACCAGCCCGGCGAGCTTCACCATTCGCCATCCCTCCCGAAGCCAATCGGATAGGGAGCGCGCATGATGGCATCGCCCCGGATATCGACCAGACCGGTGTCGACAGGCCTATGGTCGGGCACCCACAGATCGGGGCACAGCCCCGGTTCCCACCAATCGTCGCGATCGGCGCGGGGAGTAATTTGCATTTTCTGCAAAGAAGTCGGGGCGGAGAAGTATCTGGCCATCAATGCACCTCCGGTTTCCAGGCATAGTCGGGCTCGATATTGGCATCGAGGAACACCGGACCGTCAGCCATGCCGACAAACCCGAAGCGACCGGGAAAATCAGGGTTGGCCCGCGTATCGCGACTGTCGCAGCATAGCACCCAATACTTATAGCCGGGCAGGTACTCAATGGCGATGGCGTTGCAGGCACCGGGCAAGTCGAGGTCGTTGACCCGAGATGCGCTGCCTTGGCCGCCGCCCTTCGGGTGGTTGGTGCAGACGACGTAGGTTCGCTCGGAAACAGACATTCAGCCTCCCGCTGCCACGGCGACTTGACCGACCGCGTTGTAAAATCCCGCCTGGGCTTCCCGTTCGGCGACGAGCTGCGCCCAGGTTCGGCCATCCCCTTCGAGAATCGCCTCCTTGCCGGTGAACGCTTCCCAGCGTTTCACCGCCACATCAACATAGCGCGGATCTAGTTCGATGGCGAACACGCGACGGTCGGACATTTCACCCGCGATGATCGTGGTTCCCGAGCCCGAGAAGGGTTCGTACACAACCTCGCCAGGAACCGAGTTGTTCTCGATTGGCCGCTTCATGCAGTCGACCGGTTTCTGCGTTCCATGCCCGGTGTCGTTCTTGAGATGCTCAATGAACCAGACAGTGGTTTGCTTCCGGCCACCACGCCAGTGGGCGGTCTTCCCCTTCTTCACGACATAGAGCGCGGTCGCATGGTCCTGCTCGAACGCCTCGGCAGGATCGACGGTCAGCTGCTCGCCTTCGCGCACGGCGAAGAAGGCGGGCTCATGCTGCCAGTGGAAGTGACCACGGCTGAGGGCGGCGCGGGTCTTTACCCAGATGATTTGAGCGCGGGGCAGCAGCCGGCAGGCTTCGAGCGAAGCGGCCACCTCGGCAGCGTGGACGCCGCCATGCCACACATAGGCGACTTGGCCAGGGAACAGACCCCAGGCTTCGCGCCAATCGGCTTGATCGTCGTTCATCACCTTGCCGACAGCATCGGACGCATGGGCGTCCACCACCTTGCCCGACGACTTGTGGCGGGTGACACCGGCCGCATCCTTGCCCGTTTCGTTCCGCCACGCCGGGTCATAGTCGACGCCATAGGGCGGATCGGTGACCATCAGGTTCGGCACTTCGCCGTCCAACACGCGCTCTACATCGGTTGCCACGATGGACGAGCCGCACAACAGGCGATTGCCGCCCAGCAGCCAGAGGTCTCCAGGGCGGGAGATTGCCACCTCTTCGAGCGGAGGCGCGTCATTCGGATCGGTCTTGCCCTCGGTGGGGTTGGCCAGGATGTCCGCCAGCGAATCGGGGTCGAAGCCCAGCACGCCGAGATCGAAGCCGGCATCGCCCAAGGTGACCAATTCGGTCTTGAGCATGTCGAAGTCCCACCCGGCATTAAGCGCCAACTGGTTATCCGCGATGATGTAGGCCTTGCGCTCCTCTTCGGAGAGCCCCGACAGGTCGATCGTCGGCACCATGCCGCGCGGGAGGATCGCCCGCTTGCCAGGCCCCGGCACGTCTTCGCCGGCCGCCCACATTTCCGTCATCGCCTGCAACCGGCCGTGGCCGACGAGGATGCCCTCGCCGTCCACACCCAGCGGCGTGTTCACCCCGAACTTGCGGAACGAGGCTTTCAGCTGCTCGATCTGCTCAGGCGAATGGGTGCGGGCATTGTTGGCATAGGCGACCAGTTCGGTCGCAGGGCGCATTGAGATGGCAGGATCGGTCAGGTGACGACTCCCAGGCGTTCGTACATGTAGCGCTTCACGACCTGGATGATCGGCCCAGCGTCCAGCTGCAGACCGCCATGCACATAGCCGAGGCGGCGCTGACTGAACCCCGTCGAGTTACCGAGCAGCGTCAGATTGCCATTGGGGAACCCGGTCGCAGTCACCGTTGAATTTGTCGGCGAACTCTTGCTGCGCACGTAGATCGTCTTGGTGGTTCCCGCGCGTTGCGACATCAGCAGGAACGTTGCGGAGCCCACGGCCTTCGACAGGCTTGTGCCATCGGCGAGCAGCGTGCTTGCGTTGTTGCTGGTCGACTGCGCAGAAAGCGTGAGGGCGGCGGTTGTTGCGGTCGTGCCCAGATCGCTGCTGGCAGCGGTGACGTTCTCGGTTGGCACGATGCACAGCTGGATGCTGGTCGTGGTCATGCGCTTGGTGACAGAGGTCGAAGGATTGAACGCTGCGGTCAGCTTGGCGGACGCGGTGCCGTCGATGCCCAGATATGGCGTGTGCGTCGGGCCAGCGGCGGTATCGGTCAGCGACGTGCCAGCGTTGACCGCCTCGAACACGTTCTTGCGGGCAACGGCTTCAACCGGCTCACCGAGCAGGTAGGCGAAGTCGCCCTTGAGCCACCAGCCGACGCGCTTGATGCCACGGAAATAGGCGGTGACGATTTGCCGATCGACATCGCCGTACGATGCCGCGCCGATATACGTTGCGGCATCGGTGTCCTCCACGAATGGCGTGGTGACAATCCCGGCGGTGCCCCAGCCGAAGGTGCGCAGATTGCCGCCCGTCGAGAAGTCGGCGTCGTCGATCGCGCGCTCGCAGAAGGCAAACCGGAAGTTGGCCGGCGCACCCTCCACGCGGGCCACACCGTCCAGGGGATGTACCGGCGTCGTTGCCATCACCAGCGCAGCAGCAGACCAAGAGCCGCCAGTCGGGCGCGTGGTGCGATAGATGTTCCCGCCACGAACGAACGCGGCCTGCGTTTCCATGTCGTTGACCGCGCCGGTGAGCGACGGATAGAGGACTTCGACGCCGCCGCCCGGCAACGGCCCGATGGCCGGAGTCGAATAGCGATAAGGCGCAGCGCCAATGTTCGTCGGCCCCTCAAGCAAGGCCCCCGCCAGACTGTAGCGGGCATAGTAGAAGATCAGCCCGCCGACGCCGCCTTGGTACAGGCAGTGGATGCCCTCCGCGTCAATGAAGATTGACGGGGTGTTGCTTTCCTCGGTGCCGCCGGTGGTCTGATCGACCAGCCGAAACGAGGCGTCAGCAGGGGTGCGGAGAAGCGGGAAACCGGCACCGCTTACCGACACGGTCCCAGCGAGATTGCGGAAGGTGTCGGTGGTGGTGTCGTAGACGCCCAGATAGAGATCGAGCCGAATGCTATCGGCGGCGTTGGCGCGGCACCAAGGAATATAGAGGAGGTTGCCTTGAACGACGAGCGTGCCCGCATAGGTTCGCGAGTCGTTCTCCATGTCGATCACGGTTACCTTGGCGTTCCACGAAACAGCCCCGGTCGAGGCGTTGATGCTGGACGATTTATACAGCACCAGCGGGTAGGTATTGCCGCCCGGCGACTCCCGCATGAACAGATATTGCGTGTTCCCGACATGCACCGGATGCGGGTAGGTCATGCCCGTCCCGACCGCGCCCTGCGCTGCCCAGGTTGCCCCGCCGTCGATCGAGATGCTGTGCTTCATTGGCAGGCTGTGCGCGCCGCCATAGGAATGCCAGAACCCGTACTGGTCCTTGCAGAGAACGCCAACGCCATGCTGGTCAGCGGTGCCCACCACAGCGCTGTCATCGGTCATGATCACGTTGCCGACCGACGCGGCCTGGGCGGACAGGTCATAGGAGAAGAACGTGTTCTCCTTGAGGACAGTCCCGCCGTTGTAGTTGTAGCGCTGGATAACGCCCAGAACGCGGTTCGTCGGCGCATCATAGACCCATGCAGGGCCTGAGTTGGCACCATACCACAGGCCAGCAGAGGCCCCGCCGTCATCGAGATACGACACGCGGGCGGCGGCGCTTGCGCTTGCCGCTCCGAGTGCCAAGCCGAGGCCCTCAAGCCCAAGCCCTGCCATCAGAACTGCATGCCGTTAATCCACGCGATCTGCCCGGTATTGTTTGCATCGCTGGTGGTGATCACGATGGTGTCGCCGGTCGCAAGACCGCCGGGGAAGAACTTGAAGAACCCCTGCCCGCTGATGAGAGCGTTCGACCCACCGAACTGGTTGGAGGTTGTCGGCGAGCCAGCGGCTGGCACGATGTACGGCCCGACATAAGTCCGCGTCGAGCCAGAGGCGTTGAAGATCGCGAAGCCAGTCATCGTCTCGACCGGGTTGTTTATCGCGGTGCCGCTGATCGAGCCGAACACGACGGTCTTGCCGGCCGGGTGGGTGTACAGGACGTTGTTGCCGTTCACCCAAGTCTGGATATCCCAGCGCGACAGGGCGGACGATGCGTCGAACTCGATCACGCTAAGCCATGCCGACATTCCCAGTGCTGACGAATTGATCGTCAGCACCTCGGCGGCATTCATTACGATCGGGATGCTGTTCGAGCCGTTCGAGCCGTAGTTGTGCCCGATGCCAGCCGCGCCCTCGGTCTTGCCAGCACCGATCTGGAACGTACCGTTCGGGGTTGTCAGCTTGGTGAAGTAGGTGATGCCGCCAGCGGTCGGGTTGGTTACCCAGACGTCAACGACAAGCGCCTTCTTGCCAGTGGGCACGGTGTAGAGAACTTGATCGCCGGCAGGCAGCGACAGATTGCGAACGACAGGGAATGACGGATTGATCACGGAACCGGCAGAGGTGCCGAGAACGAGCCCAAGGCCTTCGAGGCCGAGCATCAGTACAGAGCGATCAGGTTTGAGGCCGTCGTCCCGGTTACTCGCACATAGGCGGGGCGGACAGGGAAGATGCCAACAGCAACGTTCTTGAACACGACATCAGCCGAATCGTCAGGCGTCCGCATGGTGATGTCGCCAGCGGTTCCGACGTAGATGCCGCGAGCCCCAGGCGTCAGCGCGTTGGTGTCATGCGGCGTCAGCGTCAGCGCCGATCGAGCAGGCCCACCAGCAACAATGTCAGACATTCACCCAACCCCTTTTTAAGGTCCGCCACTGATTGGGGAGGATCAGCCGGTGACGAGCCGGTCAACCCTCCCCAGGACACGAACAGGGCACGGCAACGGGAGGAAGCGTGGCCCGGTTCGGGGTTCTATCGCATTGCGGTGTCGGGCGCTAGCCCCTTGGCGTTCAGAACAGCCCAGCCCTTTGAGCGATCAGCACCGCACCCAGGATGACGATCGCCGCCTGGAGGATGCGGACGACGCCAGCATCGAGCGGGGGAGAGAGGAACGAGACACCATAGACCAGCAGGGCGATGATGATGATTCCGACAACGACGGCGACGATCATGGCTTACACTCCAAAAGGTAACCGACGCTTACCTTAATTGCGCCGCTCCCGCCAGAACTGCCACCAGCGAGTCCGATAGAGGCGAGCCGGCGCTGCCCAAGGGCGCGGCAATTCGACCAACATGCGCTCCATGTAGTCGAACGTGCTTTCGTCGAGACGAGGCGGGAAGCCCTTGAAGTACATGGTCGGGCGCGACATAATCCGCGCTTCACCCCAATCCACGTCCCAGCGAAACTTGACCTCTGGCAGCTTTTCGCGAGGGCCCTTGTAGAGATACCCAGGCCCCACCTCGATCCATTCCAGATCGGCAAGGACCGCGTTCGGTTCTTCGACTTCACGGGGCATCAGGTAACCTCCTCTTGAAACTTCGGGGTGGGTGGGACTGGGAGAGGTTCGGAGAACAGCACGCCAGCCGTGGGCACCCCATGCCGTTCGGCGAGCCTGCGGTGAGCGTTGCTCAGAACGGCACGGTGGTCGCGTGCCCAATCGATGAGCATCCGCATGCCTTCCGGGCTGTCCACCTTCACGATGGGTTCCCGAATCACTCGCGCGCCCGCGCGGGTGTAGTACATACCTCTATGGGTCCCCGGCCCCCTTTCAGGGGGACCGGCGACCCCGGTAGGGTATGGAGTAAATCGAAACCGTCAAGTCCTGAAAACGGGTACCACAATACCGGTGGAATAGGCCCGGCGCTTGACGCGCCGACCCTTTTCGCACTTTGCGCACCTTCCGCATGACGAACTGCGCAAGTGCGGGTCGCGGTCATTTCTTCGCCCAATTCCCCACCTCCACATACTCGACGTTGCGCTTTGCTTTGTCGTCGTATTCGCTCCGGGTTCGAAGCGCGCCGTTCTCAATCCACGTCCGCAGGAACAGCTTGATGCGGGCCACGTCAGACGGAGAATCGAGGTTCAAATCGAGGGCAAATGCCACCAGCTTGCCGACCCAGGCACCGGACGCGGAATGCTTGCGGGCGTCGTCCGGACGGCGCTTGATCAATTCTTGAATGCCGATCAGCTGATCGACGGTGACCCCACCGAACGCGTCGGGGGCTTCCCAGACCGACAGCGCGCCGATGCTGTCCTCGGGGCCGGTATCGTCCCCATTGCCGAGCCCGACGCTGACGAACTCATACCAATGCGCCTTGAGCGCGGGCGGAGCCTTGTTGTTCTTGTCGTCGTAGACCGAGATGTACCGCTTTCGATCGCAGGCCGGGATGCCCAATTCCTCGGCTTGGACGGAAGACATTCGGTTGATCACCAGACAGGATCTGGCGGCAGCGACGACGGAGCCAGCACCGCGCGCATCAGCCGAGGTCGTTTCGCCAAGCCCGCCATTGGGCGGCTTGCGAACGTGGTGGGCAAGGCTGATTGCCGCATTCGTGGCGACCGCGACCTTGATCCATTCCTTGGCGATCAGGTCCATGCCGGGATTGTTGTTTTCTTCGACCGAGTGGCTGGAGACGAACGGGTCGACGTCGAGGTAATCGATCTTGCGGGCGAGCATTTCCTCGATCAGCGCGGCGATGATCGGGCGCTGCACCACAATCCCGCCGGTTCGGTCCTCAACCACCAGCTTGAGCAAGGGCGAGGCGACAGCATCAGAGCCGTCGAGGAACAGGCGACCGCCCAGATCGTCGGCGGTCAGGTTCCACAGCTTGAGGAAGGCGTGGACGGTCTTCTCGACCTCTTCCAGTTCGTCCTCCAGGTTCCACATCCAGACGCGGTGCGGACCATCCCAGACCCGATGCCCGAAGAAGTCGCGGCCGGTGGCCATGCAGATCGCACGCCCGACCTTGAGCGTCGTTTTACCGGCAGCGCCGGGAGCGATCAGCATTGACAGCTGCTTACGCCTTAACTCGAAGCCATACAGGTATCGCCGACGCGGTATCGTTGTCGGATCGCGCCACACGAAAGGCGAAGCCTTCACCCGCAACGATGTTTCTTGCCCAGGCAGGGGCACCACGTTTGATTCGTCGTCCATTGCCGCTCCAAATTTCCCGTCACCCACGCTCGATACCTCTCAGCCAATCGTTCCAGTCATAGAAGCTCGGATGCGGGTACACCTTGCGCACCCCGAACCCCCGCTCCGCGAGAGCATCGGCAGCGCGGTCGACCGCTGCCTTGCCCGGTTCGTCATTCTGCCCAGCGATCACGATCGACCACACGCACTCGGGAAATTCCACGAATGGCATGAGCCCGGTCCCCAGCGCCACCCACACGGAGCGACCGGGTTGGTCTTGAAGGATGGACAGGCCATCCTCCGGGCCCTCGGTCAGCGCGACCTCAGGCAGCGCCGGCCCAAGGCGAAGGGCTGCGCCCTTCACTTGCCCGAGCGACAGCTTGCAATCGGCCTTGCCGAGCGTCGGGTCGTCGTTCTTGAAGAACACCCGCTGGATACCGACGAAATTACCAGCGCCGTCCTGGCACCCGCCAATGAGACAGGGGTGGTCGCGTTCCCATTCGCCGGCATCGTTCTTGCGCTTCGGGACCATGCCGAACCGCAGGGTGTCGGGGAGCGCGATCGTTATTCCCCGAGCGCGAAGGTAAATCTCGGCCGGCGAGCCTTGGATGAGATCGGCGCGGGCGAAGAAGCTTACCGCATCCTGCTTCTTCTGGATGCGCTCCTGCCGCTCGATCTCGATTAAACGGTGGCGCTCGGCAGGGTCGACCGGCGGGAGTTCAGCGGCACCGAGCCAACGCAGCGCATCGGGGAATGCCAGCCCCTCATGCCGCATGACCAGCTCAACGATATCGCCGGAGGAACCGCAGCCGAAGCAATAGAATGTGCCCTTGGGATCGTTGAACCGCAACGATGGGGTCCGCTCCCGGTGGAACAGGCAGAGCCCCACTTTTTCATGGCCAGCGCGCTGCAGCGGCTTGGCACACCAGCGGGCCGCGATATCCGAGATGTTATATTTCGCCTTGGCGTCATCGATCGCTTGTCGCTCGAACAGCGGTCGGAGCGGTGGCCTCACAGAACCACCAACAGCAGCTGGCCGAGATAGACCCCGGCGACCAGCATGACGGGCGCGCCGAACGACAGCAGGAACAGGGTATGGACGCGCCTCATGCCGCGATTCCTTCCTCTGGGAGATCAATCCAATTGACCAGGGGCACCAACACCCCGAGATCGCACAGCGCCTGGGCGGCGTCGTTCGGCACCAGCGCCAACGGCCAGTTGGCCGGATCGCCCAGCCAGATCGCCGTCGCCTCGAAGGTGGCGACCGCCATGCCAGGCCGGTCGAACAGCTTCGAGTTGTTGGCACAGCGCACACCGAGCGTCTTGAGCGAGACGCTCGCATCCGTTCGGCGGTGCATTTCGACCCAGCGGTCAGCGACCGACCGCAGCCTGTTAAGCAGGTTCATTGCGTACTCCCAGCGATTGAGCCGCACGACATAGCACGTCCTGCGCGACGGACAAGTGCCCGTTGACTAGGGCAGGTGTTTTCGGCATGACCCGCTCGGCCCCGATTTGCGTCGGGACACCAACGGGAGAATACCAATGCGAGTTTTTATCAGCCACACGATGCCTGACCCCATCGTTCACGATGTCGCCCTGGCGGCGGAAGATTTGTCGACCGCGCTTATCGCCAGCCGCGAGGCGCTCATTCCGATCTTCGAGATCCTTGAGAGAATCGAGGACGACGAGCAGCTGAAGGGCACACTGACCCAGCACCGCGCGCGCGCCGCGAACAACCAGCTGCACATCGTTGACGAGCGCATGCACGACCACAGCGACATGGCCTACGCCATTCATGAGAAGGTCGGCGCGGAAACGCCAGCGCAGCCGATGACGGTCGCAGACTTCAAGGCCAAATGGTTCGACCCCGAGACGCCGGCAAGCGTGTCGACCATCAAGCGGCACACCGACCGCATTCGCTGGCGCGAAGCGGTCGAGGATTGCGAGCGCGAACTCGAAGTCGCGGCCAAGATGAAGAACGCCAGCGACGAAGAAACCAGCCTGCAGGGCGACCGCACGGCGGCGGCCTACCACCGCATGCTCGCCCTCCGCGCGCCGACATCGCAGGAGGCGCGCCGCAAGTTGCGGATCATGCGGGAATGGGAATGCGGAAGCCCCAGCGACCTCGCATGGAACTCGATCATGGACGACATGGAGGCGCTCACCGCAACCGCGTGACGCCGACTAGAGGGGCGGGTATCCCCCCACCCGCCCCTCGAACGGCACCATGCCGACAACGGGAGAATTGAGATGCGCTATTCGACTTCACCAGATTTTGCCCGCGCGAAGCGGTCGCATGACATCGCCTACACCGCCTATGACGCTTTCGCCGAGGCAGGCGAGGAAAACACGATGGCCGGGGTCGCCGCATGCGCGGCCGAATACGAAGCGCTCGACCGCATGATGACACTGCCGGCCCAAAGTCCAGGGGACATCCTCGCCAAGCTGCGCACCTTCCTCGATCGCGAGATGCACGGCTGGGACGGGCCGCGCAATCCCGAGGCCGGCACGACCTACCGGGGCATTCTTGAAAACGACATCCGCAGCCTGATGCGCCCTAGCGTGTCGGCGCAGATGGCGGACGCTTTCGAGAAATGGGCGGACGCTTGGAATGCTTTCCACTACGCGGAATATGACGAGGACGGCGACAATGCCGGCAACCTCCCGATCGCGGTCACGACAGCCGAGGAACAGGCATGGGCGGCGCTCATGGCAGTGCCATGCGCCACGCCGGGTGACTTCCTCGCCAAGGCTTACGTCGATTTGTTGCAGGACGTCGGAGCATGGAGCGACGGCTTCCCCTTCCAGATCAAGGGGGTCTTCGAACAGGAAGAAGGCGTGCTGGACGCCAACGCATTCCTTTACGACGACCTCCGCAATTGCGACCTCGGACGCTGCATGCTGGCGCTCGGCCGGATCGACTTCGACGCCAAGGCGTGGATCGAGGCGACCGTCGCGGTCGGCGGACAGTTCAAGGTGATGGTCGACCACAACGGGCGGACGTTCTGGCAGGGCATGGACCCGGACAATCAGGCCGACCATGCCAAGGCCCGCCACCGGATGCTCCAGGAACTGATCGGCGGCGAGTTCCACGTGGAACGCACCAAGGCGGTCTGCGACTTGGTCGAGGCGCACTACCCCGAGCATCGGGTGGGCATCGACGTGGCCAAGGCGAAGGTCGACGCATGAGCGACACCCCAGACCTGAAAGCCGCACGCGAGTGGCTGGACGCCTGGGCGAGCATCGGCGGCGGAGTTACGATCTCCGCCGCCGGGACCATTCACCCTTGGCGGGTCACGCACATCGACGAGCAGCGCGACTGGGGCAGACGATGCGCCAAGGCCGAGGTTGCCGAGAAGATGCTCGGCCAGCTGCTGACCCACCCGGACTGGCATCAGCCCATCCGGGTCATTCTTTCGACCTCCGCGCGCCGCATGGCGGCACCGGGGATCGCGCAGATCAAGGACCGCAAGCAATGAGTCTCAATGAGCAATTCATGGCCAGCTTCACCGATGGCCTGCTGCAGCTGATCATCGAGAAGTCGATGATCGATACCGGCACCGAACAGAAGGTCGCGATGCTTCAAGCCGCCGAGATGATTGACACGTTCATCACGGTCACCGCCCTGCTCGCGCGCGACAGCCACGCTACCGCCACGACCAAGGCGACCAGGGAATGGACGGACAGCATCGCCCGCAAGCTGCGCGCCCGCATCGCCGAAGCGAAGCGGGCCGAGCCGCTGTTTGTCACCATGCCGCTGGGCAATAACTGATGGACGACGCAGAAGATCGCAGGCTCGCTCTCTACCAGCAGGGATTGAGCGACGGCCAGATCGCAACGCAGATTGGCGTCACCCGGTCGGCAATCGCCTACTGGCGCAAGGCGAACAAGCTCGCGGCCAACCAGCCCAGCCTCGAAAAGCACGCCAGGAGGATGAGCCTCTACCGCCAAGGCATGAACGACTGCCAGATCGCGGTGGCGATAGGCGTCCACCGCACGTCGATCGCCGAATGGCGCACCGCCAACGGACTTGAGCCCAACACCTCCGTTGGCGGGCAACTCAGTCCACGCAAGGTGACCAAGGCCGTCAGGACGCATCCGATCGTCGCCACGGTCTTGCGGGCGCTCGGGCCAACCCTTTCGCGCGATATCGCCGACGACGCCGCGCAGGACATCTGCGTCGACATATTGACCGGGAAGATCAACCCCGACGACATCAAGGCGTCCGCCAGCCGTTACGCCAATCGCGTCATCGGGCAATTTGCCTCCCGCTACGGCCCGCGTTCTCTCGATGAGAACGTGGGAGATGACGACTTCAAGCTGATGGACATCATCCCAGACCCCCGCGCGAGCGGATGGCTTGAGGAAATGGGCGCGACGGTATGGTGAAGCGTCGCCAGAAAGCCGCATGGGTTTCCCACGACGGCTCGGATATTGCGCCGACAACCCCAGCGCAGCGCTGGCAGCGGGTGCAAATCCGCGAAGGTCAGGGCCGATGCCGTGTGGATCGCCCCGGCCAGATCGACTGGCGCACCGTCCAATTCTGGCGGTTCGTATGATGAAGCCCGATAACGCTGGCTGGTATCGGCACGCAAGCGGGCCGCGCCCTCGCACCGGTGAGCGCCGGCTGTACGTCCGCATCCGCGCGCTGTCGCGCTCGCATGTGGAGCAGCGACAGGAACCACGGCCCGCCAGCTGGTGGAAACGGTGGACGCACGACGGCGGACCCGGCGACATTATCGAATGGAGGTTTGCAGAATGACCGACCTGTTCAATTACACCCCAGCCCCGCCAGCGCCAGAGGCCCATGCGCGGGGGACTGACCCGGAAACCAGCCATGAAGCGGCCGAGGCGATCTCGCCCAGGCTTCGCGAATTGCAGCGGCTGGTCCTCGACTTCGCAGCCAGCGCCCCTGACGGCTTCACCGACGTGGTACTGAATCGCCATTTCGACACGCACGGCTCGACCTACCGCACGCGGCGCAGCGAACTGGTCGAGCAAGGGTACATCCGCGACTCCGGCGAGCGCCACACCTATGGCGAAAACGGCAAGGGTCGCCGCCACGTTATCTGGCAGATCACCGTCGAAGGGCTTAAAGCCTTTCAGGGGATGATAGCCGACGAGTAACCGCCCGCGCGTTTCCCGTTCGCGCGAGCGGCCAGGGAGCCGCGTCGATCACCCCCCCCCGATCGGCGCGGCTTTCCCATCCCACAGGAGAAGATGCATGGACATGACCCCGAGAGAAATGAAACAGGCCAATTTCTGGCTGCAGCGCTGGAAGCTTCTCGGCGGGTTCGTCAAGCCACGCCTGAACATGGACGGGAGCCTGTCGATCGAACTGCACCGCAATGTCAGCGACTCCATACGGATCGAGCGCATGCAGGCCAAGACCGCCGCCGTCCTTGAGCAGGAACTGCGCGACAACCCGAAGAAGCATATCCACATCGCCGAGCTGGTGCGGCGGTACATGCACGCGCAGCAGGCCGAAGCACAGGCGGATTTGAAGGCGCTGAACCATTCCCTTGCCCTTGTGACCGGCATGGCGTCCGGCGAGGCCCCGGACGACCCTCCGAATGCCGCTTGACTATCAGGTTACCTAGTCCGATGTGTCGCCTCGACGAACGGGAGACATCGGATGACCACCGACACGACCACCGCCCAGGCGCATGCCAAGATTTGCCCCGAATGCGGTGAACTTTTCGAGACGACCCACACCGGCAAGGTGTTCTGCGACGAGGCTTGCCGGGTCAGTTACGCCAACACCAGCCTTGGACGCGGCAAGAGCGTCGTTCCCTTGCTGGTGACTTGGCGGCGGCACCGCACCACCGAGACGGGCAAGCGCGCGCTGCGCGAGCTTTGCCGGATCGCCAGCATCTACATCGAGGAAGATCGGCAGGAGGGCCGCGAGTCGGCCATCCAGCTTGAAGCCCTCTGGTCCGGCTTCCACCTTTCCAAGTTTGACCGCCCAGCCCGCAAGCTGAAGCCGTCGAAGGCTCGCGCAGCCATCCAGCGCACAACGGGAGACACCGCATGAACGCCATAGCCAAACTGCCAGACACGCAGATCACCGGGCCGACGACCAACCCGCTGCGCATCTTCACCAAGGCACCGATAGACCGCGACCGGGGCGTCGTCGTGGTCGAGCATGACGGCCTATTGCTCAAGGCGGGAGATGTCGCGGTCTACGATCGCATGCCGCTCCAGACCGGCGAAGGTCTGGTCGACGGAGGCCTTTACGCGATCGAGTACCAGAGCCCCGTCGCGGGCATGACATGGGAGAGATGGTGGGGAGATGGCACGCACCATCGCAGCCGCATCCACATTAGCCGTAGCGTGGTGTTCCTGCGCCGACATTCGCGCCTAGAAGAACACTGGACAATCCATCCGATCGCAAAGCGCGACACATACGGATTTTGGCTGATGTCGGACGGCCCCATTCCGGAGTGGATGATTTACGACAAGCTGCTTGGCCGCATCGTTGGGATCTACAACCCGGCTGCCTTGCCAGGATAGCCGCTAGCAGGTATACCAGACCCGCTTGAAGTCTTGCTCATTGGGGCGGGGAGGAATCCCCGCCCCCTTTTTGTGCGGCATAGAAATCGTTCAGCCACGCCATATTGTTCGAGCAGCCGAACAGCTGGCCCTCCAGCACGACGATGTAGCCCGAGATCACGCCCTCTCGGTTCCGCACCGAGGCGACGTAGCGCAGATGCTCGGACTTCGCCTGGGCGACAGTGGTGACCGCAGACCAGTCGATGACATACTCTGGCGGGATCGACGGACGGCCCCCGGCCGGCACGCACTGGAGGCGATCGGACGGCGGCACGATCGGCACCGCCACCCGAATGGTATGGTCACATGCTGTTGCCAGGAGGAAAGAGGACGTCGAAAGGGCTAGAGCCATCTTTTTGAGCAGCATCGAGTTTCGCCTTTTCCTGTTCGACCTTGGCCGTGAAGTCCACGACGCGAGGCAATTCCTTCTTGTCGGCAATCGCCGTGCCGGCGGCGGCGTTCGCCAAAGCCTTATCGCTCGCCGCCTTCCACTTGGCGTCGGTCACCGCGACACCCGCCGCATAGCGGTTGTCGCCATAGGCATCGAGCGCGAGATAGAGCGCGCCCAGGATGAGCAGCGGCACCAGGACATAGGCGATCAGCTTGGCCGGCAGTTCGCCCAGGCCGAGGCGCAGTAGGAGCGGGATCACTTGGCGTTGCCTTTCGCGTTGGGGTCGGTCGTCGGGTCGGGGCCAGGGATAGACGACCGCAGGGCATCCTGCGCGTCATTGATGGTACGATTCTGCCACCGCTCCTTGATCGCGCCGACGATCGCCATCAGCAGGGTCGACCAGGCCGCCGCGCCATTCGTGTCGCCATGCTTGATCGACGAGAAGGCGAGAATGCCGGCGATGCCGGCGATCACGCCGAGCAGCCCAAGCTCGCCACCGGTGCCCGACATATTGGGGGCGCGCCAGTTCACCTCGCCATCTCCTGCGCCAGCTTCACGTCGTAGCGGTTCCGGTCATAGGCCGCACCGTTGTACGCCTTGGCGAACGGCCGGCAGTCGGCGGGATTGGACGAGAGCAGCGCCAGCTCGTCCTGCAATCCGAAATGCTCGATGTACCGGGCGAACAATTCATAATGCGCCGCCTCGCTTTCGACCGTCGAATAAGCGAGATCGATCGGGGAGGCATAGCCGAAGTCATGCCAATAGGTGCCGAGAACCTGGAAGCGCCCCCAGCTGCATGACGCGAATGCGGCGTCGGGATCTAGCGCACAAGCCCGCGTCAGCTTCTCCCAAGAGTCGATCGAATACCCGCCATAGGTTGGGTCGCTGAACATGGTGCGGCCATACTTGCCGGCGGTCAGCCGCCAGAAGATATGCCGCTCGAACAGGATGCGCGGACGCCCCTGGTGGTCGAACGACCAGCCGCCCGACTCGACCACATCGACAGCGCGCAGTTGCTTGACCGCAGCCCTGAGCCTCACCGCAAAGGAGGTAACCTGATCGAGCGATATGGCTGGGGCATGGGGATTGGAGAAGGCTGCAACGATCGCGGCGCGTGTGGCCGGCCCTGCCTTGCCATCGACAACGATCGGCTGCCCCTTGGCAACCAGCCACTGCTGCAATTCCTTGACGTTCATCGTCCGACCCCTCCCATCCATTCACGCGCGGCTTGTTTCGCCCGCTCGTTCGCAATCCAGTGCCGGTGGATGCGAGCCAGACGCGCGATGAAATACGTAGCGAGCCCGACGTGCAGGAGCGTGACGCTCCAGTCATCGAACGGGGTCTGTTCGCCGAAGAAGTTGCGACCCAAGATCGGGCCAATTCGCATGAGCATGCCGGCAGCGATGCCGGCCATGCCCATCCGCTCTCCCAGGGTGAACTGGTCGGGGTACGCGAGCAGCTTGAACGTCACGATCATCGCCACGACGATGGAACTCAGGACGTTGATGATTGTCCAGGCGGTCATTTGTCGGCCTCCACGCTTGGTGCGCCCAGCGACCGAATAACGCCCTTCGCCTTTGAAATGGCCACCGGGATCAGGAAGTGTGCGCTTGTTGCCATGAACCACATGACGGCACCATAAGCGCGCAGATTGAAAGGACCATCGCCCGACAATTTGCGCACGACGATCTCTGCAAGAAACGAGCCCACGAACATACCGAACGTCAGGCTCATGACGAACGCCAGGGTAATCTCCAGTCGACTCATTTCCTTGTACGGGCGGAGCGCGAAGGATGACACCGCGCCCCCCACCGTCGCCAGGAACGACCAGATCCAGAATAGGAGGTTATTCTCGCTCACGCCCCCACTCCCCATTTCGTTCGCGCATGCTTCGCACCCGCATCCCAGCTACCGCCGACAAGCCGAGCAACACCCCGATTAAAATGATCCCGAACACCCCGCCCTCCTATGAGCACAAATACCCCGATCTGTGCCAAAAGGGTGATGTCGAGGAAGCTTGAATACGCCTCGAAATCGTAGACCCGAAGCCAATAGGCCGCGTGGAATACCTCCTGACACAAGGACGTAAGCAGCAGCGCCCAGCCCCACCAATACCGATAGGCCGTTGTTATCGCTAGCGCTCCAAATATTCCATCCATTATGGACCAAAGGTCTTTCGAATCGAGCAGCCCATGGAATAGGTTGGCCGGCTTGAACGGAGTCCAGGCGAGGACATACTCAAGCCAGCCGACAAAGAGCAGCACGGCGAGAGGCAAAGCCACCCGCCGTGCCGTCGTTACATGAGCCGCGAACACCACGGCCAGGACGCAAAGGCCCCCGTTCAGAATTGCGAAGGGCCAGTCCACCGGCCGTTACCCGCCGCCGGGCTTATCGGGATCGGTGTGACCACCGCCACCCGATTCGAGCGTATTGCCGGTGGCGCTGTCACCGCCGGCCTCTTCATAAATGGCGACAAGTTTCTGGCGCGTACCGGGGCTGGGAGCAATCTCGATCGCCTGCCGGATCAGTTCACAGAAATCTTTCATCGCAGTCACTCCTCTTCAGCTGCAGGGACATCCGGTAGTGCGTCGATTATAGCCTCGGCGGCCTCGGTTTCATCGGTCGGCAGTTCAGCCATGGCAATATCGCCGAGCTGGCGCTGCTCAAGCAGTTGCTCCTGAACCGCGACGTGATCCTCAAGCACCTTGCGGCGCAGTTCGATCTCATCGGGATCGGTCGCCATCGAGAGCATCGCTTCCATGTATCCGGTCAAGAATGTCATAGCGGCCTCACACGTTCGCTGGAGTTGGACGGCGGAAGAAACCAAGGCGGACCCTCGACCGTGTCTTGTTCGCGTTCTGATCGATCACGATCGAGCCGGGCGCGCCGGCAGTGAGCGTGGTGAGCTTGGCGGTTTGAGGTGCCAGAGCATTTATCTCGACCGGCGAAACCAGATAGTCGCCGACAGCCAGGCTCGTCGTGATCGTTGAGCCGAGAACGGAGTCCGTGGCAACGTTAGAGATCGTCGTCGCAGCGGTGATCGAGCCCGACACTGCGCCAGTCGCATTCGCCGTCATTACCGCAGTATTGCCGTTGACGCTGAGTACAGTTGTTCCGGCCGGGATGTTGGCATGCGTGAGCGGGTCGCCGGGCTTGAGCGCCCCAGTTACTGCGGTGAGGTTCGGCGAGCCGTTGGTGCCGGTCGCCGTCACGTTCGACTGGAAGTCCCCGAACAGCGGCGTGGCAGGGGTATAGTTCCGGGCATGCAGGAGCATGAAATTGCCCGTCACCAGCGACACTGGGAACAGCAGGCTCTTGACCCCCCCGACCGTCTTGTAGTTGTTCCTCGCCACGGCATAGAGCGTGTCGGTCGCATCGTCATAATAGCGCACCGCCCACACCATCCCCGTCGTGTTTTCGAGCAGGACAGAGCCCGGCCCGAAGCCTTGCAGATCGGCACTGGTGGTTTGGGTCGAGCCTGTGAAGACAAGCTTGATCTCGGTCGCATCCGCGCTGACGAAGCTTGGCACGGCAGAGCCTTTACTAATCAGGTACGGGTCGGCATGCGGGACCGGTAGCTCTTCATAGTTGACGCCAGACAGTGCCCGCACCGTCTTCACCATCGCCGGGATGCAGACCGATCGATCCGAGAACCGGAAGCCGCTTACGGTGACGCACGTCCTTGCACCGATCCCGGTGTTCAAATTCCATTGGAGGAATTTCAACCGCTGATCTTCAACCCGATACTCGAGCCCGGTCAGGATCAGGCCGCCGGCCGTGGCGTTGTTAAATGCCGCTTGATATAGCGGGATCGCAACGCCGCCAGCGCCGCTGTCGTAATTGTAGATCTGGGTGTTGATGAACTTCGCGCCCTCGACAAAGCACCCGAACACGCCATCGACGTTGATCCGGCAATTGAGGAACACCGGGCCGCCAGCACCGCCGGACGCGCTCGTTTCATTGATATTCGGGTTTCCGTCGAAATAGTTGTAAAGCTGACGAGGCGCGCGACCGCGCGCCTCGTTGACGCCGGAGAACGACCATTCGCAGGCGATGAACACCGGGCTCAATCCCGCGACATAGGCAGTGCTGCCAAACACCTGACCAAGCCGGAATTGCCCCTCCGAATAGCAGGCGTTGAACACCATCGGCTCGCCATAGGAACTGTCAGTTCGGAACACGTCGACCGAGGCACCGAAGCCGCAGGTATTGATATGGCCCGCCTTGAAGCTGCCCGACTGAACCCCATGCGTGTTGTTCGTGATCGCGCATTGCAGGACGCCGAAGTTGCAGGATTGCATGTTGAGGCTGCGAAGCTGGTGGTTGCCCGCGCTGAACCCGAACGAGCATTCGGTGAAATTGCAGCGCTCGCACGACAGGAAGTCATCCTGCGAGGGGTTCGTGCCGGGCTTCATCATCAACCCGACAATGGCACCCCGGAAGTAGCAATTTCGGAACGTGGCGAAGCTGCCGTAATAGAAGTTGCCATAGGCTTCGCTGGCCGGGTTCATCAGCCACGCCGGACGATAGGGATTGCGATAGGCGACGTACAGGCCACCATCGAACCCATCCCAGGCACCGAGGTAGCGCCAGGTTACGGTGCCATCGACGACGGTCGGGGTGGTGGCAGAAGGCCCGGTGCCGGACGCCGCAGACACGCCGGCGATCATGCAGCTATAGACGTTGCCGTTCGCTCGAATCGTCTGGCGAAAGCCATATGCGGTATTTTGGTTCCACAGGCCCGATGA
>Ga0105239_10000842_pt1 | contig 43619 bp, 37 predicted proteins | sample KBSC44metaG_FD_92761 | JGI IMG/M metagenome (GOLD analysis project Ga0105239, IMG submission 92761) | Corn rhizosphere microbial communities from Kellogg Biological Station, Michigan, USA - KBS C4-4 metaG | ecosystem: Host-associated > Plants > Roots > Rhizosphere > Soil | place: Michigan, USA...
ACCACCTGCAGCACCGCGAAGTCCGCGATCTCATGCCGGAACGCGCGTTCTAGTCGATGTCGGACGGGCGGGCGCCGCACGCGTCCGCGGATCAAGGATGCGCGCCGGGCGGCGCGCTCGCTGCGCCGGGCGTCGTCTAGGGACCCTCTCCGGGCCCGAGGCCCCGGAATGCCGTCTCGACGGCCCTGCGGCGGCGGCCAAGAGAAGGATGAAGCCATGCGGGACTATCGGAAAATCTACATCGACGGATGCTGGGGGGAATCGCAGGGCGGGCGGGTGCAGACGATCATCAATCCTGCGACCGAGGCGGTCGCTGGCGAGATCTCGCTCGCGACGCCAGCCGATGTCGACCGCGCGGTCAGTGCAGCGCGCCGCGCGCTTCGGAGTTATTCGCGCACCAGCCGGGAGGATCGCCTGTCGCTGCTCAACGCCATCCTAGGCGGCTTCGCGGCCCGTCGTCAGGACCTGGCCGACGCCCTCGTCGAGGAACTCGGCGCGCCGGCGAAGTTTGCGCTCGAGGCCCAGGTGGGCGCCGGCTTCCTGCACCTGATGACCGGCATTGAAGTGCTCAAGACCTTCGCGTTCGAAACACCGCAGAGTCCGCGCACCGTCGTTCGCCGCGAGCCGATCGGCGTCATCGGGATGATCACGCCCTGGAACTGGCCGATCAATCAGGTGATGTGCAAGCTCGTCCCGGCGCTCGCGACCGGCAACACCATGGTCCACAAGCCCTCGGAAGTGACCCCGTTCACGGCTCACATCATTGCGGAGATCCTCCACGATGCGGGCGTGCCGGCGGGGGTCTACAATCTCGTCGACGGCGACGGCCCGACCGTCGGCGCCGCCATCTCCAGCCACCGTGGTGTGGACATGGTTTCGTTCACCGGGTCGACGCGCGCAGGCGTCGACGTGGCGCGCCGGGCCGCCGAGACCGTCAAGCGCGTCCATCAGGAACTTGGCGGCAAGTCGCCCAACATCGTCCTGGAAGGCGCCGACCTGCAAAAGGCCGTCGGCGAGAACATCTACCGGCTGATGATGAACGCGGGGCAGACTTGCCATGCGCCGACGCGCCTTCTGGTGCCGAACGCGCGCCTGGCGGAGGCCAAGGCTATCGCCGCCGCGGTCGTCCAAGGCGTGACCGTCGGGGACCCCACCGGCGAGGTCTATATGGGCCCGGTGGTTTCGGAGCGGCAGTGGACCCGGATCCAGGACCTCATCCGAAAGGGGGTCGAGGAAGGGGCTTCGCTGGTCGCCGGCGGCGAGGGCCGCCCCGAGGGCCTGTCGCAAGGCTACTACGTGCGGCCGACGATCTTCGCCGACGTCACCAACGACATGACCATCGCGCGCGAAGAGATCTTCGGCCCGGTGCTTTGCATCCTCGGCTACGAGGACGTGGACCAGGCGGTGGCCATCGCCAACGACACGGACTACGGCTTGGGCGCCTATGTGCAGGCGGCGAGCGACGACGCAGCGCTGGCCGTCGCCGAACGCCTGGAGGCCGGCATGGTCTACATCAACGGCGCCAGCGAGGATCCGGCAGCGCCGTTCGGGGGCTACAAGATGTCCGGTAACGGCCGCGAATGGGGCCCCATGGCATTCCAGGAATTCGTCGAGGTGAAGGCCCTGATTCGCCGCGACGCAGCGTGAAGCCGGCTTGCCCGGGACCGCGCCGCGCATCCGCGGCCTGGTCCCGGCCGCTAAGCGCCCGCCTTGGCGCCTCGCCGCACGGCTGCCGCCTTCGGCACGGTCCGGGTCTTGGCCTTCTCCGCCATCGGCAGGTGGTTGGGGCTCTTGGCCCCGGGGCCGCGTTCAACGTGGACATGGCGCGGGTTGAGGGACTCCCCACATTCGGAGCAGACCATGACCGGGTCGAACACATGACCGCAGTCCACATGGCGGTGGAGCAGCGGTCGGCCCTTCTTGTCGACCATGTGCACATCGCCCCAGTGCACGATCGACATGATCACCGGATAGAGGTCGAGCCCCTTCGGCGTCAGCCGGTATTCGTACCGGGTGGGATTGGTCTGGTAGGCCACCTTGGTGAGGACGAAGGCGTCGACAAGCTTGTTGAGCCGGTCGGTCAGGATCGGCCTGCCGATGCCGAGACGCTCATGAAAGTCGTCGAAGCGACGCACCTTCAGGAAGCACTCCCGCAAGATTAGCAGGGTCCAACGATCCCCGATCACGGACAGCGTCCGGGCGACCGAGCACGGCTGATCCGCAAGTTCGTGCCATTGCATTCCAAATTTCCTAACGCCAACGTGACGCGAAGGTCGATGCCAAATATGAACCAATATAGTCTGCGTCGCAAAGTTCCACCACAACCGTTCCCCGCAGACCCTAGGCGTGGTGGCGTCGCCTAGGGGCCGTCGGCCTTTTGATCGCCGCATCCGTCAGCAACGAGACCAGCACGCACCCGGCGCGGCCGGGACGATCTGTGGCTCTGCGTGCGGGCTTCCGGGTGTAGGTTCTATTTCACTATTCTTGGACAAATCTCCGGCGCCATCGTCAACTGGAGCTCGGCGGCTCCGGTCCGGGCCGGGGGCTCGTCATGATCGAGCCATGCCGGACGTCTCGCCCGCCTTGGGCTCGGTGACCCAGACCACGGCCGCGGCGCTGAAGGCGGCGATCGGCTGAGAAGACCAGCTCTGCGGACTTCTAGATGCCGCGCCCCGCGCCCCGCGCCTCGGAGAGCGAGGCGTACGCGAAGATCGCGACGATACGGCGGCGGCGAGACTTCCTAGGGAATGGTCTCAAGGAGCGCGACGACCTCCTGTGCCGTCGTCAGGGGACGAGGATTGGTGCGGGCGAAGACCGACTTGACCGCGATCTCGCCGATCCGAGCGTAGTCGGCCGGCTCGACTCCCACCTCCTGCAGGCGGCGCGGCAAGCCGAGTTCCTCAAGGAGATTCTCGAGGGCTTCGGCGGCGCTCTTGCCGGCCTCGCCCAGGGCCGCAGCGATGCGGGCTTGGGCCTCTTCGGTCGCCGGCCGGTTGTAGCGCAGCACGCGGGGCATCAGCACCGGCGTGATCAGGTAGTGCGGCACGCCCATGGTCCCGCCGAGCACGTGCCCAATCGCGTGGCTCGCGCCCATGGGTACACGGGTCTGCAGGCCGAAGGCCGAAAGCCAGGAGCCAAATTGCGCTTCGCGGCGCGCCTCAAGGTCGGAAGGGTCGGCCTTGCAGCGGCGAAGCCCCCGCGCCAGGCGCATGAGGCCTTCGGTAACGACCGCATCGGAGAGAGGGGTGCCTAGCGGTGAGCAGAGGGCTTCGATGCCGTGGTCCATCGCGCGGGTGCCGGAACCGAGCCACAGCGTCTCAGGGGTGTGCCGGGAGATGGCGGGGTCCAGGATGATCGCCAGGGGCATCATCAGGGGATGGTGGAAGATCTGTTTCCAGTCGCGGCGGGTGTCGGTGACCAGCGCGCCGGCGTTGTACTCGCCGCCGCTGAGGGTGGTGGGGACCACCACCGAGCGCACGCGCGGCGCGCGGAACGCCTTGGCCGCTGTGGCGAAGGCGCCCGGCGCCGGATTGATCTCATAGCCGTCGAGGCCGTCCTCTTCGAAGATTTCGTGCTCCATGCAGACGGCCGCGATCTTGACCGCGTCCACAACCGAACCGCCGCCGATCGCCACGAGGAGGTCGGCGTCCACATCGGCCGCCGCTTTGGCGAGCGCCACCGCGCTGGTCCGGGTCGTATGCTGCGGCACCCGATCGAAAGCGCCGGCGAAGCGCTCGCCAAGCTGGCGACGCACGGCCTCGATCTCGTCAGTGGTGGTGTTGAGGGTGTGGCTCACCACCAGGAAGACGCGCTTTGCGCCGACGCGCTCGGCTTCCGCAAGCACGGCCTCGCTGGCCGGCTTGCCGAATACCACTTGGTCCATGGTCGGGTAGTTCTGAACGCCTTTGGTCCGCATGGCTTCAGCTCCTCAAAAAGGGGGTTGGTCCGGCCACCGTGGAAGTTGGTTGGCCGGTTCGACTACCAGGGCTCGACCGAAGGGCGGATCTCGTGCTCGAAGGTCCAGGCGTCCGCCGGTTGCTGGTGCAGCGCCCAGTAAGCCTCGGCGACTGCGGTGGGTCGCATCAGCACCCGATCGCGGGTCTGGCCGGCCTGCTGCGCCTGCTGGATCCGCTCGCGCACCCAGGCGGTGTCCACGCCAGAGTCGATGACCAGGTGGGCCACATGGATGCCCTTCGGGCCAAGCTCGCGCGCGGTGGATTGGGCGACTGCCCGCAACCCGAACTTGGCGGCGGCGAACGCGGCGTAGCCGGCGCCGCCGCGCAGGCCGGCGGTCGCGCCGGTGAAGAAGATCGAGCCAGAGCCCCGTGGCGACATGTGGCGCGCGGCCTCACGACCGCTGAGGAAGCCGGCGTAGCAGGCCATTTCCCAGACCTTGCGGAAGACGCGCGAGGTGGTCTCCAGCAGGGGGTAGTTGACGTTGGCGCCGATGTTGAAGACGGAGACCTCGATCGGAGCTGCCGCCTCGGCCTCGGCGTAGAAGGCGCTCATCTGGTCCTCGTCGCGGGCGTCGAGGCCGCGGGCGACGATGCGGCCCCCGAAGGCCTCGATCTCGGCCTTGAGCGGCTCGAGCTTCTCGGCCTGGCGACGGCCGACGAAGACAAGATAGCCTTCCGCGGCGAACTTCTTGGCGATCTCGGCGCCGATGTAGTCGCCGGCGCCGACGATGACGGCCGTGGCGTTACGAGGCGTGGGCGACTGGGCTGGCGTTGACATGCGATTTTCCTGGATCAGTCGGCGGCGACCGCCGGAGCATGTTGGGTGCGGACGTCAGGCCGCGCGTCCGAGTTGGATGTAGCGTTCGAGGTGGTGGTCCACGTCGCCGAAAAGGTGGTCCAACATCATGAGGCGCTTGACCGAGTGCGACAGGGGCAGCTCCCAGGTCATGCCGATCCCGCCATGCAGCTGGACGGCCTCCTCGGCGACCAGGGTGGCGACGCGTCCGACCGTGTACTTGGCCGCGGCGACCGCCCGTTCGCGCTCGCGCCGGTCCTCGTCGAAGGCGGCGACGGCGTTGATCACCGCCGAGCGCGCCTGTTCGATCTCGACAAGGAGCGTCGCCATCCGGTGCTGCAGCGCCTGGAAGGCGCCGATCGGCTGCCCAAACTGGACGCGGGTGCGCAGATATTCGACGGTGCTGTCCCGCACCACCCCAAGGGCTCCCAGTGCGTCAGCGCAGATCGCCAGCACGCCGGCCGACACGGCAGCCTCGAGAAGGCTGAAGGCTTCACCCGTGTCGCCCAGGCGTTGGTTGTCGTGGACCTTCATACCGTCGAGGCTCAGCTCGGCCCATCGCGATCCGTCAATGCCCAGATAGCCGCGCAAGCGGAGGCCTGGGGCGTCGGCCGGGACCAAGAACAATGTCAGTCCAACCTCGTCCGCGGCTTCCCCAGCCGAGCGGGCCGAGATGATGAAATGGTCCGCGGCGTCGCCCCAGGGCGCCACCGCCTTGGCGCCGGAGAGGGACCATCCGTCGCCGACTCTGTCGGCGCGGGTCGCGACGTGGGCGAGATCGTAGCGGCTCCGCGGCTCCTGGTGCGCGAGCGTCACGACCGTCTCGCCGGCGATGATCGCCTCCAGGAGCTGGCCGCCCCGGTCGCTGGACGTCGCGCCCAGCAGCCGCCCGCAGATCAGGCTCGGCAGGAACGGGCCGGCCGCCGCCGCCGCCCCGAGGGGCTCGAACACCGCCAGGATATCGGCCGCCGACCCGCCATAGCCGCCCAGCGCTTCGGGGAAGAGGGCGCCGAGGGCGCCGAGCTCGGCCAGCTGCCGCCAGGCTTCAACGCTGTAGCCGGGCGCTGTCGATGCAAGGGCGAGCCGCCGCTCCAGCGGCAGGCGCTCGGCGAAGAAGCGCGCCAGGGTGTCGGAGAGCGTCCGCTGCTCGTCGCTGAGGTGAAAGTCCATGGAGTGTGCCTCAGAGCTTCAAGATGGCCTTGGTGATGATGTTGCGCTGCACCTCATTGGAGCCGCCGTAGATCGTCAGCTTGCGCGCGTTGAGGTAGCTCGCGGTGACGCCGACCCCGTAGTCGGGGCCCACCGGCTCGGCGTTCGACCCTGGCTCGAGGACCTCGCGCTGGTAGGGCAGGGCGTAGGGTCCGAGCGCGCGGCGAGCGAGGCTAAGGATCTCCTGGCGGATCTCTGTCCCCTTGATCTTCAGCATGGAACTTTCGGGGCCCGGGCCGCCGCCGGCGGCGCTTGCGGCCACGACCCGCAGCGTCGTCGTCTTGAGGTTTTCCAGCTCGATCTCGAGCTTGGCGAGGCGCGCGGCGAAGTAGGGATCATCGGCCAGAGGCCGGCCGCGCTTGGTCTCAGTTCGAGCGATCTCGCGCAGAAGCTCGAGGGACGCCGACGAACTCCCGACCATCGCCATTTGGGTGCGCTCGTAGGTCAGCAGGTACTTGGCGTAGGTCCAGCCCCTGTTCTCTTCTCCGACCAGGTTGGCGACCGGCGCCCGGGCGTCGGTGAAGAAGACCTCGTTGACCTCGTGCTCGCCGTCCAAGGTGATGATGGGCCGCACCTCCACCCCCGGCTGGTTCATGTCCACCAGGATGAAGGAGATGCCGTCCTGCTTCTTGCCGCTGGCGCCGGTGCGCACGAGGCAGAAGATCATGTTTGCGTGCTGGGCGTAGCTGGTCCAGGTCTTCTGGCCGTTGATGACGTACTCATCACCCTCACGGACCGCCGTGGTCTTCACACCCGCCAGGTCGGACCCCGCGCCCGGCTCCGAGTAGCCCTGACACCACCAGTCCTCGCCGTTCAGCATGCGGGGCAGCCAATGGCGCCTCTGGTCTTCGGCGCCGTACTTCAGCAGCACCGGCGCCAGCATCTTCAGCCCGAAGGCGATGACCGGCGGCGCGTTTGCAAGGGCCGCCTCATAGTCCCAGATGAACCTTTGGGTGACCGTCCACTCCTGGCCGCCGTAGGCCTTTGGCCAATCCGGCGCCAGCCAACCGCGTTCGCTGAGGATCGCCTGCCAGCGCTCCGTCTGCGCCTTGCTGAGGGTCTTGCCGTGACGCACGCGCTCGGCGAGCTCGGCCGGCAGCTTCTCGGCGAGGAAGGCCCGCACCTCCCGGCGGAACGCTTCGTCGTCGGCGTCGAATGCGAGCTCCATCTGCAGCCTCCCGTTGTCGGTTGGCACGGTCTATCATTGTAAGTTAGAAAAAAGAACTCAATTTTCGCACTCAGGGATTCAGCTCTACTGGAGGGTCGGCAGGGCAGGCCGACGTGGCGCAGGCCAGGCGGGAGCCTTGGCGCACGTTAAGCGGGGAAGGGCAGAACGGGAGACCCATGGGGGCGGCTTGAAAAGCTCTCCCATTCATGTCAGTGCTGAATCGACACTGATATGGGATCTTCAGAAAGGCAGGGCATGACCGTCAAGTTCCTCTTCGACTTCGGAAGCCCCAATGCGTATCTGGCGCACCGGGTGATCCCGGAGATCCAGGCCCGGACGGGAGCCGCGTTCGTCTATGAGCCGATCCTGCTCGGCGGCGTCTTCAAGCTGACCGGCAACCAGTCGCCGGCGACGGCCTTCTCCGCCATCAAGAACAAGCCGGACTACGACCGGCTGGAGATGCAGCGGTTCATCGCCAGGCATCGGATCGACGACTATCGCTTCAACCCCCATTTCCCCATCAACACCCTGCAACTGATGCGAGGGGCGGTCGCCGCGCAGGAGGCGGGGGTGTTCGAGGCCTTCGTCGGCCAAATCTTCGACGACATGTGGGTGCGTGGGCGAAAGATGGACGACCCGGAGGTCTATGCCGCCTCGCTGGACGAGGCCGGTTTGCCGCGCGAGGAGATCCTTCGACTCGCGCAGACCGACGCGGTGAAGTCGAAGCTTCTGGCCAACACCCAGGCCGCGGTGGACGCCGGCGCGTTCGGCAGCCCTTCCTTCCTGGTCGGAACAGAACTGTTCTTCGGCAAGGATCGGCTGCGGGAGGTCGAAGAAGAGATCCTGGCGGCCCCTATAAGACCGTGACGCGTCCAGTCCCCGCGGAGGCATAGAGTTCCGTCACCAGTACGGCCTGACTCGCAAGCACGGCGCGCTGGTTGACATTGCCCTTGTCGGTCACCTCGCCCGCTCCCAGCGAGGGAGGATCCTTCAGGACCGCGAACGCCTTGATCCGGCGGGTGGCGCCGGTGTTTTGGGCATTGTAGGCGCTCAGCTCGTCGGCGATGCGCGCCCGCAACGCGGCCTCCAGCGCCTCCCCGCTCAGTCCCTTGGACTCGAACTCGGCGTACGCCGCCGGCGACGCCCACACCAGCAGGCGCACGTCCTCCCGATCGTGGCCGGCGACGACCGCCTCTGCGATCGTCGGGGCGACAGCCATGACCGCGGACCGCAGCTCGCCCGTGATCACCCACGATCCATTCGAGAGCTTGAAGTTCTCGCTGAGGCGACCTGCGAAGCGCAAACCCTTGCGCGGGTCGGTGGGGTCGGCGAACTTGACCGCATCTCCGATCCGATAGAACCCGGCCTCGTCAAAGGCCGCCTCGGTGAGGTCGGGCCGGCGGAAATAGCCCGGCATCACGTTCTCACCCCGGACCCGGATCTCATAGCGGTCGCCGAAGGGCAGTAGTTTGATCTCCACCCCTGGGATCGGCAGGCCGATCTCGCCGCGTCCCTCAGCCGGCCAGTGTGTAGTCGAGATGCCGGGGCCGGTCTCAGTGGTCCCATACCCTGAAACCAGTGGAATCTCGCGGCCTGCGGCCGCGACGGCCAGCGCCTGGAATCGCTCCCAAGTGTCCCGCGGCAAGGCGGCCCCAGCGTACATCACCCGTTCGATCCGCCGGAAGAAGCTGCGGCGCAGCTCGTCGTCGGTCTCCATCGCCTCCACGAGCATCTGCAGGCCGGCCGGCACGTTCTGGCACGTGGTGACGGAGATTTCCCTGAGGTTGCGCTGCGTACGCCCAAACAGCTGCGGCGTCGGCCGTCCGTCATCGATGTAGAGCGTCCCCCCTTCGCGCAGCGTGCCATGCACAATGTTGTTGCCGCCCATGGTGTGATGCCAGGGCATCCAATCGACCATCACCGGCGCTTCCGGGCTCCGCACCAGCAGGCTCGAAGTGTGAATGCAGCAGCAGAGCATGCGCTGCGTCTGCGGCACGCCCTTGGGCGCGCCGGTCGAACCGGAGGTGAAGAGGATCTTGCCGATGTCGTCCGGGCTCGAGTTCGCGAACACGGCGTCCACCTCGGCGGTGGCCTCGACCGCCACCAGCGCCGCAAAGGTCGTCGTCGTCGGTTCGGGCTCCACACTGATCCATTCGGCGTTGGCGAACCCGGCAAGCGTACGGAGCCGGGCGAGGGGTGCGGCCGCCTGGGCGAAGACCATCGCCGGTCTCAGGGTCTTGGCGATCTCCTCGAGACGTCGAACCCCATCCGGATGGGCGCTGTAGGCTGGCGAGATCGGCGCTACCGGCGTACCGGCCAGCATGCCCCCAAAGGTGATGAGAGCGTGTTCGATCGAATTGCCAGTCAGCACGGCGATCGGATGGCCCTGCCCATGGCCGCGGTCGATCAGCGCCTGGGCTAGGTTTCGCGTACGCCGCCACGCCTCCGCATAGGTGAGGCGTCGCCATTCGCCGGCCGCGTCCCGCTCCGCCAGGAAGGTGCGGTCCGGCGCCTCGGCGGCCCAGTGGGCCAGGTACTCGCAGATGTGCCGGCGGTATTCGCCGACCGCGAGGGGCGAGCGCAGGATCAGGCCGCCATCGGCGAGATAGCTGACGTCCACCGCCTGCGGCGCGAAGCCAAGATCGATCTTGTCCTGCAGTTCCAAGGCCTGGCCCATCGTGTCCTCCCGGCAGGACCGAACCTGATTGACAGGCGCAGGCGTGCGCTCGCCCCGACCGGTGGCCTCCCGGCGGAGGCGTGTCAGCCAGAATGGTTAGGTCATTGCGTTCTAATTAAGAACTTACTAGAGTTGCGGAATGTCGCCGTCAAATGGATTGTTGGCCATCGTCTGGTCTGCGGGGGCGCCAAGACCGCCTGGCGCCGATCCTGCGCCGGTCGAACCGGCTGTCGATAGGTTGGAAGGCGCTGTCGCAGCCCCGGTGCAGGGGGCCGGACCGCGTGCGGTATGCGCCTGACCACAAGGCCGCCACCCACAATCACTTCGCCTCAAAGAACGAGTTCATCTCTGAAACCCTTTCGCGAGTTTGGTCAGATTGCCAGAGGGTATCGGGTCTCAAGGATGGAACGGCTGCTGCTGCCCTGAATCGGTTCCTAGGCCAATATCTGTCGACGGCTCAGTGCGAGCGCTCGCGTGGGGCGTGTTTGCTGCCGATCGCCTTGCCCGATGCGGACAAGCTGCCTCCGCGGGCGCGCGAGGTCCTGCACGCCGCGATCCTGGAGTTGACCGGACAGATCCAGGGCTTGCTCGCGCAACTCGGTGAGGAGAATCCCGCAGACGCCGTAGCCCTCCTGATGGCCGAACTGGTGGGCGTCGTCACGTTTGCCCGGGCCCAGCCCTTGGCGACGCAATACGATCTGCTGGCGGCCGCGCGCCGGCGTCTGCGGGCCAAGCTCGGCCTCCTACCGGTCGAAACTACATCGTGTCGAGCCCAGGGGTAGAACACACTTGGTCAATCGCTCGGAACGTTCGGTGCGGCCGGCGCATCAAGGCCGCCCTTGCTTGCAAACTCGCCTGTGACCTTGGCGGCGCACGAGATCGTGGTGACCGGGCGCGGGGTGGTCTCACCTCTTGGCTGCGGTGTGAAGGCTGATCTGACGCGCCCGAGTTCCCGGCCCACCCTTTCCGGAGGGCGTCAACATGCGCTCGAGCGTGCGTTGCTTCCGGTGGGAACGTTCTATAATAGAACCTACGCGTTCGAGTTCCGGGCGCGTTTCTGCAGAGATGTGGCAATGAAGACGAGGATCACGGAACTGTTCGGGATCGAACGTCCGATCATTCAGGGCGGCATGCACTATGTGGGTGTGGCCGAGCTCGCCTCGGCGGTCTCCAATGCCGGTGGTTTGGGCATCCTCACGGCCCTGACGCAGCCGACGCCAGAGCACCTGCGCCAGGAAATCCGCCGCTGCCGCGAAATGACCGACAAGCCCTTCGGCGTGAACCTGACCTTCCTGCCGGGCCTCGCGGCGCCTGACTATCCCGGCTACGTCGAGGTGATCATCAGCGAGGGCATCAAGGCGGTGGAGACCGCCGGCAACAATCCGGTGAAGTGGATGCCCCTCCTCAAGGAAGGTGGCGTGAGGGTCATCCACAAATGCACGTCGGTTCGCCACGCGCTGAAGGCCGAAGCCATCGGTTGCGACGCCGTGAGCGTCGATGGGTTCGAATGCGGCGGCCATCCCGGTGAGGACGATACCCCCAACATGATCCTGCTGCCGCGGGCCGCGGATGAGGTCGCCATACCCTTCATCGCCTCAGGTGGCATGGCGGATGGTCGCTCGCTGGTGGCCGCGCTCTCGCTGGGCGCGGATGGCATCAACATGGGCACACGCTTCGTCGCGACGCGCGAGGCGCCGGTGCACGAGAACGTCAAGCAGGCGATCCTGTGCGCCACCGAACTCGACACGCGGATCATCATGCGGCCGCTGCGAAACACCGAACGGGTGTTGGTCAACGCCGGCGTCGAGCGTTTGATCGAGAAGGAGCGACGGCTCGGTCAGAGCATCTCCTTCGAGGACATCGTTCCCGAGGTGGCGGGGGTCTATCCTCGGGTCATGCGGGACGGCGACATGGACGCCGGCGCCTGGAGCTGCGGCATGGTCGTGGGCCTTATCCACGACGTGCCGACCGTTCAGGAACTCCTGGACCGCGTGATGGCGGAGGCGGAGGTCATCATCAGAGCGCGCCTGAGCGGCTTTCTGGACGCCGGCACTCCGGCGGCTCGTTCGTCAGTGCCGGCCTGAATCGGCGGCGGACCCGGCCCACCGCAGCGGGGGGCCCGCGTTCCTAGCGGATGGGATCTTGGCGGGTCGCCAGGGCGATCTGGTAGCGGGTGCTCAAGGCGGCCGGACACCGTCACTGCCGCAAGCACTCGCCGAGGTTGCCGACTCCGTCGGCGGTCTGCGAAGTCGCCGCCTCTCTCTTCGAGGAAGGGGGGCCCCGAGCGCAAGAGTCTACGGCGGCCCGGTGAGGCCATGGGGGTGAGCGCCATGACCCCTTCCCCGGAAGATGTGAGGTGCCCGCGGCGGTCCAGCGTTGAACACCACGAACGCCTGCTTTCGGCTGGATTGCACCAACGCCGGGGTCGCCTTGATGGCAGCGAAGCTAGGTCAAAGGCTCTGGGGCGGAGGGGCTGAGAAGCAGGTCGGCGAGGCGTGCGACTTGGCGCGCCGCGCGCCGGCATGCGGCGGCGTATCGATTACCGCGAGGTCGCGGTTGAAGAGAGCATCGACGACCTGCGAAACTGGGATGGATCCGCGTCCTGCGGCAATTGAAAGGGCCACCCCAGGAAGCGGTGCCGACTTGCCAAATGTGGCGATCGAACGTCTGCTCTGCGGCCGGACCCCAATGTCCGCAACTGGCGCTTTTCGGACCTATCGGCTCGTCACTCGATCGGCGGGGATCCGGGGTTCGGGCGCGACCTCCAGGTACCTGCAGAAGGCGTTGGCCAGTTGCATTTGTCGGGGGGTGCGGCAGTCGGCTTCGAACACGCTCAGTGAGCCGACGAGGATGGAGAGGCATTTGGCGCGGGACGTCGCCACGTTGAGGCGGTTCGGGCTGTAAAGGAACTCCATGCCGCGCGGGGCGTCGGCTGCACTTGAGGTGGCCATTGAGTAGATTGCAATCGGCGCCTCCTGACCCTGGAATTTGTCGACCGTGCCGACCCTCGCGCCTGGGATCCGTCGCTGGATCTCATAAACCTGTGCGTTGTAGGGCGCGATGATCAGGATGTCCTCGAGGGTAAGGGGGTGCGGGCCCTTGCGATCGGTCCAGGTGGCCTTGGCGGCGATCAAGTCCTTGACGATGGCGGCGATGGCCGCGGCTTCCTCCAGCGAAGAGCTCTGATTGCCGCTGTGCTGGACGGGCGCGTATCGCAGCCCTGACCCGCTGAACGCGCCTGCACCTTCGATGGCCTGCACCTCGGATCCCGGGCGGGGGTGGAGCTTGTCCTCGTAGAAGAGCTCGGACGTGTAGGCGCATATGGAGGGGCAGAGCCGCCAGGTCTCCTCGAGGAAGAGGCCTTCGTCGGGCGCGATGGTCTGCTTGCCGTTCAGCAGGTGGTGCAGGGCGGAGCACTCGGTGCCCTCGGGGTGGCTGCCCTGGGTCGGCTGGTCGAGCTGCTGCGGATCGCCGACCAGCACCAGGGTCCGCGCCGCCTGGGAGACGGCCAGGACGTTGACGAGCGACATCTGCGCGGCTTCGTCGACGAAGAGGACATCGACGGTCTGGAAGGCCTCCGGCGTCGACCACAGCCAGGCGGTGCCGCCGGCGACGTGATAGCCATTGCCGAGCGCGGCGAACAGGTCGGCGGCCTTCGTCATGATCCGGAGCCGGTGGGAGTCGTCTTCCTTGTCCTTGGGCTTCTGCACGCACTGAACGTCGACCCCGGTCTCGTCAGCGGCCTCCACGACCTCGTTGAGGAGGTTACGGACGACGGCGTGGCCGTTGGCGACGACGCCCACGGTCTTCCCCTGCGCGACCAGGGCGCAGATCATCCGAGCCGCGGTGTAGGTCTTGCCGGTTCCCGGCGGCCCCTGGATCGGGAGGACGCCGGCGCCCAGCAGCGGCGCGATGCGTCTCGCGGCGTCGAGCGTCGTCTCGTCCTCGTCCCGCAAGGCGACGCCGCCGGGGAGGGACGGCCGCTCTCGCATCAGCAGCGCGCGTGCGGCGGCGTAGGGGCCTCCGCCCAGCATGCCGTGCGCGACGACTTGGGTCGCAAGCCGCACCAACGACAGCTGCATGGGTTCGGGGGAGATGTACTCGTGCACGAACACCGCCTCGGGGTGCAGTTCGGCGGTGTCCTTGCGGGTCTTGATGTCGACAGTCTGGTTTTCGGAGGAGATATCTTCGACAGCGCCCATCGGCTTGCCGCCCACATACTGCAGCGCCTTACCTGGCCGGACGTCGGTGTCCTGCGGCGGAAACCGGTAGCGATGGATAGGCGCGGCCGGGGTGCCGCCGGCGACGCCCTCAAAGGTCAATCCCGACAGGGCTGACTTCTCGTCGATTAGTTCGGCGGCGGTCAGGTCGCGAAGGCGAAAATATTCCCACCAGATCGCCTTGTCCTCGCGCCGGTGCCACTCGAGCATATTGGCAAGGAGCCAGCGGCCATGTTGCTCGGGCGCGCGCTCCAGCGGGTCGGCGGGGACGTCGGCGGTCAGAGCCTCCACGAGGGGTCCGATGGTGGCGAGCCATTGGGCGACCTTCTCGGGGGGCGCGCGTTCGCCGGGCTCTGGGCGAGCGATATCGACGCCCAAGGCTACCTGTCGCGACCGCAGGCCCTCCAGCCAGTCCCGCAAGTGGCGGGTGGAGACGCAGTCCTCGCGGTTATAGGCCTGAACGGTCGCCCGGTCGGCGGCGTCGATCGCGGCGACGTCATTGAGCTCAAGGCTGGTCTGCAGCCGGGTCAGCGCCAGCCGGGCGTCGGGGAGACTGGTGTCGCGCACGAAGCCGTAGAGCGGCTCGAGCTTCTTGAGGGAATAGCTCTCGACGCCGGCGCGGAGGCTCTGGCGCGTGAGGCTGAGCAGGTCGACGGGCACGAGCCCGCGCAGGATCCGGTCGAGGTCGTCCTCCCGCGTGGCGTAGCGGCCCATCAGCCGCTTCAGGGCGCCCGTCTCGTAGCCGCCGAAGTGGTAGATATGCAGGTCGGGATGGCGCGCCCAGCGCTCCATGATGACGTCGATGAACTGCTCGAACGCCGCCTTTTCGTCCGCCCGGGTCAAGGCCCAGAGAGGTGTGTAGACCCACTGGCCCTCGTCGGCCTGGTGCTCGTAGCCGAGTAGATACTCAAGGCCGTGTTCGCCCACGAAGGGGTCGGATTCGAAATCCAGGAAGACGTCACCAGGGGAGGGGGCCGGCAGGCGCGACAGGCCGAACCCGGCTTGCTGGTCGAGTAGTTCGAAGACGTTTTCGCCTGTCTCGCGGGCCTGGACCTGCACCCGCGCCTGCTCGCGGACGCGCACATATGAGCCCACCGCGCCCCGCTCGGGTTTCCAGGTTATCGGCATCGGCATCACGGCCAGTTGGGCGGTAGTCGTGACGGGCCGTTCGGTCAGCTCGACCATCTGGTTCTTAGAGATCCCGGCCACCAGGCTGAGGTGGTCGTCGGCCCGCCGGCGCTGATCGCAGCTGTCGCGCCAGCGGCAGATTTCGCAGAACGGATTGGGGTCGGGATAGGTCTGTCCCTCGGCCGCGCTGGCAATCGCCGCCTCCAGACTTCGCCGGACGACCCGGTAATAGGCCGCGAAATCCGCCGTCCGAAACGTTTCGGGCTCAAAGCCAGTGTAGGGGGCGACCACGTGCATGTGCTCGGGTGGTCGGCCCTGGACGTCGGCGACCAGGTCCGAATAGAGGCTGATCTGCAGCACGGTGCTGCCTTTGGTCTCGCGGGCGAGCTTGGTGTCCACCACCTCGTAGGACCAGTCGCCGAGCGCGCTCGGCGTGGCGACGCGGCGGAGAACATCTGCGCGGCCGGACCATGCCCCGGTCCGCAGGGCGCCCTGGACGATGACGGCCTTGCCGGCCAGCATCGCCGCGGAGGTTTCCCCAACGGCCTCCGAGGTAATGTCGACACCGCCTATGGGGACGACCTCGAGGCCTTGCGCGGCAAGATGATCGACGTAGCTCGCTTCGTGCTGCTTGCCGCGCTCCCAAAGCGCTTCGAGCGCCGGGTCCCAGATCTTCGGCGGCGCCAAGGCCCCGCGCGCGACCGACCGCTCAAGATCCGTAAGGTGGCGGCAGTTTAGATGCCCCACCAGATCGGTGGCGCTCAGCCGGATCGCTCGCCCGTCAAGCTTCATTGCAAGACGATACAGTTGCGCTTGTTTGCGTCAACGACGCGTGGTTGTAGCGACCTTTCGCCGCCGTCAAGGGATGGCCTCGACTTCTAGGGACTAGGCGGACGAATCCGAGGACTAGAGCTAGCCCAGATCACACGCTAGGGTATTTGCGGCCTGGGGGGCCAAGCTGTTGGAAACTGTGAGCAAACATGCGCGGCCGCGCTGGCTGCGCGACCTGGAGCGGTTCCTGCCGCTGAAGAGCCAGTTCGTGCTCACGGGCAATGTGCGCGACCTGCAGGCGCGTTCTCTGGGCGACGTCGTGACGACCGCGTCCCTGGACAGCGTCATCGCGGCGAGCCTCGCGGACGCGGGCTACGCCGATGTCCTGGCCTACGATCTCGTTTCGGGCTTTCGGCTGCTGGACCGGCCGGACGGTACGCAGGGCGACGCCGAGAAGGTGTTCGCCAGCCTGGGCCTCACCGGCGCCAACGGCGTCACGCCGGCCGGCCTCGATCTCTTTGGGACCACCCTGGAACGCCTGGTGCAGCTGGACGGCGCGCCCATCGCCCTGATCGCCGATTTCGCGTCGCGGCTCGTCGTGCGCCCTGACGCCCTGTCGCCGGCCGAGCACCAGCTGTTCACGCGGGCGCTGATCCTAAGTCAGACCGCGCGCGCCCGACCGGTGGGTCCGGACCGCGCGCCCCGGTTCAACAGCGTGATCTGGATCCTCGACAAGGAGGGCGACCTCCCGGATTGGCTGACCATCGACAATCCGCGCCTGCGGCACATTCCGGTGTCGCCGCCGGACCGCTCGGTGCGCCGGGCCCTAGCGCCGCATCTGGTGCGCACCCTGCCGGGCGCCAAGACCGCCGCCGCAGACACGCTAGCGGCCGCCGAAGACGTCCTCGTTGACGACACAGAGGGCCTCCTGTTGATGGACCTCAACGCCATCACCCAGCTGGCGCGGGCCGAGGCGGTCGGGGTGGACGAGATCGGCGACGCGGTGCGCCGCTACAAGGTCGGCGTCACCGAGGACGCCTGGAAACTGATCGAGCGAGAGAAGATCCAGGGCGGCGCCGACTTCGTCTCGCGCCGCGTGATCGGCCAGACGCATGCGGTCACCCACATGCTGGACATCGTGAAGCGCGCGGTCACCGGCGTCACGGGCGCCAAGCGCGGCGGCCGTCCGCGCGGGGTCGCGTTCCTGGCTGGCCCCACGGGGGTCGGCAAGACGGAATTGGCGAAGACCGTGACCGAGCTGCTGTTCGGCGACGAGAGCGCCTACATCCGCTTCGACATGAGCGAGTTCAGCGCCGAGCACGCCGACCAGCGGCTGATCGGGGCGCCGCCCGGCTATGTGGGTTACGACGTCGGCGGCGAGCTCACCAACGCCATCCGGGAAAAGCCCTTCAGCGTCGTGCTGTTCGACGAGATCGAGAAAGCGCACCCCCGCATCCTCGACAAGTTCCTCCAGGTCCTGGGCGACGGCGTCCTCACCTCGGGCCGCGGCGACCGGGTCTATTTCTCCGAGGCGCTGATCGTCTTCACGTCAAACCTCGGGATCTACGCGGCCGACGCCACGGGCGCGCGGGTGGCCAATGTCACGCCGGAGCAGCCGTTCGCGGAGGTGCAGTCGCGGGTCCGCGCGGAGATCGAGAACCACTTCAAACTGGTGCTGAACCGCCCGGAAATCCTCAACCGGATCGGCGAGAACATCATCGTCTTCGATTTCATCCGGCCCGATGTTGCGGACCAGATCTTCGAGGCGATGGTGGCCTCAATCCTGGCGGACGCCGCCGACGCCGGATACCGGCTCACCCTCGCCGCGGAAGCCAAGGCCGCGCTGCGCGACCTCTGTGTCGCCAACCTGTCCAACGGCGGGCGCGGCATCCGCAATCAGCTGGAAGCCCACCTGATCAACCCGATGGCGCGAGCCCTCTTCGAGACGACGGGAGAGGGGGCGTTCGTGATCGACGCCCTGACGCCCGGTCCGGTCACCACCCTGACCCTGAGGCCCGCGTGACTGCGCTGGCCCTTTCGCGGCTCCACTTTCCGGTCACCACCCTTGGCCCCGGCCGGCGGATCGGGATCTGGGTCCAGGGCTGCACGATCCGCTGCCCCGGCTGCATCTCGGCTGACACTTGGGCGCCCGGCCTCGGCGTCACGACCGCTGAAGCGGTGCTGGACGCCATCGTGGCCTGGATCCCTGACGCGGACGGCCTCACCGTCTCCGGCGGCGAGCCCTTCGAACAGCCTGAGGCTCTGGAGGCCCTGCTCCGGGGCTGGCGCGCCCTCGCCACCGGGAACGTGCTGGTCTTCAGCGGGCTGGCCTTCACGGCGGTCGAGCCCTGGCTGGCGGCGCGGCCGGGCCTGGTCGACGCGGTGATCGCCGGACCGTACGAACGCGATGCGCCCCAGACCCTGGCGCTGCGCGGCAGCGACAACCAGACCCTGCACATGCTGACGGAGGCCGGGCGAGTCTTCGCCGCCTACGACCGCGCGGCGGCGCCGCAAGACCGCCGGCTCGATGTCATGTTCGACGCCGAGGGCGGCGCCTGGTTCGCCGGCATCCCGGCGCGGGGCGACTTCCAGCGGCTGCGGTCCGCCCTCAAGGCGCAGGGGCATCGTGTCGTCCTCTCGGATCAGGCCGCAGCCCGATGATGCGGTTCTGCCCCAACTGCGAGACCGAGCGGCCGATCTCCGAGCTAGTCTGCGAAGGGGAAGTCGATGGGCACCCCTGCGCCTGGGACCTGGCCGGCTTGCCGCTCCGCGCCGAGGGATGGCGCCCGGCTCCGCCGGTGGTCGCGGCGGTGGCGGCGGAGGGGGCGCCGACCTGTCCCAACGGACATCCCATGGCTCCCGGCGATCTCTTGTGTCCGGTCTGCGGCGCCGACGCGGACACCCCCGCCGCCGACGCTGCAACGCAAGAGGCCGAGGTCACTGAGATCGCGGGCTGGCGGCTCGAACGGGCTTTGCCCGCGACCGGCGAGGCGGAGGCCCGATATCTGGCCGTTCGCGACGGGCAGGAAGGTGTGCTGACCCTCTATGGTCCCGGTCGCGAACCGGACGCCGAGGTCTATGACGTCCTACGCAGCCTGCCGCGCGACCACGTCCCTGAAATCCTGGAGACCGGGCGCTGGGAGGACCAGGCTTTCGAAGTCAGCGAGGACCTGAAGGGCGGGACCCTGGCAGACCTCGGCCTGCTCGGGAACGACGTCGAGACCCTGTCGCAGGTGCTGTTCGAGGTGGGCAAGGTGCTCGGCGCCTTCGCCGAATGCGGCCTGCGCCACCGCGACCTGCGCCCCGGCGCGATCCTGGTGCGGGACCGCGAGCCCCTGGACCTGGTGGTCACCGGCTTCGGGTCGGCACGGCTGTCGGAATTCGACCTCGACATCGTCTCGCCGCTGGAGACCACCCGCTACACCGCGCCGGAAGCCCTGGCGGGCGGGGTCGCCGCCGCCAGCGACTGGTGGAGCCTCGGCATGGTCCTCCTGGAGCAGGTGACGCAAGGCGCCTGCTTCGAGGGCGTCAACGACCAGGCGTTCCTGATCCACATCCTGACCAATGGCGCGCCCATCCCCGAGGACATCGACCCGTCGGTCGGATTGCTGCTCCGAGGCCTGCTCGCCCGCGACCGACACGAGCGCTGGGGTTGGGGCGAGGTCCAGCAGTGGCTGGCCGGCGACCCGCCGGCCGCGCCCGCCTCCGCAGGCGCGGCGACCGAGGTCGCCAGCCGCCACACCCTGAGGCTGGGAAACCGGCCCTATCGCAGCGCGTCCCGCTTCGCCCTGGCGGCGGCGGAGGCCGCCAACTGGGACGAGGCGCGCGACCTCCTCCTGAAGGGCGAGATCGCGACCTGGACCCAGGACGCGGGGCTCGACGCCAGCCTGCACCGCGAGCTCGCCCAGCTGAGCCAAAACACCGAACTCTCCGAGGACCTGCGGCTGACATTGGCCCTGAAGGTCCTCAATCCCGCCATGCCGCTTGCCTGCCGCGGCGAGATCATCACCCCCGGCTGGCTGCTCGACCATCCCGAGGCGGGCTATGCCCTGATCAGCGGTCCGGCGCCGGACTTCCTGAAGCGTCACGACGCCGACCCGTGGCTGTCGCGGCTCAAGGCGCGGGCCGAGCAGATCCGCGAACGGGCCCGCCAGCTCGAGGTCGTGTTGAGCGAGCCTGAGCTGCAGGTCCACCTTCTCTCCACCTCACGGGCGCGGCTCGCGGCGGTCTGGGCCGAGCGGCGCCGGCTGTTGCCCGACACCGACCACCCAGGGCTGAACGCCTTGCTGGAACGCCGGCTCACCGCGGAGGAGGACTACATCCTCCTGCTGAGCGCCGACGTCAGCCAGTTCCGCACGGCCGACGCCCTGGTCGGCGAGGCAGCCGAAATCGCGGCGCGCGCCGGGGTCGAGGCCTTCGATCCCGAGGCCGCTACCGGCTGGCTGCAGGGGTCGCGCCGCGACCTCTACGCCGAGATCGAACACCGGCTGGAGGGCTTCGCACGCTGCGACCTGGAGCGCGTCGATGAGTGGGCCGACCAGTTCCGGATGGAACGGCGCCTGCCGGTCGGCCGCGCGCTGGCGCTGCTGGCCGTGCCGCCGGAGCGGTGGCGTGAGCCGCCCCGGCAAGCCTATGTGGCCACCCTGCTGGACTTCTTCTCCAAGCGGATCACCGGGGCGGTCCTCCGGGGACCGCTGACGCGCATGGTGATCGGCAAGACCACGGCGCGGCTGGACCTGGTCGAACTGGGCAGCCTGCGTCGCCCCGCCGCCGCCCTTCTCGACCACCTGCTGCTGCGCAACGACCAGACCGTCGATCTCGACCCGGATGTGCTGACCGCCGATCCCCGGGTGGAGCGCCGCGTCCGCACCCTGCACGGCCACGCCACCCTGTACCGCCGGGACACCGGCATTGACGGCCTCTACCTGGGCTTCCCGTTCCTGGTGCTGCAGGAGTCCCGGGCTTCGGTCCGGCCCCGCATCGCGCCGGTCCTGCTCTGGCCCATCAAGCTGAAGCCGGAGGTCGGCGCGCGCGGCCGCATCACCTTGGCCTTCGACCGGGACCGCGAGGAGGTTCGTCTGAACCCCGCCTTCGAGGCCCTACTCGGACCCGACGCGGCGGGCCGCTGGCGCCAGGCGGCGAACGACCTGCTAGGCCGCGCCACCGTCAACGCGGCGCAGGTGATGGAGGCCTTCGCCAGCTTGGTGAAAGAGACATCCGGCGCCGACCTCGTGGCCCTGCCCAGCAAGGACCTACGAATCCCGCCCGGCCAGGATCAGCTGGTGTGCGCCGGCGCACTGTTCCATCTGGCCTATCTGGGTCAGGCGGTGATGGAGGACCTGCGGCAACTGCGGCGGATTCCACCCGCGGGCTCCAGTCTTGAGACCGCGCTCCGCGCCGGCGAACGGATCGAACGTCCGCAGACCGAAAGGCCGCGCGAGCTCGCGCGGTTCTTCACCGCCTCCAGCGACCCGTCGCAGGAACAGGCGGTCCTGGAAGCCCGCGACGCCCTGGGCCTGCTGATCGAGGGGCCGCCCGGCACCGGCAAGAGCCAAACCATCGTCAACATGGTCTCCGACGCCATCGGGCGGCAGAAGAGCCTGCTGATCGTCTGCCAGAAGCAGTCGGCCCTTGAGGTGGTGCACAAGCGCCTGGTGGCGGAAGGGCTCGGCGACCGCATCGTCATGATCAATGACGTCAACAAGGACCGGCGCACGGTCATCCAGGCGATCCGCGACCAGCTGGACGCCCTGTTCGCCCGCGCCGCCGGCTCGTCGGTCTGGCTGCAGCAGCGCCAGCAGACGGCGGCCCGGATCGAGGCCCTCGAAGCCGACCTCGACCAGCACCACGCCGCCCTGCATGCGGACGATCCCGCCAGCGGCCTGAGCTACCGGCTGGTCCTGGCGGACCTCATCGGCTTCGCCGCCGGCGAGCGCCCGCCGATCGATGTCCCCAGCCTCCGCGCGGTGCTGGGCCCGCTTGACGCCGGGCAGGTTGCGACCCTGCAGGAGATCCTCGGGCCCCTCGCACGCCTCTGGCTGCCCGCGGCCTATGAAGACAGCCCCCTGGAGGTTCTGAAGCCGTTCAGCGCCGACGAAGGCGCGCTGGCGGCGTTCCGCAGCGACTTCGATGCCTTCCTCCAGGCCGAAGAGGCCCGGTCCACAGCGCTGGCCGAGACTGCACAGGCCTTCCCCATCGAGGACCCCGAACCCTGGCGCCACTGGGAGGCGCAGCACGCTCACCCTTTGCTGGACCTCGATGACGCCGCCCGCGAGCGGCTGGCGCGCTGGCTGGACCTGACCGGCCGCGCCGCCGATCTGGCGGCCGCGCAGGCGGAGCTTGACGCCATCGCCATGGGCCTGTCCGGCCTCGCCGGCCGGGACCTCACGCCGGCGGCGGAGGTCGCGGTCACCCTGGAGGCCAAGGCGCTCGCCGATTGGGCGGCGGTCGCCGACACCCTTGCCGCGCCGCCCACCTTCCTGCAGCGGCTGTCACCGACGCGGTGGCTGAAGGTCCGGCGGCTGAAAACCTTCCTGACCGCCACGGCGCTGCCGGCGGCCGCTTTCCGCCAGGCCCTGCACGACGAGATCGCCCTGCGCCCGTGGCGCCAGCGGACCGAGGCCTCGCGGCTAGCTCTGTCCGAGCCGACGCTCGATCTGGGCGGCCTAGCGCCGCAGGACCTTCTGGCCCTGGTACGGACCCTTCACACGCACCTCGACGCCGCCGCGGAGTCTGAGCGGCGGCTCGGGGCGCACCCCGACGCGGCGGCGGCGCTGGAGGCCGCACGCGCGGCCCGCCGCGAGGCGGTCGACGCCCTGATCGACCGGCATGCCCAGGGCTACGTTCGGCACGAGGCGCGCGGCTTCAGCCGGGCCGCCCTGGCCGGGTTGGAGCCCTGGTTCGAGGACGCCTGGCGGGACGCCCGGGCCGCCGCCATCAGCGAGGACGGTCATAGCGGCCAGGCCCTCGCCACGGTCGCCGCCGCCTTGCCCAGCCTGGCCGCCTACCAACGCTACCGGCCCCGGGCGGGCCAGCTCGACGATCTCGCCCGGCAGCTATTCCGAATTCTGCGCACCGCAGCGCCGGCGCTGTCGGCCCTGCCCGAAGCCGACCTGGACGGCGAGGTGCGCCGCATCCTCGGCCGGGAGTCGAGGCTAGCCTGGAAGACCCGGCTCGAAATCGCCGCCCCGGTGCTGCAGTTCGAAACCGCCGAACTCGACGCCAAGGCCGCCGCCCTGGCGCAGGCCGACGGCGACATGCGCAAGCTGAACCGACGCCTGCTGACGGACGGCCTGGATGCGACCCGGCTGCGGCCCGCGCGGGAGTGGGAGGACATCACCCGCCTGACCGGCCAGCGGGCGCGGCGGCTCCGCGAGGTCCTCGACCGCGGCCCCGACCTTGGCCTGATGACCCTGCGGCCGGTCTGGCTGATGAACCCCGATGTGGCTAGCCGCCTGCTGCCCCTGAAGAAGGGCCTATTCGACACGGTGATCTATGACGAAGCCTCGCAGATGCCGATCGAATACGCCCTGCCGAGCCTGTTCCGAAGCCGCTCGATGATTGTCAGCGGCGACGAGAAGCAGATGCCCCCGACCAACTTCTTCTCCAGCAAGATTGAGAGCGACGAGGCCGAGGTGTTCGAGGGCGACGAGGCCGAGGAGGGGATCGATGAGGTGGAGCGCGAGGCGCTCGCCGAAACCTGGAATCGCCGCGAGATCAAGGACTGCCCCGACCTGCTGCAGTTGGCCAAGACGGTGCTGCCGTCCACCACCCTGCAGATCCACTACCGGTCGCTCTATCGGGAGCTGATCGAGTTCTCAAACCCGGCCTTCTACAATGGTCGGCTCAGTGTCCCCGCCCGCCATCCGGACGCGGAGATCCGCCGTATACGGCCGATCGAACTGGTGCGGGTCGACGGGTCCTACATGGACCAGACCAATCCCGCTGAGGCCCAGAAGGTCGTCGAGGTGGTCGCCGGCTACTGGAAGGCCGAGGCCGGCGCGCGCCGGACCCTGGGCGTCGTGACCTTCAACCGGAAGCAGGCCGACCTGATCGAAGAGGTGCTCGAGGCGAGGGCCATACGCGATCCGACCTTCCGCGCGGCGCTCGCGCAGGAGCGCGACCGGATCGAAGAGGGCGAGGACATGGGGTTCTTCGTCAAGAACGTCGAGAACGTGCAGGGCGACGAGCGGGACATCATCGTCTTCTCCTCGACCTTCGGCCGAAACGACCAGGGCACCTTCCGGCGCACCTTCGGGGTACTCGGCCAGGCGGGGGGTGAGCGTCGCCTCAACGTCGCCGTCACCCGGGCGCGCGAGAAGGTGGTGCTGGTGACCTCGATGCCCATTGCGGAAATCTCCGACCTGCTCACCACCCGCCGCGCGGCCGCCAGTCCGCGGGACTTCCTGCAGGCCTATTTCGAGTACGCCCGGATGATCTCCGACGGCGAGCTGGAGAACGCCCGCGGCCTCACCGCCCGCCTGATGGGCGAGCGCCGCGACGGCCCCCGGGGCGAGGACCTCGATCAGGACGCGTTCCAGACGGCGGTCGCGGACTACATCGCGTCCCTGGGCTGGGCGGTGCAGTCCGCAACGGACACAGGCGCCTTCACGCTGGACTTCGCCATTGAGGATCCGCGGACGGGGCTCTACGGCATCGGCATCGAATGCGACGCGCCGCGCCACGCCCTGCTCGCCGAAGCGCGGGCCCGCGAGATGTGGCGGCCGAGCGTGCTGCGGCGATCGATCCCGGTGGTCCATCGGGTCTCCAGCCATGGCTGGTTCCACCGCCCTGAGGCCGAGAAGACCCGCTTGCGCGCCGCCATCGCCCAGGCCCTCAAACCGGAGATCGCGGCATGAGCGGGCCAAAGGTCGTGCGGATCGTCACCCGCGAGGAGATCCTTGCCCAATGTGAAGGCCACCTAGCTCGGGTCGACGCGGCGATGCGCGAGTGGCTGCGGATCGGCCGGCGCAACGACTGCGTCTTGGAAGCCGAGATCGCCCAGGCCGAGGCGCGCGTGGCCAGGCTTCGCGGTCTGCTGAAGGCCGACCGGTTCATGGACCTGCAGAAGCAGGCTCCGCAGGAGATCGCCTTTCTGGACCAGGACATGCAGGCCCGCTTGGCCAAGGTCGCCGACGCCGCCGCCAAGGCTCGCACGGTGTCACGCCGCCAGAGCGAGGCGGCCGCCGCCCTCCTGGCGGCTCTGCGCAAGAAGGGGGCCGACCTCCCAGCTGACCTGGAGGCCGGCCTGAAGCGGGCGGCGGACGGTCAGCCCGACGCTCAGGCCCTGTCCCGCGGTTTTGCCTTACTTGGTGGCGAGGCGACGCCCGACACCGCCGCGCGTCGCGCCCTGGCGCAAAGCCTGAAGGATGGCGCCAAGGCGCCCACGCTCGCCGCGTGGATCGCCGCCCAACCGACGCTGACTTCGGATCCAGTCCTCGAACGCTTCGAAGGTCGGTTCGCCGAACTCGCCCTCCTGTCTGGACCTGAAGGCGCGGACGCCTTGGAACGCCGCCTTGACGCAGCGCTCGCGCCGGGAGCCGCGACGCGGCGGAGCCTGCTGCTCGACAGCCTCGACCTCGACCTCACCGCCGCCCTGCTCGCCGCACGCCAGACCGAGACACTGGCTCAGGAGCTCCGTCTCACCTTGGCGGAATTGATCCTAGTCGACACCCCGGCGGCCCAGGCTCTCACCGCCCGCGCCGAGCGCCCCGGCGCCGATGCGGGGCCGCTGCTCTCCGAAGCCCAGACGGCCCTCGCCAAGGCTCGCGAAGCCCTGGCCGCCCAGGCGCGCCGCGCGGCGGTCCTGCAGAGCCTCGCGGGCCTTGGCTACGAAGTGGGCGAGGGGCTCGCCACGGCCTGGGTCGATCAAGGTCGGGTGGTGCTGCGCAAGGCCGCCCAGCCCGACTACGGCGTGGAAATCTCCGGAGACCCAGCGGGCGCCCGGATGCAGATGCGGGTCGTCGCGTTCGGCGACGAGGCCGGCGCCGCCGATCCAAGGCGAGACCAGGACGCCGAGACCCAATGGTGCGGCGACGTCGCCACCCTGCAATCGACCCTGGCGGCGGCGGGCGGCGGCCTAGTTATCGAACGGGCGCTGGCGGTCGGTGCAACTCCCGTAAAACGGGTCGGGGCGTCCGCCGGCGCCTTAAGCCGCGCCGCGCGGGAAGGGCCTACGCAGCAAACGCGGAGCCGTTCATAGGATCGTTCGGGGGATAGCCTCAGTGGGGCGCAAGAAAGGACGACGGCCGGCGCGCCGACGTCGGAGGGACGAGGGGGAGAAATGGTCACGTATCGGCAAGTGGGGCGCGGCGTGGCGCAAACCCTCCGGGCCATGGATCGCGAAGCGAGACGCCTTGAGCGTCAGCGCATCGCCAACGAAAAGGCGCGGCAGCGGCAGGCCCTTCTGGAAGCCTCCGCCAATGCGGCCCAGCAATACGACAACACGATCGCGGCCCTGACCGGGGCCCACCGGATTGCGTTCCAACGCCAGGATTGGCTCACCTTGGCGACGGAGCCGTCCTCGCCGCCGACAGAACCCAGGTCCGACCGGGAAGAGGCCGCGCGGCGCGCCGAGCGCCTCTATCATCCGGGATGGTTCGCGCGGACCTTCGGATTCGAAAAGCGCCGCCGGGCCAAGCTGGCCAAGGCCGTGGTCGCCGCTCACGCCGCCGACGAGGCAGATTTCCTGGAGCGGAAGACCGCCGACGAAGCCCACGCGGAAGAGATCGTCTTTGCACAGAAGGTCGTGGCCCTCGAGCCGTCCGCCCTCATGCGGGCGCTTGAACAGCACGGCGGCCTCGAGAATCTTCCCTTCAGCGCCGAAGAGCTGGCGATCCGCTACACCTCTGAACGACGCCTGATCGCCATCGTCGACGGGCTCGATCTGGACGATATGCCCGAGCAGTCGGTGACATTGCTGCAGTCCGGCAAGGCCTCGTTCAAGCCGCTGGCCCGCACCCGCATCCTCGAACTGCACCGCGATGCGATCTGCTCCGGCGCCGTCCGGATCGCGCTGGAATGCCTACGGGTGCTTCCCCTGGACGCGGTCGAGGTGGTCATGCAGACCGATCTCCTCGACCCGGGTTCCGGCCACATCGATGGCCGCCCGGTGCTGTATCTGCGAGTGGCCGCCCAGGCCCTTGAGGCCGTTGTCCTTCCCCGCTCGGAAGCCTGGCCGCTGGTGGAACGCCTCGGCGGACACCTCGACTGGAACAAGCGCGACGGCTTCCGATCCATCAACCTAGCCGCCTTCAACGTCCCCATGGACGCCCCGGCGGATGCGTGACCCACGCTAACCCATTCAGGATAACTCCATGACGTCACCCTTCGGCATCGCCTTCTACACTCCACTGGATCAGCTGGCGGACGCGAACGAGGTGGCGCCAGGTGTCTATAGTGTGACGGCGCCTTCGCCCCACCCCGCCTTCAAGACCTATCTGGTTCGCGCCACGCCGGGTCTTGGGGTTGTCTGGATCAAGGGACTTGGAGAGACCCTGGAGAGCGACTCTTTCGGCGGCGCGACGCGGGCGGCGGTCGATCGCCTCAAGGACCAACTTGCCCTTCGCTACAAGGAGCCTCGCAAGATGGATTTCCTCATGCAGGGCTCGATCTGGGATGATCCCAAATATTGGATGATGGGGCTCTCCGCCAACGAGCGGTACTACTCCTACACTTGGGACGCCAAGGGCGCCGCCGCTCTCCCGGAAGACATAGCGACCGTCTATGTGGGGGCATCTGCGGTCTCAGGCGATAGCGCCATGGTCGTCCTCGAGTATGCCTCCCGCAAGCTGCCCGAAGCCGATGCCGAGGATGATCGACGACTGTCCGATCTGTTGTAGGCGCGGACTGGGAGGTGCAGCGGCCAAAGCGCTACATCAGCCGAAGGCTCCTTGAACGCTGCTAGGGGGTTGGCGCTTTCCCGCATCTCGGATGCGGCAGAGTCCATCTGACGTGGCCGGATGCGATAACTCGGGATTATGGAGCCGTCTGAAGACAAGCGGCTCGTGCGGGACTCCGCGGCGCGACTTTACGATCAAGGCCAACCGATCTGGCACACGCGAGATCGCTGGAACCGGCACAAACGGGCGTCCATCGATCGGTTCGCGCGCCGCCACGCTGTCGGCAGGCTTGAGTCCGCAAAGACCATTCTCGACGCTGGTGCCGGTTCGGAGCCGTACGCCTGGCTCCCTCCCACAACAATCGCCCTCGACCGTTTCTCCCGTCAGGTGGCGGGCCGTCCCCGCGGCGTGGCCGAAGACCTGGAGCGCCTCCCCTTTGCCAATGCGAGCATCAACTTCGTGGTCTGCGTGGCCTCTGTCTTGAATTATGTCTCGGCGGCGGAAGCGATTTCGGAATTGGCGCGGGTGACTGCTCCGAACGGCCACATGCTGCTCCACTTCGAAACCTCGACCAGCTTCGAGCATTTCGGCCGGACCAGATGGAACTCGGCGGTCGCTCGACTCGAGACCATCAACGCCGGCCGACCTGACACAATCTGGATCTACAGTCCGGCCTATATCCGGACACTGGTCGAGGCTTCCGGCTTTAGAATCCGGAAGTCAGGCGCCTTTCACATCCTATCGGCGTTGGGACTTCGGCTGGGGATCGCCCAACAGGAGGCGGCAATCGCCGGCCGTTTGGACACAGTACTGGCGCCGCTCAGCCGGTTTGCCGATGATGTCATTCTGTTAGCCGAAAGGCTCTGAGCAGGGGTCGTCGCAGCCTCGGGTGAAATGCAAACAGCGCGAGCACCACTACCGTGCCGATCGTCGCCGTGAGCGCGATCCAGCGTTCTTGGACGAAGCCGACCACTACGCTCACCACCGCAGGGATCGCCAGGAGGCCCATGTACACCATGGCGCCGGGGTCGGCGGGCGGATTGGGATCAAGCGAAAAGCTGAGGTTGAGGTTCTTCATTCCGTTCAGGACCACGCGCTTGTCGTGGCCGACAGCGTGATGAATCTGGGCGAGCAGCCGTTCGGCAGCCACCTCGTAACGGTGGAATTCGGGCTCCGGCATCGTCCGCCGATACCAGCGGGCGTAGTGTCCGCGGTAGATGAGATCGACGACCCTCAGAAACTCACCGGTTGGCAACTCCTCGCGCTCCGGCTCGGAGCCAAAGAGAAGGGCGGCGCGGCAACGGTCGGGGTCAGCGACGATGTCCGGATCCGGCGCCCAGTACCGTACCTTCGCAATTCGAAACCCTACCAGCCGCATAAGCCGGAGCAGCAAGGTAGGCTTTATTGTCGATGCCATGTGCTGATCGTCGAGCATCACCTCGGCGATCACATAGTCGACCGTCAGGCTCTGCTTCTCGAGGTATCCAGCGATGAGATCGCAGAAGCTGAAGAAGGCCCCGTAGCCTCGCATGTTCGGGGCAATCACCAGGTGATCAATGATCGCCAGCGGTCCCTCCGGGAAATGCATCAGCGTGGCGAACCCACAGGGTTCGTCCTTGTAGGTCAGTCCGAAGTAGATGATCCGCCTGTCGTCCAGAGGCTGCTCCAGGAACTCCATGAGTTCGTTGGACTGGGTGCGATGCTCAGGCCCGAAGTCCCTCACGTAGATGGACAGGAACTTTGGAAGCCGTGGGGAGCGCGCGCTTTTCCTCTCAAAGACTTCAAGTGCGAACGCGGACGTGACGCGCGTCATAATCCCGAGTTATCCCCCAATTCGCCCGCTCAGAGTTGTAGCCTGACAATAGAACAAGCGGGAAGTGTAGCCTTGCGTCCGATGGTTTGAATTTTGCCTCGCGGCGATCGCAACGCAGAAAGGCGACGCCCGTGACCCACGATGAGATTGAGGACTACTTGGATCGGCTGGTGGGGCGTCGCGCACCCTCGACGCACACCGTTCGCGCCTATCGCAGTGACTTGCGGGCCTATGCCCGCTTCGCCAGGACCCGAAACCTACCGTGGGCCCGGGGCGAGACGATCCTCGAATACGTTCGCGCCCTTCAGATCGTGCAGGGGGCTGCACCGCGCACAGTGCGACGACGGCTGGCCGCCCTGCGCGGGTTCTTCAAGGACAACGCTCGCGGCGCAGGCGGCGGGCCGTCTCCGTTCCTGGACCTGGATATTCAGCTGCCCCGACCACGCTCGCTTCCTCGGGCGCTCAGTCGGGATGAGGCGACTACTTTGGCGCGGGCCGCGCGGCGCGGCCTGCGGGCCGGCAGGCTCGGTCGGGCAGAGCGCGTCGTGTTGGTAGCGGTGCTCACCCTGACCTCGGTCGGCTTGCGGGTCGGCGAACTCGCCCTGTTGCGGCGCGGCGACTTCGATGCCGGAGACGGCGGCCTGCACGTCCGGGGAAAGGGCAACCGCGATCGGCGCGTCTTCATCGTCGATCAGGAACTGCGCGCGGAGCTCGCAGAGTTGGCGCAGGGGCCCGGAGACGCGGCCCTCTTCGCCCCGGGTGGCCGCCCTTGGAACGCCGGACGATTGCGCGAGGCGATCAAGGCCTTCGCCCGGGACGCGGGGCTCCGCCGGGTGGTGACGCCGCACATGCTCAGGCACACCTCGGCGACCCTGTTGCTGGAAGACGGCGTCGATCTGCTCTTCCTGCAACGGATGCTCGGCCACGAGAACATCGCCACGACCGCTCTCTATGCGCGGGTGAATGACTCCAGCTTGCGCCAAGCGCTGGAGCGCGCCGCGCTCTTGGGGGCGCTGGCCGCTTAGGGATGGGGGCTACTCGCGCCCCTGCACCTCTTGGGCGGCCCCGCCGACGGGACTGCGGACCCTCCGGCCGACCGGTTCGCGAGGCCTGCCTTGGAAGGGCTACCTTCGGCGGAGCGCAGGGATCGCATGGGCTGTCGGCGCCGTCAGCCGGGTATCGCGGCGACCTTCGGGTCAGGCCGATGACGCGAGCGTCGGAGCGGATTGCGCGCCCGGCGTCATGACGCCGCCAGTCTTCCACGGCGCGTGGTGTCGACACAGCGCATGCCATCACTGTCGTGCCACGCCTTGTGAATAGGGCAGTCTCGGACCGGCGTCTGGCCGCGTCGTTGAGGCTCTGGATGGAGGCTTGGATCGCGCGGCTTCGGAGCCGGCCAGCGGCTGGTTGCCGGTTCATCGAGGTCGTCTGGGGCCAATCCCCATAGGCTGCAGGGCCGCGCCAACACAGCCGCTCTGGACGTGATCTGGACCGGGCCGGGCGTCGCCGCAACGGCGGCGGTCGGCTTTCTTCCCCTGGCCTTCGGCCATTCCTCGCGAGGCAAGAAAGCCGCCCTTCGCCATCCTTCGCTGCGCTGCGGGACGGACGTCTGCGGCGTCGCGCCTTGGCCCGGTCTTTCAGATCGCCATCGCGGCTGCGGTTGGCGCGGCCGGCGACCTCAAGGAGACAGACCATGGCGAACATCGGAACCTTCACCAAGACCTCGGACGGCGCTTTCACGGGCGCGATCCACACCCTCACCATGAGCCTCAAGGCCGTGCAGTTCCGCCCGACCGAGAAGACCGAGGGCAAGGGCCCGGACTACCGGGTGATGGCGGGCGCCGCCGAGCTGGGCGCGGCCTGGAAGAAGACCTCGGACGACGGCCGCGACTACCTCTCCGTCAAGCTCGACGACCCCAGCCTGGACCGGGAGATCTTCGCCAAGCTGTTCGACGGCGACGAGGGCTACGACCTGGTCTGGTACCGGCCCCAACCGAAGGAGAGGACCAAGGCTAAGACCAAGGCCAACTGATCGACCCCCAGGCCCCGCCGGCTCGCCGGCGGGGCCTTTAGGGTGTTTCGGGACCGGGGAAGGTTTGCGTCACCGGGTGGATCGGTTCGATCCGTGCGGTGGCCGGATTGAAGGCCACCAGGGTCGTGCGCCCAAAGGCCGGCGCGCCATGGATCAGTGCGGCGTGGTCCGGTGGAAGGGTGTCCTCGTAGTAGGCCTTGAGGAACGCCGCGAACGCCGCCATCGCGGCTTCGGCGGCGGCCTCGTCGCCATCGTTGGGGACCAGGAACTTGAAGACCCGCTGCTGGCCGCCGTCGAAGTAGATGGCGAAGAGCAGGGAGTAGGGCTGGTCTGCCGGCGCCTTGCCGGGTGTGCCGATGAGGGTGACCGGCACCGCCTTGGCGCGGCGGCCCAGCTCGCCCAGCGCGGCGATGAGGCGCTGGTAGTGGTCCTTGCCGGCCTCCTTCAGGAAGCCGTCGAAATAGCTCTTGGCGATGAAGACGATCAGCGCGGTGGGCGCAAGCCAGACCAGCGTGGCCTGCGGTCCCGCCAGGGGAACGCGTCCTACCTCGAGCGAGAGACCAGGTGCTTCAAGCTCCGGCAACAGGTCGGCCACAAAGGCGTCCGGCAGGGTCTCGGACATGATCACGGCGATGTCGGGCGGTTCGGATTCCACAGGTGTCCTCCTGGGCCGATCCTATGCCGAGTCTCGGTTGCTTCTGACCAGGTTGGGGCGGCGCGCAGGCGGCGGCGGGCAGGGAGGCGCGACGCGTAGGCCTACGCGTCGCGCTGGGTGAGGGGAGGGGACAGAGTGAAGATCGCTGATGAGGGCAGGATAGCCTTGCCGGCAGCTTTGTATGACGGTCCGGCCCGATGGCGATCTTCAGCGTACGAGTGGAGGACGATCTCGCGGCGCGTTTCGATCGGGTCGCAGAGCCCCTGGGCGGCCGCTCCGCGCGGCTTCGCCAGCTCATCGCGGGGGATGTCGGGGACGCGGTTCCGGCCGCCCGCGGTGGCGTCCGGCGGCGCGACGGAGCGCGGATCATGGTGCGCCTGGAGGCTCAGGAGACGGCCGCCGTGGACGCCGAAGCGGCCGCCCTCCAGCTCACCCGAGCGGGCTGGGTTACCGGTCTTGTCCGTTGGCGTCTGCGGGGCGTCCCGCGCTTCGGGCGGCGCGATGAGCTCACGCTGATCGCCATCCAGACCGAGCTGCGCCGGATCGGCGTGAACATCAATCAGATCGCCCGCGCCCTGAACACGGCGGTCCTGGAGGGGCGCGTCCTCGACCTCGAACTGGGGGCGATCGCCGACCTCCAGCGAGAACAGCGCGAACACCTGCTGGCGCTGCGCGAGGCCTTCGCCGGCAACCTCGCCTATTGGGACGCGGGGCGGTGAGCGACTTCCAGACGGTCCGCGGATTCGAGGATCTATGGCGTCTGCCGGTTCAGCCCATGCGGCGGCCGCCGACGCTGCTGGGCGGGCTAGCCGCGTCGCCGGACGACGTCAGGGCGCGCCTCGACCGGGTCGTCCGTCGGGCGCCGGAGGTGATGGTGAAGGTGACCGGCCGCACGCGCGACGCCGGTCATCTGCGGGCCCATCTCGACTACATTTCGCGCAAGGGCGGCCTTGAGCTGGAAGGGCGCGACGTGGATGTCCTGGTGGGGCGTGGCGCCGTGCGGGACCTGGTCGACGACTGGAGCGCGGCCGCGGCGATGGACAGTCGCCGGCGGGCCAACAGTCCGCTCAGCCTGTCGATCGTGCTCTCGATGCCGGCCGGCACCGACGCCCTGGCGTTGCGCGACGCCGCCCGCGCGTTCGCGGCGGCGACGTTCGCCGACCGGTTCGACTACGTCTTTGCCTTGCACACCGACACCCCGCGGCCGCACGTCCATTTGGCGGTCCGGGCGTTCGGCGACGACGGCCAGCGGCTCAATGCGAAGAAGGCCGATCTGGAGGCCTGGCGGCAGACCTTCGCACAGACCCTGCGTGATCGGGGAATCGAAGCCGAGGCGACGCCGCGGCGCGCCAGGGGCGTGATCCGCAAGCCGGAGCGAGGAGCGGTTCGGCGGCTGGGTGAGCGGCACGCCGCGGGCCTCGGCGCGATGCCAAGGGTGAAGGCGGCAGCCTATCGGGAGGCCGCGCGGGCCGCGTTTGGCGGGGAAGGCACGCGGCCGTGGGAGCAGGCGGCAGCGGCGCGCCAGGCGCAGATCCGGGCGACCTACCTAGCCCAGGCTAAGTTGCTGCAGGCCTCCGCAAGCGCGGAAGATCGGGCCCTGGGCGCCCGGGTGGAACAGTTCGTCCGCGGCATGCCGGCGCCGGACAGTCAACGCTTGGTGCTGGCGCGTGAGCTGCGGGCGGCTAACGCGCGGACACGGCCAGGCCGTGAGGTCCCGGGTGATCGGTCCAAGGACCGATCGTGACATTGCGGGTGCAGCATGCGTCACCGGGCCGAAACCTTGTCGGACCCGTCGCAGTCCCGTCCATAGGCCGAGATCGCGAACCAGGCCCCTCGCTGGCGCGCCGACGTCGTCTACGGGCGCAGCTTCGCTGCGGCGCGGCGGACCGCGTCCTCACTGACCTTTCCAGTGGCCTTGCGCATCGTGCCCAGCTTGGCGTTGGGCGAGAACTGCGGGATCGGCTTGGGCAGGTTCTTGTTGAGCGTGTCGCTGCGCTTCTGCTGGATGCGGCCCGCTTTGGGCGGAGCCTTGTCGCGGTGGCGACCGTCGAGACCGGGTTCTTTCATTGGGTGGGCCTTTTTGCTGCCGGCGAGGCTTCGCCTTAGGCACGCGGCACATGGGCTTGACCATGGCGAAGGGCAAGGGGTGGGTTCTCAATTTGTTCGAGCCCCACCCGGGGCCGGCGGGAGGCGGCGCATGCATCATCGGGTGGAGACCTTGCACGGCACGTCGTCCTCCCTAGTTTGACGTCAGGCCCCCTACCAAGTCTCGGCGCCGGCGGACTGCGATGACCCAACACGATCTGATGGTCGAGGTGCTGATAGCCGCGGGCGGCCAACCGCCGGAGGCGTACCTGCCGTCCGACTATCTCGGCCGGAAGGCGGACGTTGTTTTCCCTGACGACGATCTCATCGTCGAGGTGAAGTCCCTCACGACGGACCGCGCCGCTGATCCGCGGATTACCGACGCCGTGGGGGAGATGTTCGCGCGCAGCATCCACCTCGGGGCGCCGGTTCTGTTTGGCACGATGCAGATCGGCCTGCACGACCTGCCGCCCATGGTGGCGGCCAATACCCTGCGGATCATCGGCAAGCGGGTGCTCATCGAGGTCCAGGCGGCGAACACCCAGATCAAGGCCACGAAGGCGGCGCTCAATCGTCCCAATGCGAAGGGTGTGCTGGCGCTGATCACACCACCGTTCAAGCTTGATCGCCGTTCGGTCGCCTGGCTGGTGGGCGACGCGCTGCGGGAGGGGCGGAACAGCAGCGTCAACGTCATCTTCCTGGTGGAGACGCCAGTGGCCGCGCCCGTGGTCACGCCGGGCCGCGACAGCTTCATGAGTTTCTATTCCCGCGATGGCGAGGTGATGCCGGCGCATCTGGCACAGGCCATCTATGAGGCCTGGGGACGCGAGACCGGTCAGCGTGGACGCGTCGCCGATGAGGAGGACTTCCACGCGCTCGGGGCGACGTCTTAAGCGTCGTTCAAATCGCGAGCGCGCCGAGCTGGCCGTATCGATGCGGTCGATCTCGTCAGAGACAGGGCCGGTACTTGTCATCCATGGTGAAGCAGACGTCGACCTCGACAACTTGCTTCGACATGGTCTTGACGATCATGCCTTCGGCGGTGAGGCCCGGATTCAGTTTGACGAAGGCCGCCTTCAGGGCCGGAACCTTCGCGGCCGGGATGGCCGCGTGGACCGGGAATTCAGTCGGCATCTTCACCCGAGTGAATTCAGCCTTCGACTTCTTGAAATACGCGGGCGCCCCCAGGGTGGTGCAGGTGCCGTGCTTGGGCCACTCATTGGCGACCATGCTGTCGTCGGCGAACACACCCTTTGAGGCTGCGAGCTCGGACGCGCTGAGGGTCCCGTCCCCGCAGAAGCAGGGGTATTTCCCGCCGCTGTCTTCCGGCCACAGGCCATGCAGGCCGAAGCCCGTGGGTGTGACGCATTCCTGGGCGTGCTTGTTCTTGCCCTGGGTGGCGCACCACCCGGGCTCCCAGGAGAGCGACAGCATGTAGAATTCGAAGTGTCCCGGGGGATCGTGGGGGCACTTGTCCTGAGCGAAGGCGGCGGCGGCGGGCGACGCGAGCGCGATGGCCAGCAGCACCGGCGTCACGGCGCCGCGCCGGACGCTTCCCGACGCTTCGATCACAGCTGCGCCCATGTCGATCCGATCCCTCGTCAGCTGCGCGCGTAGGGCGCGCTTGACCCACAGCACAGCTTATGAGCGACTGATTGTCCAGACACGTCACGGGGGTGGCTATGGGCTTTCTGCAAGGATGTACGCGTCCACTGCTGGCCATCACGCTGGGGCTCGGCCTCATCGCACAGGCCCCGGCCGCGACAGGCGCGGAGTTGTCTCCGCTGGTGAAGGCCGGGTCGCCGGACCAGTGGGTGTTCGCGTTCAAACTGAACGCTAGAAAATTTCCCACGAAGCTCAGCGACGCCGGCGGGGACTGCCTGTACGGCGGGGACAAGATGACCGCCGGCGCCGTCGGTCAGCGCTACTTCATGGCCAGCAAGGGCTCACCGACCCTGAAGGATGGCCCTGGGCAGATCGGGACGTCGGACCAGGATCCGCTCGGCGCAACCTTCGGGCAAATCTACACCGGCAAGTATCACTACATCGTCTGGAACGATCAGTTCGACGACCAGCCGCTCGTCCATGGGGGCGAACGGGCGACCGGGACCTGGGCGCATGCCAAGGGCATGGTGGCCTGGGATGAGGATGGTCACGGCGTGGTCATTCAGGTGACCACGCCCGACTGGCCGCGGTCGGCGAGCCAGGCCTTTCCGCGCAAGAACGAGGGCAACACCCTTGGCTGCATGGCGCACAACAACGTCATCTTCAGTCAGCACTTCTTCGCGCTGAAGCTGTCACACGCCGACGTCAAGAAGGTGCTCAACGCCCTGCAGACCGCCAGCGTTGTCACCGACACGTCGATGAAGGTGGACCCGCACACTGGGAAGAAAGTCCCGGTGTATCCCGAGCTCTTCAACAACGGCGGACCGCCGGACATTCAGCTGGCCGCGACGAATGTCGGGGTCGCGCAGTCGACCACGACCACAGCGACCCTCGATAAGCTGGACAGCGGCGTGGAGTTGATCGCCAAGCCATCCGATCTGTGGGCGCCGCCCTGGCAGGTCGTCTCCTCGATGCTCGAAGGTGAACCGCTGCGTGTCGCCAACTGGTGGGGTCCCAAGCCAAAGGATCAGCCGGTGCCGGACACCAAGGCCGGCGAGACCCACACCTGCTGGCCGAAGGGCCAAGGTCCTGGTGACGTCAGCACGGTGCACGGCGGGGTCTGGGACACGACGGACTTTAACCTTGAGCTCGCGACTCCGCAGAACGGCGACGGCAATCACGCCAAGATCGGCATTTCGGCGAAGAACGCGAAGCAACTGGTGATCTTCGGGGACGAGAACCAGGCCGGCTTCCTCGATCCCGGCCAGGGCGACACCTGCGAGCACTCACAGTTCAAGCGAGGTGGTCTGTTCTTCGTGGTTGCGAGCCCGAAGCTGTGGACCGGGCTGGACGCCGCTTTCAAGGAGGGCGCGGCGGATGGCGGCGCCGTCAACGACAAGGCCGCACCGGCGCCGCGCCATCGGCGCCCGAGAACGAAGCCCACCTCCTGACGCGACGGCGACGGGTCCAGGTTCGCCGAGGGCCGACAGACGCTGACTTGCCCGCGTCCGGCCAGACTGGTGCACTTGGCGCCGGTTGGGGACGATTCGGCTGGGTTGGGATGCGAGTTCGGTTTGAACAGGCGAAGGCCGCCGGGTGGTCTTGGACGGCCCGGATCCTGAGGCCAGAGACAGCGCCGCAGGGCTATACCGGCAACACGGTCCTCACCGAATGGCTGACCCTCAACTGCGCGGGCGCCTGGGCCAGCAAGCGCACCCGCCGGTGGCTGACCGTGATGTTTGCGGACGAGGCCGATGCGCTTCGCGCCTACCAGGCCTTCAAGCCACAAGGGCTCTGGGTCTAGGGCGCCGCGCCTATTGCCGGACGGTGCGTTCCCCGCGTTCCACGCGCTCGTTGAACAGCCGCGCGGTGTGTTCGGCGTCCTCCGCGGAGAGGCCGGTCTGGGCGACCATGGCCAGCTGTAGGGGCTGGCCGGTCCAGACGTCGTAGACGCTGAACCCTTCGGCGTCGGGGCGGATGGCGTAGCGGGAGGTGGGGGCCTTCGATTCCATGACGAGCGGCACAATGGACTCCCCGCGCCAGCTCGCCAAGCTCTGAATGTTCGTCGATTGTTCTGACGGGGGATTTGCTGGAGGCGTGCGGCCGGGCGTGTCCGATGGTCGGAGAAATGACTCGCACGCCGCTAAATGTTCTGTTTCTGTTCTCATCATGGAGGTTCGGCCATGGTGAAGGTGGTTTACGTCGGGATCGGCCGCGGGGAGACCGCGGTGCGGGTGTTTGACGAGTTCAGGCCGTATGTTTCGGCGCTGCGGGCGATGCAGCAGGACTGCCGGCCAGACGGGCCCGACTTCCTGGCCCTGAACCTCCCGGTGCTGGCGCTGGAGACCACGGCCTTCCACTTCACGCGCCGGCCCTACTACTACGACCAGCTGAAGCTCCCGATCGACTATCACCGCGACGATCATCCCGGCCTGGGCCACAACGCCGCCATCGCGGCCTTCGCCGAGCTCGGCCGGTACGCGGACCGGTTGCTGGCGCTCATGAAGCGGTGCCGGCCGTTCGGGGAGGACTACCAGGCGCTGATGATCACCAAGGCGGCGCTGGGGACCGCCGCCTACCACTTCACCCATGACCCGGCGTTCTTCGGCGCCAAGGCTGACAGCGCGGGTCCGGTCGGGATTCAGAGGCCGCAATGAGCTGGCGGGTGATCGAGCCGCGCAACGGCACCCTGGCGGACGCCGATTTCTATCCCGGCAGCCACCTGCTGGTGACCTGCAACGCGTGCGGCCACCGCAAGAGCTACAGCCCGGGACGAGTCGTCATGCGGCTACGCGAACTGCGGCTTGGGGGGACGCTCGCGACCTTCGGCGATGTCGCGGGCCGGATCGACAAGACCTGCAAGTGCGGCGTGCGGGACTGGCGCGCGGAGCTGGCCTGGCGGCCGGGGATGCGCGACTCCGACATCAAGCGCCTCGCCGCGCGGGCGCGGAACTGACGCCGTGCTGTTCGAGATGGTCCACCGCGTAGTGAGTGACGAACGGCCGCTTCGGATCACCTGCCAGGACTGCGCGCACGCGGTCGCGTGGGGCCGTGGCGAGGCCATTCGGCGATGCCGGCCCGAGGCCACCCCGATCGACCTCCGCGACAAGCTCCGCTGCGGCCAGTGCGGCTCGCGCCGCGTGCTGTTCGCGATCTAAGGAAAGGCCCGTATCCATGTCCGCCATGGCAGCTGCGGCGACGCCCTCGAACATCCCTGCGCCGTCCGCCAAGGCGCTCGCGGCCTTCCATCTTGGGATGGTCAAGCGGGACCGACCGGTGCGGTGGTTTCTCGAGAAGGGTGCGTCGCTGGCGATCTGCTGCAAGGACTGCCGCCGCCTGGTGGAGTGGACGCCGGTCGACCTGGCGGAACGCTTCGTGGGGCGACTGCACGTGGAGATGCACGACGTTGCCGCGCGGCTGAAGTGCAGCGACAAGGCCTGCGGCTCGCACGAGATCGCGGTCTTCCCGCACCCCTTCGCGGGGGCCTGGAGCTGGCCGCCGTCCTAGAGGCTGGGCTGGCGGACTGCAGCCAGGTCTTCGCGGAGGTCGCGGGCGACCACCTTGAGCGCGGCGTCCGGGAGCGGTCGTTGCAGCTGTTTGACCTCGCCCCACGGCGCGTCGCTCAGCCAGAGATCCCACTGGGCCTCTTCGGTGAGGATCACCGGCTGAGCCTTGTTGTGATAGGTCTTCACCGGTTCGGTGGCGTAGGTGGTCAGGAACCCAAAGACGTCGCATTCCTCCCAGCCGGTCTTGATCCTTCGCACGCAGGCCCAGGGCGTCCAGACGCCCGCGAAGAAGGCCAGCGGCCGGTCCTCCTCCAGCGCGAACCAGATGGGCTTCAGACTGCCGCCGACCTGGTCCGGCTCGCTGAAGGAGGTCATCGGCACCAGGCAGCGGTTGCTGGGGGCCAGCCACTGTTGCCAGTGCGCGATCTCGGCGTGGCGGACGTTGGTGACGCCCTTGTCGGGCTCCATGCGGAAGAGCTCCGCCAGGTCGACGGGCTTGCCTTTGGCGATGAGTTTGTCGGCGCGGTTCTGCGCCGCCTCATCCAGATACTGCCTAGGCGTCGGCATGCCCCAACGCATGTCCTTCATCACCCGCTGGCCGGACGCGTCGCGGAACACCACCGGCGCGGCGTAGTCCGGGTAGACCCCGGCCATGGGCGGCTGGTTGTTGTTGAAGTCGCTTTCGGCCTTGGCGCGGAAGGCGATCTCAACCCGGTTTTCGCCGATGGAGTAGAGGTTGCACATGGCGCCAGCGGAGCACGCGGCCGTTCGTCCGGCAACGCCGCCTAGGTTGAGGACATGGCGGCCGAAGGCTCAGCGGCGCTGTCGAGGTCGGCAACCTTGCGGCGCAGGAAACTGATCGCGTCGCGCATCACGTACCAGAAGTTCCGCAGCTCCATCTCGTCACCCTCTTCGTTGAACCGGAAAAGGCGCGCGACGGGGAGCCCCGGACGACCGGTGATCTTCTCGTCGCTGCTCTTCACGTGCTTGAAGTGGTGGGCGACGATCTCCACGAGCTTGAAGTCCAGAGACTCCCTGCACCAGGCCTGCCGCAGCTTCGCGGGCTTGTTGGGATAGGCCGCCCGGTCGACGGCGTGAAAGATCGCGACGCAGGTCAGGAAGGCGAGCCGGGAGTTTGGCTTGGAAGTGAACTCGGCAAACGTCGGCTCGACGATCACCTCGAGGTAGCGCTCCAGGTCGTTCACGGCGGCCCCCAGGGTCTTTCGACAACCCTATCCAGATAGGGGGCCACGCCGACGGGAGGCAGTCCGCCTCGTGCCTAACGGCCGCCGCAGCGCATTGCCGTTCCTCCAAGGATCGGGCGTAACTAGTCGCCGTCCGGGGCTGGTTCTGGTCCGGCTTCGGGCAATCGAGGACCGAGGGCTGAGTTAGATGTCCCGAACTGTTCGACCCGCGACGCCAGACGAACTGGCCGCCTGGCGGCGGGTCATTTCGGAGTGGTTGGGGCCCGCGGAGTTCGCCGCGATGGTCGAAGACCTTCGTGACGCCCACGGCGACCATGCCATCGACCAGGCGGGATCGGTGTTTCGGGACGCCTGGGTCGCGGCGAAGTGCGCCGAGACCTGGGAGGCCGAAGGCGTCCGCCTCGGCGCCGATCCCCCGGACTTCGAGCTTCGCTGGGGTCGGCGGGGGGTGAGCTTCGAGGTCGTCGAGGTCCAGGCGCCCGGACGCCGTCGGGGCGACGAACTGAAGGCCGATCGGCGCAAGACCCCGGCTGAGCGCGCCGCGCCGGTGGATGTGCCTCAGGAGGCGTGGACGCCGGCCGCCGACGTGCTCGCGCAACTGCGGCGGACGGCCGCCGCAAAGGCGGCCGTCAGCTACGCCGCCGGCAGTGCGCTGATCGTCTATCTCAACGTCTGGCCAGTTGCGGGAAGCGCCGAGCTGAAGAGGGGCCAGGCAGAGGCGCTCGCGCCCGCCGTGGCGAAGTTCAAGGCGGTCTGGATCCTGGACGACGGCCGCCTCGAGCCGATCGGAGACGCCTCCCTGCAGGACTAACGCCGTTGCTCCTGCTCGGCGGGCCGGCGCTCGCGTGCGCGCTTTTCCGGGAAGGTCGCGCCGCGCTCCAGCCAGGTGGCGATGCGGGCGCGGGCGGCGGTGAGGATACGGTCCTGCTCTTGGGGGTCGCGCACGCGGCCGCGGACGACGGTTTCCACCACATTGACGCGGCTTCGAAGGCCTGGGGGCATCCGGTCGAAGGACCGTGACGGGGCTTGCCGATCCTGGGCTCTGTCCTCTTCGCGGGTGCGTTGGGCGGCGAGCCGGCGCTGCAGCGCTTCCAGGTCGCGGACGGTGGGCTTGTAGCCGTGGACCTCGAGGTTGTTCAGGCGGCCGGCCAGCCAGGCTTCGCGGCGGAAGTCGGGGTCGCCGCGCACGAGGATGACCGTCCAGCCCCGGTGGAGGGCGATCTCTGTCATGTGGCGGATCGCGTTGGGGTCGGCGCGGGCGGTGGTGAGGCGCGCCCCGCGGTCGTGGAAGGCGGGCGTCTTGATGGTGGCGTCGACGTAGAAGGCCAGGCCCAGGATCCCGCGTCCGTCAACGTAGTAGCGGCGCCTCACGCTGTCGGGGACGTCGCCCAGGGTCATCGAGCGGGTGCGGCCGCCGGGGGCCATGCGGTTGGTGTCTGCGGGATCAGGCATGGACCGGGGCTCCGGTGGTCGGCTGGGCGGCGGCGTCGATGTAGCGTTCGACCCAGGCTTCCACTTCCGCCGGCGTCGCACCCTCGGTCGGCAGCGCCTCCAGGCCGTCGAACTCGGGGAGGGCGAGGCGCAGCGGATCCGCCGACGGTGTTGGTGCGGGTTGGTGGATTAGGCGTGGCGGAACGACTGGCGGCGACGAGACCCGCTTGGTGAAGGCCCGTTCCCGCCAATAGACGATCTTGCGGCCGCGGATGGCAGGCAGGCCGGCGCGCAGGACGATCAGCTGATGGTCGGGCATGGCGCTCAGCTCCTGCGGCATGAGTAGAGCGCGGCGCTGGCCGGACTCGGTCTGGCTGCGGCGGCCGCTGGAAAGACCGGCCGGGCGGCTGAGGCTGCGGGCTTCGTAGGTGTAGTCGCCCAGCCGGGCCGAGAGGTCGCGGGCGGTCTTGAGGTCCTTGGGCGCGAAGGCGACCTCGACCCCGCAGTTGGTGATAATCTCCTCGGCGAGGTCGGGGCCATATTCGGCGCGCAGCTGGGCGGGGCTCTGCAGGACGGGCATCAGACGCAGGCCGAAGCCCGCCACATAGGCGAAGGCGTGGGCTAGGACAGCGGCGTGGCCGAGCCGCGCGAACTCGTCGAGGATCAGCAGCACCTGGCGCGGATGGCGGCCGTCGCCAGGGCGCTCGCGGGTGTTGAGGTCGACCAGCTGCTGGAACAGCAGATTGTAGAGCGGCGCCACGCGCACCAGATTGTCCGCCGTGGCCACCAGATAGAGGGAGATCGCGTGGGTGCGCAGGTCTCTGAGGTCGAAGTCGGACGTGGCGGTGGCCGCGCAGACGCGGGGATTAAGCCACAGGTTCAGCCGGCTGGTCAGGGTCTGACGGACCGAGGCGAACGTGTTCTCCGAGGCTCCGCAGAAGTCACTGAGCGCCTGGACGCAGCCGGCGGACAAGGGCGTTCCAGCTGCGGCGCGCGCGGCGATCTCCTGCGGGAGCCGCGTTCTTGGATCGTCGTGGCTGAGCTGGGCGTAGACCGTTCCCAGGGTGAAGGGCAGGTCGGGGGTTTCGGCGACGAAGCTCGCGACGCCGATGAAGCCGGTGCGCGCGGAGTCGGTCCAGAAGGGTTCCTGGCCCGGATGGGCGGCGAACAGCATGGCCGCCAGCTTTTGCAGCTCGTTCAGCACCTGGATCGGATCGGTGCGGTCGATGTAGCCGAGCGGATTGAATCGCGCGGTCCGGCCTTCGGCGTCGAAGGGGTCGAATAGGATCGCCCGCTGGCCGTGGGCTGCGCGGAAGCCGGCGGTGGCGTCCCAGTTCTCGCGCTTGACGTCGAGGACCACGACGGAGTCCGGCCAGGTGAGCAGGTTGGGGATCACCACGCCCACGCCCTTGCCGCTGCGAGTGGGCGCATGGATCAGGACGTGCTCGGAGCCGCCGAAGACGATCAGCCGGCCGCCTTTGCGGCCTAGGACGAAACCGCGCTTCGCGCGAAGGCGGGCCAT
>Ga0105239_10000844_pt1 | contig 43598 bp, 43 predicted proteins | sample KBSC44metaG_FD_92761 | JGI IMG/M metagenome (GOLD analysis project Ga0105239, IMG submission 92761) | Corn rhizosphere microbial communities from Kellogg Biological Station, Michigan, USA - KBS C4-4 metaG | ecosystem: Host-associated > Plants > Roots > Rhizosphere > Soil | place: Michigan, USA...
TCATTTTGAGAGTCTAATGACACGCCCTGTTGAATGTTGTGCCTGTAAAATCTGGGGAAGAGGAAGCGTTGAGGCTGAAGAATGTCGCCTGCCCATGAATTATAAGTGGATCGGCTGATTTCGGCATAACTCTAGGAGGTAATTACATTTGACGAGTCTGCATTAAGATGGTGAATGTGTGATAATACATGTAGAAACAGCAAGATTGGGAAAAACGAAGTTCGGGCTCGTGGCACAAATGTACGTAGTAGCTGGCACTAGTAGTACTAGCAGGCAGGTCGGAGGTGTTAGTGGCGGCACTAATAGATACTAACCCTATTATGTTCATAGTAGGCTCCTAGCAATAAATGCTGTGTCTGACTGGCGTACATGCACACCACCATGCCTACAACTATGCGCTAGTTAGTCCTGTCAGACGCTCCGTTAGCTTGGCTTTGTTTGTCTGGGACGAGGTTGAGATCATCGTAATTGGAGATGGAGACGCTTGCTAGGTGCCTGCTGTTCCAAATTCAAATTTCTCAGTTGACATTATAACACAAGTTCTGGACTGCTTCTGCATTCTAGTCTTCCCGAGAACTGAGTGTGACGAAGACTACGCTCACGACAACCGATTCCTGCTCGTACAGGTCTATGGTCGAACCTCTCTTCATGGGTAGTTGTTGAGACGGTGTGCACACAATTTTGGTTGTGATGCAAAGCAAAGCTATGGCGACAGAGACTGCTGAACAGAGATAAACTCTGTTCTCCCCTGCTATGCACTTACCCTCGAGTCTGTTCTCCCTAGAATGGTCATACAAAAATCCCCCGATTCTGTCACGAACCGTCTTCCTCATCACCTTCCACCCGCTTCGATGACAGGCCTGGCCAACCAGCCTTGGTTAGAATTTCAACCTCCTTTTCTATCTCCACAATAAATCTAGCTGTATACATAACTCGTATTCGCAGAGATTCTCGTTAGTCCACTAACCTGGGGCACGTGGCAATGCAGATAACCATTGGAGCACTCTTCCTCCGGCTAAAATTCGACCTCTGCGAGCAGCATCACTGTATTGATTGAGTATCCTGTGGGGGATACCTCGTTCTGGATCCTATCAATCTCTTGTCTGAAGTACTAGGGCCATTGGGGTGTTTTGGACGACTTCAGATGTCCTGGCACGCGTATGGTTGTGTACATTTCCCCCAAACCTCAGATTCAAACTCCTTCGTGATGATTCAGGCGGCCTCATTGGGGCTTCATCTTGGCCGCATTGCGCCTTTGTACCACTACACATCGAAGTGGACTCTCATTCTGATTTGTCAGTGTGTCGGAATGGGAGAGCGTTGATGGATGGAGTTATTGCTGTTGACATCTTTGTGAGACCAAGGCACCCCTGCAATGTTCCGCGGCCCTTTTACAGCTGGCTGATCAGGGGTTGACCTTGCGCAGCTAACCCGGACCAGCTGGATCTATCAGGACTACTGGTCTTTCAGCGGGTGCTGACTGTCATGTGGATATGTGGATGTTGCTTCTGGCTCCATCGCTGCACGAAATATTCCTGCCGCCTTCAACAGCCACCACTTGCAAACGAATGTCTCATGCATTCGATGTGGACCATCTGTGAAAATCTGCCACGTGCATAGTGAAGGAGGAAACCAATACCAAACCTGCAGTCTTCTTGTGCAAGCTAGCAATGTCGGTCTGCAAAAACTTCACCCATCCCGACAAGCAAATTCACACCGGGTTGGTTGGTGGGAATGGGAATTGAGAGGCACAAGTTTTGCATACAGAAACTGATTCTTTTCCAGGGTGACCTCACGACTTGCGAGTTTGCTTGAAGTGGATTGCATCGATTCCGGTTGGAATCCAAGATCTGCAACCAATCATGGGTGAGACACAGAGGTAGCAAACATCCTTAGTCTGGACCCATGACTGATATCAGTAAGGACCAACAGCACTCCAGGTCGCACCTTATCAAAAAATTGCCTCCTGAGATGTGACGCCTTCGATTCTATGCATGCCTTCAGAGAGAGTGCAAGACCTGTTTCGTTTCCCCACACGGAACCTGTCGATGCTGCATTCGGCTCCAATGCAACCTATTCTCTTGCTTAATACGGTTTCCAGGGTTGGCTATTGTAGCATGCTGCAGTTCGATTGGACCATCTTGGTCGAAGACGTTTCACAGCTGATATGGCAGGCGTCCCCTGCTCAACTACGACTGGCCAGCCAGTCCTTCGTCTGTTGCATCAGGTTGTTTTTCTCGACCAAGCACCATCGTAACACTGACGGAAGGCTGCAGGAAGCCCGTTACAAAGAAATCTTACCATTAGGTTTCATGGACAATAATTCTACCATGACAGCCTACACTAGACCTGATTCCCAGCAGTGTAGGGCACCTCGAACCATGAGAAGTTCTGACATGACTTATCCGGTCTAAGGTGGCGTAAACTCTTCAACCACATTTGCTCCTTTGGGATACATCCTTGAAGACGCCCGTCCACAACTGATCCTTGTTATTTGCTCTATTTTTCTGGCTACGGTTGGGGTACGTTGGTCTCATCGATCTCTCAGAGTTGTCATCTTTGTCAATACCGATTTCTATTGCATAGGCTTGAGGTATTGTGTTTGAGGTTGAGCTCTGAAGTCAACGAGATTGGTTCGGCAAACTTCTCTTTCGTGGCTTTTGGCTTAGTCTCCAGGTCTAGCTTGGGAACCTGGCTGCGAAGATGGTCAGAATCCAAAACCTCGAACTTTACATTACTGATTGCGTCGACTAGATCTCTACACGACAGCTGTACGGCCAGGAGTTTGAATTTTTCAGACGAAACGACCGAGGGGTTCATATGCCCTTGGGTCAAAACACTCACCTGCAAGAGCATTATGAGAATGCCAGCCATCTCAGCAATAGGACCACTCCCTCGTCGGAAGGAGAGAGTCGAACTGCCGGGGGTACAAGGAAGCGAGTTCCGGTTGCAGTATGTTATCTTTCCTCTGGCTACAATCGGCCTATTAACGATTTATATAGTGTGAGAGATGTCGAAAACGAAAGATCAAGTGCAGTGGCAATGAGGGAGAAAACTCGAGTTGTATCAATTGCAAGAATGCAGGCTACGCTGACAATTGCCGCTTCCTACGAGTGAGTCTAAGTTACTATACACCGTTAAGAGGCCAAAATATTAACGCTCTCAGGTCTCGTCGGTAGAGACAGCACCATTGGCTCTTCGGACATGGCAACAGCCAAATAACCGCTATTCACCTTACCCACAGCCTCATCATCGGATGACCTACATTCCAATGACCCCAAGATATAATCCTTCAACAGCAATTCAATGTCCAACTGTTCCAAGCAATGTTGACTATGGATCATATACCGGTCCAGCTCAGAATATCGACTGGACAAGGGCCTCATATGTTACCCAGTATCCTAACTACGGCGAGGAAGAGGAGACTAGCCCCTATTTGAGCCAGCCGCCACCCTACATTCTCCCCAATACTGACCCAATGACCGCACGCAACACCTACTATGTGAATTCAAATGGAGTTCGACCCCAACCGGGTGCAGTATGGTCAGATCAGCAACAGACTCTGATCCAACAGAACACAATTCTCCCAACGACTCCCTACGCACAAACCACTGTGGCTCCACAATCTTTCCAACCTGTTGGAACTGCAACAAATCCGCCATCCGACAGAACTTTACCAGATCCCATCAGAGCACCCAATTATCTAGCAGCAGCTTCATCTACAATGGACAATCTGACAGTTACGAGCCAAGGTCAGAGAAACGCTACCTGCTGGGGCAACGGTGCTTCAACATCGGCTGTCAGCATGAGTCCACAAGTCGATATGGCGGTCAGCCGAGCTCAACCCAGCGAACAGAGAAACACCTCCTATAGGCTACAAGAGCTTGCATATGGCCAGCTAGTACTGAACGAAGCACTCGCAAGCACACCCATTTCAGAAGGGCTTCCCACCGGCATGATCGAACCTGAACCGTCAGCCCTAGGATCAGCAAGCGAAGACCACCAGTCTCAGCCACCCAGTCAGCGAACCGTTTCACAGGAGAGCTTGAGCTCAGGTTCAGAAGGATCCTCGGTGTCATATGGTTACACAAGTGCGATAGCTGGACGGACCTCGCAACTTAGGGGTACCTCAAGTCATGTTTCTGCCGGGTTGTTATATTGCCGCACACAGCCAACGGTGTCACAACGAGAATCAGGCTCGGAAGGCTGCAGTCCCGATTGTGGCAGTTGCCCTACAGACTCGACCAGATCTTCCATCACATCGATGAGTAATGCTTCTTCTGGATATTAAAACCCTGGCTCGGAATCGAACACCCTTTCCTTTCCCTTTCAAGGATGCGACGTCAAGGGAGATGTCTTGCGGCCCCAATTCTGACGTCTGTATTGTTCGACACGTGTGCTTTTTCGCACCTACCATTCTCCTTTCTCTCTCCTTTCTTTCAGATCTAAACCACCAACTGCAGCCACGGCACATATCACGCCTTGACTTGAATCTAATCCAACCAGAAAGCTATATGCAGAGTCGAGGAACACAGAACTCGCCCCAACGTCACATTTTGACGACACTCCCACCCATAACAATTTTGGCTTTTTTGTCGTGTCTTCTCAATTTCGGGTCTTCGTCGTGATGACGGAGAATAATCGCAAAAAGTTTCTTCTTCTTCTTCTTCTTTCTTCTTCCTTGCAAAGGTTTCTTACCATCATGTACCAACAGTTCACAACCAACCGCAGGCTGGCTGTATACGAGGCGGATTTTCTCCCGTCCTCCTTCTGGAACACCCCTTAATATCCACTATTGGGTGGTCAGTTGGCATTCTTGCTCCCTGCTTCCCCCCTCTCTTTCTCTCGCGCGCAATGGTGTACTCCAATGCCGAAGACAAAGGACATGTCGCGGCGCGCCACTGTTTGTCGCCGCCTGCCAGATCCTGAGCACACTCTCCGCTGCTCAGGGATGGATGAACAAGACTAAAAAGATTCTCGGCTATATGGGCGGAGGGTGGGTTGAGTTCAATCATAGGCCTTTGGGGAACGGTGAAAATTGCATGGGGAATTTGTGTTGAATGGCTCTATTTTGATCTTTTTTTCTTTCTATTGGTGGCAAGCACGCAGCATCGGCAGCACTTGCAATAGGTAGTAGGCATGTACCAAAATTCAGATCCGAAATATATCATGCTCGTGTTAGCTGGCGGTTGACTGATAGGGATACTGTATACGCTCTGCGATTTAAAACCATCAATGACGGCATGTAGGTTGGTAGCATTGGAGGCCAAAGCTAACGAATCGATCCGAATCTGACCCAGCGGGAGGTGAGATTGGGGACTCAAGCCGTGACTGGACTAAGCGTATTCGAGTGAGAGTGGCCGAGAGAGAAGTCCAAAGCACGAGCAATTGCAAATTGCCTAGAACGTTTAGTTTGATCTCAATTCAATGCATTGTATTGTATCTCATGCGCCGGTAGTTGCCCATTTTCTCAAATCCGAGAGAAATTTTTGGCCCTCCATACACACTCGATGGTCGTTTTTATCGAAGGGTTCTTTGGTATCTGCCTCTGTCTTGCCCGAGATCTCAACAGCTCAAAGGCATCTGTTAAGTGGAATTTCGTCCGTATACCACTTGCACATTTCAACCAAGAGATAACAGGAGCACCCCAGTCTCAAGGAACCACTGCCATTTCCCACCCACGGCCCACAAAGCACACAGAATCACTCCACCGCTTCTGGCCCCGCCATCATGGTCATGACATTTATTTCTTCTTATCCTTGCTGGCACCCTTCGTCTTGGCGGTACCTCTGAACTCCTTGGAACGATTCTTCCGCTGCTTGCGCTGTTGTCTGGATGCCTTCTCGATCTTGGTAGCCTGGCCGATTCGGACTCTTCTGTAGTGAGGTTCGAACTTGTTAAGAGCCTCGACGGAATCGTAGATCAGGGCGAAACCTGTTGATTTGCCGCCACCGTATTGTGTTCGTAGGCCGAAGACGTTGATCTGATCCTTGTTTGACTTGTATACCTCGGCGAGCTTTTGGCGCAGGTCGTCCTTGCTGACGTTTGCACGGTTGGGGTGGAGGACATCACTGTGAGAAGAATACAAGGGTCAGTATCATTGGGCTCCCAGATTTTTGTTGACATTTGCGGTTGGGATGCGTTCGGTGGGATAGTTTGTGGGAAAGGCTTACACGACGAATTGCTTGCGAGAGAGAAGTCGGTTGGTGATGAACTTGCGGGTTCGCACGGTGACCGCGGAGTCGGCCATGATTGCGTTAGGGTTTGTCTGGTTAAGGACACGCAATCAAGAGAATGTGAGAAGTTGGAAGTTGACCTTAGGAAAGGAAGTGGTCACTTGAGGATTGACTGCGCCTTGAAATTCGAGACTTGCCAGTAGTGTGCACGTCGCTGTTTCCGCCAAATTTTGGCTGTGGGCTTGGCAATTGCAAGTCTTGGCATCAATCACGTGATATCATGCTGTGAATTTGGTTTAGTGCGGGCTGTTCGAGTCTCCCCACTAGCGCCCCTCAAAGTATTCCCAAATTTCTATCTCCACCACATCCTTTTCATATCCCAAGGCTGTCCTTGACTGTCCTCCACGCTGCTACTGAAATATTTCTTGACATGAGTCACTGGTTGTATATTAGTCACTCAATTTCATCTCGTCTTGCCTGCCTGATGCTGAATGATGGCCAGCCTCGTGTCCACCATGGATATCTCTAGAGCAGAGTTGGAGCCTGTTGTAGTCAAATTTTATCGACAGTACATGCAGCAGATCAATGATGTGACCTATCCATCGGGCGCACTCCTGGTCAACCCAGATGTGCAGGACTGCATCTACCGCTATTTCTTTGATGCTTCCAGAAATAAATATCTTCCTCCGCCAAAATACCAAGCAAGGATTCTCAAGCATCTCATCTCAGACATTGAGAGAGCGTGCAAGGATCCTGAAGAAGACGTAGGCTGACTCCAAATTGCTCATTTATCAACTCTGTTACTATCCTGGCCGTCTACTTGACTCATAGCTTCGTTGCACTAACGTCTAACCTCCTCACAGCAAGTTTCTGATCTACTAATGGAGCACATGGGATTTCTCTCCGCAATCCCACGGCATCAGCCATTTGAAGATGCTCAGCATGCACAAGTTCATAGCTACTTCCCGCCACTTCCACTGGATCAAAGTGGAGTACGACCGATACTAATCAAAGAAGCACAGAATCTTCTCTCCAGAGGCAACAATGTTGGGCTTCGCACGTGGGAAGCAGCTCAGCACCTTGCCTGGTATCTCATGACGGAGCAGCCAGACCTCGTCAAGGGGAAGAACATCTTGGAACTCGGCGCTGGAACTGGCTTCCTCTCCCTACTTTGTGCTGGTGAACTTGATGCGAAGCATGTCCTTGCCACTGATGGTCTCGCTCACGTCTGCGAGAGCCTGCAGGCAAACGCCGACCTCAACCACGACAATGACACTCTGCATGGCCACAGTCCCCCGCAAGTCCGCCAGCTAGATTGGACCGATCGGCCAGAGCTTGATCAACTTCTAGAAGATGCCAAGAAAGAACTCATTACTTACGACTTGGTAATTGGCGCAGATATCACCTACCATCCTGATATTCTCAGACCTTTAGCCGAACTTCTCAAGACCTTGAGCGATGTCTACCCAGGGCTCAGCATTTTGATCTCATCCACAATCCGGAATGTGCACACGTTTTCCCAATTCACCACAATCTGCCAGAAGGATCTTGGCTTTCATATGACTGAGGTGAAGTGTCACATTCCAGAGGGCCTTCGCTACTCGGGCTTCTTTCACTCTGTAGCAACAGATATCAAGATAGTATCCCTACGAAGGTGAGGAGTTGGTGTCCACTCCCTCCCTCACCGCGGTAAGAGGACGCACTTGGCGCAATGCGATCGCTGGAGCTTATCAGGTCCGTCGAGAACTAGAAGCAGACGTTGCATCAAATAGATTCAAACCCCCCACATCAAATCAAGGGTGGTGCACAGAGTACATTGAACAAAATCCATAGTCAAGAGACACAATAAAACATCTTCTGAAACACTATCCCGTCTGCGGATGGAATCCTCTACAACTCCCACCTTTCTGGTTATTGCAACAATCTCCGACGCAATGGCTAGGATTGCTCCCCCACCGACTGCGGCGAGAGCTTCTCAGGCGCACCCACAAGCCCCCGAATTGTTACAAAGGATGATGCCGAGTCTTGCAAACAACATGGAAATGGGGAGGTGAATATGGAGAAGCAATAAGCTTTACATACTCTGTCCACGTCCCCAGGATAAGAGAGGCGAGCGGCAGGAAGTTGCAGATAAGTGGCAAAGAAATTGAATTCAAGGAGACAAAGAACCAACTAGCAGAACTAATTACAGTAGTTATTAAGATGCCTAGCTGGGGAAATGTACAAAAATTCATTTCCACTTGACTCCTACAGGGAAGCACCCTGCAGATACGTATCTATCGACATCAAGCCTGCTGACCTATCAAGAGTTGCCTTGCCCCGATCTAAAGTAGAGTATTAATTAACAGTGCGTTTCAGTTCTGAGACGCTCTTTCCATCTGTCTGCACCATTCAGCCCCGATCGGGGGGTTATATGTACCGTGCTATGCATCATCAGTCATGCCCGTTGCCCATATATAATCCAACCTATCGCTTGCTGCATCCTTTGCATCGCCGAGTGTAAAAAATTATCGAATAGGGTTAATGTTATAGGTAAAACGAAAAAAACAAAAACAAAAGGAATACAAGGGGTATCTTGAACGAGCGAGAAAACAATTAGGTTACTCTTCCAATATGTCCCGAAGACCTTGCGCATCCACCATGTTGACCTGTACTTCTGTGGTGGGCGCGTTGCGAGTTGATTTGAATCCGGGTATTGCGCCTGGTTGATTAATGCCTGGTGCTCTACCACCAAGGAACGGTAAGGGTTCGATGCGCACGGGTGGTCGTGCTTGAGCCTGAGCACGTAGATCTCCGCTTGATTTGACGGGAGTGACGCCCCATTTGCTTCGGACCCAGCCGCCGACCAGACGACTGATTCCACCCGATCCGGGGGATGACTCTGCTTGCACTGGGCTGGATGAGGCAGCAATTCCACTTAGAGCTTCAACGCTCAAACTTGTGCCCTTCTTGGGCGTTTCTGCGGTGGGTAGGGCCGAATCGCCTGGTGGATGGATATTTGAATTAAATGACCTCATCGAGCTGAGAGCTGTAAATTCTGTGACAGTGGCCAAAGGCTGCGCGCTAGCATATGTCCTGGTCGCGGAAGGAGATCTGGAAAAATAAGCTCGATTCCCTTTCAATAGGCTTGACGATTGGGAGGTGGAAGTCGTAGGTCGCTTCGCGATGTGAATATCCATTCCCGATATCGATACAAGAGAATCATGAGAACCTTTTCGTCGAAGTGAAGGCTGGTTTGAAAGGTCGAGGACGTCGTGGAAGTTGTAATCTTCTGGTTCGGCTGTATTAGGTGGTTCTAGTGATTCCAGACGTTGTGAAAGTGCCGCTGGCTGAGTCTCAAGGCAGGGGTCAATGTCATTAGTTATGGTAGGATGTTCCGAAACTTCCTGCACCCCGGGTGACTCTGGTGGCCTGACCTCAGAAGTCATGGAACTCCTTTTTGGTGTATTAAGCATCTGAGAAGGTTTTGGTGTAAGATCACGGGAATTATTGCCAGTGGAATCAAACTCCTCCTCAATTTGGTCTAGTTCTTCTGCGACTGGCTCTGGTTGCACAGGTTCCACGTCGTCAAAGACATCATCTGCCACATCTTCCCCTGCGGGTGCAACATCCTCAGCGCCATCCTCATCGAGTCGTTTCCTATCATTGAGGCGATGAAACATAGTTTCACCAAAACCGGCAGCGGATTCAGGACTTGTAGGTCTCGAAGACTCTTCACCCGCCTCCAGACGATCAAAAATGGTGCTGCTTCGGTCATAATAAGATTTTGGAGATCCTGGAAAGCTTGACAGTTGAGATGTACCAGTAGCGGCCGATTGTACAGACCATCGGTTCCGCCTTGCATGGGGTTGATGTAGGCTTATTGGAAGAATCGGACTCGAAACGAATCGATGTGGACCAGTAGTAGGTGTTGAAGGAGCGGAGGAGTCGGGAGGAGATGGCAGCACACCAAGACCGATGATGGCGCGCTTCCGAGATGCCCTGCGAACAGTTGGAGTTCGATCCTTCTTGCCCGCAATCTTGGCATGATAATGGTGATGCACATGTACTTCTTGTTGAACTTGTTTTGATACTGAAGACCAGTTGAGCTGTTCGCTGAGGGGGCGTGAGCTGACGCCATCCCGGTCGTTGGGAAGACCAAAGTCGACAGGCTGATGCAAAAGAATCTGTTCGCGCAGATTTTGAACTTCGTCATTGGACGTTTGCAATAGCTCGCGCAATTCAGCAATACCGGCTTGAAGGTTGGCATTGTCTTGGAGAATGTCTCGAACAAAGTGGCTGACAACATTGGAACCTGATGCTTGACCTTTCAGGCCTTGGAGAGCCGCCGCTCCTTTGAGCCTGCCTTCCGCTCCACCCAATTCTCGCTCCAAGACTCTTTCCCTTTCCAGTCGGGCAATGACTTCTTCATGCCGTTCTTTGTCTTGCTTCGCCTCCCATTCGATCTTCTGGACCTCATTTTCTAGTTGGCGAACCTTTAATTCGCTCTCCTTCCATCTCATTATTGTGCTTCTCGTTTCTTCATTGGAATCCTCAACCTTGCGAGAGAGTGCTAGACGGTCCCTCTCCATTTCCAGCATTTGCAATTCAAGTTCTTCAGTGCGACGGGTGAGGAAATTCAACCTTTGAACTTCGACCTCGCAGTCCCGGAGTAGTAGCTCAAGACCTCGGATTTGATCGTCGCTCTCTCGAATAGATGTGTTTGCATTTTCAAGTTGGGTGAGGAGTTCACGGTTCTCCTCGACAATTTTTTCGTTCTTGGTTTGGAGGACAGTGCGCTCATCTTCGAGTTCATTAATATACTGGGTGAGTCGTTCATGTTCGCGCTGAGAATCGCCGACGTAGGACTCATGTCGAGTGAGCAGGGCCTGGAGAGCGAAAGTTAGCCCGCCACCCACTTCCTTCTTGTCAAATGGCAACGCGCAAGGCATTGGTTGTACAGCGACCTCCATTTGGAGCGGGTGCTGGAGAAGGGGTCGCGATATAGCAACAATCGAGGAAGGGCCATGCAGAGGGTCAAGAGAAGGAGCCCATGATCATGTTGTTGATAAAGCAAGAGCAGCGACCACATCCACACCCTCATCGTCGAGATTGCAAACACTTCAGGAAGGAAAGCACGTACCTGACCAAGTCTGGCTGCAGTCTCGAGGTCTCGCTCAATGCCGCCGAGCACGGCGTTGTTGTTCTCCAAGTAAATGCATTCTGGTCTGCCACAGCAACACAGTAATTTCGTATTAAGGTCTGACGGGTGGGTGTTATTGGCTCGACTCATGATGGCGTCGAGTTCGTCGGGAATGTGGTCCAGGCGCGCGTCGACAGGTGGTGAGGTGGGGATATCATTGTTTGTATGGCAGAAGGATTTGAATCGGTTGGAGGTGGTGTTGAACGGAGTGGACATGACACTAACATTTCGAGAGGAGGCGTCCAACAATCAAATATAATGAATGGCTACGAGATGTCGGTACAGAGGGATAGAGGGGGCGGGATCGTTGAGGTTGAGATGGTGTAATTGGGTGAGAGACAACGTTCGCCGTTGCGAGTTGGGGTGAAGCGCGCTTCGGTGTCGGAGAATCTTGGTTCCCGGAGCACCAAGACCTTGGGAGATACACTGAAATCCTGCTTTCTGGGATAGACCCTGTCGGGTGTGCGCTGTGCGGAGAATAAGCCTTCAAATGCGATCTCCCAATGATTGGCCCAGCCCCACTCATTATTTGGGCTCTTGGGGCCTTTGGAACGGTCGCCTAGCTTTGACATCCAACCAGACATCACTGACAGCGTCACTATTGACTGTCTCTGCATGAAAGGGTGCAAACAACCCCTACAGCCATGTTTTGCTGGTGAGCATCTGCGGAGATGTTTGCTTGTTTGTTGTCAAGTTGAGCATCGCGAAATGGTCCTCGTCACCTCTTGCAAGAAGTCTAGCAAATGGCCCAACGCATCTAGATTCTCTCTTCCTGGCACTCGGTGCTTTCAAACACGTTTATTCGGATTGCGGCTCAGTTAATCTACTTCGTCGAGCTAAGGCTTTGCGCACTGCTTCTCTGACTTCGGGATTCTTCCGCAATGCGCCTGTGAGCAGTGAGTCCTTCATCCCGGACTTCAGGATCTCGGTTTTTTCGTGATGACCCTTGAACGGGCTCAGACCCAGTTGTAGTAAGCTACTGGACTCGCTATCCAATCGACTTGCCACCTGTGCGAGATGCGCCACCTGTTGCTGCATTTGTACGTCCTTGGCCGCTTGATTCCGTGCCGAGGGAGGGGCGAGCTGCGATATGAAAATATTGAGGGACATTGAAAGTCGTCGTGCCAGTCCTAGCATCTGAAATGGCAGCAGATGCGATGGAAATAGCTGTGGGAATGTTTTCCTGGCCAACGATGCCCATAGCAAGATTAATCTTGGAGGCTCCCACGTATGAGTTAGGAAGAACAATTCCAGGAATGCCATACACGCCACCGCGAAATACCTCCAGAACTGACCCCATTTCGGCAACCAGAAGTAGTTCAGGATAATCAACGATGCGGCGCTGACTACATATTCCGGAATTTTAGAGCGAAGGCCAATGTAGACATAGTCTCGGATAGTCCTCAATCCAGGATATTGCACCTGTACAATCGTTGGCCCGAAGCGATCGTAGGCGAACCGTTTGATCGGATCTAGTATCGTGTCATGTGCAAGCTTAAATTGTACAAAGACCTCATCGGCTCCAGGGAATGACTGCCCATTTTCGTGCAACTTGTCTGGGTGATATTTCGCAGCCAGTCGTCGGAATCGACTCCGAACCTCCCTGTCTGTTGACCACGGCGTCACCCCGAGTATCGTATAGAAATCGGCAGATAACTTAATATCATAAAGGGCTTGTGTGAGAGTGTAGACCAAGTACAAGCTCAGCACGAAAATGCGGATGCGTCGATTGTGGTAGGCATAGAGAGGCTCGCCGGGCTGCGGGTGTCGCTGCCCTGCTCGGATGGTGGTGCGGTAATAGAACGACTGGAGAATAGCACTTGCATACTGTATCCCAAGTGTTAGTCAATGATCTTGCGAATGTTCCAGCAATGGTCAAATACGTTTGGAAGAAATGCCCATCCGACAAGGGAGAACGCTTGGGTGACAACGCCATCGGCCATTGTTGGGAAAGGAAACGGAACAACTGGAAAGGGAGTTTCAACACCTTGCTCCCATCGTTTGTATTGAGCTTAAACTGGTCGACTCGTCTGCGCCTGCGCAGTCGTATGGGAAACAGTGAAATCTGGTCAGAATTCTGATGCACGTCAAAGCCTCAAACATAGAGGCGTGGTGCAACCAGTGGCTGCAGAAGAAAATAATAACTGTCTGACAAGTAAATCAACACCAATCTCTCACCAAGTGCTTTTGTCAGGCTAAGTCAATATTGGCAGAAGAACGCTTCACCCGAACGCTTCTCAATATCCGTCGTAATAATAGCTCACACTTCTAACCTCAACTAGGTGCTACGCACTCTACTGGTTATCACCTTATTTCGACGCGAGCTCATATGAATGTAGTGGCACATATGATTGATCGATCCCTATGTACAGGAACCGAAAGAGGATTCTTTGTGGCCGACGACAGAAGACCTTGGAAGGGGCCCTGCATTTAATCTCGATCCCCCTTGAATGCTCTACTACCATTTGTTCCACGAAACTGCTCTCATTGCAGACATTACAGTTCCTCTCCTTAATATGTGTGTGCCCTTCATCACCAAGACCCCTACCCGATGGTGCCAGTTGAAATGAGCTGACGCAGACTCAACCACTGAGAGGATGGTACTCAGCCACTGCCCAATGGCCCGCAAACACACACATCGGCCGAAAAGGTTGATCTCTGCCATCAAGAATATGCCGGCCCCCGAAAGGTTTTGCTAGATTTTGTTTTCGAAGAATTCATGCAGTTAAACCTCTAGAATTTCCCAAGCCATGCCGTCCCTGACACTGTTCTTGCAATATTATCGCCACGCACTGCTTTGGCCCCTCATTTCTGAGACACAGAGACAAGAGCGCATCCCGAATCATTCTGAGTGAGACGTAAGTCACGGAATAGACAGGACTCTCCTTCCTGAGTGGGCGAACGGTGACGCGCTCGGAGCCTCGATGCATCAAAGCTGTGCAGCTAAGATCTACTTGATTGCCATAAATGGAGCAGCTCAGAAATTTTCCTGATGCCATGTTCTTGAAGCCGAGCCAACCTTGAGCTTCCATGCAGAACCAATGTGAGCTGCAGCCCTCCTGATCGCCCGGCACAAGTTCCCCGTCGAATAGTTTGAGGAAGTGTCCGCATGAGACGGAGTGGATGAGGTAGGTGGTTCCAGGCGCAGGTGGCGTAGAGATGCTCAATTCCACATCGCTGGCTGTGTCGAGGCTATCGGCCGCTGTTTCGGTTGGTATTCCGCAGGCAGCGATGGTCGAATCGTCATTTTCAGAGCTGGCGCTTGAAGGTGATGCCTGTTACTGCTCACTCCCCATAATGGTGTGTTGCCCTCGATCTTGTTTTGGGGGAGTGGGGTACAATGTTTCAGTATGAGAAAGCAGGGCTGGGTGCAATGTTTCTGGTGACGGAAGAGGGTACTGTTTGTGAGGATACAAATACACACTGACTTGATATGACCGAAATGATGAAAAGGGCCAGCTGCTGAATTCTGCTGAATAATTGTGAAACGGTGGGTGAGAAATGAAGAAGGAAAGAAAAAGTCCGCAGAGGTTTGTAGCGAATATCCTGCATTCTGACATTACTTGCTGACTTCACCTCTGTCGCAGGGCTGCAACGCAAGGCCGTGAGCAAGACCACTTGATATCGCGCCAGGACCGTAAACTTTGGTGGTGCTCAGGATCGCAGTGCCATGCATGGATGTCAACATCTCTCTTGTTCTATCTAGGTAGCCAAGATGGTGGTATATCCTTCCATTTTCGAAAGACTTCCTACACAGCGTTATCAATAAGTTACAACATACGAACTTATATGTTCGTGCTAGGCTGCTAGCTACATGTCTGTGATATCCGCGAGTGAGACCTACCCTGAATAAAGGGAAGCTTGCAACGTGAGGGTGAGGTCTCGAAGCCAGTCAACGGCCCTCTGCTCGATATAAGGAACAAGGATCCAACGGCTCTCACATAGCGAATGCTCTAGCATTCTCTCGCATCACGCCCACTTGAGATTGCTGCGCACAAGCTGCTTTTATACTTGGCATTGTACGTGCGATCCTGCTGATGAAATGGCTGGACCGAATTTACAGCAACAGTGCTGGAACATCCGAAAATCCGTGCAATGTGACACCACAGTTGAAAGCGCCTGTCGCGCTGCTTGCGACTCAGGTCCGTACACCCTTTCACCACTGTCGCAATGCGTTTTCACTTGGGGGCCTTCAAACCGCTGCAAACAGCCCTTGCATGATATTTACTTACATACATACGATTGAAAGAGTTATTCCGCCTCGCAATTGGCTATTCCGCGTTTGTCAGTGACAACGTTTTGGAATCGTGCTCTGTTAAACTTGGCGCACGACCAGTGAGCTTGACACTACGATAAGTATAAAACCAGCTTCTCTAGCAAACTCTACCCTGCCATTTAATTATATCGAAGAAGCCTGAAAACATTAATTAGAGGTCGAATCATCCAAAGTCAGAAGAGTATCCAAACTCCGGAAACTTTCATACAACTTTCTACTTATATAATTAATTATACGCGCCTTGGATGATACCACCATTTCCGAAGCAGCAATCCACTGTCCACGCACCGTTTCAAGACAAACGAGTTGAACCCCAAGCCCTAGAGGGTTGCTCGATGTGTCTCCGGCTATTTAGCACCTGGTCATGCCGACATGTCACGTCCAACATATATCGATGCCGGCCGAACAAACTAAGCGGTAATCAAAACCCTTGCTACAATAGCAAGGTGGATTTTAATCGCATGGAGGCAAAGTGTGCTAATTGCATCATGAGAAATGATACAGGAAGTTCTTGATGATGATTTCTCAAGATATCGGCGCAAATTCACAGAGTGCCCGGTACTCCGAGGTACAGTACTCAACTTAAGCTCGTTATCAGAGACGAATTATAGGCGATCTTGCGACGAGAGGCGGCCTCTGACTCTTAAGTTCTACCTACCCTTTCTCTAACTAGATTGTCAAACAGCAAATAGCCCAGGGTCAAACAATGTTCCTTAAATCTGATGGGGCAAGATCTATGGCAAGGGGAATGACCTGGAAACGGTATTGGTTTCGACGGATTCAGAGTCTATGGGGCTGTATCGACTCACTCCAGGCTAGGAGAAAAGAACGGCTCATTTTCCACCTGGAGTCTACATTGTACATTGGACAACCTATGAGAAACGTACATAGATACAAGATCCAATCTAACAATGGGACTTTATCTCCTTTCATATTCCTTTTACAGGGCCCTTGAATTGGCAACCAACCGAAAATAATGCGTGACAGTGGTCGTTCATCCAAACGAACGAGAGAGAAACGTCCCTCCACAACTGGTGATTCCGGATTTCTTGGCCACTACGTGTGAGATCCCCCAGATGAGATGCGTTTGACAACTGTGACACGAACGGCGGGATATCATGAGAGCAAGAGTATAAAAGTCGGCTCCCGAGTAGATCCTTTCTCTGCCGCATATCTATGAGTTGGAGAAGTTAGGAAATCAAAAGTAGAACCTCGCAAGACCACAAAAGGTACCCAAGCTAGTTCCACTGCCCTCATTCACCCTATATATATATCCTCTCCCATCGATAACGGCCTGTCCGAAACGGTATTCCATCGCCAGCGATTGCCAGCGATTATCTCCAGATATCCACCGAGTCCCTGCGTACTGCAAGATGTGTCTCGCTCAAAAGACCATCTGGAGAGCCTGTGGCCATATGGCAAATCAGAAATATCCGTGCGGACAAACACACTGCTCAGGTAGGCGACGAAAGACTGTGAATATGGACGGTATTTGTGGCTATTGCGCCACTCGAAAACCTGAAAAACCTGTGAAACTTGAAGACGATGAGACCGAACGCCCCTCAGAGACCCGTGCTCCAAAGGCGTCTTGGAAGAATCGGCACTAATTAATACTGAGAAGAAAGTTCCGAAATGGAAATGGAGGCAGCGTTGGGCCCCAGGACGTGAATTGCGACTGGCACATCTGAGGTCGTCGCCACTGGCCAGGGGCAAGATTCAGCCATTTCCTTATTGGGGTCCTTTTCTAACTAGGCTCTGGCTATTATCAAGCAGCAAGGAGAACTGTGACCTGAGGCTCTGCATCTATGAGGAACTGGAGGGGGGGGAGCGTCCCGCCTGGGAGCAGTCATGTTTTGGACCCACCGATCTATGTCCATGGAACTCTGTTGACCTAGTACAGACCAGGGAAGACGAGCGGCACGTTCTCCAACTCTATAGCGTGCGTTGAACAGGCGTCTTAGTTGTCGCCTTAGATGCCATGTTCAATACGATGAGGGGGGCTTTATCTTGCTTGATGCTCCTGTTTGGCCTTCAAATGCGGATATAATTTTGTGTGTTACTGAAAACCAGAGTGGGTTTAGATCAGTCGTAACTTTCTCAAAAATTGATGCCTTTCTGTCCCGAGAACGTAGATGGATGGGGTTGCAATGGTAGCAGCCTTTGACGGTCGTCAGTGTTAGGCTCTGATCTCAAGAACATACCAAGGCAAGAATATGCGAACAGGTCGTCAGCAAGAAACCCAAATTGTGACCTTAGGAGTTTCCCTCTGGTGCCTTTAGGTGGCCCGAGGCCCCCGCCGGAAAGTATCTCCCACATTCGTCATCTGTCAAGGAGGAGCTGCCAGTATTGCCAGCCACTCCTTGTTCCTGCATGATGGCTCACGCTGGTCTCCAACGTTCACAGGACTGAGCAGTCAGTTAGGCTCCAGGAAAGGAGAGGAACTTGGAATCTCGAGGGACCTTGGCACCTATCTGGCCTCATTTGCCTCTATCTCCAGCAAGGCGTCTGCAATGTCTGCCCGATGCTGCTTGATGGAATGCATTGGTATTGTTTGGTTGGCTGCCCTGAATCGTTGGATTCGCTTGTCTTGATTGACTAGCGACATGTTCTCAGCTTGACTGCCAGACCGTGCAAAGATCTACATGTTTGACATGTCAATTCCGAAGTTTCGATTGAAACGTGCGTCAGCGCGTGGGAAAGTCCAAACTACCGAGTACCGCCACGTGAAGAGACGATCACAGTCAGGAAAGGCAGGAGAACTGGTCCATCATGTAACAGAGAGACGGAGGAGTGCCCAACCAGGGGCGCCCCAGGGCCCGAGAGGGCCGAGCTTGGAGGGGATCGGTACTGGCCAAGCAGCCCTTTCGCTTATCTGGGGCCTGAAGGTGTGCGATTGGACCGGGTCGTGCAGCCTATTCCTCCCCAGAAGCGTTGAACTCGCCGAGGCAGCAACCCGGACGCCAACCAGGAACTTGCATCAAGATCCGAGATCAGCGAAACATCTTCCTCACTGGTTGCATATCCTGCATCGCCTCAGGTCAAACGATGATAAGCCACAAGGCATTGTCCTTTCCAAGGCGCTGGACGGTGAATGCCTGCATTTCGCTAATGCATGCCGCCAGGGCAACACTTGGGAGATGGCCAGTCGTGTGCTTGCACAGGCCAACGTTGATTGACGCCCAGCATCATTTTCAAGAAACCCCTGTTTGGTGCAACGTCCACCGACTGCCGATCCTTTACGTGTAGAAGCAGGGTCTGTAGGTTTCATCTAGAGAGAGTTACGAAGGACTGAAATCTCATTACAACCCTCGTGTGCTCCGTGTAGTCGAGTTCTGCGTCGAAACCAGAGTTCAGCCACAGCAACATCCCCATGCTAAATGGTTCAAGTATCATTTTCGGTGAGTATTTGTTCTGCCGAAGACCTGTCATATAATTCAGCTGTTTGGACAACCATCTCAGGTTCCTTTGCCATGATATTATCTCTCCTTTGGAACCACTACTGTCAAAATGCCGCTCTTTAGCAATTATCCAGGTCTTGACGACATTTCATCGCAGCTGTCCATCCCAGCTTTGGTCTTCAGCATTACCACACCCCTAATTGTCCTGGCTCGTTTCGTTGCTAGATTTACCAATCAAAACCATGCAGGGCCGGATGACTGGACCATTCTGGCCTCTCTATTGTTCGCTCAAACAGTCTCAATACAGATGATTCTCTGCTGTTCATGGGGGTTTGGCAAACACACAAAGGCCTTACCCACTGGTTTGGTGGAAAGAACCCTTGAAATGTACTACTTCGCCCAGATCTTCTACAAAGTCACTATTGGGTTGACCAAGATCTCAATACTACTCCTATACGTCCGAGTCTTCGGTGTATGGAAATCCTTCAAATGGCTTTGTTACCTGGTCATCGGCTTGGTACTAGCGTTCACAATTGCTTCGGTCACAACATCTGTGTTCCAATGCTCCCCAATCAACTTTGCTTTCGACAAGACTGCCAATGGGGGTCATGGTTCCTGTATCGACTTAACCAAGTTTTGGTATGCAAACGCTGGGTTCAATATCAGCAGCGATGCTATTATTATCCTGCTTCCTATCCTTCCGGTCCGAAGCTTGCAACTGCCGTTGAGGAGCAAGATTGCCCTCTGTGGTGTATTTGCAATGGGCGGTTTGTAAGTCCTCACCATTTCCTCCCTCTATTTGGTTAAAACATAAGACGCAACGATCTCATTGATGAGGATTTCGAATTGCTAACGATATTTCGCAGTGTCTGCGTCACTTCCATTCTCCGTTTTACAACACTGAATGTCTCAACATCACACAAGGACATCATGTGGCAGTCCATTGGCAGCAGTATGTGGACCGTGATCGAGTATAATCTAGGAATCACGACAGCCTGTCTACCAGCACTCCGCCGCCCTCTAGCTGCACTCTTCCCAGCCCTTCTCGGCCGCACCTCACATAGCTGGGGGTCGCACACAACAGCCCAACGAAATAATACCGACGACAGCTTCAGCACCGACAACTCTGCAGGGAGGTTCTACAGATCATCAGTCCACGCCGTGGGCCACCCGGACCATCTCGATGACAAGATGACACAGATATCCCGTGACCAACGGTATCGAAGCGGCATGCGTACGGAAACGTATGACTTTACTACAGATGGCAGGCGGTCAAGCGACCGGTCGCACGAAGACATTCTCCGAGATTTCCCTCTGTGGGAGAATGGCATTATGAAAACTACAGAGACTGAAGTACACATCGAGGGTGACAGCATTGTGGGAAGCAGTGATGCTGGCCATGGGGATGAGGAGAAGACAGCATTCCCCCGATATGTTTTCGACCCCGTCTCATGGAGGCCTCTTCCCAGGAAGAGCCAGGATCAACCTGATCCGCCGTACTTCAGATGAGGAGGGTTCAACTGCCTCACAAACCCTTTTGCTGGGTGACTTCCAGCCACCGCGGCTGGCACCCAGAGGATATATGAACTATTATGGTTAATGTATATATATGAGTAACACCAGGTTTGACGAATGATGGAGAATAGATACGGAAATATTATGTACATACCATGTGATCTTATGATAAACGCACTACACGAAACCCGCTCTTTCCAACATCTAATGGCTTTCCAACCATCCTAAAACCGCGTTATGGAACCTGTCAGGCTCCTGGATTTGCGGAGCATGCCCCAAATCTGAAAACGGAACATACGTGCAATTCTCGCCAATGGCATCCGCTGTTGCTTTCCCCAACGCCGTGTAGTTTCCAAGTTTCGCGGCCACTGCAGGAGGACTCCACTGCTTTCCGATAGCGGTGTTGTCTTTCTCACCAATCATCAACAGCGTGGGCGTGTTTGCCAAAAGTGAGAATTCGTACGCAATGGGCTGGGTGATGACCATATCCGTGACCAGTGCCTGGTCAAAGGCATAGATCTCTGCTCGACTGCCATTGTACACCGCCAGCAGCATGTTGACCCAGACGTCGTAAGCAGGTTCCCATGTATTGACATAGTAGGTGGCTTGCTCGTACCCACGGATCGAAGAGTAGTTTGACGCACGCTCAGAGGTGTAGATGTTATCAATGGACATGTAGGGCACGCCCTTGGCCTTCCAGTCCTCCAGACCAATGGGATTGACCATCATCAGCCCGGCGACCATGTCCGGATACATGAGCGAGAAGCGTGTTGCAAGCATGCCACCCATCGAATGGCCCAATACGTAGACAGAAGTGAGATTCAAGCTAGTGAGGATAGTCTTGGTATTCAGTGCGAGCTGTTGAAGCGAAAATTGATATGCATCCGGTTTGTCGGACTTGCAGAATCCAATCTGATCAGGGAGGACCACGCGGTACCCTTGCGCCAGCAACACCTCAGCAGTGGCGTTCCATGTCGCTCCGCAGAAGTTCTTGCCGTGGAGGAGTACAACTGTCCGCTGCGGTCCATCGTAGGATTTATTGGCCGTTCCTGGAGGCGAAACGTCCATGTAGGCCTGGCAGAGGCTTTGGTGCTGGGTCTGTAGCTGGGCATACTTGATCGGATATGGGTATGTGTAAACCATGCCCCCGGATGTTGTGTTGGTGGCAGCTGGGCCCGATGGGCATTTCGATCCAAGTACTGTCGAGCAGCAGGAGGCTGCAACCAGCAGAATGAAGCTGGAGGTGCGCATGATTGCTTGGCTTCTGATGTTTCTCTCTATCGAAGGCTATGGTTGATCGTTTAGGAACCTCGCTTCACTTTTAATCCACGAGCTGATGGGAAATCATGGGATGAAGCGTGGCCTTGGAAGTCCGAGCTGATGAGTACCCATTATCTCCTCGTGTTCCGAACCTATGTACTCGTAGCCAAAATCACTCGACAGTGGAGCTTTGCAGATCTGTTGCTTGCTTTGGCAAACCCACGCTGCGGGGGGGATTCCGGCTGTTGACAAAAGGTTAAACGCCTCAGGGCGCCGCTTACGCCATGTTGACTCTAGCAACAGGAGATGGAGGGTAGCATTCCAACATGGGCCCCTACTTGCAAGATTCCTTGTTCCTGGCTAGCCCAAGACACACGTCCCGTGAAAGCTTTCTTTTCCTCCTCTAATGGCAAACGCTTCTCTGTTGCTTTTGCACCTCTGCAAGATGGGCCTCCAGGCTTCCATTTCCCAATTAGAGTACTCGGGTCAGTCACTTTGTGCCAGTTCAGTTCGCTCATATTTCTATCAACAAATTACTGCCACCCCCACCCCTTCTCTTTACATGAGCTACCTCACGAAGTTTTCGCTTCTTAATCTTATATTTGAAATCGATGGATCCTCTGCAGATGCCAGGCAGGCGCACGAAACTGATGCCAAGGAAAGGTTTGGGATAGCATGGTAACACCCTCGTTATCGATAGAAGACTTTAGAGATAGGCCCACTCCCCACCAAACCTCCTGGTACTCACAGCCTTGCGGCGATTGATTGGCATGTGAACTGGCATGTCACTTGAAAATGCTAGTAATTAGGTAGGTAGGGTTAAATTGTCCCCATTCACCAGCTTGTTGTTTAATATGGGGAAATGGAAAATCCAAGGGGAATCCTGATAAGAACTTGGACCCTGACAGGTGGGCCTACTAGATCGTTTGGTGGGCAACTCAAAGAACCTCGAGGATGTTCTTTGAGCTCAGGGATTCTGGTTGCTATTTAGGTGCTGACGCCAAGTTCAGTAAACCACACTGCACGACAAGATGCAGCAGCACATATTCCCTTTTCATTTGCTGTCAGCGGTAAACAAGGAATCATACAGAGTGGACTTGAATCTGTCTCCCTGTTCCAGCGTGGCTCGAATTTCCTCGTCCATATTCCCAAGCAAGGCTTCTTCCGTCCATATCGGCTGCCACCCCAGGCGGAAGGCATTCACTGCTATGATGTCCGCACTGGGCTCCGGATCAGACGTTTGTTCGTGCTAGGAGCCTGGAGGAGAAGGTGCTCACCTGGAAGTACCCATTGCTCGGACATAGGGAAGGGGCCAGCCGAGAGATTTTGCTGCCGCCTCATCGCTTGGCCATACCTCAACTTTAGGCTCATTCACAAGCTCACGTGCATGCAAGGCCTCAGCAAGCCGCTGCATGACTTTCCACCAGGATGTTCTGTGCGCCACTGCAAAGTAATAGCCCTTCCTTCCAGTGGGGATGGGCTCTCTGTTCAAAATCTTCTGTACGAGGAGAAGATACAACGCCGCAAGATCTGATACGTGTGCTGCGGCTTGGGTCTATTTCCGTATTAGCTTGCCTATCTAACCGAGTCACTAACACGACGATTTTTGACCCACAGCTTCTTCGTCAAATTTGTAAACAGTCTTGTGAGCAATGGAAGCTTTGATGGAGTTGGGGATGTTTGAAGAAATGTTCCTGAACTTGCCGGATCCTGTTCCGTCTTTCGGACAGTGAGTATCTGTTTGGCCACTTCAAGGATGGGCCACAATCGACTCACAGACAACGGGCACCACAACGATAAGACTTGTTACTCCCTCTTCTTTCGCCAAGTCTGTTACTAGTATGTTTGTCTTTCCATCGATCAGTATAAACTTTCATCAAATGCGTTTGAGTGGAAAGCACTTGCATCTCGAACCGGGTGCCCAGGTTCAATTCTTTTTTCTTTTTCATATACCGCATCGGTGTCGCTGACCTCCCCAAACGGCCAGCCATTTTGCATGGAAAAGAGATTTGTGACTGATGACTATTCAAGGTTAATGACCTCAATTTGGGCTAAATCCTAGAAAAGGCTGACATGGATGAAGTACAACTCCCCTGCTCCTAGTTTGCGGCGCTCCCCCAGAGCGTGGATCAAGTTTGATGCTATCGATGATTCCATGGCGCTCGCAATATGCACGATAATATCAACTATTCCCTCATGAGCTTCCTCTTCGACCGATGGTATTTGTGACCCAACCTACTTTTATGGACAAGAATCGCTTGCTTCGTCCCTTCCTTGTCATTTAGATCAAGTTCGATGGCGGTGACCCCCAGCTTCGACAGCATCTGAGCTTGTTCAGCCGAACGAACTGTGGCTGTGATATTTGCAGCCTTGATTGGGCCATTTTTCAGTGAAGTAATTTTCTCTAAGAGGGTTCCCCCGCTGTGATCAGGTCAGTTGAGGTTCTAGAGACCTTTGATGTGTCCTACACGTATCCGCCTGCGCCAGTGATGAGGATATTTTGTGCCATGGTCCTTGTTTGATACAGACATGCTAAAACCGTCAAGGAATTACTTGACTCCTTATATTCTGCCTCCGGCGTGTCTATACTCTTGCGCACATAGCAACAGTGCACTATCATGCGACTACCCCTCCTGCTAGAAGTCATGAGATGGGTTAGCCAATCGGATGCCCAAAGCCCCAGGTTGTGGATTCCCTTGCTATCCGGAAACGCGCGCAAATCCGGTTTGTCATCTGCAGTAAACATCTCTCCATTCATCTACAACATGTTCGAAAAGAAGGTCATTGCAATCCTGTTCGATTTAAAAAAAGTGCTCAAACATGGATTCCCGCGGGCTCAGCGGGAAGGAGCCACGGGCTAATGGCCTCACCATCCACCATCGCTCTGTGAGCTCAACTGGCAATGCCCTGCTATTACATTAGGCTAACAGCAAGGGATAGTGTGACCAATGTCGCACTCGGAAGGTAAAATCCCAGTCCCTTCACGAAGATCCGCGGACCTGAAGAGAAATAGTCAAAGTTGACTAACATATGGCCTCCCATTAGGTCGGTTGTGACAGAGCATCACCTTGTTCCAATTGCACCTCAGCACGGCTTGACTGTACACATAGTCCATTGCCGCCGAAAGCAACAGCTACTAGGCAGAGGGTGTTGATTTCGACAAAATAGTATGCCTCCATAATGTATCATTGTGCTATCATATTCCTGTTTCGTTCTGAGTGCTAACAACACTTCTCCGTTGAGTGAGCACAAGATCGATGAGATTGCCAGTAATCTTCACGATATCAAGCTGCTGCTTCAGGCCAACGGTTCAGCATCGAATGCCGACGTCAGCCAGCTCAGAAATATTCCTGCTCACCTTTTCGGACAAGGCGAGCCACTTGAACTAGAACCGATTGCTAGGCATATGACCTTGTCTGATGTTGCACTTGGCCAATGGGATGCTTCTACTCACATTGTCGATTTTATTAAAGCTGTTGTGAAGGACGGCAACTCGCATTACGTGAATGATGAACTGAGCGAAGTCTTGTCAACATTAAACACGTTTATTCAGTCAGTTGGACAGGAACGCCCACTCGAGGCCCAGAAATTGGATTGTGGTCTCGTTGCCGAGTATAGACCTCAGATTCAGACCTCTCTACCTCCGCTGAAGGCAGCAGTGGAGACCTTGCGTTGGGCAAAAGGTTGGTGACTCGAGAGTTCTACCTACCTCATCACATTAACGAGGAATTTAGAGAACAGAGATCACAGCATAATCGCCCACATCTGCCGAATACTTCCTATTGAAAAATTTACCGGCATTTGCCAAAAGGCGTACTTTGCTGTTGACAGCTACAGTGAATTCGAGCTCATTCTAGCAAATGGTTACTTGTCCTATGCATTTTTTGCCTATTTTGTTGCAACAGAACTTGACGAATACAAGAAATACTGCATTTTGTGTTGGAATAATCTCGTTGACGCATTATCACGGCTTCCGCTGATGCTCCCAGCGTCAATGCACGCAGTTGCCGCATTAGCACTTGGAGTAGGCAATCAGCTCATACCGCAAAGTAAATCGATTCGAACACCAGGCTGATGTTGCTTGCGATAGACTTTCAATGCGATTGAAAACTCAAAAATGTCGTTGGCTTGGAACCTCATCTCATATGCTTCGAATCTCTGCATAACCCTTGGCTATCATCGGGCGCATGCGGATAAAGACAACAATCAGGCGGAACAAGCCGATCGAGAAAACCTCTTTTGGGTGGTCTATAATATGGACAAGGGACTTTCGTTACGACTTGGTCGATCTTCAAATATTCGTGACCGCGATATCACGTTGAAGTCAAATCCGAACGAGCTCCGTCGTATTCGCCTGGCAAGGATCCAAGGAAAATTGTATGATCAACTCTACAATGCAGAAGCATTGTCGAAACCTGAACACGAGCGCGGGAGCATTGCCAAAGTTTTGGCTCGAGAGCTTCGAGAAGTAATCAATGAGACCTACGTCGAGGTCATGGTATGAGAGCAGTCCTTCACTCTGACCACCATTATCTAAAGATGATAGGGCACCGAACGAACTGATTCCAAAAATGATCCGATGGGAGCTATTTACCTGCGCTGTGACCTAATTTGCAGTTGCTCTTCCCTGGTGCTAGTACTTCGTGCGATTTCGAACACATCAGGGCCAGCGGGTGGTGCTTCGGACGAATGTGTTGCGGTCGCTCGAGAAGTTATGGATATCCATCAGCAATGTATGATCACTGTTAGTAAATCCAGGGGCAAGTCATCTATGTTGCACAAATATATTAATTGGTAAGTCTGGAGTCTGTTTTGGGGATCAACCTAACACCTTGGCCACGATGTTTCAAAACGCGCACAAGCTGACTCTGGGATTTTCCAAGGGCCGTACTACACACACCTTTCATTCCTTTCAGCATACTGTTTACCCAAGCTGTTCAGCTTCGAGATCGAGCCGACCTAGCTCGAATCGAACGCTTCTCGGGATCATTGAAGCCCGAATCGGAAATCTCTATGTCGCCAACGCATCCTCACCCAATTTACGAGCTGCTTAGTCGAACTGCACGATTGGTCATTGAATCGCCTGCTGAGCCTTTGCCTACTGACTCAGTGTTGACTCTTCCCTTCCCAGTTGCATTGAATGACTTCGAATTTCCTCATCTTGGAATGGAGACAGCACCGACAGCGAATGAAGTGCTGAACATGGAAGGTCTGCAGACGCATTCACTGACTGATTGGTACTACAGCAACCAGCAGATTATGGACTTGATGTACCAGGATGTGATACCTTGGGACTCTTAGAATCACGGCCAAGGTTAGGGAAATCAACGCCAGCCAATCCTTGCTCACCCAATGATCATCTCGTGCAGGCCGAGGGTCTGGTGGCTGAGCTATAGCCCGACAAACCATGGGTGAACATATCTAGCGTCCTTCGCGGGCTTACAACGACTATGAAGTATACTCTTTTGTTTGATATTCCAGGATAATTAAACTAAGCTAAATACCCTATATATTCTTGGGAAGAAAATCTCTACGCGACTATCTTAGCTTAGGAGGCCCTTGTATTGAGTCTTCAGAGAGACCGAAGTTATATTTTTTGGTTGAAGTTGTTCAATCGCGTTGCTGTGGTTGACAGGTGCACCAATTTTACGCCAATAAATCTAGACCCTTAAAAGCCTGGTTGCTACGTAGCAAGGTCGTCTACTCTACTCAAAACTCCCAGAACCTTATCAGAATATCTTCGAGGTTTTGAGCTACACCGAGCCTAACGTCACTTCCATGCCCATGCTCTGCACACGGCTAACACGTAAGCATTTATCTGAATCTGAGAATGACAGCTGTCAGCCTGATATCTGGCCCGCCAACAACCGAGTGACGACGTCTAGCCGGTCGGCTACTGTCCTCGCGAGGATCCGAGGGAGCGGTTCTGTCAACAGCAGCGAAGAGAGAACCAAGAATATGAACGATGTTAACGTACATATCTTCAAGCCAGATGAAAAGAGAAATATTTCCTTCCTCGATGTGACTCCAATACCACTTCAAGTGGTGGTCTATTGATTCATCACTCCAGCGCGGACCGATCGAGCACCACTAAGCATTCCACTTTGAGTTGCCGGGTCCAAGCTCGAACACGAACCACGTGCTATTAAAGCTTATTGCGAATGGTCTAGAAGGCGACAATGACATTCTCAGTCTCAACCCTGTCCAATGCTGTGCTACGTACGAGCCTTGAGACGGTGAGTTGCCTCTCCAAACGACATGAACTCGATGCACAATGCTGCCAATGCTCGAAACTAGAGACAACGGTGCGTTCATTTCAATTCTCTTCCTTCTGCATGTGACCATCCCATGATTAGCGGCCAAGATGATTGAAGCCTAGCTGGGCCCAAGGTGAGCGTTCCCCCGAGCTAACCACAGCCATCACACACTCGGATAGCAGGATGCATGGATCGGGTAGCGCTCCTCCACAGAATGTCTAATCGAGTGCTCAGTCTACTAGTGAATGATCTTCTTATCTTAGTACAACTCAACTACTAATGTCAACGCTCCAACGATGGCAATTACTTAGGTTACCGAACGACTAGGTTAGTTTACTCCACGGCCAGACCATGAGAATTGCTAAGGTTCACCCCCATAACTGTCTGGGGTTCGGACTTGGGAGGGGTTTGTTTAGGGAATCAAGAATAGAGGACCGAATCGCAACTCGGCCGCATCCGACAGCTATAAAGGCCTGGGTTTCATTGTACAAACAGAGAGAGAAGCTCAACAAGATACCTCGTCAAAGGTCCTTCCTGCCCCAGATCTGTCTCTATCTCCTTTCCCATCCGCTCCAAGCCAGCACACATGCCAGCCAAAATGCGGGTATCCCTTCTTACGACCTCTCTCCTATCACTCTTTGCCCCATCATCATGGGCCTGCTCGCGGGTGACATACAATAGCACCGCGACGGATTCGAACCGCATCACGACAGGTCGCTCAATGGACTGGTTCATGACCACCAACGCCAGCATCTGGATCTTCCCTGCTGGCATGTCACGAGACGGCTCTGCAGGAGCGAACTCTCTGACGTGGACATCCAAGTACGGCTCCGTGATCACGGCGATGTACGATACAGCTGTAGTTGACGGGATCAACTCGAAAGGCCTGAGCGGCAACTTTCTGTACCTCGCTGACGCCAACTACGGGACGCGAAAGCCGTCACTGCCAGGTATTTCCGTCGGTGCGTGGCTGCAATACTTCCTGGACAGCTATGCCACGGTGGACGAAGCTGCGAAGGACCTGTACACGGCGGACGGCCGTGAAAAATTCCAAGTCGTGACCGCGGAACTGATCCCCGGTACGCCATCACTCGGCCACATTTCCCTGGCCGATGCGTCCGGCGACAACCTGATTCTCGAGTACCTTGACGGCGTCTTGACCATTCACCACGGCAAGCAGTACACGGTGATGACGAATGCGCCGTCTTATTCCCAACAGCTCGCCATCATGGAATACTGGCTGCCGATCGGCAACCAATCACTGCCCGGCACACGGCGGCCAGCCGATCGCTTCTCGCGCCTATCGTACTACAACAACGTGACTGCGGTGTCCAGCAACATGGAGCAGTCCATCGCCATCACGGCCTCGATGATCCGCGCAGTCAGCGTGCCCATAACACCCTCCATACCCGGTCTGCCCGATGTCGCCACCACGCTATGGCGGACCTACGCGGACACCCGTGCCCTCAAGTATGTCTGGGAAAGCGCCGTCGAGCCCATGTTCCTGTGGATCGACCTCCCCGATTTCAACCTCTCGCCCTCCGGCCAGGTCTTGCTGCTGGATCTACAGGTAGACCCGTACTCACGCGTCGGGAACATGAAATCGAGTTTCGTGCCCAGTGCGCCGTTTGTGTTCTTTCCGGTCGGTGGCTCGTAAGGAATTTGGCCTTGGTCTGTTGTTGGGCTTTTCTCTGTATTATTCGTCATGGGGAAGGTGAGGGCGTTGGAAGGTGGCATTTATCCTTCTTGTTCACAACTTTTGGTTATACTTTACTTGTCCTTCCGAGACTTTAGATTTAATGAAGCTACGCACTTTTCTTTTCTTCTAACACTAAACTTTCACCAAGAGTCTTCAAGACATGCCTTTTTCCCTTCTTATTCTTCTTCTCCACTACCAATAATTGATATCAGCAGGGATAATCCGCGAGGGTACGCAAACCACCGAATGAAGGTCACTATTCGGGTCGTGAAGCCGTGCAGGTTGTGTGAGTGGTGAGTTGGGCCTGGCTACCATCGATTTACCTCCTCTTGTTCCTACTGCCACAGCATAGTTCCATCATCATCGATTCATAGCAGCCAAGTCCAGAGCAGTCTGCACTTTCATACAAAATGAATGAGGAGAGTGCTTTGGAAGTTGTGGATTCAGCTCTCTCTCCCATTCTAAAGATCCTCATGGCACCACTTGACAATATCCGAGTGGCGCAAGAAACCTGGAAGCATGTGATAGTGGCGAAATGTAGGCGAAAAAGGCCCGCCCATGATCCTCTTCGCGGGAAAGACGAGTTGGTATGAGGTATTGGATACGCAGAAATCTTAACCCACGTGCGGGCAGATAACCTCATACCAAGACATTCCGTAGAATACATCTTGGCGGCCACGAAATGCCCGCGTTTCGACGCCCCTCGGCACGGGAACTATTGTCTGCGGAACATCTCGGCTCTATATAAGCCTTCCTGCTTACGTTGCGGAAATGCTAGCGGCTTGGATATATAACGAAAAAAGAGCCCTATGGGCGCCTGAAAAATAATTCTATATGAAAGCTTTTGGTAAGTGCAAATTTGTTCCCATACGTGAGACCAACTGATCTCATCTCGGTTCGTCTACTGTAGGCATCCGGCGATCTTCTGCTCAGGAAAACACTGAGAGACAAGGTAAGAACGTGGGGTAAGGCATCCCGAAGATCAAGGCTCTCTCAATCGTGAGCAAGTGTCCAAGAGTAAAGCCACGCCGATCATGGTCACAAGAGGCTGGGCTCAAAGGCCCAAGAAAAGAAACAAAACCCGATGGTGATGATGACAGCCTGGGCGGCTCAAATTCCAAGACGAAGGACAAATTTAACATGGTCACAAGGCTGGGCAAAGTTTATGTCGCCCTCGCATATGTCACGGACACAATTTCCTATTCTTTGACCTTGAATTTTATGCCTATCTACATCATATCCTCCAGCTATTTTCAGTTCCTCCTATTGTAAACCTGGTTCTCCCCACTATCTATTATCGCCATGGACAGAGTCAAAAGAATCGTCAATATTGTGGCACCACCACCGTCGAAAGGCCCTGATGGTCGCGATCAATGGCCATCGCGTACGGCGTTCATCCTGGCCTCCTTGAGTGGTGTCATTGGCATGGGCAACTTTCTTCGCTACCCATCTACTGTTTTCAATAACAATGGTTTACAATGGTTCATTCCTTATCTTTTAGCCCTGTGCTTGCTGGCTATTCCAGCCTTGGCCCTCGAGCTCGCTGCAGGTAACGCTTACCGTGGCGGCACCGTGACAGCCTTCAATAAGATCAGCCGGCGGATGAGAGGTATTGGCTTCGCCTTGAACTACGTGGGCCTCGTAGTTAGCATCTATTTCATCCCTATTATTGCCTGGGGAATGGTCTTCTTCCAAAAGTCATTCACCAGTCCACTTCCCTGGGCTGGAAACACCCCGGACTACTTCCTGTACGAGGTCGTCCAAGCGAGAGATCCGGACGACTCTGGCAGTTGGATCGATTATCCTGGAACTGCTCTCGATGGTCGACTTGTTGGATGGAATGCTTTCCTCTTTTTCCTCGTGTGGCTTTGTATGTTCCGCGGCACCGGTTGGACAGGCCGTGTCGTCTACTTCACCATGGGAATGCCTCTTATCGTCATCATCATCCTCATTGGACGAGGTGCATCGCTGCCAAACGCCGGTGATGGCATTCGGCTGTACTTTGCAACTTGGAGAAGCGAAACTCTCGCAGGAACAGGAATCTGGCAGGATGCCGTTGGACAGGTTTTCTACTCCACTGGTGTCGGGTTCGGTTTCTATACCGCTTATGCCTCCTACAACCATCAGTTCGCCAATGCAGCTCAAGACGCTGTCCTTCTCGCCTGTACAAACGCTTTCTTAGAAGCTACTCTGGCGTTTGCCGCCTTTGGCATCGTGGGTTTCATGGGCATGCAGCCAGATCCAGAGAACCGTATGGGGAGTTATAGCTTGGGTTTTATGACCTATCCCGAGGCTTTTGTTCAGATGCCAGGTTCCAACTTCTGGTCTGCTCTTTTCTTTATCACTCTCGGTGTCGTGGGTATCAGTTCTACCTTCGTCATGCTTGACGCAGTCATGACCATGATCATGGACTCTGAGTTTGCTAGACGCTGGCGCTGGTCACGGCCTTGGGTTTGCACTGTTTTTGTTACCATCGTTTTCCTGCTGTCTCTGCCAAATTGTACACATTTCGGGTATTACTACCTCGACGGCGTTGATCGATGGATCAACAACGTGGGTTTAGTCTTTGTCGTCTGGGCTGAATGCGTCTGCGCTACTACCATTTACCGCTTCGAGGATGTTGTTGACCAAGTTGGTCTACCTGCATTCGCCACTTACAATACCGGTTACCTAGGTGCCCAACTTCTCAGTCTTGTCATTGGCCACACGGTCAGCATACCAGCGGGTGTAGGCGTCGGCTTTGGTGTCTTTGCAGTCGCGATGATCATAGCTGTCCTCACGTCAAAGACGCCCGATGTATGTCCAACCGCTAGGCTTTTTAAGAAAGGCAGAATAGCATCTATTGTTTATTACCTCGCCTTCTACTCGGTAAGCTCCCACTGCGGATTATACCGCATGATCTTGAATCTTGCTCATATGCTGACAAACAAACAGGGTAATCAGCTCCGGCATGATCTCAACACCGTCATCGGCGGCGGCTCGAACTGGTCTCTGCCGGCCATCTGGGCTCCCGTGCTGCGATACGTCTCCGGACCAATCCTGGCCATCATTCTCAGCCTCGCTTACCCGAGCTTTGAACAGCTCAACAATGACCCTCTCCACATTTTCGGTTTCATCATCGGCCACTTCCTTCTCGTCTGGTGCGTGGTCGGGTTTATCATGCCGTCTTGGCTCGACATCTTCATCATCAAGGAGCGCCGTGATGACTGGAGGCAGCCAACTGCTCCATGCCTCTTGCGAGACACAACAGACGGAGAACTTGCTGCCAACCTCGAAGCCGGCTCACCATCCGACTCCCTCCAGGAGAAGAAGCATACCCCGGGGGCCAAAGACCCGCAGCGCGACGACAACGATCTCGCGGATGGGATTACGCAGCGCGATAGTACCAGCTCACTGACTGCAGACGGACAAATCGAGCACGTCGGCAAGCAGCTCTAGGGTATTGTGAAGTGTGAACCGGGTTGTGTGAGGATGCAGTGGTATTGAGTTGCTAATGAGTACTCCTTGGTAGTAGTCATAATAACGTGGGTGCATGGTGGGAGCCCCCCAAGGTCCATATCACCATGTTAGGCTTGGATCAGCCGCCAGTGGTCTCTGGCCTTGCAAAAGGCTGCCCCTGCTGACTGTGTTGGAACCACGTCGTGATGTCGTGGGTTTTATGTATCAATCAGAGTTGTGAATGATTCTCAGAGGAGATGTGTGCTGATTGTGGCTGTGAAGCTCTTCATATCATTGTTGGTGTTGAGAAAGGCACGGGGATGCCATCCCAGCTGTATGGCGAAGTAACACAACCTCCCAGGTACCTTGCACCCCGCCTTGTAGGTACTGCTTAGATACTTGAGCTTAGGTACTCCGTACTTATCTTAGGTAGGAAAGTAAGGCCCTTGGGTTAATAGATATATTTAGAAAGGTGCACAACCTAGCCAGCCACCTTAGTGGCGTGGCTATCTAACTACTAGTTGGTTTGAGTTTGAGATGGAACAGCTTAACTGCGATCCCCAGCATTGAATTGGAGCGTGTCGAGTTCCCGCCTCTGCCGAGCCAATACTCCGTCGGGAGTACCGAGAGCAGTGCTCATGAACTCCTCCTACGACCTAGCATTGACCCAAACCGACCCTTTGGCAAAAGCACATCGAATCGCTTAAAAGGTGAAATGAACGGATTAGTCTTGTGTAAGTCTCGATATTCCAGTGTCAGAGCATTGAGCCTGTCGACTGACCAGGCTGTGCTGAAAGCAAACGATGGCTGGGAGGCCTGTCAAATGTCGTGGGATTCGCTTCTCCAGGTAAGTCGTAACTTGGGTCGGAAGTCATGCGAGCGAGGATCTGAGCCATCTTGGCCGCGCATTTCCAAGTGGCTCAGTGAACGAGCAAAATAATATTGACGTTGTGACAATAACTAGGATAATGATGCGAAGACCGGGCGTTTCTTGTAAGTATCAGGCTGTAGCATGCCCTATAGAATGAACCCCAACAATCCAAATGCAAACCGAGGTTCGACGGTTGTAGATTCGCGGCGCTCGGGAATCTGGGAGCCGTCGACTCGCCATTTCGGCAACGAATACTGGAGACGCTACAGATGCCTGAATTTCTTCCTTCACAGCCTTACGTAGACTCCAATGGTTTCTGCGGCATGCAGAGAGGCGTAAGCGAGGATAGAAAGGTGCAAGTGTATGGTAAGTCTGCTCTGCCTATAATGTTGAACGCTGCGATTAAAAGGGAAATCTAAATCCGCCAAAGGCTCCTGGTGCAGGTTCCTTGTGAAGCAAACTAGCAGATCGCTTCGCGAAAGATCAAACTTTGTCTCCCCTGATACCTACCCGGCTTCCAAGACCGCTCCTCGAGAGATTGAAACGTCCGCGGCATCTCACAGCCCAGGCAGAATCGAAACTGGATGGAATGGTACGGAATGAAGTTTGTGGTGAGTTTGACCACTAATTGTACCCTGAAAGTCGTTTGTGATGTCCCCGGCCATCTGCAAGACAACATCAAGTTTGAGCTGCGAAATTTAAGCGCCGAGAAGGTCAATACTCGAAGATCCCCAAGCGGCTATGGGTGTGATCCTCCACCAGGTAGTTCCTGTATACGACCAATCTGTCTGGGCTATTCGTGATCATGTCTGTGACTGGGAGGCAGTAAGTAAGATACAGCTCCTTGTTTCTGCTTCGACATGCTCGGGCAGGAGGAAGGTCGATCTCGACTCACTCGTGTCATCGGCTTCTAAGCTCGCTCCGCGGAACCTGACTACGCCCTCCTCCACGAGATCTCTCCACCTGCTATTCATGTCAACGAAACACTCGAAGTAGCCACATGATCATTCAAGGCAATTCTAAAGCAGCGCGGTGAGCTTTCAGTAACTCTCGGCAAGAATTCATCCGAAAGCTGGAACACCACGTCAGACCTATTGCACCTTATTACTCAAGCAGTTGAGAACCTTTTGTCACGGTCAGAAGCCAACAGGTCTCGGATCCAAAATGAGACAGCATTGGTAAGCCGAGCAGATAGAGCAGGAAAAGGTTGCTTGTGGAATCGCATGGACTGATTTGCAAACATCACAGGCCTTTCATCAAGCTGCCCAGCGCGATAGCATGACCCGGCTTCGTATGTCCGAGGATGTGCAAGGAGAAACTGTTGCGATGAGGAATCTCTCCATCGTGGCGGTCGCGTTCCTGCCCGTAACCTTTATTGCTGTAGGTCATCTCTGTTCTTAGCCATGGTTTAGATGTCTGGGCAGTCTGGCGGATACTGACATGTTGCACTGGTAGTCAATATTCGGCACGGCCTTCTTTAGCTTTGATGTTCGGGACGACATTATGGAACCTGTTGTCTCGGATAAGTTTTGGATCTTTTGGTGATAGCCATTCCGGTTTCTGTAGCTTCAATTTCCATATGGTGGTATTACGATAGGGAGAGAAGGCGCAAAATGCGGTGATGGCTTCAGCCATGGTGCCGGATATCAAAGGTTGGGATTTGCTGATTTTCGGAGGGCACGTGGAAATACAAATCCCAACGAGTTACGAGCCGGACTTAGGGGCTGTGATTTCACCTCAATAAAGAACTATGGAGGAATGTCAATTATTGACAATGTCTTGCAAAGATCCGCCGCCATGGACGAAGACTCAAGAGCAACGTCTGGACGCCGCGAAGCTCGAATCCTACTAAGGCGGTCCCGATTACTCCCAACCGGTAGCTGCGCACTCCTCGGATCTTCCTTCCTTTCCTCAAGTTCTGTGCCGTTTTCCGTAGGCTATCGCAATAAATATCTACCTAGGATCTACCTCTATTCTTCCGGATCTACGACATCTGGATAGGCTAGAGCTAATATTACCTAATATAGCAAGCGTGACATGAGCCTAGGCTTACAGTTAGACCAGAAATGCTCAATGCAGAATGTTCTCAGCGCTCCTTGGCCATTCACTTTGCATAGAATAAATATACGGTAAGTTCCTTATTCCCTCAAAAGCGCTCCAGACAAGGAGACTTTATCTGCATTTCCCTATTTCATCTAAGCCCGTAGGCTTCGCGTCCAAATATAGCGCCTGGTATATTGTCTGTATGTTGGCTTTCCAACGAAAATGCATCACACTGGCAGGGTCCTAGCTCCATCACTCAAGCCTGCTCCGATGGTTTGGTTGCACTACTTCCAAACTGGAACCAGCGGTCAGCCAGCAACCTCAGCTTGGCGCCCCAGATGTACACGGGAATAGCCAGCAAGGTCAGCCCACCCGCAATGGTCGCCTCGACAACCATCGCCCCGTCGTAACCCATGGCTGTAATGGCTGGCAGGACCGAATACGCCAGGCCGAACGAGATGAGGCCTCTACCCGCACAGATGACCACCAGCAGCGGGCCGGCTCGTGTGGGAAAGCTGTCAATGGCATAGGTAATTCCCACGATGTTGGCGCCGAGGAAGCCAAAGAACGTTGCATTGTAGGTTACCGCCACTGTGCCCCAGCTGTAGTCAGTGGGATTCGCAGCTGCCTGGCCGTACATAACTGCGCTGATCACGGCAACAATCGTAGGACCAGCTAGTGGGAGCAAGCGGTATTCAGGTTCAAAGATTCCGTTGTTGCGTTTACTCATGAATTTGATCACCCAATCACCACCGTAGCCAAGGAGAGGCAGGAACACGACCGTGACGAGGACCTGGGCGGCTTGCACGTAGCCCAGTGACGTAAACGCGAACGAATACGGCGGCGCCAGCAGAACTTGCGCGAAAGTCGAGGCTTGAAAAACGTAGAGGCCGAGATAGGCGCCATTGACAAGTAGATTCCAGAGCATAGCTGGCAGAAGAAAGCCCAGCGCAAAATGCTTGTAGAACGTAACGACTTGAGACCAGTCCTGGTTGCGCTTGGTGATGAGTCTGAGGTCTCGGACTGACCACCGCGCGTGCGGGCGTTGTGCTGACGAGAAAGTGGTGAAGCGTACTCCATCGACGGCTTCGATATGTTTGACATCCACGCCAACCTTGGTCACCTCCTCCTCTCTGGGGTGGCCGAGCAGGTCCGATGCGGATCTATCGTAACCTGTTTCCGAGACCCAAAACCAAGCAACGATGAAGAGGAGACCATTAATCACTGAGAAGAATCCATACCACCATCTCCAACCCCAGGATGCGACCATATAGGTCGTTGCCATGGCAAAACCGGCACTCAAGACGTTCTGGATGGAAATAAACCACGAGATCTTCGTGCCGCGCTCATGGAGAAAGAAGATCTCTTGCACCATCATGGGGACCAAAGCCTCGCTCTGGCCCGCCGCCATGGACAGGAAGTTGCGTCCGGTGATGTGGGAGATCAAAGAGTCAGAGAGCGCGCACCAGAGTGCCGTAATGGCAAGGAGGAGCACGGAGCCCAGGAAGACGGGACGGCGGCCAACGCTAAGGGCGAGCGGCATGCTGATGAAGTTGCCGATGCCCATGAACAATGCGGGAAAAGTCATGAGGTCGTTTGCTTTGGCCTCTTGGCCTGGGTAGCTCATCCTAACGACTGGAAAGATGCTGCCCATACCGGTTGCGAGGAGCACTGCGGTCGAAGCATACGAGGTGACGAGCACAAGGATGAGCCACTTGCGCCACGCAGGAAGGTTGAGGGGGTCTCGAGTCTAGGTCAGTCCATGAGGATAACCATCGCATGTATCTTCACTTACCGGCGGGATCATCTGTGGGCGTCGGTACCAAGATGACTTCTTTGCCGTGGAAGAGTCGTGCGGTGCCAACCGTTTGCTTGGTCACCTCAACGGGACGGATCTCGTCTTCCAGGGTAGATTGCCCGTTTTCGAGTTGAGCTGATTCCATCCTATAAGTCTGTTTCTCAAAGACACGATGAGCTCTTTGGAGCTCGTTGAATAGGATTAAGGCAAATGGTTTTCTTCAAGTTTGTCTCATTGATTGCGCGATGGGGACACTGTATTTATCTAGGTAGAGCGAGTTGCTACCCCATGAAAACCAGATCCCGAGTTCCGACACAAATCGCCGGCGAGGTTAGATGTGATTCTAGCCAGGAGCTTAAGTTGACCAACCTACTCCCCCACGGGGTGAGGAATCATGTCGTCGGGTGTGGTTGGGAGCATCGGTTCGGCGATCGTCCGGTTCGGCTGGTGAGACGGCTCGGCTACCTAACAATTCCGCCAAGCCTTTCTCGGGAGATTTCCAGGCAGATACGAGAGGTATCACACAGTTCTGTTGCTTCATCTGTATACGATCTAATAGCGGTGCTTAGGATCGCCTTAAAATAGCAGTCAGCCAGAGAACAGACATAATTTCGCCTAGTTGCAGCAGAACAAGCGGCGAGTATCAACACTTACAACAGCAATGGCAAGATTGTTCACCAACGAGGCTGGCCATGTCTATGGCGACTTCAGAGACGACCTGGAGAGAGATGGCTTTGCTGTAATCAAGGGAGCAATTCCTCGAGAGCGCGCTGACGTGTACGCCGAAGCGATGTTCAAGTGGCTCGAGGATTTGTATGTATTTCTGCCGGATCCCCTTCTCAAAGCGTTGTTACTCACATCGCACTCTCAGCGGACTTTGTTTCAAACGCGATGACCCCTCGACCATCAACGAAGACCACCTTCCCATAATCAGCGAGAAGGGCATGTGCCACGGCTATGGTGTGACGCACGAGTCCTTTACCTGGGCGATCCGTTCTGAAGCAGGGGTTATTGATACTTTCGAGAAGGTGTACGACACTCAGGACCTTATCGTCTCTTTTGACGCCGTCAATATCGGCTTCCCCGGCCGCAAAGACCTGAAACCCAACAGCCCTTGGCCGCACCAAGACCAGGATCCCACAAAACCAGGATTCCGCTGTCTCCAGGGTCTCGTCAACCTGCTCCCCAACGGACCCAATGACGGAGGACTGATCGTATGCCGGGGAGGTCACAAACTGAGCGAGGAGTTCCACAAGGAGTTTGCTAATGAGCCAGACAAAATATGGGCTTGGTAAGTCTTGAGTTTCTCCCGCTACAACCTGCTCCAATTTCGTTTCCAATTTCGTTTTTGGCGATCAGTTCCAAGTTGACAAAATTGTTTTCAGGACTAGCGAGTGGTACGGCTTCACGGATGCCGGCATGAAGTGGCTGGAGAACAAGGGCCTGAAGTGGGAGAAGCTCTGCGCCGAGCCCGGAGACCTCCTCATCTGGGACTCGCGCACACCGCATTACAACCTGACCTCAACGACAGACAGTCCCCGCTTTGCGGTGTATACCTGCTACATGCCAGTGGCAGATGCCACCCAGGAGGATTTGCTCCGCAAGAAGCAGGCTTTTGAGCGTAAGTCGCAAATCGTCCACAGCGATTCTTTGTTTGCACTAACTTGAACGCAGTCTGCCAGAGCACTACCCATTGGCCGAACGCGCTGCATATTGGCGGTGTCCCTGTGCTGCGTAACGGTGTCCCAGACCCCCACAACACCCCGCTTCCGCGCTCTGGCAAGCCGCAGCTTAGCAGTCGAGCCTTCAAATTGACCGGAATTCCGTACATTATCGTTTGAATCAGATTTTGAGGGAGAAACGGAAAATTGACTTTGTGTCAGAAATAGCACTGAAGCAGCATATAGTGGTGTATGAACAGCCTTGGTTCCCTCTGCCTTTAGACTAGTCAGTAAATGATGCGGTCCGCTGTTAACGGCGTGGCCGTGGGCTCCTCTATCTGATGATTCGTGACCATCTTTCTAATATCTTCTTCAAGCTTCAGAGCGGCAAATCGTAAGTGAAGACGAGGGATTCCCAGTCAAGGATATCAATGCTTGAAGTGTCGCCAAAAGGCATTGTGTAGTCGCGGTCATTTCCCATTATGGGGCCCTCAAAACCTATGATGGAATCATCAAACGGCAGGACGTTCTGCTGTGGGTGTATGTGGTCTATTGACGACGACATTGGCAGCGATGCTAAAGCAGGCTCCACCAATTCCTGAGGCTCGTGCTCAAGAACATGGTTTAGACGCTTGGAGGCTCGGGCAGCGACTCTGTGGTGTAGCTCCCAAAGAAATGCCGTGTGAATTGACCTGGCAGGCTCGTTGAAATGACTCCTATATTCGATTGCAAGCTCGATTGCCCTTGCTTGAAGCTGTACAGGGTCCGTGAGCCCATTTCCCCTTAGATTAATATGATTCACACCCTCACTCACCTGAAGATCAGACCGCACCATCCCAGGAGAGCTGTTTCTCAGGACGGTGATTGCAAAAGTGTAGATCGCCAACAGCAGTGCGTGCTCCGAAAAGACGATACTGTGATAGCATTCGTCACGCATCTCATCAACCATGCGAACGATCGCTCGAGCAATTTCAGCGCAGATCTTTGCACCGCGAGAAACTCTGAAGCGCGCCTTTTCGTCCGGCATCCATCGTACCATCTCTTCCTCGATTACTTTCATATTCAGGATTAGTGTATTGCGTTGTATTACGAATAAAGTATGTTGGTACTGAGTGGCGAGAAAATAAAACATTGGCACAATTGCCGGATCAAAAAATGAGGCATCAGGCGCACTCAGGTCGAAAGGTTGCTTTCGAGCCCACTGGATAAGCTTTGCGTCAATTTTGGTGCACATTATGATCTTGTCACGTCTGATCTTGTTCCAGTCAGGCGACAGTTGCTCTTCAGCGGACCGAGACTCGGTCAACTCTTCCACAATTTCGCTCTGGAGTTGGCACAACGTCACAATACCATGCCACAGCCGCTCTCGGTCAGAGTTATTGCCAGCAGCATGCCTTGGGATTGGCTGATTACAGTCAAAATCCCGAATGACTGATGGACGCTCTAATTCCAAGGATATTATCTTTTCGATGCAATACAGGGACCACCAACACCAGCTTTCTCGATCGTTATCTGAGTTTTCCGAACGTCGTGGTGTGGACGATGGAGCACGGTGTATGCCCATGTTATGAGCCATTGCTGACGCGAGTGTGATTATAGTTGATGCAGCGGTAATATCGGATCGGGATCGCAGGTTGAGGGCCATTATGACACAAATCTGAACCGAAGAGATTCCGCCTGAAGTCACAATCATGTGCAGATTTGCTAACGCGAAGGCGATACAGGCTCTAGCGACGTCGAAATCCCCCTTTCGTAAGTACCAGATGACGGAACTGACAATTAAACATGCTGTGATAGCATCTAGGCTGGGTGAATCCGCCTCGGTCGGTAAGTGTTGTACCACTTTCATGACAGTCTCTTCTGTGAAAAGAGGAAAGATGCAATTGATTAAATTACAGTAGTGGTTGGCGTACTGTTCAGGCGAGAATAAGTCGAACGCCCTGCAAATGCTAGTCGTGTCATGGCCCGCATCGAATGCCAAGAAGGGAGGAGGCTGCTGAGAACGCGATGTGAGATGCATAGGTACACCCAGTCGCTTGAAGGCCAGGTCGAGCCAGTGTGTTAATGCAAGCCGGTTGTCTCCACGCCCGAGTCTCGTAAAAGCCGGTAGTCGAGGTCTTTCTGAATCGGGCATCTGCTGCTCACTCTTCTCTGGGTCATTGTGGCCGCTCTCATCAGCCTCCCTGAATTGCAGCGCAGGGGAAGAAGATTCTAGACCTACTGGTCTGGATGGTGAGTTTCCAACCGCATCTGTCTGTGGACCAGTCGTGGCACGCTCTACAGACATGTAGTCGCGGCGAGGGTCTGTCGTGATGCACTCGACTCCAGCAGCAACACAGCTTGAACACTTTGGGCGGCTGGCATCGCAGCGGCTTTTTCGTTGTCTGCAGCGGTTACAAGCGTAGTTCAGACGACGACGCTTAGCAGAGTCGGAGCTGGCTGACATATCTCTGGCATTGTTAATCATGCCATGTCCTTTTGAAAGCTGCAAGGAACATGCAATGTGCAGCCCTGGAGGCTACGAACAGCGACGTCACTTGTAAGCTTTCAAAACTAGTGTCGAAAAAGGCTAAGCGCCAGCCACGTAAAGTGAGTTCACGGGGATCGCGTCTCGCGAACCGCGACGCGTGGTAATTTTGCATTGCTTGGGGCCTTGGGCAAGTTGACTATGATAAGTCCAACAGCACTTAATTAGTAATGTTATGGTTCTAATTGGCTATAGAACCAAACTTGAAGCCCTTAGTAATATTCAATATTGGGTTATTCTTTAGCTCCAAGAGAGAGCCATGGATTATTATCAGAGTGTCGATGAGTCTAGCTGTTCGCTGGCAGGCTACCAAGCAGTATTTGCAAGTTGTAGAGGTCGGTGGCGTACCAAAGGAGTTAAATAACAGATCCATCTACCTGCTCCACGAAAGGCAGCACAACGTGGCTGTCATATCCTCCACCCATGTGTATTATATGTGCCCCTTTATTATCGGTATATTCATTCGAGCCGAAGTTCGCAATTCCAGGATAGGCCCCACTGACCTCTAGACAAACCATTTCCCCCGCCTCGTACTCGATACCCATGGCCCAGATTCCTATTTTAAGCTGGACGACCTGGCCTTGTGGGATTTTCTGTACATGGGAATGTTCATGGTATGGCCAGCATGGGTGCATGGATTTCGAGGGGTCGATCTCTCGATGAGATGCTCGCAAAACACCAATCGGCCCAGTGTAGAGGATCACCTCGGTGCGAAGAGACTTGTCGATCTGTGCAATGCTATTCACAGGGACACCTGGCCAGGGCACGTTGAGGTTGAGCAGCATCTCACCGGATGCAGACAACTTTTTGAGTATTACATAGACGTCAAGATCGTCGTAGGAAGGGCAGGACATATACAGAACCGCCTTCGGGATACCCATAAGTCGTGTTTGTCTGTCGAACCTGTGTGTGAATGTGGCGGTGGAAGAGGGTCTCTCGGACTCATATGAGACGGTGGAAAGTTGCTTGGAAATTGACAATGACAAAGTGCCACTCGAGTCGAGATACAGCTTTCTGTAGTCTGTTTGAGGCACAGGGAAATCTGGTGTGACAATATTGGAGACTGGGTCACGCTCGCCGAAGCGAAGGAGGGCCATGCGAACTCGTGGAGTCTTCTCCCAGTCATTATCAATGCCTTTGAGATATCTATCGAAGAACAATTTGAGCTCTCGAATAGATTCCCTATTTCCCCAGATATCGAACCATTCTTGAGTGGGATGCCATCGCAGCCACTTCTCGCCCTTGGTTTGTAGCCAGCCACGAATTGCCCCCATGCCGTGCATCGTATTCGTCCAAGTTCCAGTGATATATGCTGGGACATCGATCTTGGACATGTCTACCCTCTTGTCTGCCCAGAATGCATTCAGCAGAGGGTCTGATTGGTACATCTTCCTGAATGATTCAATTCCGTTTCGTCCTTTGATCATGTACTTGGTAATGAGCATGTCGAAGAGCTCCCCACCGTAGATGCCGCCACGAACGAATTGTTCCCGGTAA
>Ga0105239_10000845_pt1 | contig 43575 bp, 30 predicted proteins | sample KBSC44metaG_FD_92761 | JGI IMG/M metagenome (GOLD analysis project Ga0105239, IMG submission 92761) | Corn rhizosphere microbial communities from Kellogg Biological Station, Michigan, USA - KBS C4-4 metaG | ecosystem: Host-associated > Plants > Roots > Rhizosphere > Soil | place: Michigan, USA...
ACTGGGTAATGGACCGATCATTCCGCAGGTGTACTTTTGTTTCGGCATATATTGGTGCCATTTGGAGGGAGGCAGCAGGGATTAATCAGATGATCTCGAAAGCAAATGGGGTAATGGTAGACTCTCCTCATGTGATAGTGCAGTGGTGTGCTATAACAGTTTTCATCCCTGACTACTGAGCTTCTGTATTTGATACCTGATCACCCGAAGCTTCTGATCTGCCTTTGAGATCTACCTTGGACCCATCAGTACCAATGGAGCATCACTATCCGATCGGAATATAAAAAGAACCACTAATTCCGCAATTCCAGCGGAAGCGGACTCTTACTCAGAGAAAGGATCTAATCACCAGAAGGAATTGATAGGCTATCAGACAGACGGAACTTAAAAGCTAAAATGCTTCCACATTGTTTCCTTTCTATCTAAAACATTGATAACTGGCTATGAGGAAAGACATCAATATCTGGCTCTGGAAGGCAAATTTCTGGCCACTCTGGAATCAGCAGATCGTCAAAGAGATTTTGACGCAAGCCCCTCGTCCCAGCAGAGAACAATTGGGCATAATCTAAGCCAAGACTGTCTTCAGAGCTGGAGTTGTTCAGCCATTCTTTGTCGGCGATTCCTCCTAGTACATCAAGAGCTCTTCGTGCTGCTCCTATGGTAATCGACAGATTCTTCAAAAACTCAATGGCCCGCTCAAAACATGACATTAGTGGTTTATCTGCTTCCGTAGCTTGATTTCCAAGGTGAGGAACAAGGTGACATATCGCTTCCACAACACATTCCACGGAATTGAGGCTGAAAGGTATGGGGTTTGTCCACGACGCCATATATGCCAATACTGCTTCGATTGTGTCACTTGCAAGTTGTGTACATATCTGAGAGCCTCGTAAGTCAGAAGCCGACGTATGCAGCCATGATTGTCGGATCAGCAACCGGAGAAGATTAATTCGCTAGAGAGTGTCAGACAGCTTCTTCGAACCAGGAGCATGTACTGGACTTTTTAAGGACCTCGTGGAAGGCCAAACAAGCCAATCGAGGTATGGAAGGGTAACTTACTAGCCATGCCACCAACCTGGACCTCATCCGGGCCTCAGATTCTCCAGCGGCTATATAGGTCGGTAGGAGTCTGGTCTCCCACTGCAAACTTTCATCTGTTTTTCTCTGGGCATGAAGAAGCCTCGCATCTAGGATTTCAATCTCTTCTGATCGTTTCTCTCCTTTAAGAGCACGAGCACTGAACATTGCATCCCAAATTGCAGCCCAAAGTCTAGCCCACTGCGCAGCTGCGTGTAAGTATCGCCTTGTGGCCAAGAGAGTTCCATCATGCACATCGAGTTCGATCGCAAAGGCCTGCTCCATAATTATTGTATCTGAATTTTCCAATTCCTCAACATTAACCTCATTCTCTCGAATCAGATAGGGCTTCCAGCACTTCTGCGCCACTCGCCTATCCACATAGAATAAGGTCCACCACAACAGCCGTCGCTCAATTTTCTGACTTTGGGACATGTCTTTCCATGTGGATTCGTCGTTGAGACCGATACTGCACGCAATCTGAACAGCAGTCCCTATAGCTCGATATGCAGCTGTCAAGCCTTCAATGTGTGCCATATACATGGACTTCACTATGTGATATCGAACCAGATCTAAGTCTATATCCAGACTTCGCAGATAATGATCTTTTCCAGAGATCTCCTCAGCCATCAAGAGGTATCTCCAGCCTGGTAGCGTTCTTGATTCTCCTGGGTGGCTTGCAGGATCTAAGTAAGTTGCCGTCGCCAATATCACGCACATCAACATGAGGAATGAACGCGTCTCTGGGGTGACCTGAACTCGGAGATTATCATCGCCCACTGATTGAGCTGCTAATATCACAGACAACCGCGCTTTAAATTCGTCACAACCAACACAAGGAATGAAAGGATTCATATGATCAAAGTACATGCTGACGAGATACCTTAACCGTGGAAGGGATGGTAGATTGCGGAGCGAAAAAGTTCTCACCCCTTCCTCCTGATTTCGAAATCGGAGTTGTCTGTTGGCAGTAGGTGATGATGGGAAAGCAGAGGCTAAGGGCATGACAGTCTTCTTGAGGGCATTAATATGAGAGCTCAAAGAAGTGAGCGGACTTTGACCTGACGAAACATCAAAGAGCTCGGTGTCAAGGGGTATGTCGTCATCCTGGTCGGCGTTCTGGTTGCTCAATGCTTCATCCATGCGGCGAATTTGCTGTTCCAGAGTCCTAAGTCGATGAAGGACTTTCTCATTTTGTTCATTCGTTTTCATATTCGGGTCATATAGCGCGGTCAACCTTACACAGCGAAGAATTCAGTCAGCTTTGAGTGTTGGGCATTGTCCCACAGCGGCGTGGCCTACTCATCTTGTGAAGAAGTCCGAACTTTCGCTTTCCGGATTCGAGCCCGTGCTGGATAGGTGCACACTCTATTCTGGCGTCGACAAGACTGGCAACGTATCCCCCCATCGCACTACGCGCGGTTAGCTCTGAGTCTGACTGCTAGGCTCATGGTGAAACTCACCTTGATCTTGCTCTGTCGGCATTCAATGCTACTTGAGGTAAGCGAGTTTCTAACGAGGATTGCATAAGAGTCCTAATTGCAGCTTACCATGCCTTGCTGATGTATTTACCCCGTGTGTTGCTCTTTGGTGGGGTCGCTGGAACGAGTGCTCCTGATGCAAGAGCAGACGGGGACTCCGCCTGCGCATTCTTGTCTTCGACAAATTGAGATGGGGACGCCATATGCCTTCGATATTTCCACTCTATGCTAGGAATTACAAAATTGGATGAGACACTTCACGAAAAAATTTCCCGATGCCAGCCTTTTACCCCACGATCCAACCATCGCGGGGTAGGTATGTGGGAGTGATCAGGGCACGAAGAATGCCCGGATGGCGGATGCTAAATAAATAGGCCGGATCATGCTCTCGAGACGGTGGCTCCCAAGATTTTAGTGGCTTCAATCTAATACGGAAAATCACTCCCTCTCTGAGAAGTCCGAACTAAGGGCAGTCGGCCCAATCTTCATGGAGCAATTCATCCCGATGAAGATGATTTCTTCATGGTTTCCTATCCAACACGTCGCAAATGGGACTCCAACTAGGGCAGTAGCCCACTCACTCACTCAATCCGCCACTCTTCGAGGCAATAGAAGGGAGGTGCAACTTTCATATCCTGAAATGCCATCCGAATCTAGGCTCCGGACATATTAGTGGTCTAGATGGTCTAAAGAAGGAGGCCAGGAAATGACCTTGATCTGAAAGCTACCTATCATCAAGCGCTACGTAGTCACTTTATCCAACAAGTCATTTTCCTCATGGAATTTCCCACTAATTCTATACCGTAGGTAAATTTACCATAGTCTCCGAATGGAAAAGTATTCACTCGATATGGGGAGGATGGTGCGATTCGGAGGCAGACAAACGAAGCCGAGGCGGTTGGAGTTTGAAATAGGCTTTAATAGTGCCTACAGAGCCCCCCTCCATACTAGCAAATATTTTAACTGAGGGAAGCGGCTGCGCCCCAAACCCGAGAGCATTTTCCGTTCCAACAAGGCTTTCCCTTTACCTTTGTTCAAGGAGACTTTTATTTAGGTTGGTCACCAGAACTAGCCTCTGAAAGTAAAAGATTCTCTCTTCGAAGATTAGGTAATATTTAAGGCCACAGAAAGTTCTCAGAAAATCTCCATGGGCCTAGACAGAGCCACCACTAGTGATGACTTGGTGGCGTCAACACAGTCGCGGATTGAAAGCCTCTTGGAGGTGACTTCTCTATCAACTACTGGTCCAGACGATACGCAGTATTCATTTACAAATTCGCATGGAATCTGGCTCCCTCCTGATGCACGGGGCATCTACGGGGGGCTATGCATTGCACAAAGCCTAGTTGCAGCTCAGCATACGGTGCCGCCAGGCTTTGTGGTTCACTCCATGCACGGGCAATTCGCAGTCGCTGGTAACGCAGAGGAGGCACTCATCTACGAAGTTGTCAAAGTGAACGATGGGAAAAGCTTCGCCACGCGGACTGTCAACGTGGTGCAACGACAGCGAACGATCTTCACCACTATCATCAATTTCGTGCGGTTAGCATCGACCACAACTACTAAAAGAGAAATCAAGCATTCGGAGAGTTTTCCCAAAGGTATCCCAGAGCCCCCTGGGGACGATGCCACCGTGGAAGCCGGTTCGTCTAACTCAAAATCTTCCACCAGCACCAGCACCTTGTACCCCTATCTCACGAAGAAAATCGGGCTCGTGAACTCGCACTCCGCCAATCCCCACGAGAAATACATCCACCAATGGAGCAAAGCCAACGGCAACATCACATCTCAGGGTGGCACGCCCGCACACCTAGCAGCACTGGCATACATCTGCGACAACTACTTCGTGGGGACGACGCCACACGTGCACGGGATCTGGAACTTCGTGAAGCCTCCGCTGACGGAATTCGACGTTGAGGGTCCGGATCCAGCACTGGTTTCGGCGATTCATACTCGGATACCTCGCTCGACGCCGGCTGGCGCGCCTGCGAAGTGGATTGACGGGACGAAAGAGCCGCGCATTGGAATGATGGTTACGCTCAGCCATACCATGTTCTTCCATGCGCCGGCGGCGGTGCGTGCGGACGAGTGGATGCTTGCTGAGTATCGGAGCCACTGGGCGGGTGATGGGCGTGGACTAGCAACCCAGAAGATCTGGTCTAGAGACGGGGTGTTGCTTGCGACGTGTGTGCAGGAGGGGATCATTCGTCTGGAAGATCCGGATCGTGGTGGAGAGAAACAGCGGGCTAGAAGTCGATTGTAGACGCTGCGACTCGAGCGCGGAGAGCGTTTGCATAGATCATAGACTACTTTGATGCACTATTCAATTTCTATGCCCATGTCAACTTCCTATCATCAAAGTAAGTCGTCCCCGGCTCCCTGGGAATCGCAGCTCGTCCAACTGGGTTCATAGTGGTAGAAAATATTTCCCGACACCTAGTAATAGTAAAATGTATCGCAATACGTATGTAGGTATTCACAACGACATCAAACAACCCCATCAGTGCCTAGACATGTCGTCATACCCCCAGCAATCCTATCTAACCCATCCCGCATCCGAACTCCTAACTAAAACCCGGGGTCAAACTCTCGTATCCGGGGCCCTAATCCAATCGATATGAGTCGCCCAAAATCCTGGACTCCTAAAGCCGCACTAGGAATTACGAAATTCCGGGGAACCGACATTGGACCGACGTTTACTCCAGACAGCCAATGCCTCGCAAGGGGCTGCTTATTGAAAGCTTTCCATCCTGGTACTCGGTCGGAAGTGAAGATACGGAAACGTACTACACAAGTTGAAATGGATTTACCAACTTAGCGAGTTCCTGCGCCGGCTCTGGCTCTGGCTCCGGGCTAGATGAGTTGCACAGCTGGGAGTGGAGTGTTTCCAGATTTTGTTTACCTCGGTATAACATCATTCTCTGGCAGGAAACTCTATCTGGGTTTAAGATAGCCTGGCCAGCGATACGCAGGTGAACATCAATTGTGTCCATTGAATGGTTCTGGGATATACCGTCTCCCAGCAACTGTGCTATATCATCCATCCAATTATCCCATTATCGCACAACCACGACACCCAAACCACGCAAGATGCCCTCCAGTCTCTCAGGGATTCGGGTGCTTGAACTCGCGGGTCTCGCACCAGGACCCTTCACGGGGCTCATGTTAGCAGACTACGGCGCGAGCGTCGTACGCGTCGACCGCGTGCAGGCGCCCTCAACACCCAGCCCAGACGTGCTGGTACGAGGAAAAACCTCTATGTGCATTGATTTAAAATCACCCGACGGCCGCGACCTGTTTCTCAAATTAATCCCAAATGTCGATGTTTTGATCGATCCTTTTCGACCAGGCGTGCTGGAGAAGCTGGGGCTTGATCCCAAGAAAACGCTACTGAAGCTCAACCCAGGTTTGATCGTCGCGCGACTGACTGGGTTCCGGCGAGACGGGAAATACGCCGCCATGGCGGGCCACGATCTCAACTACCTCGCAGTTTCGGGTGTGCTCTCTACCCTGGGACCATCGAACAGGGTAGGCGAGCATGGACGCCCGCTTCCCCCAAGTCCTCCAGGGAATCTACTTGCCGATTTCGCTGGTGGAGGGCATATGTGTTTTACAGGGATATTGCTCGCCTTGGCCCATCGTGCGCGCACAGGTGAGGGGCAGATCGTGGAGTCGAATATGGTCGATGGTGTGACTTATCTGGCTACGATGGCACGGTTGTCGAGGAGGATTCCTGGGCAGTGGGATCGACCGAGGGGGGAGAATCTCGTTGATGGTGGGTGTCCGTATTACACCGTGTATGAGTGCATGGACGAGGGCAGGTATATGTCTGTGGCGTCGCTCGAGCCGCAGTTCTTCGCGGCCCTATGTAAGGGGTTGGAGGTGGGTGAGAGCGATTGGGGTGGTGATCGGGAAGAGCGAGAGAACTGGCCGAAGTTGAGGCAAGTGCTGGAAGAGAAGTTCAGAAGCAAGACTCGAAAGCAGTGGGAGAAAATCTTCCAGGATACGGATGCATGTTGCCTGCCTGTATTGACGAACGACGAGCTGGAAGAGGCGGCGTATGAGCAACGTGCAGCTGTCACACTGTCGCGCACTCCGTCAGCAAAGACTGAATCTACGGGATGGGATATTGAGTTATTGGACCGTGGCCAGGGAGGTGAAGATACCCTGAAAGCATGGCTTGGATGGAAGAAAGGGAAGGATTTCGAGGTTCAGAACGGAGGCTTAGTATTAAGAAGCCCTTCCAAACTGTAGGGCGTGAGTACCTACCTGTTAAGTCTATAAACTAGATTTCGGAAGGCGATTTGACAAATATATCTGCACCAGCTCCTTGATGGCAACCTCGCGTGAAGGATCCCAATAGGCAGGGATACGCTTGATAGCCTCCACCAGCTTCGTCAGAGCAACCATTCCCCGCTTGGCACTTTCCACTGGAACGTGGTCCCCAGGCACATCGAATGCACCGCTGAATATTTCAAGAGACATGGGTCCTTGGTAGCCCGTGGCGAGCACAGCAGCAGCGACCAGTTCCACCGGCATGTAGGCGCCCTTCCCGGTCTCGAAGGGGAAGAGCCGATGCGCACGAGACCAAGGTAGTAATGGTGGAATTTCTGGGTCGGTAGGAGGATGAAAGGAGCGAGGATCGACACACTCAGCATCACCGACCTGGAACATGAAGATCTTTTCTGCTGGAAGTGACACAACCATGGAAGCCATAGAAAGACACAACATCTCGATGGACTCTTCGACAGTGGAGTAAATGCGTCCGTGTCCTCCAGGGTGATATGGATCCGCCCACTCCACCGCAAGGACGTTGAAAGCATCAACGACGACGCCAACATTAGGCCTGTTGGCCAGCCGCACTGCTTCCCAGGATGCAGACCAGGTGCTACTCCGAGTCGCCCACGAGAGACCTTCATAGCCGATCTTAAGCATTCGTCCTCCGTCCGCTTTTGAGTACGCGGCAGCCATATCGCCCATTTCAGCCAGATCCCGAGCTATAACTTTCAGATCGGTCGTCGCCCCAGAGTCTGTGCGAATACTAGCACACATGAAAACCATATCTGTGTCAAAAGCGCGCATAAACGGGAACCGCTTAGCCACAATGTCCAAGTTTGCACGACGTTCCTTGGGATCTTTGGCACCCTCGATCTTCCGCAGTGGTTGTGTACATATGATGCGCATACCCACTGACTTTACCAGGTCGCCTAATTCGCGGGCGAGCTTAAGATTCTCAGCCGTAGGCTCCCACGGTCGTTGTCCATTCAAGCCGTGCTCATTGAGGTGAGCTTCCCAGCATTCATCGAAGAGGTCGATCCATTTATATCCTGCTTTCGCGGCAGCTTCTAACTTCGGCCTTATGCTGTGTTTTCTCCCGTAGCCTAGAGAGAGAGTCGCGATTCCAAGATCGTTTTTGATGTCCTTGAGTGGCCACAACACTGGCTTTGGGATTGGGAGAACGCGGTTCGACATTCTAGCTCTAATCTCGGCTCATGAATTCTCAGAGTTACTGCGCAGATGAATGCTTCTCAGTCCTCGAGAGGCTGAAGTAATTGATTTTTGTCTACTCGATTGTGCACACATGCAAAACGGATAGTGCATATATGTCTTGACTTGTCGTTGGTTGAAGTCCAGCTATGGATCTCGGACGAGGTCAAAAGTCGGAGTTCAAATAAATGCACCGTCGCACATCTCCACGATGGATCGGTAACAAGCTTTTATCTCGACATGGAGGCATCGTGAATCTTAGTTTTAGCAAGGGTTCTATCCGATCCAAAGATCAGAAGCAGATGGTGGCACACACACTGACTAGTAATTGCTAGTGTATTGGAGTACTATGTCTATCTTTAAAGTGCTGTTCAACAAGGGACACTGTTCCTTCGTCCTCGGGAATTAATTCAGGGGCCATAGCATGCCATGTGTTCATCATTTACAGCTTCGAAGTTGATTGCACAGATAGAACAGCCTGCTGCACCACATCCGCACTCGGCACCTTCTCTACCCACAAGGCATTCTGTGCAGCCACCACTTGAACCAAAACCTCGGTCCCATACATTATCTTCCAACCATATTGCTCCGCCACTTCCAGCAGCCTCGTCCTGATGGGATGGTAGCACATATCCAAAACAGCACCCTTATTGCCACTGCGACTTAGAAATGTATGACATATATCCCATGCGAGGATTTCTCCAGGGTCCTTGGGCTGCTCACTGGGAACCGTACCAATAATGGCGCGCGGAGTTTTAATACTCCGGGCCTCCTCAATAGTCTCAACATGCCGCAGCTTGATCCCCGGCATGGATTTTGCAAGGTCTGAGGTGAGATCCTGTACTTCAGACTTCAACCGGTTCACGAGATATATCTCTGATGGCTTCAACCAAGTCCAGAGGGCGTAGATTGCACTGCGGGCGGCACCTCCAGCACCGACCACCAGCGCAGGCTGACCCATTGTAATCTCATTAATACTGGCACAGCGAGATCTGAGAGTTTCACGGATACCGACACAGTCCGTGTTCGTACCAATTTTCCTTCGCTTTCCCTGTGCATCTAGTCGATTGAAGACGGTGTTGATGGCGCCGATGGCTCGAGCCTCCTCCGTGACCTCATCTACCAATGTCATGAATTTGACTTTATTGGGCATCGTCACACTGGCACCTATGCAGTCTGCTTGGTTGAGAACTTCCGAGAAGCGTTTGGGATCCGTCGTCTCGCAGAGGTCGTATGCCCATGACGCGTTTGCATGTTTGAATAGCATCCCGTTTATCTTTGGTGAGAGCGAGTGCTGTATTATCGGTCCCCCGAAGAGATAGATGTGGAGGTGTTGCGCGTATACAACTGGCGAGAGCGGGGAAGTGCCATAGTCGTAAGATTGTGCGAGGATACTCATTGTTACTGCACTGGCTGGGTAGGTGAAGTAGGGAAATCTGGAACTTGGCGATGTCAGCTGTTTTCTTACTCCCAGTCTTCAAGATGAATAGAAGCAACTACACAAGTGGCGGTATCATTCGCCTGTTTGTATAACACAAAATGGGGTTGAAGAATTTTGTAAATTCGGATAAATTCAAAGCCGATCCATTATTCCTGCCGGCCGATATTTCAATTTGCCGAATCTGCCCTGTTATCTGTTCCTCGGCCTGATAATACGCCGTTCATCGTACTCTCCTTCTTGCGAAACATCCTTACTTCCTAGTAGACTCGTTATTGCACGGCGAAATCATGCTCGCGCGAATGTATAAGCTCGATTGGGACAAGAACCCTTCGCTCCCGGGACTTCGAGATGTCTGTGACAGGCAAGAGTGGCAACAGCTTCGTCGTCACCTACCACAAAGAATTCTGAGGCGCCGTGATCATGTTTCCTCAGGTCCATTTAGCACTTCCTCCTCCTGTCACCCTGCCTCCGATGGAGTAGGGTCCACGCCGTTCTGACCGAGCATTATTCTTGATCACAGATTTTGATGATTTTGATGTGAGGTATATAGTTTGTCTAAGAAGGGATGGAAGTCATGGAGCTATTCCCCAGCCCGCGTAGGAAGGTTGAGATGTCTTCATGGCTGTATAAATCTCCAACATCCACAGCATAGGTAGTCAGTTTCGCCCCATGATCGACAAGCATTTTGACAGCTGACATGCTGCCTTGGCGGGCGGCCCAGTATAACGCTGTTCTTTGGAACACATCTTCTTTTTCCAAAGACGCCTTATTTCGTAGAAGAAATGCCATAGTTGCTGTGTCTCCCAACTCCGATGCAATGCAGAGCAAACTCTTGCCTGTCGGATCCACAGTATTGACGTCTGCGCCAAGGTCCTTGAGGCAACGCTGTAGAGACCAAAGGTCGCCCAGTCTCGTACAAAACAACGCACTCAAGCTCGCCAATTTGGTGCCTATGACGGATTCAGGACCTAACGTCGTGATGGTCTTTCTCACTGCGTCGATATCCCGTTGGTTTGGAGACACATTGTTTAACTGGTACATGGGATCCACGGACTCAAGGAGGCGCGCAAACAGGGAGGCAAGACGCCACGCACACGCACGCCCATATAGATGGAAAGTGATTGTCTTTTCAGTTTCCTCTGTGCTCATCCTCTCGATGAGATTCAGAATATCATCGTCTGGGCAATGAGTTGCCGCGAGAGCATCTAATAAACCGATTTTGCTTGACAGAGAAATATCCTTCCATAACTCGGGCGTTACGATATCTTGCGACTCCAAAGACAACCGAAGCATCCATGCATGCTCACTGGATTTAGTTTCTGCTAATTTCCTCAGCACCTCCTCTTTGATTTGGCGGGGAATCGCTTCCAGGTCCGCACCGTGATCGACCAGCCTTGCAACGATGCCCTCAAAAGATGAAATGCTGTTCCAGGGCAGATTCTTCCCCAATTTGGCCACAGTCTGCACAAATAAATCGAGCGGGGTTTTGTTAAGATTATCTCGCACGCCAACATCCGCGCCATTCCTCAGGAACATATCCAGTCTTCTAGGAGGTGGCCACGTCCAATTAGAGTCGAAGTCGTTGCGCGATGCCAGAAAGTAATGTAAAGGAGTGCGGCCTTGATTGTCTAGTTTGTTGACACAGTGCTCAATATCATCCTTGAGCAGGCGGTCAATCTCTTTCCTTCGATGGGGATGCGTTGCAGCGAGATGGAGACCTGTCATACCATGGGCATCTTGAGTCTCAAGGCTTGCTCCACTTTTTAACAATGCAGATAACTGTTGGGTAAAATCAGGTACTTCGCCACCAGGAAGTGTGAGGAGTTCGTGCAACGGGGTAGAGCCCTGAAGGTTTGGGACATTGGCGCAGTCGCAAATAGTCAAGAGCCGATCCAGCCTCCAGTCTCTCCAAGAGGCTGCTAGGAATAATGCCGTGCTACCGGTGTCATCTTTCTCGCAGGGGTCCAATCCCCAGCTCAGGAGAGTTTCAAGGACGTATTCGACATCTTGCTCGTCCTTCTCTCGCAGTGCAAGGTGGATTGCGTTCCCACCATGAGTCATTCTAGCTTTCCTGCTTGAGGGATCCTGAAAAATTTGTAATGTCCCGGTTCGCGTCCGGGGCATGTAGGATGACCTTCCCCCTGAACTGATGAGACACTCAAAGGCACCGCACCCATCCGTGTCGGTTAGGTTCATATTCACTCCGGCGAGAACGAGAATCTGTGCAACGTAGCCCTGACGATTGAGACATGCATGGTGTAAAGCACTTCGACCTCTGCCATCAATGGCATCAATGTTAACCAATGAATTTTCCAGGAAGAATCTGACTACGGAGGGAGAGCCATTTGCTGCTGCAACGTGGAAGGTCTCCTTCAAATCCTGGGAATCGGTAAGATATCCAATTTCACGCAAGTATTCTATGCAATCGAGTTTGTTGTGCTTCGCCGCTTCCTCGTAGATGCTTGTGTTGCCGCCCCATTTCTTGTCCACTAGGTCGATTCCATGCTGCTCGACGAGCCACTTGATAGTTTGAAGCCGCCCACCACGAATGGCAGATACGACGATATCACTCTGGCTGCTGCTGTCCAGAAAAACCTGTACCAAATTTTTATTTGAGAATTCAACTGCGATATCTAATGGAGTGCGTTTAGAGTTGTCGTGAGCGCACGGGTCAACCCCAGCACTCAAAAGGTACCGAGTGGCATCCTGGTATCCGTGCCAGGCTGCTGTGTGCAAGATGTTGCCATTTTTAAATCCTCTCGTGGAAATTTCACGCTGTTCATAGTCTTTGGGGGCTCCATACTTCATCCTGGAAAGACTTCGTTGGGCTGCGGTGTAAAGTAAGCTTATGACATCCACTAGACCTGTGCTTGTTGCCACATCAAGAAGTGTGGTCCCATAGCTGTCAGTAGACCTAGGGTTGTGGCCTAGGCTCAAAAGGGATCGAATAGTAGGGAGTAAAGCCAAAGCTGATGCAAAGTGTAGTGGTGGTTGTTCTCCATATGTTTGCCAAGGGTCCTTCACCGACCAAAATGTTCTGATCCAGTCTGCGCCCTCGCTGCTAGATAAATATTGAGCAAACCCATAGTGGAATGAATCGTCTGTAGAATCCACTTCTCTGACATGCTCTGAAAGATTCTCATAGCAGTACCGTAGCGTGGGAAACGAGCTCAATAAGGTCGACAGGTCTCGGGAACTATCTGCTCCCCTTGTGGTCGAGTTATCGGCATTTATGCCAAACCTTTCAGACCTGAAGGAGTCATCCTCCGCATCAGAGCTAGATCGCCTCGTCATGGTGGTGATGCTAGACTTATTTCTTGCAATGGTCTTCCTTGAATGTCCTAAGCATATCTGAAGATATTGAAGAATGTTTTCTGCAAGATTCCGATGGGCGTTACTCCAGAGACTCTTTGCACCGGGAAAACTGTGCTCTAAATGACTCATCGGGCCCCCATAAAAATAATTCAATAGCCAGACTGGCGGGGTTGCAAGATTCGAGTCGTCAGGGAGCTGGTCACTCTTGAGAAGGAATTCACGAGCCGAACTGTGAATCAGGCAAACTTGTTGCTGACTTCCGGTTTGAGGTTTGGCTGCTGCTCTGACCTTCAATAAAGTTCCCAGGAGCTGGACTACACCAGGGTCTCCGAGCACGTCGAGGCTTGTATTATCCTTCAGCTCGTCACTCGTATTTGTGTCCATTTCGAGTGCGGATGCAGATGCAAGTTCTTCTGTTGTCAGAGGCCGTACCGCAAAAACGACCCATATAAGCATCCGGCTCGTCATTGGGCGATGCTCAGGAGGGACATCGTCGAGGGCTCGCCTGTAGGCTACTAGCATATTGTCTGGAAGACGATCTATGGCTTTGCGAATGCCAGCCTTCGTTGCACGAACCGTCTTTAGGTGGTCAATAACCACGGTTGGAAGTAGATACATTCCCATTGATGTACGCGAAAGGCTGTCAATGATTTCGCTGCAAAGTGGCTGCAGGCCCTCACGATCCCGACATAATTCCTCCACTTTACTGCTGATAAATCGCTTGATGTTTTCGTTATGGGAACTTTCCTCGTCTAGCTCGATTGAGATAGTATTTGAGAAATTCGACTTCACCACCTTTGCGTATTGTGGTCTGCTCAGTAGTAGAAATTTGATAGTCGCCCTTCGCTTCTGTTTGATCAACGCGGAAAGAGATTCCAGGAATTTCCAAAGGGTTTTATCACACTCGTCCAAGGCGTCGATTATGTAAATAGAAGGATGCCTAACATTGATGGCAACCCTCTCAAATACCTGTTTCAAGCGTGGCTCCTTCCATGATCGTGGATCTCGGAACCGCTGCATCGGGGTAGCATTATCTGGCCGGGCTAGCAAATGAATGTGGTCAAACAGGGATGGATCATGATTGAGAAACTGGGAGACGAGAGCGGACCAGGCGGCAATGGTTGTGCACCTGTCATTCCGATTCTGGAAGCAGAAGAGGAATGGCTTGTGCTTGCATACACTTTCTAGGCCGCGTTGGTATAAGAATGAAGCAAGCACCGATTTGCCGCTACCGGGGGGGCCTGAAATATGAAGAACATGAGACTCGGTAGACGTTATCCATCGTGTGAATTCAGGATGTACCGCTACCCAGTCGAATGAGTCTAGGAAGGGTTCCTCGACGGATTCTAAGCACTCCTCGGGCGTTGGGCCCGGAAGACGTTCCAAGATACCCACCTGTTCAACTGAGAGTTCTGAGTCAAGAATCAGATAATTTAGTTTCCAAATTGCTAAATGGGAGCTATCTACGTACGCTGTGTCTCGAGGCGTGGTATGAGACGTCTGATGGCTCTCCACACTGCCCCGAATCTTTCATCATCCTCGCCGGAAAACTTGCAGATTGAATGATGGTTTCCTTCTATTGGAATGGGTTCTTCCTCGCTGCAATTCATTATCGCCGAATCTTTCTCCACGACCTGTAACTTGTCAATTAGAGTTATTTGAGTCCAATAAGCATGTGTAGTGGATAACGACTGCTGAACACTGACTTACCGCGACAAATCCCTTAGTTTTATCTTCTTCGTAGAAGCTTTTTATCTTGTACTTCGAAGTAATCTTGATAAAATCCTCGGAGAGAGTATTCAAACTTTTGCTATTCGCCTTCAAGTCGTTTAAAAGCTCCGTTTTGGGGCTTAGGAAAGCGGCTTTCGCAATACCAGCCAATAAGCGACCCCACGTTGCGATGTTCGAACCCCGATGAGGAGTTCCCATAAAAACCTACTCGCATTTATGAGAATAGGATTCTATCGCCTCGGTGAGACCTTACAATTCCCTGAGTGCTGGCTGCAATGTCGGAATAAGTCCGGTCAATAGAGGCGACTAGTAGTGCCTATGGTATAGTGTCAGCGAATAGAAAAAGCCGTAAAACGGGCATAGTGGATGAAGCACCTGCTTGACGATAATTCCACCGAGACTATGGGCCACAAATATCAGAGGCCTTTGGACTTCCTAAAAGTTTCTTGAGTATCCGCTAATTTGTATGGATCCTAAGAAGTTGAACCCACATCCTGTTCTTCTCTTCTGTCCCTTAGATCGGTTAGCAATTTTGTAGCGTGGTCCTTGATACCGTATGTAGAATAGTTTAGGGCAATATCCGCGTTATAGCCAAAGGTCATAATACGGGCATTGGGTATCCTGCTTGGAAGCAGGTGAAGTGGCCAGGTCACGCTGCCTTTTGTCCATGTCAACTCTCGATCCCCGTTTAAACCGTGCACGAAAACGATGCTGTCAATCTTTCTTAGTATAGTTCAGTACCCGCATGGCAAGCGAGAAATTTACTCCACGGGAACCCATCCGTTGTCTGCGAGGGTCCTGGGGAGCGGTACTAGCTCCTTGAGACCGCGACCAGGCATCTCAACCCCAACGTGTAGTATGGTCTTAAGAGTGACAATGGGCTCCAGAGATAGGGATAGAGGGATTCGCTCTGCTTCTCAATTATGCCACTGATAATAGATGTTAAATTGGTTGCCCGCGGGAGACTGAAAGAATCAACAGGAGGTTCTGGTGGAACCCCACTTACCCCTCCATCACAAGAACTTGTGGCAGTGTATGAAGACCCTTCTGCATCACAAGGAGGCTGAGCAGGTATAAGCGACTGGCTCAGCTGCGCACCGGCCCCTCCGCCCTTCAGAAGGGGATCGGTCCAGCGCTGAGATAGCCACAATTGCTAATGAAACCAAATCTTGAGGGCAGCCGGCCAAGCTAGCCTGAAAGACCGACGCTCAATATTACCTCAGACCACACACCTGGATGAAACCTACGAGATACGTCTAGACTGCCAACGCAAGCCAAATTCTTAGTCTCCGACTCTCCGCATCCTACATCTTCTTATATGAATACCATGGTCCCTTCTCCATATCATCCCCGATGCCCCTGACCAGTCTCTAAGATGATATATTTCCAACCTCGGCTCGCTGACCAATTCATTCAATGCAAACTGATGAATACGGATAAAAAGGCAGCGTAACTTTATCCTTACGTTAGCAAACTACTAATCCCAAGAGTTGAAATCATGTGGATCAAGACTTACGTTGCCATTGCCACAAAGAGCTCATAAGTTCTGGAATTCGTGAGCAGGCTGAAGAAGGAAGCGAAGATGAATGAAAACACAGCAATTGCAGGGATGCGGACACTATTCGAATTGAGGACCGCAAGAATTGGCATAGGAAGCACCGCCAATACCGCAGTCAGCAGGGTGACGGCGACTCGTGCTGCTGCTTTGATTCTTTCCGCGGAGTAATAGGTGGTATTGGGCGAGCTGGATTCTTTCTGAGATGTAATTGAAAGCATCAATGACGGATATCTGACTTGGTGCGTGTCGGTGCCAACTTACTTTTGTAGCGAAGAAATTATACAATCTTGCCTCTAGGATTCTTTCCAGCAGTTCTTTTTCGTTCTGACCGCCCACCAGGCTGACCAAGTCGCTTCGATCATCTAGAAAGTGAGACTCTGGTTCAGTGGTGGGCTTCATTCCCTCAACCCAGTTACTGACACTGTCAACTATCGACTTGGATGCCTTTTCGAGAGCTAGAGTGCGAGAATGACGATGGAGAGCATCTTCTACTCACTCTAGGGTTAGCAGAAAGCCTCATTAATTGCCGTCAGCCTCTTTTGCGAGCCACTTACGGTATTCCGCCAGTTTTGTTCGGATGGAGTGTAGCAAGGCCGTCCTCTCACTATTCAAATCTTCTCTTCTCGAATGAAGATTCCATATTGCACGGGAGTTTCCGAGCCTAGCATCCGTTAAGTCAGTAGCGCTTAGTTTCCCTTCCAATTCTGCAAGTTCATCCTGCAACACTAGAAGATTTCTTGTGGAAAGCTGTCGGAAGCCCCTGAAGACGAGGAAATCATCGTCACTGCTCATGAATTGGGCCAGGCACGGATAGCCTGGGACTTCGGTTTCCGTCGGAGTATTCGGCGGGAGTGCTTGCTCAGTGTCCTGTGCCTGCATAGGCAGCACGGGGTTGGCACCCTCGTGAGTTGACGAAACATTATTTTCAGCCTGAATAAATACATGAACACAAATTAGTACCTGATTTATCGGCACTGGGCAGACATTCGGCGCCTTCACCTGGCGAAATTTTTTAACACGACCGGCACCGTAGCCAGGTGGCTTTGGTAATGGCTGAGCATTGTTTAGACTCTCATCTTCCAGGCCCAATACTCCCTGTACTTCATCGATGTGTCAGCCTTGGTCGTTCTAGCCATGAGAGGGGATTCCAGCTATACTGTGTTTCTGTTGCCTTGGATCTTGGAGAGAAGCTTCAGATACATAAGGTGTTCGACGGTGAATTTCCGAATCCGACATCCTTTTTCTCACACGATTCAGTTCGTGAATTCACGGTGAGAGAACATGGATTGCAAGTCGGTGGTGAAAGTTGTCGTGGGGCTGAGGGAAAAGGAAAAGGCTGAAAGGAGGTACAAGCTCCTGCCCCACAGCCACCCCTGCATGACTGACTCGACGGCACCCATGGCTCTAAAGTGTTTGAGCGCTCTCTACTCTCCCAAGCAGAACAAAGCGCTGAATATAGGCTAGCCAAGACTGGAGGCTGTGGTCAAATGCTCGGGCAGCTGCTTGTGAACAGAAGATGACGATACATTCAGTACCCGCGGTCTACGATCAATTCTACTGGCACAACCCGTAGTACTCATTGGGTTTCTAATGTGTCGCGGCTTAATTGGACTAGAAACGGAACTATTTAGATGGTAAGTGGAAATTGTTGATCAATTCCAATACCCTAGGGCAGCGCTTCGTCATCAAAACTGTCTCTGTCAGTCAAGGAAGCTGAAGTGCTGCCGTCGGTTGTCGAGCCTGTCTTCCTAAACATATCCGTTAATGGATCTGTCCAAGCCTGGATAACACACCAGGCCGGGTAAGGCTGAACTTTCCCACCACTGTTCGACAAGGTCATCCCTATCGATCCCGCCACTGCGGTGCATCGTCGGATAACTCCTGCATCGCCATCTGCCAAACTGATTGGAAGAGCTACGACGCTTCTGGGTACATCGTCATGACCGAGTAGAGGAAAATCCACTCCATCTAATGTCAGTGCTCTCCTCTCCTCGAGATCTCTACCTTCAAAGCTATGACGTGGGTGGCCCTTGATGCGTTTGCCATCCTCATCCCAAAAGGCAAAGGCAGTGATCCATCCAGAGAGCGTACGGGTGCCAGAAGCTGTTGGACCCTGGAAATGCGAGACTCGGAGCCAAAAATCCTTGATCTCGACGGAATCAGGCTCGTCAAATGTGCGAACCATGTAGCGGAGAACGACTGCTAATAATCTGGACCACTCCTCAGGCTCCGGCCCGTAGTGTGCAAGCTTCTTGATTCGTAGTTCGATGTCTTGCCAATCCGATTTTTCTCCAAGCAGAGTGACGGATGGAAAACCACATCCAAAAAACGTAAAGTATTCGAAATACTTCTGCATTGCTCCCATCATGACAAATGAAGCCACTGATATGTCGAGCTCATTCGTAGTGGTGAATTTCGGAATCATCCAGTCCTTGAGGCCTGGATCGACAACATGTCTTTGGATCTCTGCAGTCATCTCATGTGCCACTCGCCCAAGGTCTATCTGACTGCCTTTGAAAGGGGTCAAATCCACTTCAATTCTTCTCTTCCCTTCATGTTGGACGAATAGGTGGCGAACTTCTTCTGCATGTCCGACGACAAACAAACTAAACTGGGTGAGAATAGCTAGCCACACATCGTCTGGACGGAGGACGAGATCGAGATCATTGGCAAATGCATCGTTGATGCCATCGACAAATCCGTTTCCGTACGAGATGATCGGGTCTTTTTCATTCCCTCTACCAAGAGATGTCGCAACTAGGGTGTTTTTCCGGCCTTCTTTGGGCGGTTGAGCGTCGTAGTCTGCCCACGGATCATTCACCTTATTCAACATTGCTTCTGCAATCTCATATTTGGGGTTGTCCGAGACGACCTTGACTCCCCTGCTGCCCGCGTCCAAGGCAGATTCCTTGAATTTGCCTCTGAGGTGAGGGGACGGCCTAGTGACGACTGGCATATTCAATACTCTGTAAATGCCTTTGATATCACGCAGGGCGTGTTGATTTATTGATTGAGATTGACAGGAAATAGATTGAGTATCTTACGGTACCTTGCACTGGTGAGAGTTGAGAAGGAAAATATCCTGGGGATATTTCACAACCTGATCAGAGTGATCAGGCTGAGGAGCTGGGGAAGGATTTGAGTTCTGCTTCCAAACCCCTTATCTCCTTGGCTGCGTATTTTCCTGCAGCCACCTCGTAACCCCCCTGTACATGGTGCCTGTTTTTGAGCGCACGTGCAGAAACTTGCGGTGTGACAATGGAGACTCAGCATCATGCCCTCAATTGAAGTGAGTCTGGACCAGATAGACCTGTTGTCTTTGACTCAATATGCAGCCTGCACATCGTTCGGGGATCGCCTCACGAAAATGGCCCAGGCCTAGCCGCTTCATCGTAGCTGAGCGCTCCTGCCCTGGTCTCAATATTAGGGGAGAGCTTCTTTCTTATTAGCTATACGCTGAGAGAGGCTGCGCGCTCTCGAAAAATGCACTAGCAATTGAGCTCCACTGTTCCGAAGGTTGCATCCAATTGTGGTACTAGCTCCCTGTTCATTGTGAGTCTCCTACAGAGTTACTATCGTCTCTTTCTTGGTTTGTTTTGTGTGCTTTTGTCTCCTTCCCTTGCCGATGCACACTGAAAGATGCCATACCGCTTGGCTTTTAGTAGAGTCCAGTGGCTGTCGCAGCATTCCGCCTCGCCATATTTGCTTGATTCGGGTAAAAGAGCTTCTTGTCAATAATTCCCAACACGAAAAGCCCGGCTCCACAGGACCAAATGAGAAGCGAAGCACTTTGCATTCTTGTCTCTGTTATCTTCGTTTATGCCAGACTTGTTTAAGGCTGCAGTCGACTTTTATTCGTTATGTCATCAACGACCTCAAACTCATCGGAGGATTGCGATTCTGTCATGGAAGATAGCCCAATGTACGAAGTCCCACGGCGACTTATGCGCAGCCAGGATGTGGAAGATAGTAGGTGTTTCGTTTCTAGACGCTTTCGCTTGTCGAAAGCTCCCCGGAAACTCTTACGTCCTTCACCTCGGCTGCTGGTCTAACTATTCGGCGATCTGCAGTTTGCCGAATTCTCGATCTCGACAAGTTATCAGTCAACAATTTCTCACCCATGTCAACACCAGACATGTATGGGGCGGGAAGAGTCCAAAAATTCCGCAAAGGTATTTAGTATTCTTCAGCTGGTGGAGTTGGGCACGGTGGTAACATCTTTGCTAGAGTTTGTGAGGCCTTTCGTCACCAAGGCGAGAGACGAGGACGCCCCCGATAGCAGGTGCCTTGGAGTCGATGAAAGTTCCAGGAGCACGCTCCTCCACGCTGGCTTGCCCGATAATGGCTCTCAGCCTCTCTGGGAAAATTGGCTCCAGATTGAGGGTATGACGTTTTCTTCCGCTCAGTTACGTTCCCTACCCATATTTACATACTGACGATGTGGAAGGGGACGCCGACTACAAAGTGGACACTCAGAATGTTCGCAGGATGTCGGCTTGGGGATGGTACAGGACAAGTCTGCTTTGTCGCCGGGCGGCAGAGCACTGGCGTTTGGCCTCTAGTCCGTTAAATGGTGTTGAACTTGAGAACGGTAATACTAAGCCGAAATTGAAACTTTCCATGCGCCACTAATGCTATCGACGCGTAGTTGGGGAGCTTCCATACCAACTAGATGCTGATAATGTACGGAAGTTGACTAAGAAGGCCGATAATGCTCGGCAGCATGCGTTGATGCTTGATCCTACAGCCGAGAGCGCTGCATTAGGAAGTCCATCCTGGGCTGACAGTTTTACAGAGGGTATCAAAATTCTTTCCCTAAAGCTCTACAAGATCATCCGAGGGCTGATAACGCTTGCAGACGACGAAAATCATTACCTAGAACTCGCAAAGAACCAACAGTACATCAGAATCTCTAATATGGCCCAAGTGTACAAGAATGCGGCGTCGCAGTTCGTTCACGAAGCCGTTCTGCTGTATCTAGAATCAAAGCAGGAGGTGGAAATCGAAGGTCAGCGTCCAATCCTAATCTTGCTTGTGACGGGGCGCCGTTCAAATGAGACTCTCTGACTTCAGTTAAGAGAGCAAGGAAGAAGGTGTAGATATTACAGAGTACCTCCTCTCGGAAATCCAAAAACCTGTATTGGGTGGCTATAGCCGTATCTGGGACGAGGCAGCTGCCTGGGCCGCCGAGAAAAGTTCAGTGGTCGGCACATGGCACTTCAACAACTGGTGGGTCAGAGCAGCCCTGGCAAGAGGTCACGCAGAGTGGTTACTGAAGGAAAGACTGCTCAATCAGCACCCCGGCCATTCAGCTGTTATCGAAGAATGGCGACTGGTTTGGCCTGGCGTTGTGGGGCAGTACGACAACTCTTGTGTTATCTACTGCGACTTGATAGTTGGTGAACCTGTCGAAAGTCGAGATACTCATCCATTCTATTCGGACGACGAATACGGCACAAATTTCAACACCCGCTCGGAGCACATGAGAGGACTGCAATCACACACCTGCGGGTTCCCATTTAATTCCTTCGTCTTCGGGGCACCAGTAGGTCCATCCGGTCGCTATCCAACCTCGATTACATTCTTGACTAAGAGCCTGAACAGGATTTTGTCTACGAAGAGATTGCACAAGATGGCCTACTCAATAGTTTGACCGGGCTCGTACCAACTGACGCGTCGAATCCAGATCTATTTGAATTCATTGCCATGTCCAATGTCGGCGTCTACGATCGTTATATGCGGACAGGGGTTAGGGCAACTTTACAACCTTCGGCTCCAGCACTGCTCCAAAACCTGGCATCGTGTGCGGACGAGATTGCCGCAGAATTTACGCAATTCTTCTGGATAGAAAAAGCCATTCCAGACAAGTACGTGGGCGGGAGCGCCTCACAGAGTCTGAAGTCATTGCTCACCTCTATTCTCGGCAAGAGGGAACATATGACCATGCAGCAAGCATCTACTAACGACTTCGACCGAACCGTCTACGCGGCCATCTGTCATCACATGGACGAGATCCAGAAGATGCTCACACGACCACCTGGACCACCGGAGTTTCTTTACATGGTCCAAGTGGAAGAAACACTGCTTCCTCTGCTGCTGCCATGGTTCGATTTCAGCCTCCACACCACACGAGGCGGTCGCATCATTGTTAGACTTCGTTCCCTCTTGACGCAGGAACTGCTGCATTCGGCGGATGACGCGTTGACACTTTTGTCAATGTCTCAACCGATTCGAATTGGATACGAGAATGGCCAGATAGCCGCTCTGAACAACGGGCTCGAGATCATAAGATCGACAATACTTTCAGGAGGTTGGCTGACTCCTGGAGTATTCCGATCCGTCGCTCCATTTGTCGACTATCTCAAGAGTGGCGGCCATCCGGAGCAAATGCCGTTCATTGCATGCAGACGTCCGGGCCGCAAAGAGCTCACAAAACTTGGGCTCTATCTATCTGGCAGGATTATATGCAAATCGAATTGCAAATGCCAGCTCCATCATCAAGTTATCGAGCTAGATCGGACACTCGAACTGCGAACAGGTGCTACAGATGAGGCCAAACGAGAGAGAATGGCGATATTAGAGTTCTTCCAGATGTACTCTGCACTAGAAGCTGGAGATGGGCTTGTGCTTCTACCAATCACCAAGGCGAGGATGGACTTGTTCAACCGAGTCTGCAAAAGAGAAACATGAGTAAATGTCCTCACATGGTACGAGGCGGTTAGATTAGACGTGTTGTTTCTCTGCGGTCAGGACATCTATCAGTTAACCCTAACCGCGATATGACATGAAGCCCAGATGTTTGTTCACATCTAGATATCATGCATGACCAGTTGGCTTCTGCTTCAGCTCCCCCTCTTTCGTGATCTTCCAGAACGAGCGCCACTCATCAGGGTAAAGTAGTCATGGCACTCCAAGTCCTATACTGCCATATTAGAGCCATGCGGATTCACATTTGGAAGAAGGAGCACGAAAAGAAAGAAGTCCTATAGACAGCTGCACGAGGCGCAATTGATCAGATCAAGTCGAGCTTTTGATCTCGGTTTCCCGTGGCTGTCGATGGCTCAGATGGTTTTGGGATGCCTTCCAGGTGCAGAATCCTTTTACCTCCAAATTCACCAAGCACAACAGTAGCGACTCCCATCCTGGAAATTGTATTACTTGTGGAACGCAGAGACCGGCCACGAGCTTCCACCCACCGAAAACTCTCTGATCGAGGCTGTCCAGTATTCGACAAGCGACGGACCCCATGAAGACAGAATGCTGGGCCACTTCGATCAACCTTTGGCCTCAGGAGTGCCTCTGGCCGAGAGTACTCCGTACTCCGCTTGGGTGGTTGGAACATCGACGATTCCCACAAGTCCAGATGGATACCGGCAAAGTAAATAGAGATATATCTCCAACAACTAAAGCAAGGCAGTGGATCTGAGGGAATTTTATAAGCCTACAGATGCTGAGAAGCGAAGTGAGTGTGAGGGGAAACGGGCACGGAAAGTTTGAAACCTCCTGAACTGTAAACTTAAGAAGGGAAGCTGCCCCTCGCAGCCCCTCGTGGCTTCCAGTTTACCTCCCACCCAAATCAACTGACACTCACCACAGACTCGCAGGGATCATTTTGACGCGCTCGGTATACACCAAAAGTTGAGGACGATAACCAAAAGGTCTGATCTAACTAGTGACAATGTTGATCCAAGAATCCCACAAGGACGTACCCACGAAAGCCGCAGGGGAGGGCTCGATGCGTGAGATGATCCTCTGTGCACCACCGCACCTTTAACCCAGACTGAGAGAAACTCAAGGCATTTATCTCTTCCACCCCATCGTACCCGGGTATCCAAATGCGAAGTTCCCTGGTGTTGTGGTCTTCTCGGAGATCTATCAAGGTACGCGTTATCAGACATGCATCAGCAACACCAAACGCAAAATCCAGAGGCAAGTGCAAATCTTAACACGACAAGACTAAATCCGTCAAAACACAGTGACGGGTCCTGTCTCTCGTTTTGCACGGCAGATCGCAGGACAAGGCTACATTGTGGCCGCTCCCTCCTCCTACCACGAATTTACGGGCCCTGAGCCATTAGCCTACGACGACCCCGGCACCGACGACGGAAACCGGTGGAAAATCACCAAGAAAGTAGCCGCCTACGATGAAGACGCTCAACTCGCAGTCTCCCTTCTTCTGGGCCTCAAGACGTGCAACGGAAAGGTAGGAGCCACGGGGATGTGCCTGGGAGGCCACCTCGCGTACAGATGTGCACTGGACCCGAGGGTCAAGGCCGCAGTCTGTTTCTTCGCGACAGATATCCACATCCACGCCTTGGGCGAGGGGAAGAATGACGACAGTCTCAAGAGAGCTGGAGACATCAAAGGCGAGTTGGTCATGATCTTCGGAAAGAGTGACAACCACGTGCCCCCCGAAGGTAGGGATCTGATCAGGAAGACATTGCACGAAAAGGGCGTCGAGTTTTCCTTCTATGAAGTCTTCGGAGCCCAGCACGCGTTCATTCGGGATGAGCTGAGCAAGGGACGATATGACCCTGCCATCACCAAAGTCTGCTTTGAGATGCTGTTGGAGCTCTTTGGACGACGTCTGAAGCTCGATCTGGGAGAGCCAAGCGGAGAGAAACTGGAGATCGAAGACGTCTGCTAGAGAGAGCGAAGAAACGACAATACATTTTCATTATCTCGTTACATAGCCTGCATGCTAGAAATTGCACATACTTGTCAACTCACAGCTTGGCCTCACCCTTCTTCAGCTCCTCTTCTCCCGTAGTCTTATACCCAAACAGATACGCGGCGACCTTCCTAATCTGCACCTCCTCACTGCCCTCGGTAATGCGATACCTCCTAAAATGCCTCCAGATGTGCTCGAAGGGATAATGCCGAGAATATCCCACGCCACCATGCACCTGGATCGCGCGGTCCGCGGCCTGCGTGCACAGGCGGTTGGCGTAGTAATTGCACATGCCGATCTTGTGGCCCAACTGCTTCTCGATCGCCACCCACGGCGCGTTGCCCGCCTTCTTCGCCGCGGCGGTGACCTGGTCCATCTCGACCGCCGTGCGCAGGATCAACAGGCGCAGCATCTCCGCCTGCGTGGCCAGCTCGACCAGCGGCCACTGGATGGCCTGGTTCGTGCTGAGCGGCTTGCCGAAGACCTTCCTGCCGTTGGCGTACTCGACGCTGCGGTCGATGCAGTACTTGGCGGCGCCGCAGCTGGAGCTCGCCTGGCGGATGCGGTTCTCGTGCGTGAAGGTCTGCGCGATGGCGAGGCCGTTGTCCAGCGGGCCCAGCACCGCCGACGCCGGCACGCGCACGTTGCTGAACAGCACCGTCGCGTGGTCGGTCGGCATGTTCAGCGTCCACTGGTACGACGCGACCTCGACGCCGGGGGTCTCGCGCGGCACGATGAACGCCGTGATCCCCTTGGGCGAGCCGGCCTTGCCCGACGTGCGTGCGAACACCAGGCAGTGCGTCGCGCTGTGCATCCCCGTCTGCCACTTCTTGTTGCCGTTGATCTCGTAGCCGGCCTCGCCGCCGGGCAGCGTGATCGGCGTGGCGGTCGTGTCCATGTGCGTCGCGTCCGAGCCGTGGTGGATCTCGGTCAGGCCGAAGGTCGCGCGGAATTCGCCCTTGATGCTCGCCGGGATGAATTGCCGCTGCTGCTCCGCCGTGCCGTAGTGCTGCAGCATGATGATGATCGGGTTGTTGCCGACCACGCTGTGCTCGTTCTGCAGGTCGTTGGCCAGGCTCACGCCGCCGCCGTACACCGGGTGCGACGCCAGGTGGTAGCGGATCGCGCACATGTAGAGGTTCTGCTGGTCGCTGCCCGAGCCGCCGTACTCGGCGGGGAAGGAGAAGCGGTAGAACCCTGCTTCATCCGCCAACTTGCGGGCTTTGCCCAGCAGGACCTCCCATTCGTGCGTGGGCAGCCCTTGATTGTCCCATTGTGTGCGGGACGATTCTCGTCTGTGGTCGAAGAACTTGTTGTTGTCGTCTTGGTTTTGGAGTGGGATGATCTTGTCGTGGATGAATGTGTCGAGGCGCTGGAGGTGCGCCTGCAGATCGGGTGGGAGTTCGAAGTTCATGCTGCTGGCGAGTTGAGAGAAGAGGCAAGAGTGTCAGGACAAGACAACGTCAAATGTTTTGACCCAGTGAGCTAGATGCGTGGACGGGATGGATAATTACTTGGTATCTCAAGACCAATTCAAAGCATCATGAGCATCATGATCTAGCTGGTAATATCTCATGATATCCCTTCGTTGCCGAGTAGCTCATACCTACGTTCCTCCAAGTGCGGAGAATGATGATGACCCGGGGCAAAGAGGTCAACGCGGTTGACTGGCACCGCCGAGGCGCGTCGGACCTCGGCTAAAAGTAGTTCCTCCAAAGATGAGGCTGTCTGAGTCAGCAATGCAGGGGGGGCATAGACAGCGATTCGGCGCTAACTGGGAATCTCAAATGTCAACTTTTGGAGTTCATGTCTGCTTCTATCCGATGATTGACGGACGTGTGTCAAGATGTCAAAGTCGGCGAAGTGCATAACCCTAGAACCACGACACTCTACACACCATCGATAAGTTGCTGTTGGCGCTGGCACAAGTCACTCGGAGGAGCAAGAAAATCGCGAGTTGATCGGGGCAGGGCCTCCTCAATGCCGACCAGTACACTCGCACGGGGCAGCGCAATAGAATCTCTAGGAATGCCGTTGGTGGACACTGTTCATCGGTCGAGGAGATAGAGGAAATAAAAAATCAACCATGACCGCAATTACCACACAGAAATCGCTTCTAGTGTTTTTTGGTCGGATGCGAATTGGCTGGGTTGCAAAGCAGATGTTCGACGCCGATTCACCGACCAATACGAGATCTGGGGGAATTGCAAATGAATGTCGTGAGTCTTCCACTCGACGTAGAGCTGAATCTGCAATGCAGTCGGTGAGTATGTGTACCTCGGATAGGGCGAGGTGTTGTCTCGGAGAGAATTATTGCGAAAGCGTCCAACCAAGGCCAACATTCAAATCACGCCCGTCTGATCTTGATGGTATATCAGCAGCATCTAGCCAGCGCCATCTCCACAGCCAAGATCGATAGGTATGCCAAGTTATTGGGGCAACTTCGGTCTTGATATATATGCCTTTGATACAAAGGGGGGCGATGAGATCTCATGTGTGGGCAAGCCCAAAGCGTACCTGGATGTTGTGGATGCTGTAGATGGTCGACCGTTGCAGGCGCCACTAACCTTTTCAGCCATCGCTATTGGGAAAATAAACAAATTTCTGCTGACCGCTAGGAAATTGGCGAACGCCATCGATCCATGTCGTAATCAAGTTTCCGCTACGAACACGGAGTACACAATATCATGTTTCTGGTTGTGCCACAGAAAAACTGGCGAAGCGCAGGGGCGCCGTTCAGCCCATGTCCCAACAGGATTGCAAAACTCACCCAGCTAAGGAGGTTCCCCGTAGTTTCAAAGCATCAACAAACTGGAACCTTGAAGAAACGGGCTAACCTAATATGATCGATGATGACTGTGATATGAATACTTTGCCACAGGGGAGAGCAGAGTTGATATCCACGCATCAAATTGAAAGATTCCGACCGGATCTTGCTTTCCGTAAGCATGTTGGGCTGTCGACCAAATATCGGCAGGAGTAATTATCATTCCGTCCTTCGCCACGTCGGATAGGACATCTCAGTGATGGGCAAAAGTCCCTCCCCTGAACCAGAATTCCCATTCAGGCCAAAGTGGGTTCTCGCTTCTAGATAGCCTTGTCGCGGAAATGCTGCCTAGCCGTTTTCCGTATTTCATGGTGGACCCGATCGACTCAGGCCAAGGTTTGATCTCGACTGACCGGTCCCCGAGACAGGATCAAGCGCCGAATGTAATAGATAGTTGGTAAAGGCTCGAGAGTAACTGGCTGCATCGATATGAGCACTCTAATGGGTAGAAATTCTTGTGGAATGGGTCTCGGTTCCTGTCATATCGTTCATTTCCCGTTGGGCGTTACGAACCTTGTGTGTTCGGAGTCGACACTTTCATCGACACAAACAGCATCAGGGCCAACCCCCTTCAATTGAACATCCAACCCACATGGAAACACATGGTGGCGGCTGTGTTCTGGGCCGCATCAGCATGGACTAAGCCATCCCTGGGGCCTTTGGACGATGCATCAGCAGTTGTGGTCAATGGAAACCCAGCAGTACCAATCTCCCCGCAAGCCACATGCTGCCAAGAACTGATAGTCGAGCCACGCTAGTCTATTTTAGGTAGCACTCTAACTCTATCCCCTTCTCCTTTTTTTCAACCTCATCTTTCAATCGCGCTCTGTGTCAGGGCGGCTTTTACAACCACAGGAAATCCGATGAGGCGGCACGGCCACTTGCATCCGCCACTGGAATAGGCAAGTCTAGGGGAAGAACGTACCGCGCAATTAGATGCCGACCGTACGATTACCAGTATGGAGACTCCATCTGCGAACCGCCTTTATCCCGCCGTTTGCTGTGGATCCGACCAGGCCACTGTTCCCCAGCATCCACCGACAGCCAGGGCCCGTGACTGGAATGTCGATTCAAATATCGTCCATGGACAAGGGAACTCCGTCCTGATTGCTCGTATATCCCAAACCATGTGGCTGCATCCTCGACCCTGTTATCACGGCATTTTCAGATTGTTCCACAGCATTAGGGTTTCTGAGTCTTTGGCCACCATGATGGCAAGAACCCCGCCACTGCCTCATACCGCTGGGGAATCGAAGCCACCCACTGCATACTCTGTACTACACGTAAGTACCAAGGTAGGCCACGATCTTGACTCTTTCCTTGTCTCTTGTCAGTTCTGTTTTGCGTCGTCTGTGCGCGTCCATTCGTTTTTTCAATACCCAGTCGCTCCTTACAGAGGTATTGCTCCATGCAATATGCTGCCATTCTTTCATGTCTTTTTATTTATTAATTTGGTTTTGGGTTCTTTGGGCAAATGGGATGCCTATGTGCCGTGGAAGAGGAATATCTTGGAGAGAGACGTCGAGCCGACTTGTTCATGCACCGACCCGGCTGCAATAGCATGGTCCAGCGATAAACACTTCGCCGATACTGCCATCTCTGCTGTTGCACCAACGGGTTACACCCAGACGATCAGTAATGCTCACACCTGGACAACAGGTGACGGTTTCCTTGGAGTTACGATTATCGATGAATACGATGCAGCAACCGGTGCCTTTCTTTGCGATTCCCTCGATGCTTGCTCGTCATTTCAGATTTACTTCGAGAAAGAGGAGGGATCCGAGGCTGTGATCAAGGCTGCTTTCTGGGCAGGTGCCTTCGCTGCCGCCGATTCGACCACCGCAAATGCTGTTGTTGCTGGTCTTAATGGTTATACAAACAATACTTTGACTACTCCGGATGGTTTCGAGGTCCCTTCATACGTTGGCAATCAAGCCATTCGACCACCCCCCGGATCTAACGCTTTTATTGATTCAAAGATTTTCCACGGCCCTTTCGACACGGCTCACTGCTCGAAGGAATGTGACGCGTTAGGAGGCAATTTCTTTAACACATATGTCGTGTCGAAGAATGGTGTGAATCAGGGCCAGTATTGTGATGTTTACCGTGATACCCTTGGGCATGAATGGGCTACAGAATCTGGAAGCACATTCGGTCGAACCAACTGGACGATCTCCCACAGTTTCACATGCAAATGGGCAGGTGAAAAGCGTGGTGAGGATCCTAGCAGCAGTTCTACCTCTGCCTCCACAACAACAATTGTTAACGGCGGCGGGAAGAAGGGTTCGTGGGAGCATCATCACCCATGGCATGGAAATAGCCCAAGACCTACCACAACTACCACTATTTCTTCAACCACATCCAAGACTTCGAGCTCTGTTCCCGTTGGGGAGACCACGACCACATGGGGACATGGTACTTTTACGCCTCCTGTACGCGGCAGTTCGTCTACGAATCCCCATGGATCTAGTTCTTCGCCTGTTGATCCCACCGGACTTGGTTCAACAACGCCAACAAGCTCAAAAGGATTTACTACGTCCAACCCTGGTCATTCCTGGCCACATGACACGGCTAGCTCACACACCACAAGATCTCATAGCACAACCAACCCCTATCCATCACACACCACAGTAGACCCTCATCCAACACACACCACTACACATCCTCATGCATCCTCTCTGCCGTCTACGACTCCCTCCATTCCAGACCACTCATCAACTGCTAACCCACCAGTTCAACCAACTACCTCACATCCTGTAACCACTTCTCGCTCAACAACTTCCACTTGGGCATTCACCACAACCTCAACTCTGATTATTCCATCACATCCAGTATACAATGGGTCATATGGTGGTAATGGGACAAATCATACGTGGGGCGATTGGCTAGACTGGAATCAAACTTGGTCCTCATCTACGACCTCCACGCTGTCCGTTGATCCAGCAACAGCTTCGAGGTCTACCACTCCAGCAGATACCACCACTTCACTGACCACAACAAGCAGTATCTACCCTTCGATCCCACCTTTCAATGGATCGTATCCTCATATAAACTGGACTGATTGGTCTTCGAATCACACAAACGGTTCTCACTGGTATGATTGGGTCTTCAACGGAACAACGACGGCTTCGGCTTCGCTTGTGGATCCCGCCACAACAACCTGGTCGCTAACTACTACCACGACCACTCCATTGCTGACGACCACAAGTGGGTACATTCCAACTTCACCTGGTAATGGAACTCATCCCTGGAATGGAACTTTGCCCAACGGTACACACTGGTACGATTGGATCTATAATGAGACAACTTCGTTGAGCACTACCTCAACATTGTTCGTTAACCCTGAGACAACCACGACCTCCAGTGCTTACTTGACCACAAGTGCCTATCCCTCAACTTTCCCGTGGAATGGAACTCTTCCCAATGGCACACATCCTTGGAATGGAACCTTACCCAACGGTACGCATTGGTATGACTGGATCTACAATGAGACAACTACAACCACTACTTCTTCAACATTGTTTGTTGACCCTGAGACGACCACAACCTCGAGTGCTTATTTGACCACTACAACTGGTGCCTACCCACCAACGTTCCCTTGGAATGGAACACTTCCTAATGGAACCCACCCCTGGAATGGAACTCTGCCTAATGGTACACATTGGTATGACTGGTTGTATAATGAAACTACTACAACTATGACTACCTCAACATTGCTTGTCGACCCTGAAACCACTTCAACGACAACAAGTGCTTACATAACCACGACAACTGCTGCGTACCCCCCAACGTTCCCCTGGAATGGGACGCTTCCAAACGGAACTTTCCCATGGAATGGAACATTGCCTAATGGAACTCACTGGTATGACTGGCTGAACAACGATACCACGAGCTCATTGACCACCACCACAACTTCTACGTGGTCTGTCGAGCCCATTACAACCGCGGCCCCTTCCTACATCACGACTAGCACTGTATATCCATATCCCACGGGCCCAGCGTTCAATGGAACACTTCCAAACGGTACTCACTGGACAGATTGGAATGGGACACTTCCAAATGGCACTCACTGGTATGACTGGATCTATAATGGCAGCTCAACGACGACAATCACCACGACAACCACTCCCTCGTTCGTCGAGCCTACCACAAGCTCAACTACAGCTGTATATATCACAACTAGCAGTGCCTATCCTCCCGGAATTCCATATAATGGAACTCTTCCTAATGGCACCTGGACGGATTGGAATGGTACGCTACCAAACGGCACACATTGGTATGACTGGCTTTACAATGGCACCACGACAATCGGTTTGACATCGACTACCTCTTCATTTTATGTCGAACCCGCCACGACCACCACTTCCTCTTACCAAACCACCACCAGTGCTTATCCGGGTTATCCCCCATTCAATGGAACCAACGTGACTTGGACTGATTGGAATGGAACCTTGCCAAATGGTACTCACTGGTATGACTGGCTGTATAACGGCACCACAACCACTGGTCTGACAACGACGACATCTTCGCTATATGTTGAACCTGCCACAACTACTACTGCTTACCAAACTACCACGAGCGCTTATCCAACCTATCCTCCATTTAATGGAACCATCCCTAACGTGACTTGGACAGACTGGAATGGAACGCTTCCAAACGGCACCCATTGGTATGATTGGCTCTACAATGGCACCACTACGTCGTCGACGATTTCAACAACAACGTCTACTTTGTCCGTAGATCCTTTGACGACCACCACTATCCCTCTGACGACAAGTGCATACCCGACGTACCCTTCATTCAATGGCTCCCTTCCTAATATGACTTGGTCAGATTGGAATGGCACACTTCCAAATGGTACCCATTGGTATGACTGGCTGTATAATGGAACTACCTCGTCGACAACAGTCTCAACTACGACCTCTACTTTGTCCGTAGATCCTTTGACAATGACCACCACCTCCTTGACAACAACAAGCGCATATCCCACGTACCCTTCGTTTAATGGCTCCCTTCCGAATATGACATGGTCAGATTGGAACGGCACATTGCCCAATGGCACTCATTGGTATGACTGGCTGTATAATGGAACGACATCGTCAACTACGGTGTCGACTACCACGTCTACCCTCAGTGTAGGCCCGGTGACGACCACAACAACTCCATGGACTACGACAAGTGCTTATCCCACATATCCTTCACTCAATGGGACCCTACCGAATATGACTTGGTCAGATTGGAATGGAACTCTACCAAACGGTACTCACTGGTATGATTGGTTGTATAATGGTACTTCCTCGTCCACAACGGTTTCTACGACAACTTCTACTTTGTCGGTGGAACCGGCTACTACTACCATGACTCCTTGGACCACCACAAGTGCTGTTCCTACGTACCCTGCTTATAATGGAAGCCTGCCTAATGGCACCCACTGGACAGATTGGAATGGCACCTTTCCTCTGAATGGAACATTGCCAAATGGCACTCACTGGTACGACTGGCTCTACAATGACACCAGCTCTTCAACTATCATGTCTTCCACCACAACAACATCGATCTTGATTGTGGAACCTACTACCACAAGCACTTCTTCGATGAGTGCCTATCCAACATATCCCTCATTCAATGGAACACTTCCTAATGGCACGTGGACTGACTGGAATGGGACCTTGCCTAACGGTACTCACTGGTATGATTGGATCTATAACGGCACCACGTCCTCAAGCGCGATAAGCACTACGACATCGACCTTGTTCGTCGAGCCGACAACTACCAGTCCTGCTACCACGACTACCAGTGATTACCCAAGTTATAATGGAACGTTGCCTAATGGGACGCACTGGACTGACTGGAATGGCACAATTCCCATGAACGGTACTCTTCCTAACGGAACGCATTGGTACGATTGGCTGTATAATGGCACGACATCCTCGACAACAGCTAGTACGACGACTTCGACATTGTTTATCGAGCCTACAACTACTAGTTCGGCTGCCACGACTACCAGTGCTTATCTAACTTACCCAGGGTTCAACGGTACATTGCCTAATGGGACCCATTGGACTGACTGGAATGGCACGATCCCACTAAACGGTACTCTTCCTAATGGAACACATTGGTATGATTGGCTGTACAATGATACTAGATCCTCGACGACGTCAACCTTGTTCGTTGAGCCTTCAACTACCACATCGGTGTTATCATCAAGCACAACCAGTACCTATCCAACCTACCCAGCATTCAATGGAACACTGCCCAACGGCACTCATTGGACTGACTGGAATGGCACAATACCAATAAATGGCACGCTTCCGAATGGAACGCATTGGTATGACTGGCTTTACAATGGCACGACGTCGAGCACTACATCAGTCGTCGAAGCAATGACTACCACATCATCTCTGAGTACCACATCAACCTGGAGTTACGCTGCTCCGACCACCACGGGTATGGGTTACGACGGATCTCATGGCAACATCTCATTCCCTCACAACGGAACTCAAGGTAACTCTTCTTTCCCTGCATTCCCAACCAGCAACAATTCATACCCGCAAAATAACGCCTCGTGGGCTGAGAATGGATGTGATCCAACACCACCATCCCAACTCTTGACAAACCCTTCGTTCGAGTGCTCTCTTGGTGGCTGGACATTGGTAGAGGGGGATGTTGTGTGGGGAGGTGTGGCAGCTCCAGCGAAGAAGAAAAGAAAGACGAGAAAGCGAGATATCGCTTCTCCAGATCTAGCCTCAAACGGCAAGGGATTTGCCCGTCTGCACCCAAGTTCCTCTTCTGACACCGCCACACTTTCTCAAACACTTGACACAGCGGCGCCTAACGGAAGCTACTGGTACTCTTTCGATTATAGAGTTCCACCATCTGGAGATACACCTGCCGAATGTACCTTAACTGTGTCTGATGACGAAGGTGTCCTACAAGTTCTCTCTGGTCTTGGCTCCGCTACCCAATGGACCAAGACTGGAAATGAGTTCAAGATCAAGGAATCTGCCGCTACGTTCTCATGGGCATTCAATTGCTATGGTGCCGACACCGCGTCGCCCATCTTGGATCTCGATAACCTCCGACTTGGCACGAGCAATGGAACTTGGTCATTCGCGAACGGAACCATTGGAGGCGCACCTCCTTCCAATGGCACATATAGCGGCCCACCTGTGAATGGAACCTTGACACCACCACCATACCCAGCCGTCGCATCACCACCGCCTCCAGCAAACATGACGATCCCAAGTCCACCACCGAGCCACAGTGAGACAAGTTACCCAGTGCCGACAACCAGCAGCAGCCCTCCACCAGCTGATGCGCAATCAACCCCTGGACCAGACCCCAACACTCTCGACCAGAACACCCCACCGTCCCCAGAACCAGTTGATAAACCCAGTAACGGAACCACAGGACCTCCACCAGACAGACGGTTCAGACCTCGCCGGTGGAATCGATCACTGTGATGAAAGTGAAACGGAATGTCTTAGCGTTTATTGGCGTGCGAAGGAGGTGGAAATAATCTACTAGTTCTATTTTCACATAGGCCACAATCTTTTTTCTCTTCCACGAATTTTCTAATTTGTACAACGGGGTTCTATCTTTGTCCGATGACTTCTTGGAGGATCTCTTGGGGTACGCATGGGACAGGGTAGGGTATGTATGCAGCTTGTATATGTCAAGCTTCAATGGATTCCAATGTTTTACCTTACCGCCCTGCCTTAGCTACTGCGACTTCTCTTGGCTCTGTTACCATCGGGAAGGGAGCTGAGTTAGGCTCAAGATTGTCAGCCTGATGAAAGGGACAACGTTGTACATTAAATGCATTCTTGAAAGTGCAAGGACTAGGCTACATAAGTTACTGCACTGAACTCTATGCGAACAAACGGCGGGGTGTCTCTTTTTCTGACAGTGAAAGCTCCGCCGAAACAGGTTGAAGGAAGGTAAAGGCTGGTTCGCCCCAACGACAGCCTACTGGAACTGAAAAGGAGGCCGAGGAGCACAGATTAGCGAGGGGAAAGATAGCCGATTCGGGCGCCCTGGAGGGGGGGCATTTGTTCACAAATCAGAGAGTACTCGGTAGTTAGGGGGCCTTCGGCCCTGCTCGGGAGATGTGGAGACTTTCTTAGGCGCAGAATAGTCCATCGCACCAGTTGAAGCCACACCGAGGAGTCGGGTTTTGGGGCGTTCAGAAGTGGCCCTGGTGGCCTGTAAAATCACAGCTGAGAGTTCAAAACAATGACCCACCTTCAGGCGATATCCGGATCGACAGCTTGTTTCTTTGGGCCCAGTTCTAGGCTTTCACGCCTATTTCTGCGCCACCATTGTCTCCCATTGCCTCCTATGTACCCAAAATCACCACTGGTTTTGGAAGCATGTACTCCGTAGTCAACACGGAGTGCCGTGAACTGTGCTCGTTTTTGATTTCGTCCCCCCTTTGCAGAAATAGGCATGCGGCTCCTTCGGTAAGGTTGGGCGCCTATCCCAATCAAGCGTTTGTGTCTGGGTTTACGCTTTCGCCTGTGTTTGTGATTGTTTTGTGATGACCCAAGCAGGATGATTGCTCTCCTGGAGGAAAGGATCTCCTCTCGTTGCGGGACGCGTCAGTTTAGGTTGGGTTACTCGTCGCCTGCAAGTGCCATCTCCCTCAGGCTCCGACACGAGATTTTCTCCGAGAATAGAACAGGACATTCCAGTGCTTTGAATATTGGATGATTCTATGACAGGCTGCGGTGTCTCAGTGACCCTCCCGGAGAAATAGTGTGCACAGACGCAAAGGGGGAAAAGGCCAAGATTGAAGAGATAATATCAGTTTAGACACCCCATATTCATTCCACGTTGTCCAAGACTTGAGAGGCGCTTCCGGATCATCACACCGGGCACCCATGTGGGATGGCAAATTACGCCTGGGGGAGTTTCAAAGGCGCATGGACAATGATTTCCACCACGGTCAGCCTCGTTCATGCACGGAGTCACCGTTCCAATCACAAACGGTCTTCAAAATCAGGGGCAAGGCCGAATCTGGAAAGACTCCTCAGTCTGGATCTCGAATTTGGCACTATTTGGACCACCAGTCATGTTGTGCTCCAAAATCACGAGCCTCGCCCTTTCAATTCTGTTCCGGCTTACGAGCCTCGCCGGTCCCTACTCTGCCTGAATCCTAGTGTTGACGACGCATCCTCGTTCCCAAGGGCCGTGCCTGGACAATTCGAGGCGTCCCTCTGGTCCAAATCCAGCCAAATCCAGATTAATCCTAGGTAGGCTACATGTCTTTCATCTCCACATCGCACTCTATCCATCATGCTGGGTAAGTTGATTCAGGCCGCCACCTCTGTAGCCAGATGCTATTGAAGGTTTCCAAAGGGATGAGTATAAGTACCTCGCCGAAGCCCGTCTTCCAGCAGATCTTTTCTTCTCCAGCTCAAAAGTTCAACAACCAGGTTCCGACCATAGTCACTCGTTAGCAAACCTTTGCTTCAATTACTTTCTTGCCTTTTTGCATCTCACCCAAATCACTCGTTATTTAATAATTAACCTCCCCCCAAACACTTTCAAACATTCGAAAATGAAGTTCTCCACTGCCATCATCGTCTCCGCCTTGGCCAGCCTTGCTGCCGCCGTTCCTCAACGACCAGGCTCTCCCCCTGCTCCTCCCCGACCAACAACCACCCCACCACCACCACCCGCTGGTGGCCCAGGCGGACCATCCTGCCTGACCTCCAGCACCGCCACCAACGTGGTCAACGGCTTTGCCTCGCTCTTGACCGCCTTCGACGTCAACGTCGCCAACGCCCTGCTGGCCTCCGACTTCACCGACACCTCTGACTCGATCAACTTCTTGGCCGGCTACCCCTTGGGCTCGACCACCTTCCCCTCCAAGGCCGCCTTCATCGCCGGCCAGGGAAGCCAGCCCGCCATCGGCTTCTCCGTCTTGAAAATCGACGCCGTCACCTGCGACACCATCGCCTTCCGCTGGGCCGCCACCCTCGGCCCCCAGACCCCAATCAAGGGCATCAACATCCTCAACACCAGCTACAACACCACCAGCGCCACCCAGCAAATCAAGGCCGTCTACTCCGAGTTCAATTCCGGCCTGTGGAGCGCCCAGGTCGGCGGCCAGTGCGCAAAATAGACTCGAAACACAGTCTACGTCGGGCCATCTCGGTCTCGGTCAACTGGTCCCGCTACGCCTATCAATGGAGATCCTACCGATTTTATCGAATCCCCTATTAATCTGAGGAGTTCCAGGAGAAAACACAATGGACGGGCCGCGCGCGTGTGTGTAATGGGTTCTTTTATGCTTCTTGGTCAAATCACGGTTGAAACTTGAGCGACAAGGCGAATGGAGGAAAAATTCAGTGAACAGGGCACACAACTCCACAGAAATGAGCTGCAGTAACTGCTACTACGATTGCTACTACCCAGATGATACTCCTCGCAGCGATTTTACTCAAAGAGATACAATTTTAATTGCTCCCCCTAATTCTGTCCACGTTTCAAACTCGGCGTCAAGTCGAAGTTTCCAATATCTTTCTGTGAAGTTTCCCTTTCCCCCAGTTTTTTGTCATATACAATGCATGTTCAGTCGTGTGTGCTGCAGGTTTCAAGGCCGCCGTCAACTAACCTACCTAGGAAGTTGCGTTGCGATCGTTCCTGCATGGATGGCCAGACGACGGGCCTGAAGAACGATTCCAAAACGGAGTTCCACTTCTCCTGTATGTACTTCGTACTCCGCACTGTTTATTGTTTGCTTCAAATTTTCAATACAGAGGAGTGCAAATTTCCCAGCCAAGAAAGGGGAGGAGTCGATAGAAGGACGGCCTTACGAGGCCTGGGATATTAATACTTACTGATTACTGCAACTCCATATGGCTATCAAAACGAGTCGAGGAATTCTAGTAATTAGTGTCAAGCAGGGCGCGCATTGACCTCATAATAGTCCTTCGTCATCTCAAACCTCAGCGATCTAGCTAGCTGGGTATGTAATACCTAGGTATTTGATCCGGATACAGAGTGCTTGGAGCTTGCGAGAAGACGTCTTACATGCATGGCATTGTACATAATCTCGGTATTGGCGCTTATCGAACTTTCGCAAACATTGCCTCACTCATCCTCGGAGACCTCCCTGTTGAACTATTAATAATATAATAACAACTGAAAACGTTGCTGCGAGGGACAAAACTATCATCTGTCTGTCACATGGGATAACCCCGATTGGCGAGCGTCACGAGCCCTAACTAACCAGGCTACATGCGACCAAGTCCTCCCTCCATTCAAGCTGCACGACACGACACGGAAAGTAGTTGGCGAACAATTCTAGCCAGGGGCAAAACGGAAAAAAAATCCCCGGGGAACATCGGAGCCAGGCATGGCACACACAAAGCGTCAGATGAAAGTTTTAAATCTCCAACCTCTTTGGCACTAGAAGAAGCAGCCAATTCTCCGAGTTCGTAGGAGTAGTCACGTGCACGGATAGATGGCGAGGAGAGAGGGACGAATGATCGATTGGGTTGATGAGGCTTGAGGGTTTGAGACACAGCGGGATAGAAGGTTAGATTTCTGGATAAGGTTAGAGTTCGGGGATCTTCGTATGGTAATTGAGACTTTTGTGGAAATTGTACAGTGTCTCCGTGTGAGCGGAGCATGCATCTGTAATTGTTGCTGGTTGCTGTGCATGCGAGTTCTTCGACACTGCTGGGCCATGGTGGTCTTATTTATTTTTTTCTTTCGTTTGTGACGCGGTTTGGACAAAGCATGAGCCAGAGAAGTTAAGTTGTTCGGAGGAGAACTCGAATTGAATCAATGAATGTTCACAGTAGTGATATTTTTCATCTTTGATGCAACACCTCTGCTGATGTCCGCATTGCATTATTACCCAGTCTCTACATACAGTACATAAAGTTCTAATCTATCATCATAATCTACATGCTAAGATGGCGTGTCGTTGATCCCCGAAGTGTGGATGCCCAAGTTTTCGCATACCCAATGTACACACGTCCCGCAAATGCCGTAAAGTTTCTTGATCTCATAAAAACCGTGTCCCATTCTAATCCTAATCGTAATTGATCGTGTTTGTTTGTGCCGTGTTGCCGTGGCTCCGTGCTGTGATATTCCGGAGAGCGGATGTGTCGTGAATGTTTTGACTAAAAGTGCCATTTAAATGCTGATTGACATAAGCCGTGATTGTTTCTTTTTTTTTTGGTATCGTGTTATGTGCTCGAATGAAATCATTTTTCATACATGTGAAGGTAGATGTCGCCGTCGTCATCGAAATCGTTACAAGTTGGTTGCTTGAAGGTGAGGGAGGTTGTTGTAAAAGTGAATAGACCCGAGGAGAAAGAGGGAGGTAAGAGCCGAGTATTGGTGGTCGTCATCGTCGGCGATGATTATGCTCCACCTCGACCACCGCGACCGCCGCCGCCACCACCACCAGGGCGTCCCCATCCAGAGCCTCCATTGCTCCCACCACCATTCCAGCCACCAGCGCCGCCGCCTCCACCTCCATTATCTGGTGGCGGGGCCTGAGTTGGGGCTGCTGCCGGCGGTGCTGCAGGAGTATTTGCTGGAGCTCCAGCAGGGGCAGTGTAAGTATTTGCTGGTGCCCCAGTGTTGGCTGGAGGTACGGTGGGGAATGTGGGAGTGGCTTGGCTTTCGGTAGGAACTGCTTGAGTATTTGTAGGCCCGATCGAAGGGACAGTTTGGAAGGTGGTCAGAGTTACGGCAGTCGAAGCTGTTGGAAGGCCGGTTGCTGTTGTGACGCCTGGAGCGCCTGGTTGGGACTGGGTAGGAGCTGGCGCCGCACCATTGTCGGAATAGACTCTGAGGCTATTGACAAGCCAATAAGTGTCCTTGAATGAAGAAGGATTGTTCTGGACGAAAGATTGGCAGGTTGAACCTTGAGGGCTGCAAGTTGCATCCGTAGACCAAACGCTGCCAGCCCAATCACCACAGAACGTTACATCGAATATCATCTTTTGGTCCTTGAACTTGTCGTCGATGTTACATCCACCGGTGAATTGGCCCGAGGGTTGACCCCAACCGGATGGATCAGGAGTACCACTGGTGAGATCGGATGGGATGGCACCTCTGGGGAAAAACCAGATAGTTATCGCTTCGCTTGTCCATTCAGTAGCGTACACTCCTCCGCCATTGGAGTTGAAGCCATTGCCAAAGCTGGTCGAACTACCGCTGCGAATCGAGCATCCAACGTTATTACCTTGACCGGCAGCATTGATATCGCAGTTGTCAGTCTCGAGGGTTCCAGAAAACGCGCCGGTATGAGTGATCGTACAACCAGCACTCGTATGTAGAGCCATGTTGTTGGAAGACTGTGAATTGACTCCTTCGATGATATCAACTTCTCCGTTGTTTGGCCAATCAGGCCCAAGCAACCAAAATGCAGGCCATGTACCACAAGCACCAGCGGGCATGTGTGCAAGATCAAGGACGAAGAGACCATGGTTGTATGATTTTTTGCTGCTTATACGTATGCTGTTTCGACCACGGCCAGAGGCAGTTGTTGTTGAATCGACACCCATATAAACGGCACCATTTTGTACCTGGTACAAACCAGAACTCTGAGCTGCTGCTTGGGAGATATAGTTGACATAGCCATGGGTTGGGTCATCATCCTGTGGATGTTAGCTTAAGCTGGTATCGGTACTTGGAATATACACACTGTGAAGAAATCAAACATTCCTGCAAATGTTGAGGCGGCATAATCATCCTGTAGGGAGTATGAAGCTAGGGCACTAGGTATTAGAAGGAATGAGAGCGCGATTGTGAAAAGCATTTTGCACTTTCGCTCTCAAACTGAGTCGTGGTGATATTCAAGAAGAAGTGGTGATTGATGAAGAATGCTTCCAACAATGCTATTGTCAGATCTAGACCCGGTTGATATAGACCTCATTCTAATTCTTGAGCAATTTGGTATAACGAGGCTGGTCGGCTAGCATAGGAAAATGCATAAGCTGGGAGACCTTATCGGGCCACATTGAGGTCAAAGCCAATCTCCTGAAGAAGATCCTCAAATTAAAAACCCAACCACAATTAAGGATGAGAATAGAAGTGGAGTCACACTGGTCTCGGAGAGGCTGTGATTGGCCGTGCTCGGATACAGTGGAGGTCCAGGCGTGGGCGTCTCATATGGTGACTGGAGGCTGGAGCGTGCTCGGGCTCCTGTTCGAAGGCTTGTGCTTGTGGCCAGGAAACCTTTTTCCTGGAAGCCACAGAACCACAGCGTCAGTTTCGGATGCACTGCACACTCACCCAGGAGGCGCTCGTCTTGATGAAATGTGCCCCGCGAGGGAAAAGAATACCGACGCTGCCTAGGGGGACTCCATTCCTGGGACAAGACGCTGCAGACATCTAGATGGATACCACAACTGCAATTAAAGTATCTGCATTCGCCGAGAGAGTCCTAGCTGAACTCCGGGAGGATGGCTATGGATGCCGATGCGCGAAGTTTTGGTGGACGAAGGCATATTCTGTGCACCAGCGCGACTTACTCGGAGCCACGCGTCCATGACATAATATGCCTCCGGTGAGCAGCTCTGTGGTTGCATGATGGTTCTGCCACGAGGACACAGTCCTCAGACTGCGGTACATGTTCAAGGTCTCAAGGGAAGGCTGGTAGGGCTTTGAGATGGTCAGCTTGCTGAAAGTTTGATGAATGCTGAATCGGCAAACCTTGGCTTAGGTAATGAGGTCTTGGCAAGTTTGGTATGTTTTCACATACATCTGGTTTGCCCTCTACAAACCTACTGAGTAGATTGATATCTCACTATGTGCCTTAGGTACCCAGACCCCAGTACCAAGTGAAGCAGTAGCTTTGGGTACCGACCTAACCTTGGCAGGCAAATGCCGCCTAACTGGTCGACCATTCGAGACGGATTGTGGTGGGCAGATCCCTGTTTTTGCGGGAGATGGGCCGCACTGGCCCCGCGCCACACTGACCAGGCCCTGGTAGGTGGGAGTTAGGTGAGTCTTTCCTAGCCAAGGGCAACTCACTCTCGCTTCAACCCATCTACCAATCGATACCGGATTGTTTCCCTCAACGAGTGCGGGACAATACCGTCCTAGACATTAAAACTCCTCGGTGGACTTGTGAATGAATGCGATCATGCTCAGGCAGCGTTTGGTTTTCGCCTATCTAGTCCCAAGGGCTGCTCGTATTACAACTGAGGGGAAGGGTGCTCGAAAAGAAGAAAATGGACATGGCCTCACTGCCAAGCCAGCCACTGCGAATTAAGGGCCCCAATAAGGCTGATAGAACAGAATCCTCGTACTATTTGTGCATTGGTGGCATTCAGAAGTTTTTCAGCTGCTCCCATGACGGCAGTCCGAACTTGTCGACCTGTTTTCGCCTTCATTGCGATCTACCTTGAACCTCCTTCTTGGGATATTACACAACCCCTGATTCGCCCAGGATATTCAAGTCTTGATGGCTGACATCGACGTGTCATCTACATACGTTCTCACAAATAGCTACACTGGGGCATCTCTGGTCCTCGCTTCATCGCTCAATGATGATCAGGTTTTAATGGTCGATGCTGGGGACGCCTCCAACAAACTATGGCGCTTCTCTGAAACGACTCTCACGCTTCATTATAGAATGCACACGGTACAAACGGGTTCGGGCCAATCGCTAGATGTCTTGAACGATAACGGCACCAGTAGCACAAAACTCCATTTCGCCGCTACGTCGGATGTCACCGGCCAATATTGGCGCATGGACGCCCAGAACGACGGCACTACTGTGAAGCTGAGCAATCTCTTCACGGGTCAGGACATGCATTTGGACGTATATGCAGACACACATGAACCGCACTTAGCGAGTGGGGACGCTTCGGGTCAGTATTGGACTCTGGAGCGGGCAGAGTCAAACTCTTCAAGTTCATCCACAACATCTACGCAGACCTCCACGGTCTCAACGTCATCAGACACGTCGGACACAACTTCGACTCCATCAGGGTCATCCACGATCCACAG